>Ga0187873_1001211_pt1 | contig 22251 bp, 13 predicted proteins | sample June2016WEW_16_1_2_FD_133012 | JGI IMG/M metagenome (GOLD analysis project Ga0187873, IMG submission 133012) | Peatland microbial communities from SPRUCE experiment site at the Marcell Experimental Forest, Minnesota, USA - June2016WEW_16_100 | ecosystem: Environmental > Terrestrial > Soil >...
GCTCCGTGAACCTGGTGCGGTCCGAACACCGGGCCAGAGGCCCGGCTAACCGGCAGACCAGAGGTCTGCCCCACCCTCCCACCTGAACAGTTACAATAAATGTTGCTCAAAATGTTCAATTCTCAGGATTTGCACTGCGAAGATCGCGGAGAAGAAGTTATTCGCAGCTCGCGCTTGGAGGTTTCTGCTGCCAACCGGCTTACTACTCAGTCCTCGGGTTGCCCTACAGTGTGTGGCGGCCAACTATGCTCCCTCTCCCCATCCGATGGGGAGAGGGCCGGGGTGAGGGGCCGTCCTTCTGGAGTGCATCCCACATTCTCCTCAGTGGCCGAGGAGAACGCGCTGAAAGCGCACCGCGTACCAGCTTCCCCAATGCGCGCCCGTGCCCGGCGCGCGCGTCACTGAGGTTGGGTGGGCAGGCGAAAGACCGCGTAGCGCATCCGCATGCAATCTATTTGGGTGCTCGGCTTGCCGTTGTAGGGGGCGTTCAGGTCCTGGTCCTTGTTTAACGTTCGCCAGTGCCAGAGCTCGCTATGGCCGTCGGCGAAGGAAAAGACCCCCGCTTGTCCATGCCGCGCGGTGGGTGAATTCTGCCAGTCGGTGGGTTCGTTCTGGTAGTTGACCGCAAAATAGCCGTCGTCGATGGTCTCGATGCTCTCGTCGACGAAGACCATGGCTTCCGCCGGCTCAGGATGTTGGATGTCGGTCTGCAACTGGTATTGTGGGAAGACGGTCCCCAGGACCCAGTCGGTGTTGTCGACGCCGAACCTGGTGGCCTGCAAAGCGTTGGCGCCCCCCATGCGGCCCACCATCGAATAACTGCGCACAGTTGGGACGTTTGGAATCACCCCCACCGGCCCCTTGGTTGCCCCGGGACATTTGTAAACGCCGACAGCCGGGTTGTAGGGGTACAGCAGACCCTGCATGAGCAGCAGGAGGTTGGTGGCCCCCGGCATGGTATCGACGGTCTGGACTCCATCAATCCAGGAGAATTTGACGGCGAGATAATTCGGCGCCAGTTTGGAGTTGAAATCGTTCGAGTACATGGCCCACGACAACTGGAGTTCCCTGAGGTTGCTCACGCACGTGGCGGCCTGGGCTTTGGTCTTGGCGCGGGCCAAGGCCGGCAGCAGCATCGCCGCCAGGATGGCAATGATGGCGATGACCACCAGAAGTTCAATCAGAGTGAAGGCGGGACGTGCAAACCGCCGGGTCGGGTTCGTTCTCATGGCTTTACATTATAGGCATTGTGCGAATGGAGTCAACGGAATTGCGCCTGGCGCCAGGCTTTTTTTACTGCGCCGATGGACGCTCCATCATGCATTTGCATACTGTGCGCTTATGTGGATCCGTGCCATTCCAACTACTCGCTTCCCCGCTTCTTGTCAAGTGTGCGTTTGAGCGCACACCCTCCGGGCAGGGCTGCTCCAAAGTCACGCTGGTGAGAGAAAGGGCTGCGGGTTTTGCCCTCTTCCTCCCCAACCTGACTTTGGAGCAGCCCTGCCGCCGCTTGCGGTCCTGGGCTTGGGACACTATCTTGCGGTTGGAATGCTCAAGACGTCCGTCCGGTCTGCGATTCGCCTGCGAGGCGCGCGGCACAACAACCTGAAGAATTTCGATTTGGATCTGCCGCTCAACGAGTTGATTGTCATCACGGGTTTGAGCGGTTCAGGCAAGAGTTCCCTTGCGTTCGACACGCTTTTTGCGGAGGGCCAGCGCCGGTACATCGAGACGTTTTCGCCTTATGCGCGGCAGTTTCTGGATCGCATGGACCGGCCCCGGGTGGACAGCATCGAGGGCATTCCGCCCGCCATCGCCCTCGAGCAGCGCAACGCTGTCAAGACGACCCGTTCGACCGTCGGCACGATGACCGAGATATGCGATTACATGAAAACGCTCTGGCCGCACCTTGCGCAACTGCATTGCCGGCAATGCGGGCAGCGGGTCCGCAAAGAATCCCCGCGCTGGATTTGGGAGGCCATCCGCTCCGCAAATCGTCCTGGGGCAGGCACGGGGGACCAGCCCCCGGAAGTCCTTATCACGTTCACTGTCCCATTGACCGGGAAGCTCACCCTGGAGGAATGCCTCGAGTTGGTGGCCAAACAGGGCTACCAACGTCTCCTGGTGGAGGGGCAGGTCGTTCGCTTGGAGGAGCTCGCCCAGCGGACGCCGGGCCGCTCGGTCCCTGCGGTTTCCCTTACGGTAGTCCAGGATCGGCTGCGCCCCGGCGCGGCCAATCGCGCGCGTTTCATCGAGGCCTGCGAGCAGGCCTACCATTTTGGCAAAGGCAAACTGGCGGTCTGCGAACTCGGTCCCGCAAGGGCCGAGGGGACGCCCGCCCAGGCGCGCCATTTCTCGGACCGGCTGCATTGCGCCGGGTGCGACCTCGAGTACCGCGAGCCCAGCCCGGCTTTGTTCAGCTTCAACCACCCGGTGGGGGCCTGCCCGGCCTGCCGCGGCTTCGGACGGGTCATCAGCATCGATTACAACCTGGCGCTGCCCGACCGCTCCAAGACGCTGGCCTCCGGGGCAGTCAAACCGTGGCAGACGGGCCACGGCGCGGAATCCCAGGGCGATCTCCTGCGAGTCTGCCGGCGGTTCGGGATTCCCACTGGCGTGCCGTTCGCGGAGTTGCCCAAGCAATGGCAGGATTTCGTCATCGAAGGGGAGCCGGGCTATGGCCAAGACCCGGCGCACGAATGGCCTCGGGCCTGGTATGGCGTCAAGGGCTACTTCCGCTGGCTGGAATCCAAGGCCTACAAAATGCACGTGCGCGTTCTGCTGTCGCGTTACCGCGCCTATACGCCTTGCCCGGATTGCCAGGGCAAACGCTTTCAACCGGAGGCCCTGCTCTACAGAGTGCGGAGTGCGGAGTGCGGAGTGGGGAGTGCGGAGTGCGGAGTGGGGAAGGGGGAGGACCTGGCGGATTTTTATCAACTGCCCATCCGCGATGCGTTGCGATTCCTCGAGCGGGTTGGCCGGGGCCATCGTGCGCGGGCGGGCGATGAACTGGGATTGGTGTTGGGGGAAGTGCGTTCGCGGCTCGAGTATCTCGACCAGGTTGGGCTGGGGTATCTGACGTTGGACCGTCCCACGCGCTCGCTTTCGGGAGGCGAGACCGAGCGGGTGAATCTGACGGCGTGCCTGGGCACTCGGCTGGTCAACACACTGTTTGTGCTGGATGAACCGAGCGTGGGGCTGCATTGGCGCGACACGGAGCGGTTGGTCCGGATTCTCGAACAGTTGCGCGATGCCGGCAACACGGTGGTGGTCGTGGAACACGAGGCGAGCGTGATGCGCGCGGCGGATCGGATCGTGGATTTGGGTCCCGGGCACGGGGCCACAGGCGGCCAGGTGGTCTTTCAAGGGGCCTTCCAGGAAATTCTTGAATCAGCGGCATCGCTCACGGGGCAATACTTGAGCGGGCGAAGGCGGATCGGGATTCCGGCCCGGAGACCGGTTCACGGGCAAGACCCGCGCCACCCGCTCTCCAGCGAGGGCGGCACGGAAAACCGAAGGTCGAAGGCCGAAGGGCGAGGGTCGAGGGTCGAGTGTCGAGGGAACGAGGTCCCGCCCCCCTCGACCCTCGACCCTCGACCCTCGACCCTCGGAAGCGCCTGCCCGGTGCTGAGGCTCTCGCACGCCACCTGCCACAATCTTAAAGATCTGGCGGTGGAAATTCCGCTCAACCGGTTTGTGTGCGTGACGGGGGTCAGCGGTTCGGGCAAGACCACGCTGGTGCGCGAGGTCCTGCTGCCCGCCCTGACTGCCAGGCTCAAGGGTGAGCGGAGCGCCAGCAAGGCCTCGGACCGTTTCGGCCAGGGGCCAAACGGGCAGGAGGACAACCCCGGCCCGGCCCCAGGGGCTTGGCCGGCGCCGCTGCTCGAGGGAGCCGCCGCCCTCGGGGGTGTGGTCCTGGTCGACCAATCCATTCTCGGCAAGACCCCCCGCTCCAACCCGGCCGTGTATATCGGCGCCTTCGATGACATCCGGGAGGTCTTTGCCCGGTCCGACGCTGCCCGGCAGCGGGGACTCAACGCCAGCGCCTTCAGCTTCAACTCGACCCAGGGCCAATGCCAGCGCTGCCGTGGCGCGGGTTTCGAGAAAATCGAAATGCAGTTCCTGAGCGACGTCTTTGTACGGTGTCCGGACTGCAACGGACGCCGCTACCGCGCGCATATTCTGGAAGTGAAGGTGAAGAGCGAGGGGCGAGCGCCGAGGGTCGCGGGTCGCGGGTCGCGGTCGTCAGGGGACCAAGGGGCATCGGTTCAAGCAGCCTTTGGCACTGTGCGCGGGCGCGGCACGTCCTCCGCGCTTCGCGCTTTCTCGATCGCCGGTCTGCTCGAGGCCACGGTCGAGGAGGCCGTTGACTTTCTCTGCGCGTTTCCCGAATCGGCTCCTGCGCGGCGCGCCCTTCGGGGCCTGCAATTGCTCCAGGAAGTCGGTCTTGGCTATGTCAAGCTGGGCCAGCCAATCAATACCCTTTCCGGCGGCGAGAGCCAGAGGCTCAAATTGGTCAGGCACCTGGCGGAAGTGGAAGGCGGGCCCGAGGAAGCCGCTTCCAAGCTCTTCCTTTTTGACGAGCCGACGACGGGATTGCATTTCGACGATGTGCGCCTGCTGCTCAAGGTGTTCAACCGGCTGGTCGATGCCGGGCATTCGGTGGTGGTGATCGAGCACAACCTCGACGTGATCAAGTCTGCCGATTGGCTGATCGATCTGGGTCCCGAGGCGGGCGACCAGGGCGGGCGCATCGTTGCCCAGGGCACTCCGGAAGCAGTCGCCGCCTGTCCGGCCAGCCACACCGGGGAGGCGCTCAGGGCCAGTGGCGAAGTTCTCGGCAAACCGTCGTAGGAGACGAGCGTTCGCGCTGCTGGTGGATTTCCACTTTTTTTGGGTGGCGCTTTCTTGCTCCTAATCTTAATCCTGCTCCTAATCCTAATCCGAATGAATCGCCTATTCGACCATGGACAACTGGAGGTTCATCGAGTCTGATTATCGGGTTGCACGAAGGAGATTAGGAGCAGGATTAGGATTACGATTAGGAGCGGCCACCCAAGGAAAGTGAAATGCATCCCGCACTGCTTCGACGCCCAGGTTGCGGCTGCGTCGCGCGAAGTTTAGAGTGGAGACGTGTTTGAGGGAACCGAACTGACCGCCGAGATGCCCGGGGTCATTGCCATTCACGGCGCGCGAGAGCATAACTTGAAGAACCTCTCCCTGGCCGTGCCCAGGGACTGCCTGGTCGTGGTCACGGGCGTTAGCGGCTCGGGCAAGAGCACGCTGGCCTTCGACCTGCTTTTCGCCGAGGGCCAGCGGCGGTTTCTGGATTCGATGAACGTTTATGCCCGGCAGTTCGTCGAGCGGCTCTCGCGTCCGGACGTGGACCTGATCACCGGGATTCCCCCCACGGTGAGCATCGAGCAGCGGACCAGCCGCGGGGGCGGCAAGAGCACCGTGGCCACGGTGACCGAGGTCTATCACTTTGTGCGCTTGCTCTTCGCCCGGTTGGGGACCCAGTACTGTCCGGAGTGCCGGGTGCCCGTGGAGGCCCAAACCCGGGACGAGGTGGGCCGCCGTCTCCAGGCGGAGTGGCGACGGCGCGGGGAGCTGCTCCTGTTGGCGCCGGTGATCAAGAGCCGCAAGGGCTTTCACACCGATGTCGCCGAATGGGCGGCCAAACACGGCTATGGCCAGGTCCGGGCGGACGGGAAGCTGCACGCGACGAGCCAGCGCTTGCGCCTGGACCGATTTCGGGAACACAACGTGGAGATTGTCGTTGGGGCTTTGCGCCGGAACCGCGCCGCCGCGGGGCGGGCCTTCAAAACGCCGCAACCGCTTATCGATGAAACTCTCGAATTGGGCAAGGGAACGCTCCTGGCCCTCGATGAGGACGGGCAGATCTCGGTCCATTCCACCGAACGCGCCTGCCCCGAATGCGGGCGCTCCTTCGAGGCCTTGGACCCGAAGAACTTCAGTTACAATTCGCCCCAGGGCTGGTGCCCGCGCTGTCGCGGCTTCGGCGAGCTGTTTTATCTGCCGGACGTGGACCGGGGGGCGCGGGCGGAGGCCATCGAGGAATCGTGGTACCAATGGCAGGAAGGCAGCCGGGAGCCCTGTCCCGAGTGCCAGGGGGCGCGGTTGAACGCCGTGGCGCGGGCGGTCAGGCTCGACGTCCCCAATGGCCGATTGGCAATCGGCGATTTCAAGCATGCGCCGACCATCGAGGCCTTTTCACGGCTGCCCGTGCAGCGGGCCAGGGAACTCTTTCGGCGGGTCAGATTCAAAGGGCGGGCGGGGCTCATTGCCCGCGACATCCTGCCTGAGATTCAGGAGCGGCTCAGATTCCTGTGCGAGGTCGGGCTGGGCTACCTGCAACTGGGCCGGGGTGTTCCCACGCTCTCGGGCGGTGAGAGCCAGCGCATCCGCCTGGCCGCGCAACTGGGCTCCAATCTCAGCGGCGTGCTCTACATTCTGGATGAGCCGACCATTGGCCTGCACCCGCGCGACAACCAGCAGTTGCTGGCCGTCCTCCAAAAACTCAGGTCGCGCGGCAACTCGGTCCTGGTGGTTGAACATGACGAAGAAACGATGCGCCGCGCCGATTACATCATCGACCTGGGCCCCGGAGCCGGCGCCCACGGCGGCCAGGTCGTGGCGGCCGGCACCTTGCCCGAACTGCTTCGCCACCCGGAGTCCATCACGGGCCAGTGCTTGCGCGCCCACAAAAGCTACCCCGCGCGGGGGCGCCGCAGGGAAGTGCGGAGTGCGGAGTGCGGAGTGCGGAATGGGGAGTGCGGAGTGCGGGAGGAGGAAGCGAAGTCCGAAGTCCGAAGGTCGAAGGTCGAAGCCCCTCGCCCCTCGCCCCTCGACACCCGCCCCTCGACCCTCGCCCCTCGCCCCTCGAAAGCGGCGTGCGGGCCGGGCTGGCTGAGGCTCGAGGGCGCCGCCAAGAACAACCTCAAGGACCTGGCGGTTCGCTTTCCGCTTGGGCGCCTGGTGCTGGTGACCGGCGTCAGCGGCTCGGGCAAGAGCACTTTGATTGGCGAATGTCTGCGGCCGGCCCTGAGCGACGCGCTCAAATCTGCCAAGGGCGCTTCCAGACCCTCACGCGCCACCGGGCGCGCATCATCCCTCAGCGTTTCGGGCTACGAATCCATCCAGGCCGTTTATGAGGTCGACCAGTCGCCCATTGGCCGGACCCCGCGCTCGGTCCCGGCGACATACGTGGGGTTCTTCGACACGATTCGCCAACTGTTTGCCCAGGTGCCCGAAGCGCGGTTGCGCGGATATTCCCCGAGCCGGTTCTCGTTCAACAGTCCCCAGGGCCGCTGTCCGGAATGCGAAGGGGCGGGAACGATCAAGCTCGAGATGAATTTCCTGCCTCCGGCCTTTGTGCGCTGCGAGGTGTGCGGCGGCACGCGCTTCAACCGGGAAACGCTGGACATCGCCTATCGCCGTCGGAACATCGCCCAGGTGCTCGAGCTCCCGGTGGAGCAGGCGGCGGAATTCTTCGCGAGCCTGCCCCGTATCAGGCGCCCCTTGCAGGCCCTCTGCGACACGGGGTTAGGCTATCTCAAGCTTGGCCAGACCAGCCCTACGCTCAGCGGCGGCGAGGCCCAGCGCGTCAAACTGGTGACCCATTTCCTGGCCGGCTTGAAAGAGCCTCATCTGCTGGACCGCCTGCCCAAACGCAACCTGTTCATTTTGGAAGAGCCTACCATTGGCCTCCATATCGCCGACGTCCAGCGCCTGGTGGAGGTGCTCCAGCGCCTCGTGGATGCCGGGCACACCGTCCTGGTCATTGAACACAACCTGGACCTCATTGCCGAAGCCGACTGGGTCATCGACCTGGGGCCCGAAGGCGGCGAGGGCGGCGGACGGATTGTGGCCCAGGGCACCCCCGAGCAGATCGCCCGCCACAAACGCTCCCATACCGGACGTTTCCTGCGGAAGGTCCTGAACGGCAACCGTTCAGTTCTACGTGACTGCGGGCCCCTTTGAGACGCCAACGGCGTCCTTCATACCAGCCCATATACCAACGGCGTGACTCATACCAGCCCAGATTGGTCGGGTCAGCACGGCACAGGCCGCAGTTTGAATCGCGCTTTCAGTGCTCCGGATTGTTTTTGGTGGCCAAACCAAGGGCGTTGCCCTGGCCTGGCATGAGCGACGCCTCCGGCGTCTCAGATGCACCCGAAGCCCCGGTTCCATCGTGCGCTCGAAGAATTTGCTGTCGTGCGCCCTGGCCAGTTCCGCCGTAAGGCCTCAGTGAAGGCGGCAGCGACACGGCGGGCAGACCCCTCACCCCGGAAGGGCAGAGGGAAAATGCTCGGCAGCGGCTTGAGGAAGCGGAGGCGCCCGGAAGTTCCAGAGACTGCCGACGCCTCTCTCCCCTTCGGAAGGGAACAGGGCTGGGGTGGGGAATCCTCGCCACTCGGTCGACGACTCCGGCGGTGTGGGAATGCTCGAGAGCCGGCCCTTGCTGCTCCCTCTCCCCATCCGATGGGGAGAGGGCCGGGGTGAGGGGTCCGCCTGGCACTCCGTCTCCGCCGTCACTGACCGATTAGGTTCCGCCGCCGAATAGTCTTTGCGCTTTAGGCCGGGTCTGATAACGTGAAGATGGCACGAGGACAAGATGACATGAAGCTCTGGCTTTTCAGCTTGGCGGCGGTGCTGGCGTGCGGTCCGGCGGTCGGCGCGCGGGCGGCCAATGTTGGCCTGATCAAGATCGACGGCGCCATCGGCCCTGCCACAGCGGGGTTCATCGCCCGCGCCATCAGCCTGGCGGATGCCCGCAACGACGCCTGCCTGGTGATTGAGTTGGACACCCCCGGGGGGTTGCTCGAGTCCACCAAAGAAATCGTTCAGACCTTTTACGCCGCCGCCCTCCCCACGGTGGTCTATGTGGCCCCTTCAGGGGCCAGCGCCACCAGCGCCGGTTGTTTTATCACCATGGCCGCCGACGTGGCCGCCATGGCGCCCGACACGAGCATCGGGGCGGCCCACCCGGTCATGGGCCTGGGCGGGGGCGAGAAGCTCGATGAGGTGATGAAGCAGAAGCTCGAGAGTTTCGCCAGCAGCTCCATCCAGGCTATCGCCGAAAAACGGGGACGCAACGCCGAGTGGGCCAAATCGGCCGTTCGTGAAAGCGCCTCGGTTACCGCCAAAGAGGCCCTCGAGCTGAAGGTCATCGACCTCATCGCCGCCGATATGCCTGACTTGCTCAAGCAACTGGACGGGCGCGCCGTCCATGGCAAGGTCCTCCAAACCGCCGGGGCCAAGGTCATCGAGATTCCGATGATCCCTCGGGAAAAGCTCTTTCAAATGCTCTGGCGGCCCGAGGTGTTGCTGATCCTCATGCTGGCGGCCATCTACGGGATTATCGGCGAACTGAGCAATCCGGGCGCCATCCTGCCGGGCGTCGCCGGAGGCATCGCGCTCATCCTGCTGCTCTATATGTCGGCCACCCTGCCGGTGAACGTGGCCGGCTTGGGCCTGATCGGCCTGGCCCTGGCATTGTTCATCATCGACCTCTTCGCCCCCACTCACGGGGTCCTGACCTTCGGGGGCATCGCCGCGTTTTTCCTCGGGGCCCTCATGCTTTTCAACGGCGCCGACCCGGCCTTTCAGCTCTCGCTCGGTTATATCGTTCCGGCAACGCTCCTGACGGCCGCGTTTTTCGTGTTTGTCGTCGGCGCCGGAGTGCGGGCGCAATTCCTGCCGGTGCGGGCGGGCAAAGAGACGATGCTCGGCCAGCGAACGGCCGCCCTCCAGCCCATCGACTCGAGCGGCGGCAAGGTCTTCGTGGAAGGCGAGTACTGGAACGCCCGGAGCGATGTGCCCGCAGGGGCGGGCCAGGGCGTCGAAATCGTTGGCATTGAGGGCTTGACTTTGAAAGTTAAACCAACCCAGACTGGCAGTTGAACCTCGAAAACAAAACCTATGACCATTGAAGAAGCTGCTCACAGATTGGCCAGCCTGACCGGCTGGGTCGCGGCCGTGGTTATCCTGGCGGCGATCATTCTGCCCCAAGCCATCCGCATCCTGCGCGAATACGAGCGCGGCGTCATTTTCCGCCTCGGCAAATTGCTCGGGTCCAAGGGGCCGGGCCTGATTCTGCTCATCCCGGTGGTGGACCGCATGGTGAAGATGGACCTGCGGGTGGTCACTATCGACGTCTCCAAGCAAGAGATCATGACCCGCGACAACGTGCCCGCCACGGTGGATGCGGTGGTTTATTTCCGCGTCATCGATCCCGTCGCCGCAGTGGTCAAGGTCGAGAATTTCTGGAAGGCGACTTCGCTCATTGCGCAGACGACCCTGCGGAGCGTCCTGGGCCAGGCCCCGTTGGACGACCTGCTCTCGCAACGCGACGTCATCAATCAGAAGTTGCAGGAGATTATCGACCGCCAAACCGAGCCTTGGGGCATCAAAGTCACCGCCGTCGAGGTGAAGGACGTGGCGCTGCCCGACAGCATGAAGCGGGCGATGGCCAAACAAGCCGAGGCCGAACGTGAGCGGCGGGCAAAGATTGTCAACGCCGAGGGCGAGTTTCAAGCCGCCGAGAAAATGGTCCAGGCCGCCGCCATGATCAGCAAAGAACCCATCGCCCTCCAACTGCGCTTCCTCCAGACCATGCGCGAAATCTCCAGCGAGCATAACACCACCACCTTCCTCCCGGTCCCTATCGATCTGTTCTCGGCTTTCATCAAGGGAGCCGGCAAGAGCTGAACTGCCCAATGGCAGATGCGTCACCCCCAATGAAAGTCTCAAACGAGCAACCGCACAAGCCAGGCCCGGTGATCTCACGGCGCGCCTTTCTTGCGTATTCCACCGCCATTGCCGCGTTCAGTGTCGTGCCCAGGCGCGTCCTGGGCGGGCCCGGAAACGTGTCTCCGAACGAGAAACTCAACCTGGCCGGCATCGGCATCGGCGGCCAGGGCGGCAGTGACCTGGCGGAGATGAAAAGTGAAAACATCGTCGCCCTCTGCGACGTCGATTGGGACCATGCCGCCCATACGTTCAACGAATATCCCAAGGCCGCGAAGTACCGGGACCTCCGCATCATGCTCGAGCAGGAAAAGGGGATTGACGCGGTGGTGATCGGCACGCCAGACCACATTCACGCGGTGGCGGCGATGGCGGGCATCCAGCACGGCAAACACGTTTATTGCGAGAAACCGCTCACGCGCACTGTGTTCGAGGCGCGGGCCCTGGCCAAAGCCGCCCGCGAAGCGAAGGTGGCCACCCAGATGGGCAACCAGGGCATGGCCTTCGAAGGCAACCGCTTGATCGACGAATGGCTGGCCGACGGCGCCATCGGCCCTGTGCGCGAAGCCCATGTCTGGTCGGACCGGCCCACGCACCGCGGCAAACTCCCCCTTTATTGGGCCCAGGGTGTCGAGCGGCCCAAAGACACCCCGCCCGTCCCCGATACCCTGGATTGGGACCTCTGGCTCGGCCCGGCCCCGTGGCGTCCGTTTCACCCGGCTTATGTCCCCTTCAAGTGGCGCGGCTGGTGGGATTTCGGCTCCGGCGGCCTGGGCGACATGGGCGTCCACAACCTGGCTCCCGTCTTCTCCGCCCTCAAACTGGGCGCCCCCCTCTCGGTGTACTCCAGCTCGACCGCCGTCTATCCCGACACCCTGCCCGTCGCCTCAGTCGTTCACTACGACTTCCCGGCCCGCGGCGACCTGCCGCCCGTCAAGCTGCACTGGTACGACGGCGGCATCCTGCCGCCCCGGCCTGACGAACTGGAAGACGGACGCCCCCTGGACCCCGAGGACGGCATCATCTTTGTGGGCGACAAAGGCAAGATGCTCGTCAAAGGCTGGGGCGGCGAGAGCCCGCGCCTCATCCCCGAGAAACGGCACCAGGAATACAAACTCCCCCCAAAGACCCTCCCCCGTTCCATCGGCCACTACAAAGAATTCCTCGCCGCCTGCAAAACCGGCTCGCCCACCCGCTCCAACTTCGGCTTCGCCGGACCCCTCACCGAGGCCCTGCTCCTGGGCACCATCTCCGTCCGCCTCGGCGGGGAAAAACTCAACTGGGACAGTGAAAAACTGCGCACCGACGACGACGACGCCAACGTTCTCCTCCACTATAAATACCGCGCAGGATGGTCTCTGTAAGAAAGAGAGCAACGAGGAGATCTATTTCGTCTCGGGAAACAGTCCCTGGGGAAGCTGGGTCTTGGCACATTCTGAATCCTGTTACGACGTAAAGATGGCCCCTTTGGGAGGGGATTTCAAGCCTGAAAAGGGGGCCGCTGCCGGACCGAGGGGCTGGACAAGTCAACGGACAAGTCGCCGCAAAGGTTCTGGCCCAACGGCTCTCCGCACACCCGCGCCACTTGTCAGATCCTCGGTGTGTTTTCGGCCGCCCGGGTCTGGTGCCGGCAAAGAGAATTCCGCCGGTCTCCGGCGCCCCGAAGGGGCAGCGAGATAATAGCCCGGCAAGGCCTGCCGGAGCGCAACGCAGGCGGGCCACCGCCCTGGGTAGATGCCACGCGACCTACAGCCTCCCTTTTCCCGAGTTTTGTTTTTCCCAGGCTTCAAGCCTGGGAAAAACAAAACTCGGGAAAAGGGAGGTATTCATTTTGGTCCATCTTCGCTGTCACTCGACGTGAATAGTTGCGGTGTAAGGAAAACCGACGGTCGGACGCGCATCGTAACTTCCTCCACATCAAGCGCATAGGCACATGGAGAAGAAATCGATGTCGGAGGACTTCTCACTTTTCCACCCTCCTGTGCTGCCGGCAACCTCTTGCTTGGCCGGAGAGGTTATCACGCAACATACTCCAACAAAACAGGTTACGCACGAAGCGATCGAACAGGGCTGGATTCCAATAGGGTTGGCACAAGATTGGCTGTCACACTTTCGGCTCATTGGCGATTATGTCTGACGAAACGAAAGAGCCACAGTCGGCAGACGATTTCCTGAAGAACTCGTCGCTTTACCGCGAATTTCAGGCGGAACGCGAGGAGATCCTCAAGCACAAGTGGATTGAGTCCGAAAAGGCCGGCTGTGACATTGGTTTTGATCGGGCGTTGACGGACTGGAACGTCAAGCACCGCTCCCAATGGCTAAAAGGGCGCCCAGGCAGGGATCGCTGGCCTGCCGGCACTCCTTTAAGGCAGATTGTGGACCGGGATCACGAAGTTTGGCCCAGGTGAGGCTCAGGGTCGTGCCGGCACAGGGCTGATTCAAGACGGGGCAGAAAACGGGGCGGGGACGGCTCGTCCCCGCGTTTTCTTAATTTGCGCGTTCAAGCCGGGGACGAGCCGTCCCCGCCCCCGATCTTGAATCGGCCCTGGTGCCGGCGATCGTCCGCAGGCTTGGGCTTGGTGCCGGCCCCGTGCCAGGCAAGGTCGGTCAAAACATTGAAACATGAGTGCGAGCGACAAAGAATTATCCCTCGTCCAAGCAGGGCCAATGGAGGGCCGCCGCGGCAACAAGCACGTTCCTGCCAGTCACAAGTTACGCGCGTTCCTGGGCTGCGTCTTGGCTGGGGTCTTGGGCCTCTTCATCCCGGCAGGCCCCGTCTTGGCTCAAGTCGTCCCTCAACCACAGGTGGCTGCCCCGCAGTCGGCGGGCAGACAAGTGCTCCGTGGCCATGTGCCTTCGATCACCGCGCGCCTGCAACCGCTTGGCCGCCTTCCAGCCACCGCCAACCTTCGCTTGGCGATCGCGTTGCCGCTACGCAACCGGGAAAGCCTCACAACCCTCCTTCAGCAACTTTACGACCCGGCTAGTCCGCAGTACCATCGTTACCTGACGCCGGACCAATTCGCAGCGCAGTTTGGCCCAACCGAAGCGGATTACGAGGCGCTCATTGATTTCGCTAAGAGCAACGGCCTTACCGTGACCGGCACTCACCCAAACCGAGCGCTGCTGGATGTCGGCGGGACGGTCGCAGACATCGAGCGAGCCTTCCACGTCACCCTGCGCGTCTATCCCCACCCCTCCGAGGCGCGCACGTTTTTTGCGCCCGAGGCCGAACCCGCCATCGACTTGGCCCTCCCGATCCTAGCCGTCAGCGGACTGGACAATTATGCTGTGCCGCAACCGGGTTCGCGGGCAGAGCCCCTGGCCAATGGCGGGGGTGCTTCGCCGGGGGCAGGGTCCGGGTTTTCCGGCCCCTTCATGGGGAACGACTTTCGCGCCGCTTATGTCCCGGGAGTCTCGCTGGACGGCACTGGCCAGGCGGTTGGGCTGTTGGAACTAGACGGCTACTACCCCAACGACATCACCACCTACGAAGACAATGCCGAGCTGCCGCACGTCCCCCTCCTGCCTGTCCTGCTCGATGGGTTCAGCGGAACCCCGACGGCCAATGCCACGAATGTCAGCGAGGTTTCCTTGGACATCGAGGTCGTCGTGGCGATGGCGCCGGGCCTGTCCAAAGTTATCGTCTATGAAGCACCCGACGACGGACCCGGCTATCTCGACATCCTGAGCCGGATGGCGACCGACAACGCCGCCAAACAACTCAGTTCTTCGTGGATCATCCCCGACAACCCCACGGCCGATCAGAGTTACCTCCAATTCGCCGCGCAGCGACAGTCCTTTTTCCAAGCTTCCGGTGACTATGACGCCTACTACCCCGGCATTCCGGAGTGGGCGGACAACACGAACATCACGATTGTCGGAGGGACTACTCTCTCCACGACGGGTCCCGGCGGAGCTTACGTCTCGGAGACGGTTTGGAATAACGGAGATGGCACCCGCGGCAGCGGCGGCGGTATAAGCGTGAACTACGCAATTCCGAGCTGGCAGCAAGGCGTCAACATGAGCGCTAATGGTGGCTCCTCCACGATGAGAAATATTCCCGATGTTGCAATGGTTGCGGAAAACGTTTCCGTGATCGCAAACGACGGTCAACAACAGCCAGTGGTTGGCACCAGCATTGCAGCGCCGCTTTGGGCAGGCTTCACGGCACTTGTCAACCAGCAGCGGGCTACCAACGCAACGTCACCGATTGGATTTCTTAATCCAGCGATCTACGCCATTGGCAAGAGCGCGAATTACACCTCGTGTTTCCACGACATCACCAGCGGAAATAACACCTCGTTCGGGAGCCCAAATCAATTCTACGCCGTTCCCCGCTATGACCTTTGCACCGGCTGGGGGACTCCTACGGGGAGCAACCTTATAAACGCGCTGTCGGGTGTTTCCGTGCTCGGTCCACCAACAATCGCGGACGTCTGCGTTGGCAACCCGATCCTGCTACTGGGAAGCGGGAGTGGCTATGATTACCAGTGGTGGAAGGACGGCATCCCTTTGATGGACGGTGACCGGATTATCGGCTCCCAAACAAATTCCCTGACCGTCTTAGACGCCTCGCTCACCGACACCGGCACGTACGTCCTGACAAACCTACTACTAGTGAAGGTCACCAACGGACCTCTTACAAACATCTCGAGCACGGTAACAAACCAAGGCGCAACGGCTGACTGCTTTCAGACGAACTACACTTTCATCACGATTAGCAACATCCTGGAACCAGGCTTGACAATTACCTCGACCAATGTCATAGAAACGAACACCGCACCAGCGGCTGGCTGTGCAGAGACTAATTTCGTTAACATCGTGGTAACCACCACGACGACGGTTACCACCGTCGGGACCAACTCGACGTGGGATGTTAGCGTGGTCGGTCCACCCACGATCACCAACTTTTACATGCTGACCACCGGCGACGGCGTGGCGTTCACGGTCGAAGCGTCGGACGCGGTTTCGTATCAGTGGTACTGGCAGGGCAGGCCGATCCCCGGCGAGAACGGCTACAGACTGGTATATCAGAACGCCTATCTCGATGCGAGCGCGGGGTATTACTCGGTGGTTGTCTTTGGCCGTTGCGGGATTACGTCTTCGCCTCCTCCCGGGTTGTTGTTCACGAAAACGTGGCCTGCGGGCACTTACCAGGGTCTGTTCTTCAATACCAATGCCGCGACGCTGGAAACTTCCGGCTTTTTCCAATACAACCTCACGGGCGCCAAGGGGGCGTTCAGCGGCAAGATCCTGCTTAACAACAAGAGCTACCCGTTCTCGGGAGTCTTCCTCCGGGACCAATCCAGCCAGGTCAAGGTGCCGGGCACTTCCCTGACGCTCGCCCTCCAACTGGTGGCGACCAACGACACCGGCCAGGTGATCGGCACCGTTACGAACCAAGCATCGGCCTCCTCGTTGGCGAGCAAAGGATGGGCTTCCCCGTTGTACGGGCACCTCCTCTTTTACAATTCGATAAACCCCTTCCCGCAAGCGGGCAAGTTCACGTTGTCCATGATGAACACCAACTTCCTGCCGGCCAACCCAAACGGCGCTTGCTTTGCCGCCATCACGGTTTCCACTAACGGCAGCGTGGCGCTGTCTGGGCGGGTGGCGGACGATACGGCGATTGCGGAAAACTGCGGGTTGTCCAAAACAGGCGATCTTCCGTTGTACGTTCCGCTTCTGAAAGGCCGGGGCGGCATTTTTGGCTGGCTGCAAATCACGGATAGCGGCATCGAGGGGGACCCGATCTTCTGGATCAAAGAAGCCGGGCCGGACAAACGTTACCCGAAAGGGTTTAAGAGCACGCTGCAGGCGCAGGGTTCAACTTACACGGGACCACCCGCAAGCCAAATCCTTGCGTTCACTAACGGCGTGATGGCGTTCACCGCCGGCGATTTTTTCTCCAGCGATGGCACGAATATCTGGGATTTCGCCCGAGTGGCCGTTACCCCCCCGGGTTTGTCGTGGCAACCGATAAAGTATGACTACAGAAGCGGTGGTCTCGAGAAGGTGGGGATCGACATAAACCCTGGCAACGGGATCTTTACCGGGCACTTCATCGATGAAAAGACCGGCTTATCAACGCCCCTCAGAGGGATAGTCCTCCAGCAGCAGGGTTTTGGGCAGGGTTACTTCCTGAGCCCAAGCGCCTCCGGCTATCTCTGGCTGGGGCCGGTTCAATAGGCCGCCTGCCGCTGATCCTATCCGTTGCTCTCAAGCCAAAGGCCTGATTTATACCAGCCCAGGGCAACGCCCTGGGTTTCCGCGCGGTTTTATTCTGTTGCAGGCCAACGGCCTGCCTCATAGGGTTCATTGGGTTCGACCAGCTCAAATCCCGGCGCGGCGTCTGGAGCCGCGTCAATCCCTCGGCACAATGAGTCGCGCTTTCAGCGCTCAGAATGGTCTGTGGCCGACAAACCCAGGGCGTTGCCCTGGGCTGGTATGAATGACGCCGTTGGCGTCTCAAACAGGCCCGCAGTGCTCCCGGGTGCTGCCCCTCAGGAAAGGGTCGGGGAAGGGTCGGTCCTAGAAAGATGGCAGCGACGCTGGTTTCAGCGCAAGAGGAACCAGAAAAGACCGGTCGAGCAGGCAAAATGTCACAATCCTAAGACCGACCCTTTCAGGACCGACCCTTTCACTGCCGCCGTGAGCCTAACCGGAATGGCCTGATGGAGATCCGCGTGCCAGATGGTGCGTGAGCCGCGAGCGCGGTGCGCATGGCCACCCGATTGGGCGCCGCTATGGGCTGATAAAATGGGTGAGTGCTGGAATGAAGGGGCTGACGACCGTCATGTGATTGGCCGCGAGCGCGATGAAGTCGCTGTACAGCTTGAGAAAGCGGGGCGTCTCCTTAACAGCCGACTCCATCTCCTGCGTCTTGCCAAGCAGATCCATGCGCAACTTCTCTTCGGAGATCCCGCTTTGAATGGCCTTAGCAAGCTGCCGGAAGATGGGCTCTGCGTTCGTGATGTTTATGGAGTAGTCCGTGGAATTGATATTCACTCTCGGGCTATCCCATTTGCTGAAGTGTAGCCATAAACGCATGTTGACGCCCAGCACCGCCGCTCAATGTGGCGGTAGCCGATAATGCATAATACGAAACAGAGACCCGATCGGCGCGGCCGCTGGAGCAGCCGAGTTAGCAGTCTGACGCACGCGCGTTCCCTACCGAGCCTATTTTATGGCCTCGGGGTCCCAATTGTCGGTTAGGTCCCATTCCTGCGTGCCGCGCCCCTGCCATTTTGGCCTGTCCGGATCGTCATACCGCTTTTGCCACTCGGCCTCCCTTTGCTTCTGAGACATCTCGGACTCCCGAGGACGCCAAACGGCCTCTGCGCTCTCCCCGAGGATGTCCCAGAATTGCATTTGTCTGTAATCAGCCATACGGGCCGCGAATGCCGTGCTAACCTTGGGGTTGAGTCCAAATGTTTTGGACGTATTGGCAATCGGTTGTCACATCAAAACGCATCGTAAAGCGTTCCTGCCCAATTGCAAGCACAAATCATGACCCCAATGCTGAACCGCCAAACACGACCCCCCCCCCCCAAAGCCAATCCCGCGAGCGCCAGATGCCCCAGGAACCGTCTTGAATGAAGCCAGTACTCGGAGGCGGTCCGGCTCGAAAAAGCGCCCGGGAGATCAACCGTGTGCGGTTTTGGATCATCGGAGCAGACGGGGACAAGGATTGGTACGACTCCTGCTTTTACTTCCCTGCGAGCCCGGCATCAAGATCCAGCGCCCGGGGAAGGGTCCGAGAATAATGACAGCGACGCTGGTTTCAGGGCAAGAGGAACCAGAAAAGACCGGGCGAGAGTGCAAAATGTCACAATTCCAGGACCGACCCTTTCACTTTCACTGCAAGCTCGGAAATCACGGGCTGAAAGCGGGGGGCGCATCCCGGCCTTGTCGAGGGTGGCAGAGACCGCAGCACGAAAACCGTTAAAACGGTTGACGTTCGCTCGTTCGGCGCGTAACACCCCGCTGAAGCAGGGTTTTAATGAGATTTGAGGGGAGGCCGACAAAGCTCTCAGCGCCAGCCTGAAAATGGGGTGAAACTGGCGGTTTGAAAATGGGGTCTTCTTCCGGTTTCGTCTTCTTCCCCCTTCGACCGCAAAACCTCTTCTTCTCTTCTTTTTTCCGTCTTCTTCGGCGGCGGATCTTCTTCGCGCTTGCCCCCGGGGCATCGAGCTCTTAAGCGATGCGGCCTCGATCTAATGAAGCCCGAAACCCGTCGCTGTAAGTGCCTTAACTGTAATCAGTTGTTTGTTCCCGATTACCGGAATCGAGAGCGCCAGAAGTATTGCTCGGCTCCAGAGTGCAAACGGGCCAGCAAACGAGCCCGGCAGCAGGCTTGGTTGAGCAAGCCGGAGAACCGCAACTACTTCCGCGATGCCCAGAACGTGAAGCGCGTCCAGGACTGGCGCAAAGCCCATCCCGGTTATTGGAAGCGCTGCCAGCGCAAAGACCGCCATACGTTACAAGACGCCTGCCCGCCGCAACCGGCTGCGGCCAAAGAGCTTACACCAGCGTCGTTACCAGACCCCTGCCGCGGTACGTTACAAGACATCTGCCAGGTGCAAGTGCCTCTGCTGGTTGGTCTTATCTCCAAATTCGCCGACTGTACGTTACCAGACGACATCGTCATCTACATCCGAGGTCTGATAGCCAAAGGTCAGGACATTCTGGATCAACCTTCCAGCAGGTCCGCCAAACAAAAAACTGTCTATGATAAACAAAAAGATCCTGCGCCCGGACCGCTTGCGGCAAGTGCCGGCGCAGTTTAGTTGGATCGATCAACGCCTGGTGCGGGACAACTTCCTGCGCCAAGCCGATCCCGCCGCTTGGGCGCTCTACCTGGTGCTGGTCACCGTCGCCGACGCGCAGGGGCTCAGTTACTACTCCGAGGCCACCTTGAGCCGGTTGCTCAAAATGGATGTGCTGCAACTCACCGGCTGCCGTCAGCAATTGGTGGCCGCCGATCTGGTGGCTTATCAGAAGCCGCTCTTTCAGGTGCTGGCCTTGCCGCAAACCGCCGCCGCGGCCATCCCCCAGGCGAGCCCAACGCGCACCGGCCAGGCGCTGAGCCTGGGCGACATCCTGCGTCGCGCCTCTCAGGGAGGTGCCGCATGATTGACTATCAGACCTTTCAGCAAATCCGCCAAATGCGCGACCAGGAACACCTCTCGTCGGCCCAGATCGCCGAGGCACTACACCTGGATGAGCGAACGGTCAGCAAATGGATCGAATGCCCAACTTACCAGCCGCGCGCTCGGGCCAAACGCCCCAGTAAACTCGATCCGTTCAAAGGCCTGGTGGTGCGGCTCCTGGCCACCTTCGCCTTCAGCGCCCAGCAACTGCTCCAGCGCCTGCGGGAAAGCGGGTATAATGGCGGCTACAGCATCCTCAAAGACTACGTGCGCACCGTGCGCCCGCCGTGCCAGCCCGCCTTCCTCACGTTGCAATTTGCCCCGGGTCAGTGCGCCCAGGTGGATTGGGGCTCGGCCGGCTTTTTGCCGGTCGGCAACACCCACCGCCGGCTCTCGTTTTTTATCATGGTCCTCTGTTACAGCCGCCGGATGTATGCCGAGTTCACCCTGGCACAAACGCAGGAACACTTCCTGGCCTGCCACCAGCATGCCCTGGAATACTTCAACTCGGTCCCGGCTGAGGTAATGGTGGATAACTGCAAGACGGCGGTCCTGTCCCATCCGTTGGGAGCGCCAGCCGTGTTGCATCCGCGTTACCTGGACTTCGCTCGCCACTACGGCTTCACCATCAAGGCTTGTGGCCCGCACAAGCCCCATGAAAAGGGGCGCGTGGAGAACGCCGTCGGCTACTTCAAGAAAAACTTCCTGGCTGGCTTGCAACTCTCCAGCCTGGACGCACTCAACGCCGCCGCGCGCCAATGGCTGGACCAGGTGGCTAACGTGCGTATGCACGGCGAAACCCGGCAAAAGCCCCAGGACCTCTTCGAGCAGGAAAAACCCAACCTGCGTCCCCTGACCCTGCTGCCTTACGACCTGGCCACGGTGAGCACCGTCCTGGTCAGCCGCCGGTGCCGCATTACGCTGGATACCAACCGTTACTCGGTGCCGCCGCGTTATGCCAATACCAACCTCACCCTCAAGGCGTATCCGGACCGCCTGTGCCTCTACCACCAGGATCAACTCATCGCCGAGCACCCGCGCAGTTATGACCGGCACCGGGACTTCGAAAAGCCCGAGCACGTCCAGGAATTGCTCTCCCAGCGCCGCCAAGCCCGGGCCCAGCAACTGTTGAGCCGCTTCCTGGCCCTCTCGCCGCACGCTGCCGAGTATTATCAGCGGCTGGCCGAAAAGCGCGGCAATCCGCGCCACCATGTGCAAAAGATCGTCGCCCTGAGCGAAATCTACGGCCCGGAAAAGGTCCAACGCGCCCTGGAGGACGCCTGGGCTTATCAGGCATTCAGTTGCGAGTATATCGCCAACCTGCTCGAACAGCAGGCGCGCCCGCAGGTCCAACCCGGGGCGCTCCACCTGACCCGCCAGCAGGATCTCCTCGACCTGGAGTTGCCCGCCCCGGATCTCTCGCTCTATGACTCACCGGAAGGAGGGGCATCGTGAATCCCTCCGAAACCCGGCTCCTGGAACAGTTGACCGCCCTCAAGCTCGTCTCGGTGCAGCAGCACTATGCAGACCTGGCCAGCGAAGCGGCGCAGAAGCAATGGACGCACGTGGATTACCTGGCCCGGCTCATCGAGATCGAAGCGACGCGTCGGCAGGAACTCTCCGTCCAGCGGCGCATCGCCGCCGCCCGCTTCCCCTGCGTCAAGACCCTCGACCAGTTCGACTGGAACTGGCCCAAGAAAATCAACCGCACCCAAATCCAAAACCTTTTCCGGCTCGCCTTTCTGCCGGAGAAAACCAACGTGATTTTCATTGGCGGGGTGGGTTTGGGAAAATCGCACTTGGCCTGCGCCCTGGGCTATGCCGCCTGCCAGGCCGGCCACTCGGTGCTCTTCACCACCGCCGTGGACATCATCAACACCCTCACCGCCGCCCAAGCCGCCTGTCGGCTAAAAGCCGAACTCAAGCGGTTCCTGGCCCCGGCCATTTTATGTATCGACGAAGTCGGCTACCTGCCCATCGACAAGACCGGCGCCGACCTGCTCTTCCAGGTCATCAGCCAGCGCTACGAGCACGGCTCGATCGTGCTGACGACCAATCAAGCCTATAAACACTGGGCCAAGATCTTCAACAACGACTCAACGCTGACCAGCGCCGTCCTGGACCGTCTGCTCCACCATGCCGAGACGGTGATCATCGAGGGCAAAAGCTATCGGATGAAAGATCAAATCGAGGCTCCTTGAACCCTCCGCCCTCCCTCACCGGCGACAGGCCAAACCCCTGTCGCCCTTTTTGTCTCTATCGTCGAGCGGGCTCAACATTTTCAAACCGGCGGAAAAACCACATGTCTGAGCCGCCGCGCGCA
>Ga0187873_1001217_pt1 | contig 22198 bp, 21 predicted proteins | sample June2016WEW_16_1_2_FD_133012 | JGI IMG/M metagenome (GOLD analysis project Ga0187873, IMG submission 133012) | Peatland microbial communities from SPRUCE experiment site at the Marcell Experimental Forest, Minnesota, USA - June2016WEW_16_100 | ecosystem: Environmental > Terrestrial > Soil >...
GCTCGAGGCAGCCGGTTTGAAAGGAAAGAGCATCGGCAATGCCACCATCAGCACCCAGCATGCCAACTTCTTCATCAATAACGGACAAACCCGTGCTGAGGACATGCGTGCGTTGATCGAATTAGCGCAGAAAGCCGTTCTGGACCAATTTGGTATCAAGCTTGAACTGGAAGTGGAATTAATTGGCGAGTGGCAAGAAAAATAGATATTTCAGAAATCTGAAGAGAGAATGGTAAATGACGAATCTTAAGGCCGACACAAACCGCAAGTTGAAGATCGCCATCCTGTTTGGCGGACGATCCGGTGAGCATGAAGTCTCACTGGATTCGGCGCGGTCGGTAATTGGCGTGCTTGATCCCCGGAAATATGAGATCTTCCAGGTTGGCATCACCCATGCAGGTGATTGGCTTACCGGAACGGATGCCCGCCTGGCGCTGGAAAAAGGGGATACCAGCAAGTTGACTCCTTGCACCATTCTGCCCGACCCATCCAAAGCCGGCCTGTATGCCTTACCCGGTGTGGACCCCGCAACGTCTGCCGGGTTCGAGAAGCTGACCGACCTGGATGTGGTCTTCCCGGTTCTGCATGGCACCTATGGCGAGGATGGCACCCTGCAAGGTCTGCTCGAAATGGCTGACCTGGCTTATGTGGGCGCGGGTGTGACCGGCTCTTCCGTCGGCATGGATAAAGGTGTCTTCAAAGATGTAATGCGCGCAATTGGCATCCCGACGGTTGAATCCATTATCGTTCTGCGCAGTGAAATCGAAAAGGATATCGAGGCAGTCATCCGCCGGGCCGAAACAGTCTCCGCCTATCCACTGTTCATCAAACCGGCCAACCTGGGCTCCTCGGTCGGCATAACCAAATGCAACCGCCGGGCCGACCTGGGTGAGGCTCTGCTGGAAGCCGCCGCCTATGACCGGCGCGTGCTGGTGGAACGCGGCGTGAATGCCCATGAGATAGAAGTTTCCGTGCTCGGCAATGACGACCCGCAGGCTTCCGTGCCCGGCGAAGTGCTGCCCAGCCGCGAGTTTTATTCCTATGAATCAAAGTATGTGGATGGCACGTCCGGCCTGCTCATCCCGGCTCCCCTGCCAGACGAGACAGCCGAGAAGATCCGCCGGATGGCAGTCAGCGCCTACCAGGCCGTTGATTGTGCCGGCATGGCCCGGGTTGATTTCTTCCTGGAGAAAAACACGGGCGAGATCTATCTTAATGAACTCAACACCATCCCCGGCTTCACGAGTATCAGCATGTACCCGAAACTCTGGGAAGCCAGCGGATTATCCTACACCGGGCTAGTCGACCGCCTGATTGAACTGGCTTTGGAGCGCAAAGCCGATCGTAATCGAACCGAACGCCGCTTCCGGAGAACATCATGACCGCATTAGAGATACCCAAAAAACGGGCACCCGAAAAATCCCGCGCCGAAACCGTCCGCCAACGCCGCTCATCGCAAACGCGTGTCAAGCCTGCTGCCAATAAGGCGAAACAGGGCACCCGCCAGACCTATCGAACCGCGTCGATTTTTCTGCCGGGGGAACCACAGCCAGCACCCGCCACACGCCGCCCGCCAGTGACCTCCTCCAGGGGCAGGCAGGCACCGGTCAGCGGATCACGGTTGCATACCGCACAGACCAGGACCTCCGGCCGGATGGGTACATTTAAGACAGCCAAACATGCCTCCCGCCAAACTGGCTATGATTTTGCCTTTAGCCTGGGCCGCACCGCCGTGCACGCTCCGGCATTCTACCTGCCCCAATTGGGCCCACGCTGGATCTCGGCTGGATTGACCCTGCTCCTGGGCCTGGTGCTGTTCAGCATGTGGACCGCCAATACATTCACCGTTTCGGGGGCCGAATTGAGCGGCAACCAGCGCCTGAATGCAGCCGATGTCAGCTCCGCCCTGGGCCTGGTAGGGCAACCCATCTTCAATGCCATCCCGTCGCAGATCGAGTCCAACCTGCGCACGGCCTTCCCGGACCTGGCAAGCGTCAGAGTGCAGGTGGGCTTCCCCAACCACATTTACGTTAATGTGGTGGAACGGACACCCCTGCTGGTCTGGTCCCAGGACGGCAATATCACCTGGATCGATTCAAACGGCGTGTCCTTTACACCGCGCGGCAATGTTCCAAACCTGATCCCGGTCGCTTCTATCGGGAACCCACCCAAACTGCCGGGAGATCCCAAGCTTTCCGTGTATGACCAACCCTTCATCGATCCGGCCATGGTGCAGGCGATTGTGGCGCTCCATCCACAGGTTCCTGCCGGAAGCCCGATGGTGTACGACACCACTTACGGCATGGGCTGGCAGGATCCGCACGGTTGGTCGGTTTATTTCGGCCAGAACACACAGGATATTGCTGTGAAGGAAAAAGTGTATCAGTCCATCGTGGACACAATCACCAAACAGGGCATCCAACCCACACTGATCAGCGTGGAATACCTGGATGCACCATTCTATAAGTGACGAAAACCTATGGACGAGATTGTTGTTGGAATTGATGTAGGCACGACCAAAGTCTGCACCCTGGTGGGAAGGGTGGAAGAAGAGACCATCCGCATCCTGGGCTCAGGCATAGAACCTTCGGAAGGAATCAAGAAGGGCGTAATCGTGGACCTGGCTGCAGCCGCGCAAGCCATCACGCGGTCGGTGGAAAAGGCCGAGCAGGTTTCGGGTGTGGAAATCACCGGAGCGCTGGTCAGCCTGGCCGGGGCGCATGTCTCATCCATCAACAGCCGCGGCGTGGCCGGTGTTGCAGGGGAGATGATTGACGAGAACGACGTGATTCGCGCCCTGGATGCGGCCCAGGCGGTTGCCATTCCTCACAACCGGGAGATCATTCACATCATCCAAAGGGGCTTCACGGTCGATGGCCAGGACGGCATTGCGATGCCGATTGGAATGCACGGTTATCGACTGGAAGTGGAAGCGCACATCATCACTGCCGCCCAGGGCACGGTCGAAAACCTGCGCCAGTGCGTCGGCGCGGCCGGCGTGGAAGTGCTGCAGTTCGTGCTTAACCCGCTGGCCTCCGGCGACGTGGTGTTGACCGATGGAGAGCGTAACATGGGTGTGGCCGTCTGCGATATCGGCGGTGGGACCACCGACCTGGCCATCTACGTGGATGGGCATGTCTGGCACACCATGGTGCTGGCGGTGGCCGGAAACCATATCACCAACGATATTGCCACCGGCCTGCGCCTGCCCTTGGCGCAAGCCGAGGAGATCAAGATTAAGCACGGCTACGCCTTGAAATCCGGCGTCGGTGCGGAAGAATTAATAACCGTCAAAGCCTATGGTGAAGATGCCCCGGTCCAGATCAGTCGCCAGGATCTGGCTCACATCATCGAAGCCAGAGTGGAGGAGATATTTGCACTCATTCTGCAAGAGATCAAGCGTTCCGGTTATGACGGGCTGCTGCCGGCCGGCATGGTACTCACCGGAGGTACCAGCGCCCTGCCAGGCATCCGGCAACTGGCCAGCCAGGTGCTGGGAGTGCCCGTCCGAACAGCCGGGCCGGAGAAACTGGTAGGGCTAGTGGATCATTTGAAAAGCCCCGCCTACTCCACCGGGTTCGGCCTGCTGCATTGGGCGGCTGCACTCAACGAAGAAGACCTGTTGCCAAGCCGTACCGGCGGACGACACCTTTTGAAGAAAGAGATTCCGATGGACCTCGGTCCCGTCAAGGACTGGCTCAAGCGGTTACTCCCGTAACATAAAAATTGGTTAACCATACATCCTGAAACATCGAACCATTTTATCAGCTTTAAGGAGGCTTAGCATGGACACAAAGAGTACGCAATCAGAAGCATTTGCCCGTATCAAGGTAGTTGGCGTGGGCGGAGGTGGCTGCAACGCGGTCAACCGGATGATCGAAGAAGGCATCCAGGGCGTGGAATTCGTGGCCATCAACACGGACGCCCAGGCGTTGATGCTTTCCAAGGCCACCACCCGGGTGCGTATCGGCAACAAGCTGGCGCGCGGACTGGGTGCGGGCGGCGACCCGGAAGTTGGGCGCAAGTCTGCCGAGGAATCATCCGACGACCTGTATAATGTGCTGAAAGGCGCGGACATGGTCTTCGTCACGGCCGGCCTGGGCGGCGGTACCGGCACCGGTGCTGCCCCAATCGTGGCCCAGATCGCCAAAGAGAGCGGTGCCCTGACCATCGGCGTGGTCACCCGCCCGTTCACTTTCGAGGGCAACAAACGTATGCAATCCTGCGAGGTGGGCATGGCCAACCTAAAGGATCATGCCGATACGCTGATCGTCATCCCCAATGACCGTCTGCTGCAGATCATGGATAAACGCGCCAGCCTGAATGACTCATTCAAGATCGCTGACGAAGTCCTGCGCCAGGGCATCCAGGGCATCTCCGAACTCATCACCGTGCCCGGCCTGATCAACCTGGACTTCGCAGACGTGCGCGCCATCATGAGCGAAGGCGGCGCAGCGTTGATGGCGGTCGGCAAGGCCTCCGGCGAGGACCGCGCCCGCATTGCCGCCGAACAGGCCATCTCAAGCCAGCTGCTTGACATAACCATCGACGGGGCCCGGGGTGTGCTGTTCAATGTCACGGGCGGGCCGAATTTGACCCTCTTCGAGGTCAACCAGGCCGCCGCGCTGATCCGCGAGACGTCTCACCCGGATGTGAACATGATCTTCGGAGCAGTGATCGACCCCAACATGACGGATGAGATCCACGTCACGGTCATTGCCACCGGTTTCGAACGTTCCGGCATGCCGCGCCGAATAACGCCGCGCCCTATCACCCGGACCATTGACGGAAAGCTGATCACCAACCCTCTGGAATCCGTCAACGTGTCCGCACAGCCGAACAATCAGCCGGCCGAGTTCAGGCCGCAAACCTTCCGCACCGAAGACCTTGACATCCCGACCTTCCTGCGCAACCGCAAGTAGTCTTTACTGGTATTAATCCCATGCCCGGCTTCAAATGAAGCCGGGCGGGTTTGCCCTGCCTCCACCTCCTGATAAGACAGATTCTGACTTCCGAAGTCTAAAAGACTTCGGAAGTCTGTAATTCCTGGCCGATTTCCCGGAGACTTCCCATAAACACCTTGCGATTCCCGCAACAAAGCCGCCTTTAAATGCCCGGAACCTGACAACCACAAATCCGGGAATGTGGAATTCCAGAAGAATGCATAAATTACCAGACCGGTTAAGGGGGTCACCTGACCTGCCAAAATTGGGGGCACATGACCTGCCAAAATTGGGGGCACATGACACTGTAAACTAGAGATAAAAGGTCGTAAATTATAGGGGTTCCTGATATAACCTTTTTGCCGGTATATTTTCAAAGGAGAAAAAATGAATAACGTTGTTACCACCCGCAAGGGCAAATCTCTTCATACCCCTGCATTCCTTAAGACGATCTTCAACCACCCGCTGGCCGGCCTGATCTGGCTGCCCATCCGCGTCTGGATCGGCTGGCAATGGCTGGAAGCCGGCCTGGAAAAGTTCAAGAATCCCGCCTGGATGCAAACCGGTCTGGGCCTGAAAGGCTTCTGGGCGAGCGCAGTGGCCATTCCCGCCAAAGGGACTGCACCCATTCATTATGCCTGGTACCGTGCATTCCTTCAAATGTTGCTGAACGCGCAAGCCTACACCTGGTTTGCCAAACTTATCACCATTAGTGAAATGCTGGTCGGCATTGCGCTCATTCTGGGTGTTTTCACCTGGTTCTCGGCCCTGATGGGCGGCCTGATGAACTGGAATTACATCATGGCCGGCTCCGCCAGTGTCAACCCGATGTTCTTGATCCTCTCGGTGTTACTGGTGCTGGCCTGGAAAGTTGCAGGCTACTTTGGCGCAGACTATTTCCTGGTACCCTGGTTCGCTTCCCTTTTCGGCCAGAAGAAAGATAACACTGAGTCGGTCCCGGCAGGCTTGCCCAAGGGCGCCCAGGCCAGATAGATTGGGAATGAACACAAACAGGACGGTGAGAAAATCTCGCCGTCCTGTTTTATCTATTTATCCGGTTATTCGCGTTTCATGCGCTCGGACAGGTGGTTCTTGATGGCGTAGGTCGCCAACTCGATGCGGTTGGAGAGTTGGAGTTTTTCCAGGATCCCACTGACATAGTTGCGGGCGGTTTTTTCACCCAGGTTGAGACTCTGGGCAATTTCGGCATTGGTTTTCCCCAGGCTCACTTCGTAAAGTACTTCCAGTTCGCGCACTGACAGGTCATGGAAGGCATCCTGCTCCGCCTTCCGTTCGAAAGCGCGTACGCGGGCGAACAGGCGGGTGGTCGTAGCCGCATCCATGACAGATTCTCCCTGCGCGGCCGCCCGAATCCCCCGCAGGACTTCCTCATTCCCGACTTCTTTCAATAAATAACCGACCGCGCCAGCGCGAATGGCACTCAAAACCAGTTCTTCATCCGCAAATGAAGTCAGAATGACCACTTTGCTATCCGGGAATCGGGCCACGATCTGGCGCGTAGCTTCCAGACCGCCTTCTCCGGGCAGGCGGATATCCATCAGAACGACTTTCGGATGGATGTTCGCGACCATCTGGATGGCTTCAGCAGCCGAACCGGCTTCCCCGATCACTTCCATATCGGGTTGATCATTTATCAAGGTCTTCAATCCCAAACGCACCAGGGCATGATCGTCAACCAGGCCTACATCGATCTTGCTCATGGCTTCACCACCCAAGGGATATCCAGGGTGACACATGTACCCTTCTCCATTTTCTCAACAGCCAGATGCCCGTGCAACAACGCGGCGCGATCGCGCATATTTCGCATCCCATGACCTTCGATAACGTCAGCCGGAATGCCAATTCCATCATCCTGGATCAGGATGTGGAGGCTGTCTCCAAGACGGCGGGCAGTAACTGTAATATGCCGGGCCCTGGCATGCCGGACACTATTGGCCAAGGTCTCCTGAACAATCGCCAAGACTTGTGTGTCGCGCTCAGGCGGGAGAGCATCCGATCCTGGCAAGTCCAGATCAAGCACCACATCCACCAGCGAACTAAAGCGTGGATCGGTGACCAGCTTCTCGAGCTTGGATCTAAATGGCTCCTGGGATTGCACCGGCGCATGCAATTCGCTCAGGTTCTGGCGCAAATCGCCGATGGCATCGTCCAGGACACCCACCGCCGTGGCCAACCGGGCGGCCAGCGGAGTTTCCCGTTCGGTCAGATTCTGGGCCGATCTGACCAGCAGGCCGGCCGTATAGACTTTCTGGATGGTGCCGTCGTGCAGTTCGCGCGCAATCCGCTCGCGTTCGTCCGCCAGCAGTTGTTGCTGCTTCATCGACTCGATCTGGCGGGATGTTTCAACGTCGAAAATCTCCAGAACCCGGATGGTGGTTGCTGCAATTACCAACCCGAGCAGCGCCCGGACCAATTGGGGAGGCACGATCAAATAGCGTGTGAAAGTGTCCGTATTCAACCAGTTCCCCGGAAAGAAATTCACCGGCGCAACAATCAAACCGGCCGCCAGTGCATATAATGCCATGGTGATGCCGGCTGCCTCCAACGCCTGCACAATCTGGGGCACTTCGAACGGAGCAATGCGTTCCAGCGTATGGTTGCGTAAAGCATAGGCAGCCAGCAGCCCTCCCGGCAAACCGATGAAATACCTTGCCAATGCGCCGCCGGTATTGAACCAGGTGGTAAAGTCGGAGATGCTCATGCGCAAAGGAATGAAAACAATCATACTCCACACGACCAACAGGCCGGCTGCCAGGATATGCAACCATTTGCGAGGTTTTATAGCCTCCAACAAGGCTGCCCCGAATTCAAACAGGCAGGCAAAAGAAGTCGCAAGCAGCAAAAGGTGCAAATAATTGAGAACCACTATGATCTCAGGCGACAGATATGTGACCTGTATGGGAATAAAGAGATCGCCCCATTCGTTAAAGGCATGCAGAAAGCCAAAGGCAGCCAACCAGGTCAGGTTGTGGGCCAGGTCAAGCCGTGAGGAATGCCGGGATTGGAGTGCGATTGCCAGCCCCAGTATGAAAAACACCAATCCATAGACAAAATAGATGATGTCGTGATTTACAGTGAATACATTCTGGATAAAGCTCATAGATAAAGAAAATTATAGCACCACAACCCGACCCGCAATCTACTTTACCCCGTTCTGGATGCGGATTTCACCCGGATTCAATTCCAACTCCACCCGATCCCCATATTGGATCTCGGGAATATAGTCAGAGATTATTTCGAGCAGGGAAGAACTTTCGAAATGTCTCTTTTTTGTCTCCGGATGGGGGTAATACACATAGCCTGCGTAGCTGGCGCCCTTGAACCTGACCTTGCAGCGCGAAAACGAAAAATCCTCAGGCGGGTGCAGGTCGGTCCAGGCCACCTGCCGGAAGGTATATTCAGGGTTGGCCATCTCGAAAGTGGCCGGCGCAATGGAGACATTCAATGTGCCAGGATGGAACCTCTCCAGGTTGAGGCCGTGTTGCTTGAATAGCGGGATTTGCTTTTCGAGTGTGCCGTAGGGATAATCTTTTGACGGGCCGGAAGCAACCCGGTAGCCCGCCACAATCACGCCGGAAATAACCATCTGCATGGGAGTTGCTCAACCGGTATTGATCTCGTCAATCAGAGCCAGCATTTCGGAATTGGCAGGGATATCGGTCATATCATGCCCATAGTGGATGAAACGCGCCATCCCGTCCTTGTCCACCAGCACCTGGGCGGGCATGCGCCCAAATTTGAACAGGTTGATCTGCTGGCCGTACAACTTCAGAACGGTATGAGCCGGGTCCGGCAGCCCGGTGAATGGCAAGTCGTGCTCAGTAAAATAGCGGGCGAAGGTGGCGGCGTTTTCTGGACCGACCACCAAAATCGTGGTCCCGCGTTTCTCAAACTCCGCAAAGTCCTGGCGCAACTGCGCCATATGCGCGCGGCAGAATGGTCACATAAAACCGCGGTTGAAGACCAGCAGAACGTTCCTGCCGTGCAGATCCGAAAGCCGGACGGCTTTGCCGCTGTAATCAGCCAGCTCAAAATCAGGGGCGGGGGTATGGATGGCGACTTTAGGCATATCTTCCCAGCTTAAGCTGGATGCCTTTTCACCAGCAACGCCGCAATCAGGCTGGCAGCCACCAGGCCGAATGTAACCCAGGTGGCAATGGTGACGATGCCGGCCTGCGGGAACCTGACCGTGATGCCGGCGAGTGCCCACAGGATCACCAGGGCATAGGCCACATCCCGGCGCAGGAAATTCATCAACCCGGCAATAATCAGCACTGCGCCCAGGATGACTACCATCCAGGCGGCTGCGCTGATGCCAAACTGGTTCCACTTCACGAACCATAGGACGTCACTGATATCTGCGACCGTCGCAACCGTGATCCAGCCCAGGTAGATGCTGAAGGGGATTCGCACCGCCCAGGTCTCGCCAGTGGAGACTTTGGTGTGCCCGATTCCGAGCCGCAGGTAGACCACAATGAGCGATGCCAGCAGGATCAGCATGGCAGCAACCGTCCAGACGAAATGCTCGTACTGCCACAGGAAGATCCACGCACTGTTGGCCAGCCCACCCAGAGCGACCCACCAGCCGGTGGCCTGCATGCGCGGGTTCGCGCGCTGGGAGGGCAATGCCTGGTAAACCGCGTAGGCAATCAATCCAATATAGATGATGCCCCAGATGGAGAAGACATACCCGGCCGGAACAAAATAAACTTTGAAGGTATCAGATATCTGGCCGGTATTCAGCCCGTTGATGGGCAGGGCATTCGCCAGGATGTTGATGACAATGGTGACGAGCGTGATAAGCACAACGGTTATTTGTCGATATGTGTTTTTCATGATAGTCTCCTATTTAGTTAATTTGATTTCCAATAGGGTGTCCTGCCGGCCCTGCCGGGCAGAACCGAGTGAAAACATTTTCCTCATCAGGCCATATTTCCTGTCCAGGAGCCGGGTCACTTTTTTGGATCCCTCCACATCAGAAATCTCCCTGGCATCCGCCGGAACCCAGGTTCCATCCGGCTTGCCGTCCATCTTGCAGGGCGCAATATTGACCCTGCCGTTATTGCGGATGCGTTTGACCTTACCCGAATTTTCGTCAGTAAGAACGTAGATGGTTTCCCCAGCCTGGACGAACCAGACCGGCGTGCGCACGCTCCCGCTGTTCTTGCGGAAGGTTTCCAGGTTCAGGTATTTCTTTTTGGAAAACTGATCCAGAGAATCCATGTTAATTTCCTCATTTCATTCTATCATTTATAACAAGATTAGTCTTACAGACTACACCCTGTCCGAGGCTGGCCTGGGACAGCTTTTTTTACAAACGTTGTTGCGTCGACCAGAACTGACCTCTCCAAAAAATTCCAGAGTAAAAAAAGACGAGCCGATTCAGACTGCCAAATTCGTGTCTTTTAATTCAATGCCTGGCAAAGGTTCAAGAGCCGGTGGAATAACAGTCACGTGCATTTCAATCGGGCGGGTTGGCAGGCGCAACAGGCGCCGCAGGCCCTCGCGCAGGAAACCCAGCATGAAGGTCAGCCTTGAACCTACACTCACATCCAGGCCAGTCCTGCCATCCGTGGCCGAAGATGCCAACCAGAGCGCTTTGCGGGCGGCCACTTCCGGCTTCTTCCCGGCTGCCCGGATGAGGAAAGGCATGAATTCCCGCAGGCGCTTCGCATGTTCCTGGAAGGTTACAACCTCGGTAAGCAAGTCGGTGTCCATCAGGCCGGGCTGCAGCGCGAACACGCCCACACCGCTGCCCCTGGTTTCCGCCGCCAGGGCAAGGGTAAACACCCTGATCCAGGCCTTGGTCGAGCCGTAGGCATTCTGGTTGGGGGCCGGCTTCTTCGATCCCGCGCCCAGGATATTGATGAGCTTCCCAGATTTGCGCGGCAGGAAGTGCCGCATGGCCATCCTGGAACCATGATAAACACCGAACATATTCGTCCGCAGGACGGACAGGAATTGCTCCGGCGACAGGTCAAAGGTTGCGCCATACGGGCCAGCCACCCCGGCATTGTTGACCCAGACATCGAAGTGCCCATAGGTGTTTATGGCGAAGCGTGCCAGCGCCTCGACCTGCTGCGGGTCTGAGACGTCGCATGTGAACGTCACGGCCGCGTGCCCCCCGGCCTGCAGTTCGGCGGCAATCTGCCCGATATCCTGCGGTGATCGCGCCGCCAGCACCACCTTGGCGCCTGCCTGTGCGAAAAGCGTGGCAATGGCCTTTCCCAGCCCGCGGCTGGCTCCGGTGATAACCGCAACCTTCCCATTAAGTGTGTTCATGATAAAACGCTCCTTCCGGCCAGCCCAAAGGCCGGGTGATATTCTACCATCTGGACATGGACAATTGAATTTGAATAAATTATGTCATCATTTAATAAACTCGTACAAATTTTGTCAATGCTTAATGATAAATATATTGACAAAACACGTACAAGTTGGAAGATGGTCTCCGCCATGGCTGCAGAGGCTGGCCGCAGAGGGTCAAGCAGATGGCCGCCAGGCCGCTGGTCGCTTTTGCCGGGCGGGCCTTCGTGCACCGGCCGGAACAGCAGAGCCGGGTGCCTGGCCTGTACCTGGGCGATACCATCCAGACAGGTCTGACCAGGTTGGAAGAAATATTATTGAGAAAAACATAGCACCCGCAGGTTTGAACGTGCAGTTCTTGACTATGGAAGAATAGAAATAACTAGAAAGTGGGGAAAAATGAATGAATTGGAGATAAGCCTTTAGCCTAGCAGTTCTAGGTTCAAATCCTACATAAGGTATATTTTACATAATGAACTTATCTTGATAACGGCTGGCGTCTCAGCCGCTTGGCCACTTCCGATATGAAGAAACTATTGTAACAAGAAAACCAAAATAGCTTTTCAGTGTTCTCTCGCCGAGCCTTGGCCAAGTCGGCTGCAGCTGCAGGTTGGGCGGCTTTTCTTCATTATTGCAATAAATTTTGAAGCGCTCCTAATGAAACTATCTCACATATATTCTCAACAAATTTTATGTTATCTGGATTTTCACTGGCAATAGAATTCCGAAGAATTATTGGGTTCAAGTCTAAATCTCTAGCGCCTCGATAAGTAGACAGAACACAATATTCTGCACTATATCCTGTAAGGATGAGAGTATTTATATTATTTTCTTGTAATATTCTTTGAAGGTCTGTCTTTATAAATGCATTCCCATGGGTTTTTTGAATTCTTATGTCTGAAGGTAATATATTTACAGTTTCCGGTATTTCAAATCCATCCAATCCTGGAACCAAATGTTCTTCTTCTTTTATTAATTGAATTCCGATTATCGGTAAACCCTTATTTCTAAACAAACCAATTGCAGAATTAATACATTCAATCGCTTTCTTGATAGATTGTGAAGCAATCGAATCTGTTTTTAACGGTTCCTTCTGTACATCAATTATTAGCAAAACTGCTTTCATATCGAATCCTTTTTATTGGACATTGTACTAACGGCTGACGTACTTGACGCTTAGCAGCCTTTATATTTCCTTTAGCATTTTATCAAGAATTTAAGGACATAAATTAATCGTTCTCTCCTCGAGCCTGGACAGACCTGAGAAATGCCATGTGTTGGGAAGTATTGATACTTGGTAAACTAATTATCGCTCGCTGCCGTATCAGACTCATAGGCTCTCATTATCATACCATTTGGTAGATAATTGGATTTCAAATATATAAGCGATTGATTTCGATCTTCTCCGCCTTGATCGGATAAAAAGATTTGTTCGCAATATATCGCAATATCTTCAATAATACGTTCATAACGATAATATGCAATCGCACTTCTATTTATTTTTGTTGTTCCATATCCTTCATAGAACAAAGTTTCTTCTTCCTGTGGTGTATATCCACTATCTCCAAGACCACTACCAATGAACATCAAATCTCGCTCTTTAGGGGCAAATATTAACGTGTCCCAATCAACCATAAAAAGCTCGCCTATTGAATCAATTAAAAGGTTCCACCCATGAATATCTGCGTGACATAGAATAAATTCGGGGAGTTGTTGCTCCAGCTTTTGTGCAAAATAGTCAGCACGTTCGACAAGTTTAAGCGTTTCGATTTTCTTGTTTTTCAAAAATAAGGCTGATTCTGCTGCAATACGTTCATCAAATTTCTTTTTTTCAATTGTGCCAAGGAATAACTTTACTTTATCACGCCATTGAGGAGAGAAATTTTCGCGTTTTATATTTCCTGTTATTTCCGAGGGGATTTTAGCGCTGTGAAATCGTTTTAAAGCTCTACCAAATTCGACCCATTGTCGGTATGACAAGTGTTCTTCGAAAGCATCATGCCCTTCTATAAAAGGATAAAGTATCACTTTAAAGTGATCTATGTTTGCCCATAATTGCCCAGTTTGAGTTCTAAATGACGGAATGATCCACTTGACACCTTGATCGCTCAGATATTTAGGAACCATTATTGAAGCATCATTAACATCCCCTCTCCTTAATTTTACAAAGTAAACCGCTCCATCGTTTGTCACAACGCGATACACAGCAGTATTCCGATCTGCTCCGAGTGGAAGAAAAGAGATTATTTTAACGGATAATCCGAATTCTTCCCGTAGACAATTAATAATTTCTTCGTTATTGAGTTCGGGTTTTTCAAGCATTGATTTGATAATTCTTATATTTGATTTAATTGCCGATTAAGATAATGCAGTCAGCCGCCGAACTCGCGTATTAGCAGATCGCATAATAGTTTATAGGCGGTCTAAATAGTATCCTAAATCGTTTAGGATCTTATAAATCTATAGATTAATTATTGTCCAAAACATATTTTAGCTTGGTTTGTCTTTCGGTAAGCGTAATTTGTCTAATCAAGTATATTTGGATTTTAATCCGGGTTGGCTTTATATATCATGGAATTATTGTATTACATTCAACTCTTAAACGTGAAGTTTTCGACTACGGAAGATTAGAGATAATTAGAAAGTGGGGAATGTTGGTGAAGCAACTGGAACATACGGTACTGTTGCCGTAGGTTTCAGCTTTCCCTCTAACAGGGAGTTAGTAATTTCAAGAATAGATTGAACTGTTGGCTTTTGGTTATATCCTTGTGCAAAAATTACTGCATTGTTATTTGGCTCATTGGTCATTTCCCATTGGATAACGCTAAAGCCTGGTGCATCATAGCCGGGATAAGCACTGGCTGGCCCGCTAAAGCAACATATCCTAAGCAAGCCTTTAAAAGCATGCAACGTATCACTTGTGCCTACCAACACGATTGGGTCATATATTTGGGGGGCTTCATTGATCCATTCTTCTTGTTCAGAATCAAAGGGTGTTGCGCTCTTGTCTATCCATAATGCCATCTTTCGAGAGGCATACTTCCTGAAGTCATCAAATGTTTGTACCACGACAATTTCAGGGTGCGCCTGTAAATCTTGAGAAGAAAGCTCACCTTGCCCATGTACGAAATAAACAGCTTTCGGGTAAGACGCATTATTACCCGTTGCTTGGAAATTACAACAGGTGAGTGACAAAAAAATTAAAATTAAAGCAAATTTTCCCATGATCGGGTTACTACCATTTTTAGCTGGATGAGCGACATTATTTATTCAAGCGAATTCAGGTACTAATCCAGCATTGACGCCTAAATATGGATTTATTATAAGACATTCAATGCTTGAGCATGCAGTTTTTGTCTGTGGAAGATTAGAGAAAACTAGAAGAAGGGAAAGAATGAATGAATTGGAGATGAACCTTTAGCCTGGTGGTCTGAGGTCTAATTCCTATTCACATACAACATTTACTTTTCCTGTAAGATCTCATTAATTATTTCTTACGGCAGGTAAATAAGACATTGGTCCGTAGTTGACCCCTTTGTAGCGGAAAATGGCTCTCATCCCACTATTAATAACTGCTGTGATAATTAATTTTCATATCCTTATCATCTAACTTTACGGCTGAAAAAGAAGTAATGTCCTCATCGAGATCTCGCCGGGATGCGGCCAGTTCCCTGCGCCCACCAGCCCTGCGTGGCTGATGGTATGGTGTGGGGAACGAAAGGGCCGGTTACCCAATAAGGCTGTTTCGGGTGGCTATCGGTGATGCTGGTGATGTGCGTCGGTGAAGATAAAGCAGCGTCATCCGTTACAGAATTAAGCAACATATTACAGAACACACCGGCTGGGTAACGCACCTGATTAACCTATTGGGACAGGCAGGATATATAATACGCATGCAAGCCCCGAATGACCGGCGGATCGTCCGGATCGGACTTACCGGCTAAGGAACTCAGGTTGCCGAGGCCTTGATCGGAGAGGTTCAGGAACAAATAATCGACCTGATCCATTTTCTGGGAGAAGAGGATAGAAAAACTTTAATTACCCTGATGTCCTGGTTGATTGAGTTTTCCACCTCTTAATTTGAAAATTGAGCGGCTGGAATAGTTCTTTATATACATTCCAAATACAGGTAGCAGGCTCCTTAATCATGACTGATAAAGATCCAAACATTATTATTCAAATGAAGGATGTCGTAAAAACGTACAGCACTGGCGATGTCCCTTTTGTGGCACTCAATCATGTCACAATGGATATCCAGCAGGGCGAGTTCCTGGGGATTACGGGAAAATCGGGGGCTGGGAAAACCACGCTGCTCAATATGATCTCCGGAGTCAGCGACGCAACCTCCGGCACAATCCTGTTTCATTGGTTGGGGAAGGAATCCCCATCTCCATCCATTCCCATCCATGCCATGAGTGAAGATAGCCTGGCCCAGTGGCGGGGAGAGAATCTGGGGATCATTTATCAATCCTTTGAGTTGATGCCCACGCTCAACCTGGTGGAAAACGTCATGCTGCCGCCGGACTTTTCGGGCGCGTACCAGCCGCGTATCAGCAAGCAAAGGGCGCTTGAACTACTGGATCTGGTGGAGATCGCCGATCACGCCTATAAAATTCCCGCGCATATCTCCGGCGGACAAAAACAGCGCGTGGCGATTGCGCGGGCCCTGGTGAACGACCCGCATCTGATCATTGCGGATGAACCGACCGGCAACCTGGACAGCGTCACTGCTGAAACCATCTTCGAGATCTTCGAGCGACTGGTCAGCCAGGGAAAAACGATTGTACTGGTCACCCACGATGAGAGTTTCGCGCCGCGTTTTTCGCGCCGGCTGCAAATCGCGGATGGCGTCGTCAGCAGCCCGGCAGGAAACGGATCCGGTATGTCTGGCAGACCGGAACGCCCTTCGGTGCTGACCTCTTCGCAAATGCAAGCAACTCTCACGGCTGCAAATTCACGCATCGAGATCGTTTCGCCGCAGGCGGAGCCTCAGCACGCCACGCCCGCCATCGTTTTGCGGAATGTGGAAAAGGTCTATGAGAATGCAGCGGGGAAATTCGTGGCGCTTAAATCCATTAACCTGCAATTGGATTCCGGCCAGTTCATCTCCATTGTCGGGAAATCGGGCTGTGGGAAATCGACCCTCTTGAATATGATCACGGGTATCGACCATCCCACAGCGGGGGATGTGATTATTGGCGGCGAGCATATTTATAAGATGAGTGAAAGCAAGCGGGCCTTGTGGCGCGGGAAAAACATGGGGGTTGTGTTCCAGTTCTTCCAGCTCCTGCCGACCCTGTCGCTGCTGGAAAATACCATGCTTCCCATGGATTACTGTAATCTTTATCCCTTCAATGAGCGCCCCGAACGGGCCATGGAATTACTCAAGATGGTCGGGTTGGAAGACCAGGCCCATAAACTGCCTACTGCCGTCTCGAGCGGCCAGCAGCAGAGCGGTGCGATCGCCCGCGCCCTGGCAACCGACCCATCCATCATTCTGGCCGATGAACCCACCGGTAACCTGGATTCGCGCGCGGCCGATAACGTTCTCAGCCTGTTCGAAAGCCTGGCAACCCGTGGAAAGACGGTCCTGATCGTCACCCATGATCCTTCCATTACGGAGAGAACGGATCAAACGATCATTCTCTCGGATGGCGAGATCATAGACCAGACGATTGCGCGTGCGCTGCCCTACCTGAGCCACCCACAAATGCTGGCGGCTTCCCGCCAGGCAGAAAAACAGAAAGTGGCACCGGGGGAGATCATTCTCCAGCAAGGGCAACCGGTCAATCATTTCTGTATGATCGTGAGTGGAGAAGTGGAAATCACCATTGAAAAGGATCATTCCAGGGAAACGCGCCTGACCCGCCTGGGCCCCGGGCAATTCTTTGGCGAGGTGGAGTTAACCCATGGTGGTCATTCGATTGCGCGCGTGCGCGGCGCTGGCCACGGCGCAGAATTGGCTTGCCTGCCAAAGAATGTATTCTACGAATTAATTGATGGTTCCCCGCTCACTCGGCATGCCATCAACGAAATTGCCGCGACCAGACTCGCTGAAAATAACAAGAGAAGGAAGACTGACCAGTGAACGGTGAGAGCAAGCCCAATTTCCTGAAACCACGCTGGAGCAAAGTTTTCACCGACCTGTGGGCTGACAAAACCCGCACCGGGCTGGTGGTCACTTCCATCGCAGTCGGGGCCTTTGCCATTGGCATGATCATCAGCGCATATGTCATCCTGAGCCAGGATATCAACCGCAGTTATGCCGCCGTCGATCCACCCAATATTGTCATTTTGACGGACCCTTATGATAAAGCCTTTATTCAAACCATCCAGAATCTACCCGACGTGAATCAGGTGGAAGGCCGCCGGATCGTTGATATCCGGGCGCAGCGAGGCACAGAAGATTGGCAGAACCTGACACTGGTTGGAGTTTCCAGTTTTTCGAGCCCGATTAACCGGCTCGTTCCCATTTTGGGCACCCAATACCCCAGGGATGATGAAGTCATTGTCAGTCAGAACTTAATGTTCACCACCGGGTATAAGCCCGGTGACATCATTAAAATTGAGATCCCGGATGGTTCCATCCACAGCCTGACCGTGGTGGGGCTGGTAACCGACCAGACAACTTCCAAGCCTGATCCAAATTCATCCAACAATGCCTTTGTCTCCATGAAGACACTGGACTTAATGGGGATCGACAGCAATTTTAACCAGCTCTATGTCACGGTTAAAGGCGGCGGAAGTGATCCTGCGGTCATCGCCCGCGTGGCTGCCAGCATTAAAGCTCAAGTTAAGAACAGTCAGCGGACGGTCTACAGTATAGATCAAACACTTTCCACCGAGCATCCCATGACGAGCTCGATCCTGGCAGTGATTGGCATCATGGCCGCCCTGGGCGCTTTGATCACGGTCTTGAGTAGTTCGCTCATTATCAATACGCTGAATGGCATGCTGACCCAGCAGTTACGCCAGATCGGGATCATGAAGCTGGTGGGCGCGCGCAGTTTCCAGATCCTGGGAATGTATATCACATTGATCCTCGCCTATGGGGTGATCGCGCTGCTTCTGGCGGTGCCACTTGGAGCCATCGCCGGCTATGGCCTGGCCTGGTTCATCGCCAACTTGATGGGGGCCGGATTGCAGGGTTTCCGTATCATCCCCGCGGCCGTCCTGACCCAGGTGTTCGTCGGCATCCTGATCCCTTTGGGCGCCGGCTTTTTCCCTGTCAACAATGGGGCGAAGGTTAATGTCCAGCGGGCCATCAGCAATTATCGTCCGGGCAGCCGGGCATCCAAAAAGAATCACTTCCGGCTCAACCCGAAGGCTTTTGCCTGGATTTCCCGCCCGATCCTGCTCTCCTTTCGAAACACCTTCCGGAAGAGGGGACGCCTGCTCCTGACCCTCTTTACGCTCACCATGGCCGGGGCTGTTTTTATTGCAGTTTTCAATGCGCGCGATTCCATGCATGCTTTTATGGACCAACTGATGCAGCACTTTATGGGGGACGTAACCGTGGACTTCCGTCAGCCCTACCGGGTGGCCAGGGTCGAACAAACCCTGCTGGAGATACCCGGCGTAAAAGGGGTCGAAGGATGGGGAGGAGTCGCCGGTGAGATTTGGGATGCGAACGGCAACCTGGTGACCAAGCTTTCCATTGCGGCCCCGCCCCAGGATACCCAGCTGCTTCACCCGGATTTTGTAGCCGGCCGCTGGCTTAGCCCTGGGGAGGTGAATGCCATCGTGATTTCCGATTCCATTTATCAATTCTATCCAGATCTTAAACCCGGGGATAGTGTGATCATTAAAATCCCGGGCCGCTACCAGGAAAAATGGCAAGTGGTGGGGATCTTCCGCTTTGTGGCCTTTGAGGATCCCCTGGCGTATGCGAATTTTGATTTTATTGCAGGAATTACCCATATGCCGAACCAGGCCGCCTCTTATCGTGTCATTACGGATGTACATGACCCTGCCTCGATACTGACGCTTACCCGGCGCATTGATGATACGCTCCGATCCGATAATTACCTGGTGCAAAGTGTCCAATCCGGCGGTCTCCTGAGGGAAAAAGCGACAGAGGCGCTCAATATCCTGGTCACTTTCCTGTTGATCATGGCGGTCCTGACCGCCTTCGTAGGCAGCATTGGCCTGACGGGAACGATGAGCATCAATGTGTTGGAGCGGACGCGCGAGATCGGGGTAATGCGAACCATCGGGGCGATCGACCGGGTGATCATGCAATCCGTCATCGTTGAAGCGCTGGTGATCGGCGTGATCACCTGGCTGCTGGCGATCGCCCTGTCATTTCCGATCACTTACCTCCTGCTCAATATCATCGGGAAAGCCATGATGGGGTCGCCGTTGGCCACCAGCTTCACGCCGCTTGGTATCCTGGTCTGGCTGGGCGTTGTCCTCGTGCTTTCGGTGATCGCCAGCGTTATCCCGGCCCGCAATGCGGCCGGGCTGACCATCAATGAGGTCCTGGCCTACGAATGATATTTATGGGGCGTATGCGTGGATGCAAATTACGCACCTCGCAAAGTTCCCCTTTATTAAGAAAAGGAGTTCCATTATGAAAAGATCAACCATACTTATTCTCGGTTTCACGGTCATGGTCATGCTGGCTGGGTGTGGAGCGCCAGGGGGCAGCCAGGCCCAACCCACGCCCACCGCAGGAGCGACACAGATACCGATTAATACCACTGAGACGATCACCGCCACAGGCAAGGTCATCCCGGTGCAGGATACTTCCCTTTCCTTTGTCATTCCAGGGGCAATCAGTGAAGTGCTGGTAACCGAAGGCCAGGAAGTGCAGGCCGGGCAGGTGCTGGCCCGGCTTGACGGCGCCGAACCCCTGCAGGCCGCCCTCTCCGCAGCCGAACTGCAGGCCCTGACCTCCCAACTGGCCCTGGAACAGCTGACCTCCCCGGAAGCAATTGCGAATGCCAGGCTGGCGGTTACCACCGCGCAGACCAATGTAACCAATGCCCAAGCCGTGGTGGACAACCAGCAATATTGGAAAAATGCCGCCCTCATCCAGGATTACTATGCCAAATATATGATTGCCAAGGACAACCTGGATAAGGCGCAAACAGCTTATGATAAATTGAATGTTGGAAGTTATATAAATAACGTCAATGAGGCCAATGCCTACCAGGTGCTTTACAATGCCAAACAAGCTTACGACAACGCCCATTATTATTGGAGTCTGTATTCGCAGGAACCGACCCAGCGCACGAAGGACGAGGCCCAGGCAAACCTGAACCTGGCCAATACTACGCTGAAGAATGCGCAAATTTATCTGAACGCATTGACTACCGGAGATATTCCCGCCGATGCCTCGGGGGCAGCCATCGTTCAACTGCAGCAGGCCAGGCAGGCCGTTCAGGTCGCGCAGGATAACGTAGCAGCTGCCAAAGCCGCCCTGGCGGACCTGGAGCTGAAGGCACCTTTTGGCGGGACGGTCACTTCGCTAAATCTGAAGGTCGGCATATATATCCAGCCGGGGATGGAAATGGCCAAGCTGGCTGACACTTCGAGCTGGCTGGTCAAGACCACGGACCTGAGCGAGTTGAATGTCGTCAGGATACAACCGGGGATGCAGGCAACGGTTACCCTGGATGCGATCCCTGGTATGCAGATGGCGGCCCAGGTGCAATCGATCGAAAAATTCGGCGAGAGCTATCAGGGCGATATCGTCTATGCGGTGGTGCTGAAGTTGAACCAGTCTGACCCGCGCCTGCGCTGGAATATGACCGCCAATGTGACGTTTGGTAATCCGAAGTGAAATAATGCACCTGTCCCTCTGTTCCATCTCCAGGCCACTGGTCGCAATCGCCGGTCGGGCCTTCGTGCTCCAGCCGGAAATGCAAAGCCAGGTGCCGGGCCTGTACCTGGACGACACCCTCCAGGCAGGTTTGACCAGGTTGGAAGAAAGCTTATTAAGATAAAAAACTCCCGCAGGTTTGAACGTGCAGAATTTGACTATGGAAGATTAGAGATAATTAGAAAGTGGGGAAAATGAATAAATTGGATATGAGACTATACCCTAGCGGCCCAAGTATCAATTCCTATTCAGGCATAATTTGAAATTTCTAGATTAATTGATTGGTTAGATTACTTAATGGTTTTATAAAATGTTGTGACCATTTTCCAGTAAAATCAAGCGAAGTAAGAAGGGCCGTCTCTAATCGAATTTGAAATGCCTTGATATTTGCTGGGGCTTTACCCATAATTTTTTTTATTTCATCTTCCATAAAGGGGGAATACCATTTTCCTTTGAATACAAAATCACAGTTTTTTTGTTGATAAATAAAATCTATTTTTTTTGATATTCTTTGAAATGCTCTTCTAAACTGTAATTTAGAGAGGCCTGAAAGTTGTTCAATTGTTAATAAATAAGCTGAGTATGCTGCAGCATCAATTAAATCGCCATATTTTGGCTTGTTTATTCGTGATTGTGAGCTATATGTATATTCACAACCAATATTGTGCGTCTTTGTAAAAAAACAGATTTTTACCCAATCTTTCCAATAGCTAGCCACTCGTAGTCGCCAATCATTCTGGTTTCCAATATGACTTGCAATAAAAGCAGGGTCGAGGGAGCTTGTAGCTGCAACGGCTGCAAAAACATCACCATCAATAAATAAATGGTTCTCAATGTTATAATATTTAGTATAGATTACATGGTCTGAATGTAGGCATCTTCTTGAAAAATCATCGATATCTTTATCGAGGAAGAAAATAACAGCAGTCTTCTTACCTTGAAAATTCGAAAACAATTGTTTCTTTTTTTGAAGGTATTTATGAGTCCACTGCAAAAACGATTGGACAATACTCGTCCGAATTGGGCCCTACGCGAATTGTGAAAAGTTTAATATAATCAGATCATCTCAAGTGTAAAGGTCTGAACCATGTACAAGAATAAC
>Ga0187873_1001218_pt1 | contig 22167 bp, 19 predicted proteins | sample June2016WEW_16_1_2_FD_133012 | JGI IMG/M metagenome (GOLD analysis project Ga0187873, IMG submission 133012) | Peatland microbial communities from SPRUCE experiment site at the Marcell Experimental Forest, Minnesota, USA - June2016WEW_16_100 | ecosystem: Environmental > Terrestrial > Soil >...
CCAGAACCCGGCTATCCACCCATCGTCCCCCGACTTTTACCGCTCCGAGCACGCGTCAAGACTGCGCGGTTGGAAGGAAGATGTCTAGCACTAATTTTTCCGGGTAAGGGTGAGGGCCGGCGGAGCGGGACACCGCTTTCGCTCGGGCAGAGCCTCTGGCGTTTTTGGACGCCCCAGGCGGCCGAAGGCGCCGTCGCCGCTTCGCTCTGCGGGCGCACTCCAAAAGATCACTTTGTCACTGGCCCCGCTGTAACCACCGAGAATTCTTGAATTGACATTCCCCGGGCAGCGTCTGGAATATATCGCTTATGAACGAATCGTCCAATTCCATCATCACCCGTCGAGAATTCATCAAAACGACCACCCGAGCGGCTGCGGCGTCGGCCTTGGCCGGGGTGGCCCTTCCCCAGGTCCACGCCGCCGGCAGCGACTTGGTCCAAATCGCCCTCATCGGGTGCGGAGGACGGGGTTCCGGGGCAGCCAGCAATGCCTTGTCCAGCAAAGGCGGTCCAACCAAGCTCGTCGCCATGGCCGATGTCTTCGAAGACCGCCTGGCCAGCAGCTACAGCGGGATTAAAGATCAGCACGGCCAGAGCGTAGATGTGCCCGCGGACCGGAAATTCATCGGCTTTGATGCCTATAAGAAGGCCATGGACTGCCTCAAACCTGGCGACATTGCCATCTTTACCACCCCCCTGGCCTTCCGGTGGGTGAATTTTACCTACGCCATCGAGAAGAACCTGAACGTGTTCATGGAGAAACCGCTGACGGCCGATGGCGCCGCCTCGCGCCGGATGCTCAAGCTGGCCGAGGAGGCCACGGCCAAGAATCTCAAGGTTGGGGTGGGCCTGATGTCCCGCCACAGCCGTGGCTTGCAGGAACTCGCCAACCGCATCCAGGACGGCGAAATTGGCGACATCATCCTCATGCGCGGCTACCGGATGCATGGGCCGGCCGGGTCGGCCTACGTCACCAAGTGGCCCGGGAACCCCAGTGAATTGCTCTGGCAGATTCGCAACTTCCACAGTTTCCTCTGGGCCAGCGGCGGCTGCTTCAACGACTTCTACATCCACATCGTCGATCACCTCTGCTGGATGAAGAACGCCTGGCCTGTCAAAGCCCAGGCCCTGGGCGGCAAGCATTACCGCACCAGCCCGGAGGGCAGCCCCTATGTGGATCAGAATTTCGATGTCTATTCGGTGGAATACACCTTCGCCGACGGCGCCAAGATGTTGATGGACGGGCGTTGCATGAACGGCTGCAATGACATCTATTCCAGCTACGCCCACGGCAGCAAGGGCTTGGCCGTCGTCTCCAAGGCCGGCGATTGCGGGCTTCCCTCCACCACGTTCAAGGGCCAGAACCCCCAGCGCTCCAACCAGATCTGGACCTCCCGTGTGGCTGGGGACCAAACGGATCCCTACACCAACGAGTGGAACGACCTGATGGATGCCATTCGCAATGACAGGCCCTACAACGAAGTCAAACGCGGCGTCGAAGCCAGCCTCGTCTCGAGCATGGGGCGCATGGCGGCCCACACCGGCCAGGAGATTACCTTCGAGGAGATGCTCAACTCCGAACACGAGTTCGCACCCGGCGTGGATCAGTTGACCATGGCTTCCCCCGCCCCGGTGCTGGCCGATGCGGACGGCAAATACCCGGCGCCCAACCCCGGCATCACCAGGAAACGGGAGTACTGATTCACTTCAGCTTCGCCAGGGTTTCCTGGATTTTGGCAAAGTTGGGCAAATCCTTGGGCGTGGGAGTCCGCTCGCTGTATTGCACCACGCCTTGCTTATCGATGACAAAGGCGGCCCGGGCCGCAGTGTCCCCGGCGCCGGCCAACATCGGAAAGACCACGTCATACTTGCGGATGACTTCCTTGTTCAGGTCGCTGGCCAGAGTGACACTGATCTTCTCTTTTTGGGCCCAGGCCTCCTGCGCAAAGGGCGTATCGACGCTGATGCCGATGACCTCCGCGTCGAGGCTGGCGTAGGCCTTGAGGCCGTTGCTGACGCCGCACATCTCCTGCGTGCAGACGCTGGTGAAGGCTGCCGGAAAGAACAGCAGCACCACGTTCTTCTTGCCAAGGCTGGCGCCGAGCTTCACGTCCACCAAGCCGGCGGGTTGTTTGGATTTGAGGGTGAATTCAGGCGCTTTGGCGCCCACAGGTATGGCCATATCTATGATTTCTTATTTGTTGCCGGTTTACGGTCCAACCACCACGCGGGGTTACTCTTCTCCAGATGTTGGGGCCTGTCAAATACGTCACTGTTTAGGGGCTGGGGAACTGGCCGGGTGCGCGCTCAATTGGAGCACGCCGTCCCAGACGTAGAGCAGGCCCGAAATGCCGGTGCATATCGCCGCCCCGAGGCACAAGTAGAGAAGCCGCTTGCCGTCCCATTTCAAGAGGCTCCAGAGCACCACGATCATCTGGAGCACGGTGGCTATCTTGCCGAGGAATCGCGGACGCACTTTGACCTTGCCGACCATCATCTGGATGACGGCCAAACCGACGAGCAACAGGATGTCCCGGCCAATAATGGTGCCGGTCAACCACAGCGGAACCGGCCGCAGGTAGGGGTCGTTTTGCAGGCTCAGCACGACGATCCCGGAAACCAACAGGAGCTTGTCGGCCAGCGGATCCAGCATGGCCCCCAACTCACTGCGCTGGTTGTAGCGCCGCGCGATATACCCGTCCACCCCGTCGCAGCTCGCCGCCAGCGCGAAGGTCGCCAGGGCCAGCCACCGGTGCGTCTCGTTGCCCGTCCGCGCATAGTAAAGCACCTCGACCACGAAAAAGGGCACCAGCAAGATGCGCAGAATCGTAATGATGTTGGCAGTCGTCACGCCGGGCTGAATCTTGCCCGCTCCGGGCCGTCCGTCAATACCGCCCTACTTTGCCCCCTGGTCAATCCACGCTCGGAGCAGCCCGATCTGCTCCTTGGTCAACGGAGCGATGTTCGCCTTGTTCTTGGGCGGAGGCATATAGACATCCGGGTCCCCGGCATGGGCCACGCAGTGGATGAGCAGGCTGCCGGCGCTGTTGCCCGGCCGGATGACTTTGCCGTCCTCAGACCCTTTAAGGGCGCCCTGCAGGCTATCCAGGCGCAACCGGGCCTTGGGCTTTTCCGGGCCGTGGCACCGGATGCATGATTCGTCAAATATCGCCTTGATGCCGCCCGCGTAGGTCACGCCCTGCTTGTCCGAGGCCGGCGGGAGCTTCGAGACATCCACCGTCACTGATTTGTTCTTCTCGCCCCCCTGGACTGCCGGCCATGAGTATGAAAGGGCTGCCACGAGACACACGAGTACCGCTCTTTTGGTCATAATCTAAGTCAAGCACTCAAACAATGCCACAAAACATCACGCTGTCAAAATCATTGGCATCACCTCCTTTGCGCTTGCCAAAACCCAAATTGTTCCTACATTCCCTGCATGGACCAGGCGGAGCAACTGGCGCAGTATCTCCCCGTGTTAATGCTCGGGGTCTTGGCGGTCCTGTTTTCTTTCGGCATGCTGGCCGGCTCGGTCATCCTCGGCCAGAAAGGCCGGCGCCCCCCCGTCAAGGATACCGCCTACGAATGCGGCATGCTGCCCGTCGGCGAAGGCAGCGCGCGCCTTTCCATCAAGTTCCACCTCGTGGCCATGCTCTTTATCCTTTTCGACATCGAGGTCGTGTTTCTCTACCCCTGGGCTGCGATCTACCGCGCCATGCTCAAGGACAATCCCGGCGTGATCCTCGGCTCGATGGTTTCGTTCCTGGCAATCCTGTTCGTCGGCTACCTCTACGCCCTCAAAAAACGCGCCTTCGATTGGAAAAGCTGAAAAAAACATGGAATTGACCGAACTCGCCAGAAGCCTCAGCTTGCTCTGGGAACGCAGGCCGGCCGCATTGGCGCTGCTGGTGCTCGGCCTGGTGGTTTTCCTCTTCCTGGTGGTTGACGCCTGGCGCCATAAACGGCGCCGTAAACGACGACCGCCGCATCCATAGCGCGCCCGGCGGCGAGTCCGGATGCTTTGGCGGGCTTCGTGCAGCCCCGCCGCGAAAAAAATCTTTGAAAAATCATTTGACATCTGGCGCGGAGTTTCTACAATGGATGTAAATAGATTGCAGCTTATTGGGCAGGAGCACATAAGTATGAAAAAGACTCGAAACTCGATTCACAGCTTGCTGGTGTGTGGTGTCGCCCTCGCGATCGCTTCCACGCTCTCGGCGCAAACCACCGGAGAACAAGTCGTCAAGGTCGTCCGTATCCAAGGCGCCGCCCGCTGCCAGGCTCCGGGTGGCACTTGGCAGGAGCTTCGATTGGGCACTGTCATCAAAGCCGGCAGTGTCATCCAAAGCGGCATCGATGGAGGTTCGTATGTGGATGTGGCCCTGGGCAGCGGGGCGGGTGCGCCTCCGTCCTTTGGCGCGCCTGACTTTAGAAGAACCGACACCATCTTTTCGCGCTACACCGTCCAAACCAGGCAAACGGTCATCCACCTCTATGCGAACACGGTCCTGGGATTCGACAGGTTGACGGCGGCTGACACCGGGGCGGGGACCGTCACGGAAACCGAATTAGACCTGCGCAAGGGTCACATCCTCGGCAATGCGAAGAAACCGGTTGCCGGCTCCGACTTCAGGATTCGGTGTCCGAGAGGCGTTGCCACCGTCCGCGGTGGGATTTTCGACATGACTGTGGAGGAAATCAAAGCGGTGAAGCAAGGCGAGACCCCCTCGGGAGAACAGGTTCGTGTGACGTTTGCGGTGGCCACAGGCAGCGGTTCGTTTAGCGTCTCGGGTGCTGCCGCCGTCACGCAGGATGTGCAGGCAGGGCAGTCCTTCGACTCGGGAGCCATCAGCGCCGGCAATCCTACGGGCGTCACCCCGATGCCGCCTGCGCAGTCGGGCAGCCTGACGGCCGCCGGGCAGGAGATCGGCGGCCCGGTTGGGATTACCGAGCGCGCTGCCCTTGGCACCGGCATCGGCATAGGCTCTGGCGTCGGCGCCGGCATGGGCATCATCTACATCCTGCCAACCGTCTCGCCCACCCAGGGGACAACCGAGGGTGATTAGATCGCGCGGCTCAACAGTAGCCGGCCATTTTCCAAAACCAGGGCAGTTTTGTGTTGCCCTGGTTTTTTGTTTTTCTCGTTTCAGCGCGCGGGGGAAGATGCTATTCCTGCGCCAAGGCTTGTTTGACCTTCAGGAGGAGGTCCTGGCTGGTGAATGGCTTTTGCAAGTAGGTTCCGATGTGGTCCTGGCCGGCCGGCCACACGTAGCCACTGGTGCAAAGGATGCGCAGGGCCGGGCAGAGCCGGCGGAGATGCTCGATGAGTTCGCGGCCGCTCATGGCGGGCATGACCAGGTCGGTAATGACCAGGTCCACCGCCGGGTTCCGCGCCAGGAGGTCCAGCGCTTGCTGTCCGCTGTTGGCCGTGAGCACGCGATAGCCGTACGCCGAGAGGATCGTCTGGCCCATCGTCAGCAGCAGGTCCTCGTCATCGACCATCAGGATCGTCTGGCCTCCCGTGAGGTCATCGACCGTGAAGCCATTGCCTCTGACAATTCGCCTTTCGGCCGGCAGATAAACCCGCACCGAGGTGCCCGCCCCCGGTTGGCTGGAGAGGGCCACGCCGCCCCCGTGATTGGTGACGATGCCGTACACCCAGGCCAACCCCAGCCCGCGATGATTGCCCCGCTTGGTCGTGAAGAAGGGCTCGAAGACTCGCGGCAGCACCTCCGGCTCAATCCCGCAACCGTTGTCGCTGATCTCGACGCAGACATAAGCGCCGGCTGCCAGGCGCACATTCCGGTCCTGCGTGGGCTCGGTCAGTTCGATGTTCCGGGTCTGGACCGTCACCCGGCCGTTGCCGCGCAGGGCCTGGACGGCGTTCTCGATGACCTTCATGAGGGCCTGCTGCATCTTGGCCTCGTCGAATCTGGCCGCGAAGAGCTTGCGCTCCAATTGCAGTTGCCAGGCCCCCGGCTCGAGACCCGCGTCTCGTTGAAACCCCTCCACGCACCGTTGCACCAGCAGGTTCAGGTTCCCGGCGGTCTGGGAGCGGACCTCTTTGTCCTGGCGGCTGAAGGCGCCGAGGTCATTGGCGATTTCGGCGGCCTTGGCCGCGGATTTCTCAACCTCCAGCAGCGACCCGCGCCAGGGATGGTTCGGCTCCATCTGGCTCAGGACCAGCGAGGTGTGGCCCAGAATGCTGGTCAGGGCATTGTTGAAATCCAAGGCCACCGTGCGGGCCAACTGCAAGGCGCAATCCAGCTTCTGCCGGTGCGCCAGGCCGGCATCCCCGCTCGTGGATCCGGCCTCAGTCCGGGCAGAAGCGCTCTCCGGCAGCAACTGGAGCACGAAATACTTCTCCCCTTCTTTGGTGAAGGCACAAATCGAAGTCAGGGCGGAAACGGCCATGCCGCCCTTGGCCCGAAACTTAAGGGCAACCGTCGGGGTCGGCGAGCGTTCCCAAGAGGCGAGAAACTTCTCGGCGGGGCCGCTGTTTTCCAGGGACCAAACGGCCGACAGGTCGGGGGAACCGCCCTCGAGCACTGGGCCAAAGAGCTTGATGGCCGCGGCATTGGCGCGGCACAGGATGTTGCTGCCGTCCACCAAAAGCGCGGGCCAGCCCGCATTCTCCAACGCAAAAACAATGTCAAGCTTCATCGAGTCCGCCGTCGGCCCATAGCTTAGCTTTCCCGGGCCCGTTTCTCAATCCCAAAGTAAGACCTGGCGAAAGTCTTGAGCAATTGCGCCGCCGGGGCCTTGGCTCGTTGGACGGCGGCCAGCACCTGGGCGTGCGTCAGGGGTTGCCGGCCTCGGCCCGCCGCCAGATTGCTGATGCAGGACAGGCCGGCCACCTTCAGGCCGCACTGGCGCGCGACGATGGCCTCGGGGACCGTGCTCATCCCCACCGCGTCCGCCCCCAGCCGGGCGAAGGCGCGGATCTCGGCCGGCGTTTCATAGCTCGGTCCGCATACTGCCAGATAGACCCCTGTCTGAAGCCCCAGGCCGCACTCCGTGCCGGCCCGGCGCAATTGGCGGCGCAAGCCCGGATCATACACGCAACTCAGGTCCACAAACCGATTCGGCCACTCGGCAGCCCGTTCCGGCGAATCGGGCCGCAACGGGTTGGTCCCCATCAGGTTGATGTGATCGGTCAAAACCATGAAGTCGCCGGGGCGAAAGCGGGGGTTGACACCCCCGGCCGAGTTGGTGAGCAGCAAATCGCGGATGCCGTAAGCGGCCAGCACGCCGACGAAGAAAGTGACCCGCCTCATGCAATAGCCCTCGTAAAAGTGCGCCCGGCCGCTCAGCACCATCACCGGCGCGCCCCCAAGACGTCCGACCAGCAGTTGTCCGGCGTGCCCGCCTACCCCCGTTGGCGCAAACCCCGGAAGCTTCCCATAAGCCACCCGGGCATCCGCCTCGAGCTCGGCCAGGACAGGCTCAAAGCCGCTGCCCAGAACTATGGCCAGCGTGGGCCGGAGTTCCGATAATCTCAGCAGCCCCGCCGCGGTCCTTTGCCGATCTGGAGGTTGTTTCATGCTGAGCGGCATGTAGGCAGAAGAGGGCTTCTCTTATCCGTGTTCATCCGTGTGTATCCGTGGTTGATTTGAATGGTCAGGGCCAAGCCCCAGCGGCCCGGCTGCCTCTCCATTGCCTTGGGCGGCTGCTTGACTTATTGTTTTGGCGGCGTTGGCCTGGCCGCCACTCAACTGATTATGGAACTCAACAATGACGAACTCCGCCGTTACTCGCGCCACCTCATTCTGCCCGAAGTCGGCCTCGAGGGCCAAAAGAAAATTCGCTCGGCCAGCGTGCTCTGCGTCGGGGCCGGCGGCCTGGGCTCGCCGATTGCCCTCTACCTGGCGGCGGCCGGTATTGGCAAACTTGGCCTGGTGGATTTCGATGCGGTGGACCTCTCGAACCTCCAGCGCCAGATCATTCACGGCACCGCCGACATCGGCCGGCTCAAGACCGAATCGGCTCGGGACGCTCTCCGCCGCATCAATCCCCACGTCGAGATCCTCCTGCACTCGACGCGCCTGACCAGCGAGAACGCCCTCGAGATCATTGGGCCCTACGACATCGTGGCCGATGGCAGTGACAATTTCCCCAGCCGCTACCTAGCCAACGATGCCTGTGTGCTGCTCAGGAAACCCAACGTCTATGGCTCCGTCTTCCGCTTTGAAGGCCAGGCCAGCCTCTTTGCGCCGCACCTGGGCGGACCGTGCTATCGCTGTCTTTTCCCGGAACCGCCGCCCCCGGGGCTGGTTCCCAGTTGCGCCGAGGCGGGCGTGCTGGGCGTCTTGCCCGGCATCATCGGCCTTATCCAGGCTACCGAGACCCTCAAACTCATCCTCGGCCAGGGCCTCTCGCTCTTGAACCGCCTGCTCCTCTTCAACGCGCTGGACCTCAAATTCCGAGAACTCAAGCTGCGGCGCGACCGCCAATGCCCGGCTTGCGGAGAGCGCCCCACCATTACCCGGCTTATTGACTACCAGGCCTTTTGCGGCGTTGCCGCCTCGCCCGGCCAACCCTCCGCGGCTTCCAGCCCATCCTCGAGGCCGCCGGCAACCAACCCCGGCGAAGTCACTGTCGAGGAGCTCAAGCGCGCGCTCGATGGGTTGCAGCCCGAGCTCCAGCTCATCGATGTGCGCGAGCCGGAGGAATTCCGGATTGCCCGGATTCCAGGGGCCCGCTTGCTGCCCCTGAGCCAGCTCGCTCGCCGTTACACCGAGCTGGACCCCAACGGGCGCTATTATCTTCACTGCCATCATGGCGTCCGTTCGCTGCGCGCCCTCGAGTTCCTCAGCCAGCACGGCTTCAAACACCTCAAATCCGTTAAGGGCGGCATCGATGCGTGGTCCAGCCAAATCGATCCGTCTGTGCCCAGGTACTGAGGAAAGGGCGAAGGTCGAGGATCCAAAGGCGAGTCACCGGGCGCACCCGCCGTGGACCGTGGACTGTGGACTGTGGACTGTGTTTGAGCTTCGCATTGCACCGCGCCTGCCTCTAAACTGTCCCCATGCAGGACCTGATTGCCAAAGCCGCCACGCTGCTGGAGGCCTTGCCCTATATACAGAAATTCAGCGGCGCGACTTTTGTCGTTAAATATGGCGGCAGTTTCATGGATTCGCCCGACCCTGCCGTCCGCAACGGCGTGGCGCGCGACATCGTCTTCCTGGAGGCCGTCGGGATCAACCCGGTGGTGGTCCATGGCGGTGGCAAGGCCATCACTCGAGCCATGGACAGGGCCGGCCTCAAGTCCCATTTCATCCGGGGCCAGCGCGTGACCGATGAGGCCACCGTGGACATCGTGGACCAAGTGCTGTCTCGGGAGATCAATCCCGAGGTGGTCCAGGCAATCCGGTCCTTGGGCGGCGGCGCCAAAGGTTTCGCCGGCCCGGACATTCTTGCCTGCCGCAAAGCCCAAATCACGGGCCCGGACGGCCAACCGGTGGACCTGGGCTATGTCGGGGAAGTTGTGGCCGTGAACACCGCCCCGCTGCTCGAATGCCTCAACCAGGGCGTCACCCCCGTCATCAGCCCCACCGCCCGCGGCAACGACGGCAAGCTCTATAACTGCAATGCCGACGTCGCCGCCGCCCAGGTTGCCATCGCCCTCAAGGCCAGGCGTCTGGTCTTCATGAGCGACGTCCCCGGCCTTCTGGCCAACCCCAAGGACCCCGCCAGCGCCCTCTCCCGCCTCGAAGTCAGCGAAGTCGCCCGCTTGAAACAGACCGGCATCATCGAGAAAGGGATGATCCCCAAAGTCGATAGCGCCGTCGCCGCCCTCCGCGCCGGCGTCGAAAAAGTCTCCTTCGTCGATGGCCGCATCCCCCATTCGGTGCTGCTGGAAATCTTCACCGATGAGGGGGTCGGGACTGAGGTGGTGCTGTAATCCAAGGGGCGAGTGTCGAGTGCCGGGTGTCGAGGGGTGGCCCCTCGGTCCCTCGACCCTCGGCACCCGGCACTCGATGCCTGAGTCCGTAAAAGGGTCACTGATGCCCAAGAGCGCGCCCGAGAAAGCCGTGCTGGCTTCAAACCATAACTTTACACTATCGGTTGGCAAGTGGGCGGGTTTTGGCAGGGCGGTAAAGGCGGAGTGAAAAGTTATGGTTTGTGCGCCAGAAATAACTTCTCTCAAGCGCGTTGCGAATCTCTGCCCTTTAACTGAGTTGCGCTTCTTCGGCATAAAACGCTCGATGTGGCCTAAGGCGGAGCTCACCGGCGCGGCGGAGCCGCGTTCGGTGGAGCGCCTGGTTCGCCACCCTCACAGCGAAAGCTCTCGACGCAAGACTTTAACCGGGCGGCCTCCTTGATCCATTGTGCAGGGGCTGCCGTGGCGGTGACAAGATACACGCGGCTTCCGGATTTCTCGGCTCGGGAGTACCAGTGGAGCGGTCGGCCTTGGCTCTCACCGGTGACTTCGAAGACCGCCACCGATTTTGCCGGCGCCCTCTGCTCCAGAACCTTAAGTCCCGCGCTCTTGAACTCCTGCAACGACAACGCTACGTAGTCCTCGATGGTGCCGGTGTACGGCTGAATCTGAACATTCACGTTCGCAGCAAAACCGTCAGTCCCCGGCAAGCACATGGTCAGCGCCAGTTGCGTTGACTCCCCCGGAGGAGCTTCCAAAGGTGCGATCGTGAATCCGGCCACGGGAAAGTGAAGCCGGTTGGTGGACTCGGCGGCGTTCGCTGAACCAAGCAGCATCGCAGAGGAGAAAAGCAGGAGTAGTTTCTTTTTCATAGAGGACGTTTAGACTGGAACGCTTTCTGACCGGTCTCGCCAGGAAGGATGCCGCCGCCAGCACCCCAAATCAAGCCTCTAACGCCATTATTCTCCTCTACAAAAGATTGAATTGGAACCGGCAAAATGCGAGCCTTGACGCTATGATGAATGCCACCATTTGCTTGCTCGGTAAGAAGGCCCGGTGTTTCAGGGTTGCGCGGAGCGCCCTGGGGGTGATCGCCGCCCTGGGACTCGTTCTGATCGCAGGCTACGGGACGGCGGGCGGGTCGGAGTCTGCCGACTCGCGTGCTGACTGGCTCAAATCGTGGCGGGCGGCCAACCCGATTTGGCGGGGCGTCCATCTGTCTGCGGGCAACGACGAGCAGGCGGGGACGTTGGCCGCGGAACTGCCCAGGCTGGCCGGGTTGGGCGTCAACGTCATCGTCCTGGAGGTGGACTATAACTTTCAATTCCGTTCCCATCCCGAGATAGCGCGCAGTCAGGGCATCTCCGCGCCCGGCGCCCGCGCCCTGGCCGAGGCCGCCCGCCAGAACGGCATCCGTCTCATCCCGCAGCTCAATTGCCTGGGCCATCAATCCTGGAGCAAGACCACCGACCGGTTGCTCGAGAAACATCCCGAGTTCGACGAAACCCCCGGCCAGTTCCCCGACAACAAGGGCATCTATTGCCGAAGCTGGTGCCCTCAAAACCCCGAGGTCAATGCGGTCGTCTTCGCGCTCATCGATGAACTGTGCGAGGCCTTTCAGGCCGATGCCTTCCATGCCGGCATGGATGAAGTCTTCCTCATCGCCTCGGAACATTGCCCGCGCTGCCGCGGGGGCGACCCGGCCAGGCTCTTTGCCAAAGCCGTCAACGAGCTCCACTCCCACATCGTCGCCAAACGCAAACTCGAAATGCTCTTATGGGGCGACCGCCTGCTCGACTCCAAGGCCCTGGGTTATTCCGAATGGGAAGCCGCCCGCAACGGCACCCCCCCTGCTCTCGACCTCATCCCCACCGACATCATCATCTGCGACTGGCACTACGGGAAACAGGCCGCCTACCCTTCGGTGCCGTTGCTCCTGCAAAAGGGCTTTCGCGTCTGGCCCTCGGGCTGGCAACCGCTGGAGGCCACCAAGGCCTTCAGCGCCTTCGCCCGCCAGCAGAATGACAAACGCCTGCTCGGCTATCTCTGCACCACCTGGGGCAAAGTCAAAATCGCCGACACCGCCCAATGGCCTCCCGTGGCTGAGGTGTTGCCGGCCTGGAAGTGAAGCGGAGCGCCGAAGTCGCCCGCGCCAGGACCAGGATTGCGCCCTGCTCCGGGATGTGGCACAACCAGGGGCCGATTTTGACATGAAAAAAGAAACTACGAAAACGACCGAAGCGCAATTGCTGGACTTGCTGAAGAAAGTGCTGCCCGAGGCGACCCATGACCCGGCTTTGGCGGGCAAGATTTACGAGGCCATCGAGCAGGAGCTCAAAGCCAAGGCCCGCGCCAATGCCTTCGAGAAATTCTGCGCCAAGGTCGAATTGCCCGACCTTGAGCCCAAGAGCCTCGAGGCGGTCCAGGCCCAACTGGCGGCCTCTTTCGGCGAAGCGGACGTCACCCTCAAGGCGGATCGCAGAGAAAAGACCCTCGCCGTCGAGGTCGCCTTGCCCGACGGCACCCAATTCAGCGGCGAGGTCCGGGTGAATCCAAACGCCGGCTCCGAAGCGAGCGAGGAACAGGAAATCACCCTCAAATTCGTCCCCTTCCCTGTCTGCCTGCCCGGCGACAAGGAACTGGTCTGGCTGTTGGCCAAGCGGGAGAACCTCTCGCCCGAGGAGGCCGGCATCGCGTTGGCGAAGGCGGAGGAGGGTTTTTGGGCCTCGAAAACCGGCCAGAAACTCCTGCGGGACCGCGTCGAGCGGAGCTTCCCGGAATTCATCTCGCGTGTCCCCGGCGGTGTCCTCAACGAGGCCGGTTTGAAACGCCACTATAAGACGCCCGAGCCGATCAAAATGGTTCGCACTTTGAGGGCGAGGCAGGCGGGAGGCGGGAGGCCGGAGGCGCCGGTGTAGCGCATCGCCGCGAGGACCGGCGAGGTGACACCGGCCTTTTTGAGACGCAGGAGCGGGCGCGGGACAGAATTTTGAGTGCAGAGCCAATGCCCGAAAGCTTTGCGATTTCGGATTTCGGATTTCCTTCGCCTTTCGCTTCACTTTTTTCTCTTGACACTTTCCGCCGTCTGTCCTATTGTCCTATGACAGTAAATAACAACTATGCTTTTGCAGATCAATTTCAAGTCCGGCAAGCCGGTTTACCTCCAAGTGGTGGACCAGGTCAAAGCGGCGGCGGCGGCGGGCGGCCTGCAGGCGGGTGAACCCCTGCCTTCGATTCGCCCCCTGGCCGAGGAATTGCGCTTGAACCGGAACACCGTCGCCAAGGCCTACACCGAGCTGGAAAGCCAGGGCATCATCGAGACGATTCCGGGCAAAGGCTGTTTTCTCAAACCCAACCAGTCGCCGCTCCGGAAAGAGGTCCGTCGCAAGCTGCTGATCGAGGAGATCGACCAGGCGGTCGTCAAGGCGCATCACTTGCAGGTGCCGGCGGGGGAGTTCCTCGAACTGGTCCGGGAGCGGCTCGAGGTGATGGATGAAAAGCGGCGGGCAAGCGAGCGGAACTCCGGACAGACGGGGGCCCTGCCATTCAGATCAACCACGGATAGACACTGATGAACACGGATATGAACCAACTTGAAACCGCCATCGAAATCAACGGCCTGACCTACGCTTACGGCCGCGCCGAGGCCGTGCACGAATTCAATCTTACGGTCCCGGCAGGCCGGTGTTACGGCCTGTTCGGACGCAACGGCGCCGGCAAGACCACGGCGATGAAATGCCTGCTCAACCTGCTGAGGCCGTGCGGCGGCACGGTGCGCGTCCTGGGGCTCGACCCGGCCAAAGCGGAGGTCGAGGTCAAGCGCCGGCTGGCTTATGTGCCGGACGCGGTTGCGTTTTATCCCTGGATGACGGTCCGGGAGACGCTGGATTACCTGGCGTCGTTCCGCGCGCACTGGAACCGGGAAATCGAGCGCGACCTGGCGGGCCGGTTTCGGCTTGATGCCGGCCAGCCCACGGGCGCGCTCTCCAAGGGCCAGCGGACGCAAGTGGCCCTGATTGCCGCGATCTGCCCGGAGCCCGAGCTGCTGCTGCTGGACGAGCCCACCTCCGGGCTGGACCCGATTGTCCGCCGCGAGTTCATCGAGACCGTCATCGGCGCTTACCAGGAGGGCGACCCGGGCAAACGGACCATCCTGGTTTCGACCCATCTGATTGCCGAGTTCGAGGGACTGATCGACGAGTTCACGCTTATGGATCGGGGGCGCAACGTGCTCACGCTGGGCGCGGACCAGGCCCGGGAGCGATACCAGAAAATCCGCGCCCGTTTTCCCCAGGCAGCCCCTGCCGTTGAATTCAAAGAGGCCATGGATGTCCGCCGCAACGGGCGGGAACTGGAACTTATCGCCAATGGCGGCGGGGCGGGCATCCTGGAGCAACTGCGCGGCCTGGGGCCGGAGTCGCTGACCAGCGAGGCGCTCACGCTCGAGGAGGTGTTCGTGGCAACTCTCAAATAGGAGGCGCACATGAATCCGAGGTTGACCAAAGAATATCGCGCTTTGCGGCTGCCATGGCTGGTGGGATTGGCTGCGGGCCTGGCCGTGCTCTGCAGCCGGACGCAGGAGTATGCCATCGTGGCCGCCTTCGGCTGCGCGGCACTGCTGGCCGCGATGTCAATAGGCAATGAGTTCCAACAGCGCACCTTTGCCCTGCTGCTCAGCCAGCCCTGCCCCCGCCGGGATTTGTGGCGCGAAAAGCTCCTGGTTCTGGGGACGCTGGCCGGGACCTTAGGTCTGGTGCTGTTTCTGGACTGGAGAATTGCGGTACCTGTGGGCTACCCCCGCCATGATATGGAGATGGCCCCGGGGGTGGCGCAGGCGATGAGGGCGGTGGTGGAGGTCCAACGCAGCCATGACATGGTGATGGCCGCGATCTTGTTCGTCGCGGTGGTCTGTTCGGCCCCTCTGTGGACGCTGGTAGCGCGCTCGATCATGGGGGGCATGGTTTTCAGCCTGGCCGGCGCGCTCCTGGTGCTGCTGGTGACAGTGCAATTGGGAGTCGAGATGCTTCTTGGCCCGAGATTCACAAACGGGATTCCCGATTCCGTGTATGCCTGGGCCTGGCTGATTACGGGTCTGATCTATTCCGGCGCATGTCTGCTGGCCGGCTGGCGGAAATTCGCCCGCCTGGAACTCAAAGATGCGATTCTCGGAGAGAGCACGCTCCTCTCGAGCGCAGCCGCGCGCGAGAGCCGGTGGTGGAACTGGCTGCGCATCCGTCCCGGAGGGAGCCTGCGCAACCTGGTCCGCAAAGAGTTGCGGCTGCAAAAGCCCACTTTCGTCGTGGCCGCGGTTTTCTCCCTGGGCTGGCTGGCGGCGCTGGGACTGCACCGGTTGGCACCGGAGCGCGGTTATGAGGGCCTCGTTTGGGTGCTGGAGTTTACGTACATCGCCCTGGCGTTGGCCCTGGCTGCCTCCATCTCTCTGGGCGAGGAAAGAACGCTGGGGCTGGCAGCGTGGCATTTGACCCTGCCCGTTTCAGCCCGGCGCCACTGGCTGCTGAAACTGGCCGTGGGCGCGGCCGTTGCTATCGGACTTGGCCTGGTTCTGCCCGGCCTTCTGGCCTGGGCAACCCTGCCTGAGGCAAGAGCGGGCCTGGCCCATATAGGGCAAGATGGCAGCGCGAGCGAACGGCTCAAAGGAGTCTTGGCTATGGGCACGGGGTTATGGGTGTTCTTTGTTTTGAGTTTCTGGGCGGCAACACTGTTGGGCAATACGATGCGCGCCGTGTTGACGGCGGTGCTGGGCGTTGGGGCGCTTATGCTCTGCACACTCCTGTCCGGCTGGTTGGCCGACAAAACTGGCGGCCTGGAGTCAGGCCTGTTGTGCAGTATCACCGCCTGGCGGCAATTGCCGCTGGGCTCTTTCAACGGAAGTGAGGCGGTGCTATGGGGTTTCGTAGCCGGCGGGCTCATCCTGTCGTTGGCGGCCCTGGCCCAGAGCTTGGTCCAGTTCCGCCGCGCCCAGGTCCAAAGCGCCGTGGTGGCGAAGTGCGCCACGCTCCTGCTCGCCATCGCATTCCTGGCCGCGTTCTGGTGCGCCGACTTTCGGGTCTCCGCCAGCCCCGGCAGATTCCCCCGAGGTTTAGCTGGGTCGACCACCGACTATAGCGCCCCGCTCGTCATGGAGGTCAGCGAGGCCTTGTGGGCCTTGCACGACGCCGAAAATGAACTCTTCATCAAAGCCGAAGTCGCTAAAGAGGGCAACGCCACGTTATGGGCCTTGCACTATGCCCAAAGAGAACTCTCCAGGGCTTCTGAGGCGCGCATCACAGAACGCGATCTGGAGAAGGTTTTTCCATTGTCCGCTCGAACCAAGCTATGGCTCCGCGGGGCCAGCCTCTATTTGTCCTCGATGCAGGTGGAGCTCTCCCAGAAGCCCCTACGAACGGAGCTCCATCGTCGTGTGCGAATTAAGTTCCCCAACGGGCTCGAGTGCTCATTTGATTATGGCTCCTGGCAACTTCCGCTAGCGGGGTCCAATCAATAGGCGCCGCGCCTTGGCGCCGTGCTTGACAAGTCGTTTAGCAAAGCGGGGGAGGAGCTCGAAACGGCCAGCCTGGAGCTTGAGAATGTGCTCGAGAAGCTGGGGGACCGACGGGATCAGTGACAAGGTTCCCCACAAACCATTGTAGGAGACGACGTAAGGAGTCTCTGATTGAGTTTGGGGCACAGCGAAAGCCTCCGCCCCTCGGAGGCCATCGATCAGAGACTCCTTACGTCGTCTCCTACAGAGAATGGGGCCCGTTTCGGCGACTTTGTCACTGGCCGTGGGGCGGCCACCGGCGGGAACACTTGCGGCTTGACACCCTGGCCGCCGTCCGGCAGCATGACACCGGAATGAGTGCCAGCGAAAACCAATGGTCCGCCACTCGCACAGCGTCGGCAAGCGCACGGCACTTCAAGCAGCAGCTTCCTGTCCTGAACCCAACCGGTGGATTTACGTTGATCGAATTACTGGTCGTCATCTCCATTATCGGCATCCTGGCCGCCCTGTTGCTGCCGGCGCTTGGAGGAGCAAAGGACACGGCAATCCGAACGATCGATATCGGCAACCTCCGGCAGATGATCGAGGCCACCCAGCTTTATGTCTCGGACAGCGGCGACTTGATGCCATGGTCAAATTGGTATGCTGGGGATGCGCCGAATCGCGCCGGATGGCTTTATACGCTCGATGAATCGGCCGTGGGCACGAACCGTTTCAAGGTCCAGACCGGCGTTTTCTGGCGGACGCTTCAGAACCCGAAGCTTTACGTTTGTCCCCGGGACAACCCCAGCAACCCTCTGTTCCACTTGCGCCAGCAGCAGATTTCCAGTTATGTCATGAACGGCGCGGTAACGGGCTATGGCCGCGTCCTTTACCCGCCTCTAAGGCTCGGCGCCTTTAATCCGCAGGCGGTCGTCTTTTGGGAGACAGACGAAGAGCATCCGGACTATTTCAACGACGGCGCGAGCCGTCCGGATGAGGGGGTCAGCACGCGCCACAGCTTTGGCGCCATCCGGGCGACCTTCGGCGGTTCGGTGGGCTACGTGAAGTTCGTGGAGTGGTATAAGGAAGCGGGATTGACGAATAAAAGCCTGCTTTGGTGTTATCCCGACTCGCCCAATGGCAGATAAGGAGATCAGCATGAATCGAACCCGCATCCTATGGCTGGCTGCCATTTCAGGCGCAGCCGTGTGCCTGCTGCTTTTGGGCGTGCTGTTGCGCCACCCCGCGCCGAATCTGATTCAGAACGGCGACTTCGAGAGCGGGCTGGACAGGTGGTGGTGGTATGTCGATCCGAAGAGCGGGGCCAAAGCGTGGTTCACTACCGAGAGTGTCCCGGGCGCCCATGGGGCCGCGTTAAGAGTCTCCGTCGATAAGGCCGCGGAGCTGGATAATATCGAGATTTCGCAGGGGCATGTGGTCACGAAGGCCGGCCAGAACTACACGTTGACCTTCCGCGCTCGCAGCACCGTTGCGCAGGAAATCGAACTCAAACTCATCAAGAATGCCGATCCTTGGACTTCTTATGGGTTACTGAAAACCGCGAACATCGGCACCAAGTGGCAGAAATACCAGCTCGTCGGGCGGGCCAGCATGACCGCTGACGACGGCAAGCTCATGTTCCATTTCAACACTCCCGATAGCAAGATCTGGATCGATGATGTCAGATTCCGGGAACGCCGCGGCCTCTTTTAAAGCCTCTTCCGGGATTTCCGGAGAGTTTTCCATTGGCCAGATCCGCCGTCGAGGGAGGATCTGGCCAATGGAGTTTGCACATTCTGCACGCCAACGGCGTGCGGGCACATCAGCCCAGGCGGGCAGCGCAAATGTCCCAAACCGGCACGCCAGGGGCGAGTGTCGAGGGGCGGCACTTCGTTCCCTCGACACTCGGCACTCGCCCCTCGGGTCTGGATACTTATGGACTGGGATCTAAGCCAGGCGGATGGACAGGGTTTGGCCGGCGGCGAGGGTCACCGGTTGCTTGAGAGAAACCACGGCGGCGCCGGCAGTGAAGGCAAAGGCGCTTTCAAGGGGCCGGCCGTCTAGCTGAATGTCCGCGGTTTTCGGCGCCGCTGCGGCATCGAGGGTGATTTCGGCCACAGTGAGGCGGCCTTCCCGGACCATGAGTTGGTTGCGCTGGCCCTGGGCGTCGCGCGTCTGGGCGAGGCTGCCCCAGCCTTCGGGGCCGGTGAACGGGCACTTGAAGTTGGCCGGAGTATGGCGGGGGCCGACCCGGAGGGCGCGGCGCGGGCCGTCGTAGTTCCAGCCGGAGAGCGCCAGCAGCAGGGACCAGGAAGACATGGCGCGGGCGTAGTGGCCGCCGCATTCGATTTCATTCCACGGGTTGCGGGCGATGGGCGGACGCGGCAGACCGTCGTAACGGTCGCGGGCGGCTTTGACGATGGCAAAGCCTTCCTCGATGAGCCCTTCGTAGATCATGTGGGCGGCAACCTGGTATTCGATTCCGGTCCAGACTTCGTCCGAGTAGAGCATGACCTGAGCGGGGCGTCCGCCCTTGGGCCAGGTGCAGATGATGAGGCCCTTGTCTTTGGCGCCGGCAAAGGCGCGCGGGGCATGGCGCCAGCCGGTGAGATCGGACTTGAAATTGTTCTTGAAGATGGCGCGCAGGGAAGCGGCCACCTTGTCTTTTGGGAGGATGTAGCCCAAGCCGAGTTGGTGGGCCCACCATTGGCCGATGAGTTGATCGGCCATGCAGCCCGGGCCGACCTCGCCCTGGCGGTCAAGGTAGTCAGGGAGGTGCTGCTGGAAATACTCGCCGTTCCAGCAAAGCTCGACGAGCTGCTGGCGACCTTTTTCAAAGACGGCGCGGAACCGTTCTGCGGCGGCGGTTTGGCCCAGGCGCCGCGCCCAGGCCTCGCCGGCAAGGAGGGCGGCCAGGTAGTAGCCGCTGATGAACGTAGTGACGCCGTGCAGCGCTTCATCGTAGGTATTCCACTGGTCGTCCTGGAGGATGCCGCCGGGCTGGCCGCCCGAGGTTTTCGCATCGCGGGCGATGAGGTATTCGACGGCGCGATTGATGTGCGGCCAGTATTCGTTGAGAAACGAATCGTCGGGGTGGTTGAGGGCCTCGCGGTAGGCCTTGAGGATGCAGCTTGCGTGGCCGTCGGCGAAAGGCTGCTCGCCGCTTGGGTGCGGGGGCGAGGGGACATCGGTGCGGTTGTTGACGCCGCCATCCGGGCGCTGCTGGCGCTTGAAATCGATGCGGCGCATGTCCTGCTCGAGGTCCGGAAACAGGCGGGCGAGGGATTGTTCGTAGCCCCAGACATGGGTGCAAGTGGGGGTGCAGCAACCGTTGGAACCTTCCCAGCCATAGACATCGCCGTTGGCGATGCGGAAGACGACGCCGATGTGGCGGATGATGGCGACATTGGCAGTGACGCAATCCAGGAGCCAATGGGGCAGCGTGCTGTCATAGAAGGACCGGCGGAAACCCTCGGTGCGCTCGAGCAGAACGGGATAATCGGCGGCCGCGGCGCGGATGACGGCCCGGGCATCGGCCCACCGGGTCGCGTAATGGCAGCCCATCCAGGTTTGGCTGCCGTTGTATTTGTTGGGATAATGCCAGGCCAGGAGGAACGGCAGTTGGAGGGTGGCGCCGGGAGGCACGTTCAGAGTGGCGGCCACGGCGCCGTTGATGGTGCGGCCAAGGGGCGAGGGCGAGCTGGGCTGGGCGCTCTGCAGAGGGTCAAACCGGCCGGCGGTGGAAAACAAGCTCCAGGCCTGATCCAATTCTTCAAACGCGGGCAGGACAGTGACCTCTCCGCCCAGCGCGGCAAGGGCCAGTGTGCCAAAGCCCGGCGTTTTTGGATGGAGACCGCCAGGAGCCGAGTAGCCGGCGCCGACCAGGCCGCAAAGGAAAGCGTATGCGCGCTGGCGCTGGTGGCTCAAAGCGGCGTGGGCCGGCTCGAGGATGGGACCGGCAGCGAGGGCCACCCTGCCCGCCCCAAGGGCGCGGGTGATGAGCCGAGGCCCCTGGCCCGAGCCGGGTCGCGGCTCCGGAAGATCGGACTGGGTGGCTCCGGGCTGGAGGACCAGGTTGTCAAAGCCAACGGCCGGCTGGCCGCCTGGCCGGTCGTCGGCAGGGCCAAGGCCGCTGAAACGAGCCGGGAGCAGTTCTTCCAAAAGCACCATGACCGCGCGATCGCCGGGCAGGTCCGTGAATTCGATCTGGTCGACGTTGATATGTCCCCAGCCGCCCTTCTCTTCATCAACGATTTCGAGGTGGGCGGTCCGGCCTTCGTAGGCAGCCACGTCCCAGAGTGCCGGTTCGAGCCGCTCGTTGTCCTTGCCGGAGGCGGCACAAGCGATTTTGCCATCGACCATGAGGCGGATCTGGGTATTGGCGTGGTGGCCGCCGCCAACCAGGAACCGGATGAAACGGCGCTCGACCGTGAAGGGCTTGCTGACGAGGCGGCCGGTCGTGGCGTCGCCCTCGAGAAAGCTGTTGACCAGACCGCGGCCGAGAAACCCGGAGACCGGTTGCTGATTCGGGAGGGTGCCGTGGGCCGGCTCTTTGCCGAAGGCCTCGCCTTGGACTTTCCAGTTTTCGTAACCGTGTTCGAAGTCATCGAAGAGGATGTCAGGCCGCGGCGATGTCTGGGCGATGGGTTTGCCCCCGGTCCAGGAGGCGTAAGCCCGGAGCAGCGGCATGGCTCGTCCCGAAAAGACCAGCGTGGCGCCGGCCTGGACGGCATCGCGCGCGGCGCGCAGGAAGGCGGCCGAGAGGTCCGTGGCGGGGTCTTCCAGCCAGACCACCGTATGGGCAGGGTCGGACGGCTTTGCGGCAGGCACGGCCTGGCCCTCCAGAACCTGGACCCTAAGATTGTCAGGCCGGTCGGCAGGGGCGGCTGTCAGCGACTTCAGATTCGCCGCCGTGCAGAGGGTGACCGGCTGATCCAGCGCGGGCTCGCCTGCCGCCTGGGCGCGCATGAAGAGGCCGCGCGCGCCGCCTTCCTGGAGGATTTCGTTGAGGTTATGCCCGAAGCACGCATTCAAGCTCGAATTGTTTTCACCGGCAGCATCATAACCGACCGGGTTCTGCATCAAGGCAGCCAGGGAGACTGTTTGCGGCTGGGCGGAAGGATTTGTGATGGCGAAAACGAACACCGCCAGCGGCATGGAAGAAAAGGCCGCATCCAGCGGGGCGAAAGGGCTGAAGGCGCGCAACTGGATTTGGACCGGCAGGGCGGCGTCTTCAAAGCGGAGGCTTGCCAGCGGGTAATCGCCGGTCATTTCGATCCGCTTGACGCGCGGCCATTCCGGGCCGCCGGCGGCCTGCAGCAACCGGGCGGTCTGGCCGGCCTTGACGACGAAATGAAAGGGCACCTGGCCGTCGCGAAGGGTATTGAAAAGCTGCCACGTGCCAAGCTGGCCGTCAGCGCCGATCTCGAAATTGCCGGTGCCGATGCCGCCCAGGTGCATTCGGGCGTCGGTGTGCCGGTCGGAAAGATAGACCCGAGGTTTGGCCGGCGCCAACAGTTGGCGCCGCCAGCGCTCCAGTTCATCGGCAGGAAGCTCGAAGGCGCCCCAGGCCGGCGCAGTCAGGAGCCCCGCCGTGCCGGCGCCCATCAGGCCAATGAAGTCGCGCCGGTTCAGATCGCTGCCTTGAGGTCCACAGGTTCCAGAACAGTTGCACTTGCGCATAAGGGGTCCTTTTCGTTCGAGTTGTCGGTGCCAGGATTTCTGCCTGGCAGGCGGTTTGCAAGCAGAATTACAGAGGGCGGGAGGGGGGGAAAGTGGAAGTGGTCAAAGGGGGGGGCGGG
>Ga0187873_1001233_pt1 | contig 21973 bp, 18 predicted proteins | sample June2016WEW_16_1_2_FD_133012 | JGI IMG/M metagenome (GOLD analysis project Ga0187873, IMG submission 133012) | Peatland microbial communities from SPRUCE experiment site at the Marcell Experimental Forest, Minnesota, USA - June2016WEW_16_100 | ecosystem: Environmental > Terrestrial > Soil >...
TACCGCGTCAATTCAAATCGCTCATCCTCGTCTTTTGCCTGCTTTGCCAAACCGGTCAACCCCGCTCGCAGTTCCTTAATCTGCGCCGATAACTTATCCTCAATGAAATTTTTGTAGCACCGTCCATTAGTTTGCGTCTTGTGTCGCTCATCCCACTGCTGAACGCTTTTGAAAAATTCTTTCGCCGCTTCTGACGCCTTGACAACCAAATCCGTCAACTTCCCCGATTCCGTATAAACCAATAACCCCTTATGTGTTCGCGGGTTATAAAGCCCGTCCAGCAAAAACCTCACTGACCCGCTGCTTATCTCAATCCCGAAATGTTCCTCCGCCACACGCTCAATGTTGTGTGCCTCATCTATAATCACCCACTTATAATCAGGCAGTATTGAAAACTCTTCCTCCCGCAGCGCAAGGTCGCTGAATAATAACGCGTGATTCGTAACAATAACATTAGCGTTCTCAAGCTCCCGCTTCGCACGCTGGCAAAAACAGCTCGTAAAATGCCCGCACTTCCTGCCTTTGCAATTGCCGTGTTCCGCCTTCACCGCGTCCCAAACCCGACCATCCGGTATAAAAGGCAAATCGCTCAGCGACCCGTCCGCCGTCTTCGTCGCCCAGTTATTCATCTCCGCAAGAGCGTCTCCGAACTGGTCGAATAAACCCATTTGTCTTCGAATCGCAAACTCCAGCCGGCGCTTACAAACATAATTCGACTTGCCCTTCGCCAGCGTCGCTTTGAAACCCCACGGTAAACACCGGTTCAAACAGGGAATATCCTTATTGATTAGCTGCTCCTGCAAAGCGATTGTGAACGTGCTGATGACGACCCGATTTGCCCCAAGAATTGCCTTTTCTATTGCAGGCACAAGATATGCCAAACTTTTCCCGACCCCCGTCCCCGCCTCCGCCACCAAATGTCGCTTCGTCGATAGCGCTTTTTGCACCGCCTTGGCCATCTCGACCTGCTGCTGGCGCCGTTCGTATCCGTCAAATGACTTCCCAACCACCCCTCCAGGCGCAAAAAAATCATCTATATTCAAAGCGATGCTTTGTATTTCGTCGTTAGTCATTCGTATTTCGTATTTTGTCGTTCGCGGTTCGTTATACGACACGTAGCGAAGCGCAGAGCCCGCTTCGGAAATACGATATACGATATGCGTTAAGGTTTTGCAAGGCGTTCGTCTATCGCATTCTTCATCGCCGCGACCGCCGGCGAATCCGGCATCTTCTTCACCGCTGCCTCTATCGACTGCCTTGCAAACTCCAGCCGGTCCATCTGGTAATATACATAAGCAAGCAAAAATTCCAACTCTCCGGAATCGCTCTTGTCCATCCAGTCACGGGCTTCAAGTATCTTGTTCTCAACCGTGTCCTTATCTCCAACCATCCCGACTATGTCCACTTTTACCTTCGGATATTCAGGGAAAATTTCTACCGCCCTGGCCAAAAACAGCGAGCTGCTCAGATATTCTCCCGACGCAAACAACGCTACGCTCTTGCCCGCGTAACCCAGCGGGTCATTTGGCTTATAAATCGACGCAAGGGTGTATGCGTCCGCGGCTCTGTAAAATCTCCCCTGCTTCATAAAACCTTCTGCCGCCCTTATATGCTGATTGAACCTGTCCTCGCTTAAAGCGGCAAAACTCTTATACGCCTTCGCGAACTCTGCAGGCGTAACGCCCGGCTTTGATACTGTCGATTCATTCGCCTCCGCCTGTTTTGTCGCAGGTACGTCCTGGGGCAATTCAATGGTCTTGCCCAGCCGCCCCTTCATTTGCTCATATATATCAGCCCCCTGTTCCGCCTTCAGTGTTTCGCCTAGCCGACTCGTCAATCCTTCCTTCTTATCAACCCGTTGCTTGTCCTTCGATCTCTGTAATCCTTGAGTATTCCCGCCCAGCAGCTTCTCCAAACTCGGCTCACTGTTCGTCGCCTGCTCCGGCCCCGGCTTATCAGTCGTATCAGCCGCTTCCTCTTTGCGCTGAATCTTTACTCCCATATCACGCCAGAACTGGTCCTGCGACTGCGAATCCGCCTCGCCACCCTGCGGATATTTCGTAACATCCGTTTCGACAAGTTTCTCCAAATCCTCCCGGCTCATCGACAACGGCCGTTTGTCAATCTGAGAATTATACCCGGGTCGGTAATATCCTGTCTGAGCGCCCGGCAAATTTGCGCCTGCAAACGAATTCGCTCCCGAACCGCCGGTCGTAACAACACCTTGCCCGCCCGGCTGCGTCGTTGTTACCGTCCACGTCGGTGAATAATAAGGCGTTAACCCGCCGCTGCTCGACCCGAAATTCTGCGAACCCGCGCTATCCCTCAAAAATGAGTCCAGCCCGGCCGATGTATGCTGAAGCGAACTCGCCGGCGCATAAAAACTCGTCGGGCTGTTATACGGCACAACACCTCTGAACTGCATACCGTTGGCAACGTTGCCCGTAACCACAAGATTACCGCTCGTGTCAATTGGGTTCTGGCTCCGCACTAATCCAGGCTGATACGCCGTCGGCGGAACAGTCCCAGACCCTACGGGGTTGCCAACCGATGGATTTTCCAACGATAGACCTACCCCGCAGAAAGCTGCCACAATTAACGCCGACACGCAAATTATTATGTTTCGTCTTCCCATAACATTAACTACCGCAAATAAGCCGGTGTGTTCGCAGTTCAGTTCTCGCTAAATACCCTGATACTTCGGCCTTTCCGCCCAACCTAATTTCGTCGCCAGCGTATCCCACTCGCAACGAAGCGGATTATTCACAACAAGAAAATCCCTCTTGTGCCGTTTTATCTGCACCACGTCATCAATTCCCAGCTCTAACGACACCTGTCCGTCTATCGAGACCGTCGTCCCCTCATTCAAACGCTCCCCGCCAAGCTCAACAACACTGTCCGCTTTTATAACAATAGGTCTGAAACTCAAGCTGTGCGGGCATATCGGTGTTATCACTATCCCTTCCATCTTCTGCGACAAAATCGGCCCACCTGCGGACAATCCATACGCCGTCGAACCCGTCGGCGTCGATACCACCAGCCCATCACTGACGCAATCACCCAGATGCTGCCCATCAACGAACATCTTCAAATCTATCATCCGAAAAGGCGGCCCCGCCGTTATGAATACGTCGTTCACTGCCGTCGAACAAAATCGCTCCCTGCCCTTCCTTAGCACCCGGCAAAGAAGCATCATTCGCTTCTCAATTTTCGCCTTCCCTTTCACCAGCTCCGGGAAAAACTTTTTCAGCTCCTCAACGCTGAACTCTGCCAGGTATCCGAGCTTGCCGAGATTAACACCTATAACCGGAATCCCCGTCCTGTCGTTGCTTCGGCTTAATCGCCTCGCCGCCGCGATGATACTCCCGTCCCCGCCAAAAACCACCGCGTAATCCGCCTCCTGCAAATTCTCAGGTGTGCACTCATCAATCCCGCAATTAACTATTGTCCGGACCTTGCCTTTTACAAAATCCGCAAACTCCGCTATCGCCTCCGCGACGTGCCTTTTTCTGCGGTCTCCGAAAATCGCTAATCTCAACGTTATGGCTCGGCTCGATTTTGTCATTAATTCTCGATTCACTACTGTTGTCGATTCAGTATCTGGTACACCGCCTCCGCTATTTTATCGGCATTTATCCCCACCTCCATAAGCTGGTTGGTCCTCGAATCGTGCCTGACAAACCGCTTAGGCACCCCTAAAATCCGAATCGCTCCCCCGTCCCGCCGGGGCACAAATCCGCCGCTGTGCTGACCCGCCGCCTCCATTATCGCCGAACCAAACCCGCAAGCCACACCGTGGTCCTCAACCGTAATCACCGGCTTGCCTGCTCCCATAAGCTCAACTATCCTGCTGTCAATCGGCGCCGCAAACCTCGCGTTTATCACGTCAACCTCTATGCCCTCTTCGGCCAGCGCGCTGGCGGCCGCTATTGCTTCAACAAGAATGCTCCCGTAACTCACTATTACCGCAGCTGACCTGTCGCTTCTTCTGGCGACCACGCTTTTACCCAGAACAAACGGCTCACCGCTCGACTCTGCTATCCGCTCGCTGGCAACTATTTCTTTCGGATACCTCACGCACACCGCTCTGTCCGCGCTCAATGCGAATTCCAAAACGCCCCCCATCTCGACCGCGTCTGCAGGCGAAACAAGTGCAACATTCGGCATCATACGCAAATACCCGATATCCATAAGACCATGATGCGTCGGCCCGTCCGCCCCAACTACCCCCGCCCTGTCTATGCAAAATACCACAGGCAGTTTCTGCAGCGAAACCTCTTGGAATATCTGGTCGAAACTCCTCTGCAAAAACGTCGAATATATGCACACCACGGGCCGCAATCCGCTCTTCGCAAGACCCGCCGCTATCTCAACCGCCGCGCTTTCAGCTATACCCACGTCGTAAAATCGGTCAGGAAATCTTTCTCGAAATTTTTTCAGCCCCGTCCCCTCGCACATCGCACTGCTTATTGCGATAACCTTTCTGTCCTTCTCAGCCAATCTCACCAATTCATCGCCGAAAACGTCCGTAAAACTTCGTCCCTGCTTCTCCGTCGCCGGTTCCACAACATCGCCGTTCATTTTGAATGGCCCGGTCGAATGGTACTTGCTCGGATGATTGTCCGCAGGCGTAAATCCCATTCCTTTTTTGGTATGACAATGCAAAAGCACCGGGTGGTCAATCTGCTTCAAAGCCCTGAATAACTGCACCAAAGCCCCTATATCATGACCATCCACAGGCCCGAAATATGGCACATTCAAACTCTCAAACAGCCGGCCGCCCGGAAGCACCATACGAATACTCTTCTTGATTCGCTCTATCGCTTCCTCCACCGTCTTGCCAATCACAGGCGTATGTTCCAATATGTCGCTTGTCGTCCTTCGCAAATCCTCGTATGTCTGGCTCAGCCGAATCTTCGAAAAATATTTCGCAACTGCGCCTTGCGTCGCGTCTATCGCCATCGAGTTATCATTAAGCACAATCAGCGTCTGTCGCTTGACCAGACCCAGGTTGTTCAACGACTCGAAGCTCGCCCCGTTGACGATACTCCCGTCCCCGACAAGGGCCACAATCTTATTCTGCCTTGCCTGTTTCATTTCACCAAGTGCAAGCCCGATAGCTGTGCCTATCGACGTCCCTGCGTGCCCCACCGCGAACTGGTCATAAGGGCTTTCCTCGGGATTCGGAAATCCGCTCACCCCCCCGGCATGACGAAGATTCCTGAACTCTTCTTTCCTCCCCGTAACTATCTTATGCGTATAGCACTGATGCCCGACGTCCCAGACCAGTTTATCCAGCTCAAAATCGAACACATAATGCAGTGCAAGTGTTATCTCAACCACCCCTAAGCTGCTCGCCAGGTGCCCCCCGGTCCTGCCCACCGTCTCGATTATGAATTGGCGTATCTCGTCAGCTAATTGGCTCAACTGGGCTACCGAAAGCTTTTTAACATCCGCAGGCCCGTTTATCCCTCTAAGCAGAGGATACCCCCCCCAGCCCCCGTCGCCAACCCCTTCGCTTTTCTTCAGAGCGTCCTCACCGACCGGATTCATCAATGCCGGACGCAGCGCCTCCGCCGGCCTCCTGACACCAGATTCCTGATACGCTTCTTTTGAATTTTGCATTACTTAACCCGATTCCAGACAAACCTTCAATTATACACCATTCCACCTAATACTTCAACCAAACCCAGGCCATCTTTGCGGCTACAACATTCCCCAACTACTTCGCAAATCCCTTCTCTTATACAAAAATCCCCCAATTTGCCTATATACCCCAAAATGCCCCATATTGTTTGGTCTTTTCCCAAAAACCAGCATTATGCCCTATAATATCGGCGTTTATCGCACAGCTAACGGCAAGACAAACAAAACGCTTTCTATATCAATTCATCAATAAAAAATGCCGATTTATACGACGTAAAACCGTATAGGTATCTTGGATATAACATAAATATCTGCAATACTTTAGATTGGGAGGGTCTGGTTGTGCAGCTTTACACGCCGGATACCGCCAGTTTTTTAGGCCGACCAATGAATACTATGATAAATAACTCTCGCAAAAATTCACGACTCCACGGATTCACTATTGTGGAAGTAATGGTTGCTATGGCGATTGTCATAGTAGTCGCCATGGGCACCCTGTCATTCCAGTACAATAACGTAAGACAAAGCCGCATTTCAGAAGCACAGATTGCCGCCGCTCGCATCGGCCAACTCCTGCTTGAGGACTGGAAAAGCACCGGCGGCGATACCAACTATGACCCCAATACCCTGGGCCTGGGTTTCGTAACCATAATAACTTCCACAAGTTACCAAATCCCCCTTGATAACCAGACATTTTATATTCAACTGGCCCAGCAACTGGCCCCTGTCACCAGCGGTTCCAACCCAGATACGGTTGCGGGAGTAACGCTTCAGCAGCTCAGTATAACCATAAGCTGGCGAAAGGACTTTGGAACCGGAACCGTCAGCAGTTCAGACCCCACTCTAACATTTACCACTTTTGTAAGGCGCGACATGTAACTCACCACGATATCGGGAAAAATTTATGAAAAGAAATGGATTTACAGTGATTGAACTAATGACGGCAATAACTCTCGGCTCTATTGTTATGGTCCCTGTTGCCATGCTGGTCTACAGCGGCCAAAAAGGCTTGAACAAATCGTACAACACCGCTAACTCCCAATCACAACTCGACTCTGTAAGCGCAATCACCTCTTTCTGCACATTCGGCCGAAAATCCAATAAAAAGGATTATTACGTTTACAGCGTTTCAGGAGCAACCTACACCCAGGTCATGCCGGTCGCCAATCCCGAAGAAAACCTGACGGGGCAGGCCGTTGAATTTAGATATTGGAGTACCGGCCTTACCGCCGCTATGCTGGCTGCAACCAGCGTCGCGGACAGTTATGCCCTCTACTATCTCGACAGCGGCCAGCTCAAAGTTGACTTTGGCACATCGACCGGCGGCCCAACCGGTGGCGCAATCAACGCCGCTCACCATAGAGTAACCGGAAACACTGTAAACACCGTCATCCTTGCCAGCAATGTTACCAGCGTCACATTCACCCATACAACAAAAGATATGGCGGGCGATGGCTATGGCTCCGTACGCATGAAACTTATTATTAACGACCCTAACGATGGTCCCAAAACTTTCCTCGCGGCCACCTGTCTCCGAAATATCTGGCCTGAGTAGCACAGTACAGGAGTTAAATTATGAATACTCGATACTTGAAACTCGATACTCGCAATACGCGGCCCGTAACCCGCAACTCGACCTCTACGAGCGACGAGCAACGAGTAACGAGTAACGGTTTTGTCCTGCCGCTGGTCCTCGTGGCTATCGTAATACTGATGGCGCTCATTATCGGCACCACAATGACCGACTATCACGCCCGCCTTCGGGCAGTCAAGCTCAAATCACAGACCGAAGCGATGCTCGCCGCCGAAGCCGGCTACGAACGTGCCATCTTCTGGATGAGCCAGCAGTCAGATATCCTCAGCACTATCGGAACAGGCAACGGCTCAATCGACTTCGGAAGTGCAACCTGCAGCTATACAATTGCCTTCCACGGCTGGCTCGGCCAAAAAGCCATCTTCGAAGTAACCTCCACAGGGGTAAGCGGCAGGCCATCTTTCACAAGAATCGTTGACGTGAACGTAATTCAGGAAACCTGCGGCTGGGCTATGGGCGCCTGCATGGTCCCTTTAGGGACATCCATCGCATCTGAGTCTCCGGTTTATTTTAAAAACGGCGAGGTAATCAATATGCCTCTTCACATAAACAAACAAAACGACAGCCCGGATGTCGCCGATATTTTCATAACCGGCAGTCCGACATTCCTGCAAAAAGTCGAAATGGGCGAAGACAGATACACATCCGGCAACTCCGACAAATACTCCTCTGTTATGTCATTCTTTCAAAGCGGCATATCCTTCGACCAGCCAACTGTCCGCATCGCTGATGCGACAGCCGTCCAAAGCAAAGTTACTCGATTCAAAAACAGCACCCTCCCCGCCTACCAATTTACACCTACTGCCATCGCACCCGACGGCGGATCCCTCTCTTCTCCCAAATGTTCGGCCGTCCAGCTCGAATTCTATGTCAAGAACGGCGTCGGAATGGTTCGCATCGACCCAAACTGCACAGTACAATTACATAGCGCGGGAACTTATGACTACAATATCGTCTCAGGCAGCAACCCAATGAGTTTCCAGCAATACAAAATCTATGCCTATCACTTCAAAAAAACCTCCGACCCCTGTATTGCTGTTCCCCTCACATCTACTTATGTTACCCAGACCATCGGCGGCTATACAAGCGCCCCCGGCGGACAAATCTACGTCAACGGCAACGTCGTAATCGGCGGCGGCGAAGACGCTAACTTTACCGACATGAATAATATGGTCGTCAGAGGCACAATGACAGTCGTCGCAACCGGCAATATCTGGATAGCCGACTCGATATGGGTTGACGATAATGATAGTTCTGGCAACCACTACCAACGCGACGCCAATGGTATGCCCCCTGCAAATAACCCCAATGTCCTCGGTCTCATTGCACAGGGCGTTATCAAAATCGTTGACCCGGGCCTGGCAGGATCTACTTCACCTACACCCCCAGCCAATTATACTTATCGAAGAATTGGAATCAAAAAGTCAGGGTCCACAAACCGATATCTGCCCGACCCAACCGTCGTTGAGGCCGCAATGACCGTCGGCGGTGGCGGATGGGGTGCGGAAAATGTAGGTGGCAGACTTATGTACAGCGGTTCCTCGGATGTCCTTTATGTCCACGGCAGCATAACCGAGGTCATAAGAGGCGTCGTCAACGTCGGAGACCCCATCACTAATGGCTACGCAAAGAATTACTACATTGATACCCGGCTGATGTCGGGCATATTGCCGGGCGATATCTGGTTATCCGGCAAATACTTCCCCGCTCCCGCCGGCTGGCACGACACCCAAAGCGCCGATTAAAAACCGAAGACAGAAAACCGGGGACGGATGACTGCCCTCTGTCTTCCGCCTGCCCTGCGACTCGTCCGGCGTAGCGATAGCGAAGTCGGAAGTCCTTTGAGCGAAGCGGGGTCATCTGTCCTCTGATTTGCGGTGAAAATAAAAAGGCCACCCTGATTTACTTCTAAGGATGGCCCGTTGGTTCGCAAAAACAGTTTAAACTTATAAGTTCAACTTACCTAAGGAGGCCTCGGCGGAGGTTGTATCCTGTAAGATAAATGACTGGTTCCATAAAAATCCCCCAAAACTTGGGAAGCTTCTGTATATCTGAAAACCGCCCTCTCTCCGACCAAACCCGCCGGCGGCGAGAGGTTTATAACCACCATTACCAACCCTATAGGCGACATCAGCAATTCCATAGTCAAGCTCCCATAGTTCTGTTTGTCTCATCGACAACACCTTAAATTATTTATGAGTCGAAATCCCTCACTCAAAATTGCCGAAAAACCTTATCCCCCAACCCCATTATCAGTATTGATAACACGGATTGACGATTGATAAGCGATTATTGATAATTTTCAGACTCCTTCCGGCTTCCACACGGAGCGAAGCGACGGGCCCGCTTCGGAAATCAGCAATCCGCAATCAACAATCAGAAATCTATTTCGTCCTGTTCAAAAGCGCCTCAACAAGCCGGCGAAGCATATCCGCTTTTTCGCCGAAGGGCCTCAACGCAGCAACCGTTTCATCAGCTATTTTTTTGGCTAACTCTCTCGACCTCTCAAGCCCCACCACCGCCGGATACGTTTGTTTTCCCTGCCTTGCGTCTTTGCCGCTGGTCTTGCCTAACTGCTCGCTCGTCCCACACACGTCGAGTATGTCGTCTGCTATCTGGAACCCAAGTCCTATCTTTAATCCGCATTCACGCAGCCGCCTCAATTGTTTCTCGTCTGCCCTTCCACATATCCCCCCCATAACAGCGGCACAGCGAAACATCTTCCCCGTCTTATTGACGTGAATTATCTTCAGTAGGGCGGGGCTTACCACGCCATCCCTAAACTTTGTCTTTTTCTTTTTTATCTCTGTGCTCTCTGTGTCCTCTGTGGCTAAAACAATTTTGTTCTCTGTGGCCTTAATGTCGGCCATTTGTCCCGCGACCATTCCCGCAGGCCCCGCCGCCTCCGCAAGCTCGCCAATCAACCTCGCCGCCACAGCCGGTGTTTTTATTTCCTTCGCCAGCACCTCAAACGCCAGCGTCAGCAACGCATCCCCAGCAAGTATCGCTGTCGCCTCGTCAAATTTCTTATGGCACGTCAATCGCCCTCGCCGATAATCATCATCATCCATCGCCGGCAAATCGTCGTGTATCAGCGAATACGTATGAACCATCTCTATCGCCGCCGCCGCTATCTGGGCGTCACGATTAACCTTCCCGCTTATCATTTCGCAGCACAACAACACTATCGCCGACCGTATGCGCTTGCCCGGCCCCATTAACACGTAACGAACAGGCCCCCTAAGCTCTTTGCTGATTAAATCTCTCCGCGACAAAATCCAGCCAAGCGTCTTATTGACTAACTTGACCTTGCGCTCCAGGTCCCTCTCAAACCGTCTTTGCGTTTCACTGTCTGACTTCATAACACCAGCCCCGTTGAACGTTGCGTTACAATCTCAAAAACCGTATTATACACTCGCCCCGCGGGGCTTCGATAAAAAATTATGAACCCCAAAATGATTCTTATTCTTGGCGTCACCGCTTCAGGCAAAGGCAAACTCGCCTTCGCCCTGGCAAAATCTCTCGGCGCTGAAATCATCAGCATTGATTCGATGAAGGTCTATCGCCGAATGGATATCGGCACCGCCAAACCCCCAAAAGAAAATCGCGACCAGATTCCCTATCACCTCATCGACGTCGTCGAACCCGGCGACTCATTCAATGTTGCCCGATTCCTCGAACTGGCTATAGAATCTATCGACGATATAAAAAAACGCGGCAAACCCGTCGTCGCTGTTGGCGGCACAGCCCTCTACATCAAATCTCTCCTCTATGGCCTCTTTGAAGGCCCTAGCGCAGATGAGCAAATCCGCGACCAACTCAAAGCACAGGCGCAAACCGAAGGCCTCGACAAGCTTTACGCCCAGCTTCAAAAAAACGACCCCGCCGCTGCCGCAAAAATCAGCGCAAATGACCCCAGACGCATCATCCGCGCCCTTGAGGTCTATAAACTCACAGGTAAACCAATATCTTCTTTCCAGCAGCAGTGGGACGCAAACGCCTCGCAGGATTGGTCTATCATCGGCTTACGAAGGGAAAAAACCGAGGAAAACAAACGCATCAACGCAAGAGTCAAAAAGATGATTGACACCGGCCTCGTCGATGAGGTCAAACAGCTCCTCGCCGAACCGATTCCGCTCAGCAAACAGGCCCGCTCCGCCATCGGCTACGCTGAAATAATCAAACATCTCGCGGGAGAAATTCCCCTCGATGATGCAATCGAGTTAATCAAGAAAAACACCCGAAAACTCGCCAAGGCGCAGCGAACCTGGTTTAAAACCTTCAAAAACGTCCACTCCCTCGACCTTGCCCCCGATGAAACCGTTGATTCCGTCCTTGCCCGCACAAAAGAAATCCTGAAAATAATATAGAAACACGCCCCATTAGAAAAAATGGTAACACATAACTTTCCAATAAATCGCAGATTTCTAATCCGCTTAGGGATGGCTTACGCCACGGGGCACGGGCGGCCAGGCTCCAAATGCAATGATGACATCCACTTTCCAACGCCCAATCCAAATCTCAAGGGGCAGTCGGCGTTGGCTCCAGCGCTGTGTTAGGCGGCGTTCTTCGGTCGGGACTAAACGGCTTGTCTAATCGCGGTGCCATCCAGCGAAGGACGCGGCCCATCAAGCCCAGCCTCAACTGCCCACTGGCGTGGCCATGAGGCAATCGCCAGATTTCAGGCTGCTGCCACTTTTGCCAGAGTTCCTCGTACGGTTGCCCCGCCGCGAACAAATCATGGATTCCTACAATCAATAATATATTTTCTTTCGGGATGACTGGCGTGGACAAAGTCAGATTCAACCGGGTGGTATCCATTGCTTGGTGTGCCGGCCTTAGAGCCTCGAAGGCTTTCCGAACCCGCCGCCAGATGACCGGTTGGCAGTAATTCATGCACACACCGGGAACAGTCAGAACGGCACAGGCGATGCGCGCATCGCTGCACGCAGTCAATCCCGCAAGCCATCCCCCAAACGAAAAACCCTGAAGCCCCACGGATGGGCAACCTTCATCAAGGAGCCAGCCAGTGAGCGCGCGAATCTCGGCGACGTTCTGCGACATAGCCTGCGCGAACTCCAGAAAATTCTCGTCAGTGGCTCGCCGCGGACGGCGCTTAAGTTTGTATGGGGGGACAAGTGTGGCTACATTAAACCCTGCACGATTGAACCGGCGGGCAAACAAATGAAAGACCGTATTATAGCCAACGGGAGGATTGCCATCGAGTAGAATGATGACTGGTCGTTCCTGCCAGCGCTGGGCGCAACGGTATAGACGACCGTGAACGACATTGTTCTCCATGAACTCGCAGGGTCGCGGCGTGGGAAATGTGAAATGCCGCGGCCCATCAAATTCAATCCGCGCCGGGTCGCTTGCGGCGGGGATAAAGTCCGGGCCATTTAGAAATTCGAGCGCTTCCTCCAGTTTCCATTTTGGCCTGGGCGCGCGTCTTAGCGGAGCAACGACGTATGCCATCTGAAGAGCTGACCAATCAATGAATTTTGCCAATGGTGCGATCATGAGTTTAAGCCGCCTAACGATCCAAAGCTGAGCCACCGCCAACTCGCGACGCCAACCGCGACAGCGGAACTGACAGCGCCAACGGCGGTTGGCTCCGGCGACTTGTTAGGCAACGGATTCATTAAACTGACTAAACGCTTGGCTACGCAACCAAGCCTTCCATTGCCACAATAATATCAAATTCTTCATCGGAGTTACAATAATCTGAAGCATTTTTTACGAATTTATTGCTGATTCCGCCCTCGCCCGGACAATTGAAATCCTGAAAGTAACATAAAACTGTTTATGATTGTCATTCCCGCGAAAGCGGGAATCCAGACACTGTGATAATTACAACCAGGTTCAGTCTGGTCATAAAAGTAGCTTTAGCTGGCGGTTTCAATAGAAGTGCGCGGCGGCTATGGGCGATACAGCACCCTGCTTGGCCGTATCGCCCTATCACCCTCCTGCTCGCGGCCTTGTACGTCTTCAACCGGCCGACGAGCACTTTTCAGCGCCGCCATTCGCAAAGCATCTTCCGATTCCAGTGCGCCGGGCTTAGGAGTCTCAGCGCCGGCTCTTCACCCCGGGAAGAGCTATTGACGTTTTATTATTTCAGGTTCGCCAACAAGACAAACCTATTGTGACTTTCACGGCAATGATGCTAAACATTTTTCGTTACTGGCTGATTAGCACCCGCTTAAAATTTGATTAAAATTCAAAATATCCTCACCCGCCAATAATCTTGTAAAAACGCCGTTAATCAGCATAATAAAATCTCCGAACCGTTTTTTAAGTAAACCGTTTGAAACCTTATGGCTCTTAACCAAAAAAATTTAGCAACTTTATTTCTTGCTTCGAGGCCGCAGTTCCTCACCGCAAGCGCATCACCCGTTCTTGTCGGCTCAGCACTCGGTTTCGCAGTTGCAGGCACGTTCAACTGGCCCCTTTTTCTTCTCGCGCTGCTCGCCATAATGGCCCTGCACTCCGGAGCAAACATCGCCAACGACTACTTCGACCACCTCTCCGGCAACGACTGGGGCAATAAAAACATCACCCCCTTCTCCGGCGGCAGACAATTCATCCAGCAAAATATCCTATCGCCAAAGGCGACACTGGCCGCATCACTTTTTTGCCTCTCCTTCGGCGTATCGCTCGGCTTAGTCATTCTGTATCTGACTCGCAGCTGGTTCATTTTAATCCTCGGCCTTGCCGGTCTTCTCGGCGGATTCTTCTATACTGCACCGCCGGTCAAACTCGGCTATCGTGGTGTCGGCGAAATCGTCATCGCCTTTCTCTTCGGCATCCTCCCCGTCTATGGCTCTTACTATCTCCAAACCGGTTTAATCGACATCACCCCCTTGCCAGCCGCTTGTGTCGTTGGCATCCTGATTTTCCTAATAATTTTCATAAATGAATTTCCAGACCTGCCCGCCGATGCCGCTGTCAATAAGAAAACCCTCGTCGTCCTTCTCGGCATCCCCCTCGGCGTGCGGATTTACCGGATCGCCGTGATAAACGCGTTTGTTGTTATGGTTACGGGCATCTCTGTCGGCAGGGTTATGGCCTGGCCTCTGCTTCTGTATTTCCTATTTGGTCTGCCCGTCTCTGTAGCCGCTATAAATTTCGTCAATGTTCACGACGTCTCCACCCCGGGCCCGACTCAACATCGCGCCTGCGCAATTACCATTCTCCTCCACCTCATCGGCTCTCTCACCCTCGCCATCGGCTTCATCGCCAGCAGTTTCTACTTCGCCAAATAAGTTGACGACAATACCAAGCCGCCTTAAACTTGCCAGCAATGGAAAAACGACTGATAATAAACGCTGACGACTTCGGGCTTTGCGAAAGCGTCAACAAGGGAATTGTCGAGGCACACACCAAAGGTGTCCTGACGAGTACAACCATTATGACCAATATGCCCGCCGCCGAACAAGCTGTCGAATTAACCAAAAATCTTCCCACCCTCGGCCTCGGCGTCCATCTCAACCTCACCGCCGGAAAACCCCTCTGCCAGAACAACACCGTAAAACTAATTCTCGACCCGCAGGGATATTTCGCTTTATCGCCTGGCAAGCTCGCCCTCGCATCTCTCATAACCGGCAAAGTCAGAATCGCCATCGAAACCGAGCTGGCCTCCCAGATTCAGTGGCTAATCGACAAAGGTATAAAACCCACGCACCTCGATTCGCACAAGCACATTCATTCCTTCCCCGCCATATTCCCGATTGCCTGTCGATTGGCAAAACGCTTTAACATTCCCGCGATTCGTTATACCTTCGAACCGAAACAGGTGAGCCGGCCACCCTGGCCTTTAACCGACCGCGAAAGCAGAAAACGAGCGTCGCTCATACGAACAATGGCAAAAATCAACCGCTTCCAGAATTCCGCGTTCTTCAAAACCGATTGCCTTCTCGGCGTCAACCACGTCGGAAAAATAAATACCGCTTTTATGCGGGCTGTTTTATTGTATAATATCGCCTCGACGGCAGAGGTAATGACGCACCCGGGATATACCTATGACCTTGACGTGACTCGGACACGTCTGGTCAAACAGCGAGAAATCGAACTTGACGCCCTTTGCAGCGAAAAAACAAAACAATCTTTAAATGAAGCAGGTATAAAACTGATACACTATGGCCAACTTTGAAAAACAACCGCAATCCGCAACGAGCCCGACTATCGATTGCTCCGTCGTAGTGCCTCTCTACAATGAATCCGCCGTCGTGCAGGAGCTTTACGACCGCTTGACCAAGACGCTCGCCGCGACAGGCCTTTATTACGAGCTTATTTTTATCGACGACGGCAGTTCGGATAACACACTTCAGCTCCTCAAAGCAATCGCCTCCAAAGACAGCAAAGTCCTCGTCGTCGAACTTCGACGCAACTTCGGCCAGACGCCCGCCCTCGCCGCCGGTTTCGATATCGCGCGGGGACAAATCATTATCTCAATGGATGGCGACCTTCAGCATCTGCCCGAAGAAATACCCATTTTCCTCGAAAAGCTCAACGAGGGTTACGATGTCGTCAGCGGCTGGCGAAAAACCCGCGTCGATAACCTCGTTATGCGAAAAATCACCTCAAGGGCCGCAAACTGGCTCGCCTCAAAAATCTCCGGCGTTGACATCCACGACTTCGGCACAACCTTCAAGGCATACCGCCGCGAAATAATCGAGGAACTCCACCTCTACGGCGAAATGCACCGCTTCATCCCCGCACTGATTAGCCAAAGCGGCGCAAAAATAATCGAAATACCCATTACCAATATCGTAAGACCATCCGGCTCGAGCAATTATGGAATTGGCAGAACCTTCAGGGTCGCCTTCGATCTAATTACCCTTCGCTTCCTCCTCGGCTACCTCACAAAACCCCTGCATTTCTTCGGCAGAGCCGCATTCTACTGCGTCCTCGCAAGTATCCTTATGGCCGCCTACATCCTCTTCGATAAAATATATTACAAGGTTCCTATCCTCCTCGCCCATGGTCCCTTGGCAGGTCTTGCTGCGGTCCTCCTTATGGTGGGAACCGTCTTTGTTGCTACAGGACTTATTGGCGAAATGATCAGCAGGGTTTACTTTGAATCCACAGACAGAAAAATTTATTCGGTCAAAAAAATTCACACTCGCCAGACGCCTGGCCCGGAGTAAAAAAGGTGAAAAAGAAAACCCCCCTGCGAACCATTATAACGATAGCGATTATCGCCGGCGCAATCGTGCTGCTTGTCAAAAACTTCTGGATTCCCGACTTCAATTGTATCAGTCCCGGTATCCTTTATACAAGCGGCCAGCCCAGAGGTATGGACTACACCCGGCTGCTTTACAAGTATCACATCAGCACAATCATCAACCTCCGCTCATCCGCCGAACATCGCGAGCAAAACTGGTACAGCGAGGAAATTACCTGGGTCCGGAGCAACGGCGTCAAATACTTCGAGTTCCCGCTGGGTAGAAACGTAAACGACCCTGCCCATTTCCCCGACGCCAATATGCAGCAAAAATTACTCGATATAATGGCTGACAAGGAAAACCTTCCCGTGTTGGTCCACGATGGAAAAGGCAAAGGCCGCGTCGCAATATTCACCGCCGTATGGCTCGCCAAAGGACAGCGACTTCCCCTCGAACAGGTTTTCGCCAACACCATAGAGATTAAAGAAGAACCGCTTACCGAACAGGAGACAAACTTTATCCGCGGTTTATTCAAATAAACCGCAATGCTGACAGGATTGCTCAATGAATCTTAATGCTTCACAAGTATACTCCGGGACCGGGCACAAATGGCTGTTTGTCGCCGTGCCGGCAATCGTGATTGGATTAGCAGTATGGCTCTGGTTTGGTTTCATCAAATACCGCTTTGTCCCCAAAAGATTCGGCGTGGTGGTGCCGGGGCATATTTACCGCAGCGGACAAATTTCCGCCTCCCTGATAAAAAAAAACCTGACTAAATACAACATTCGCATCATTGTTGACCTTACCTCCGCCGACCCCAACGACCCCGACAAGCGGGCCGAGAAACAGGCCGCAGCCGAACTGAACATCAAGGTATTAAGATTTACTATGAGCGGCAATGGCACCGGTGATATAAACGATTATGCTAATGCCGTAATTGCAATCGCCAACGCGGAAAAACAAAACCTGCCCGTCCTTGTGCATTGTACCGCAGGGGCCCAAAGAACAGGCGGCGTCATCGCGGCATACCAGCTTCTGGTACAAAAAATGGACCCAAATATAGTCGAAGATGAAATCGAAAAATACGGATGCGCCATTGACGACAGACCGGTTCTTCGTTCATTCCTCAACAACAACATGGCTGCGTTCGCAATTCGGCTCAAACAGGCCGGAGTTATCGACCAAATCCCCGCAACGATTCCGCAGATACCGCGCGACTAATCCTTCCCCCGAAACCGTGAAGATTAAAGGCGGACAGCTTAATGAACAGGGAAAAAACTTTATCCGCAGTTCATTTAAATAAACCGCAATTAGCTTCGGTCAATCCAGCTTGACCAACCTGTATCGTGTCGGAATCTTTTCCGGAAATTCGTACAGGATTTTGGGTGAACGCCGGGAAAGCTGATGGTTCGCTGCTAAATCCTGCAGGATTTCTTCTTCCAGAACCAAATAGTGCACGTTTTCGTCAATCTCATCTTCGGACACCAGGTATTTAAATGGCTGACGAATATAAAAGTAGAAGGTCTGGTATCTGGAATCAAACAGGTACACAGTATCGCCTTGAGGGACAATCCTGTTTACCGTATATGCGCTGGGTCTGTCTATCTCATAACGTACGACGAAAAATATGCCATAGACTGCATATAGAAGCATCGATAAGACAGCCACAACAGCAGTTGCCGTAGAAAGATTAAGCACGTTTCGCAGCAGGTCTCGCTTCAGGAAAACGCCGATTGCAACACAAATGGTCACTGCGGTTACCATAAAGGCGGGCCACTTTGCTGTTACCACAAACAACCCCGCAACCGCTATCACGGGCAATGCGACGAAACATCCGAGAAGCAAGTTCTTCCATACTCGGTCAGACAAGGCAAATCCTTGATGAATTGACAACACCCAGCCCAGCAAATAAGCGGCCAGAGGGACAAGAGGAAGGGAGTATCGTCCTTGGACGCCTGGCATAAGATTAAACAGTAAAAAACAGATTATCAACGATGCCCTGCAGGCCTTAAACGTGCTGCGATTCTGGGGTTCAAGACGCTCTACGAGATTTTTATCCCATAAAATAGGCATAAATATAAGCCAGGGAAACAAAAGCGCAAGGGCTTTTACGATTTTGACAACAAAGAACATTAAGCTGAAAGAGTGGAATATAGTATGTCCAAGAAACTGTCCCGTCATATCGCGGGATAGGGCGGGCGACGAAGAGCGAGAAAAGACAAGATGCAGCCAGCCCAAACTCACGGCCGCCATGATAGCAATTCCGATAAGATGCGGAACGGCAAAAAACTCCTTAATCCTTTTGTTATAGAGCAAAACCATAAAGATTGTGCAGTAAAAAAACATCGCGATAAAGGGACCTTTCGTAAGAAGGCCGTAAGCAATCACAACAGAAGGCACAATCCACAAAAGCCATTTGGAACCGTTGCGGCTCCAGATGTTTAACCACCATAAAATTGCTATGCCTGTCATAACCGTGTAAATGGCCTCGATTTCTATCATTCGGCCCCATTCCATTATGCCAACACTTGTCAGAAAAACCAGTGTGGAAATAAATCTGGCCGGAAGGCTTAGCCACGGACCGGGCATCCAAATTAAAAACGCGGCAAATATCAAAATAAACACAACCGTAGGAAGCCGGGCTGTAAACTCCGATTTTTCGCCGGTGATTAAAAATGAAGCGGCAATTATCCAGTTGATTCCGGGGGGCTTGCTGTGAAATTCCCTGCCCCCAACAACAGGCACTATCCAGTTGCCGGTTTTGAGCATATTTATGGCCGGAAGAACTCCACGGGCTTCTTCACATTTAAATTGAGGCGCACCCAAATAAGGAAGATAGATTCCTGCCCAAACAAGAAGGACTATCAAAAATGCTTTTGTTTTTGTCAGTTCTAAAGTCATCAAATAATGGGGATAGCGAAGCTATTGAAAAAGACCACGTTATCAAACTCAACCGAATTTACTGTTTTTTTGTCCTCAGATTAATCTTTGATTAAGTCAGAAATTATACGGGATTTACCATATTAAACACTCGGCTACACAACCAAACCTTTCAATTTAACGATAATATTAAAACCTGCATTAAATTATAACAACGCCAAAGTATTTTTCACGAATTTTATTGCTTCCTCTGGCCTTCTTCCTTTTCCTTCTTTGCCTTGCATCTTGAATCCATACAGGCACATCCCAAAACACAGGTCAGGACCAGTAACATTGCAAAATATAACGTCCTTTTCATAGTAAAGCTCCTTTATAATTATTCCCGTGAGGTGGGCAGACCACCTGCTCATACAGCGGAAGAGTTTTTTGGAAACCGCTATGATGATTTCTTTCATTGTGAGTCTAAGCATAGTCGTATTGTTGTGCCAAGGGACACCGCGTATTATAAAAAAACTCATCCGATGCTAAGCTGACCTTAAAGCAGCTTATTTTGCTGAAATTGGTCGGCTTTTCTTTGGTTCTTCGATATAATTCCTATGTTGGGAGTGTTTTGGTGGGCTTTTGAAATCATACAAGAGGGCGGCTTGATGGATGGGATGAGTATTTTTACAGTACGCCCAAAAGATGTCGTTACAGGGATGGTTATTTTGCGCTTTCGATTGCTGGCTACTGCCCGTGAAATAATCCCCCTGCAGATATATTCTCCCCGCGCTTCTTGGCGTTCGTATCCATATACACAAGTTTGTATCGCCCTGTGTTCAACAGTTCATCCATTCCCTTGCCGAACGAAACAACCCAGTAATTCTGCTGATAAAGATTGTTTAATTCCGAAACATCCTGCACTTTCACAACGGTCCTGCCAAAGTAATGTATGAAATTGGAGGGCACGGTCCCGTATGAAACCGTCTTGTCCGTCGTCGGCGCCATTTCTGCAACTTTAAGTGCGAATTGCTTCACCGCCTGGTCCGTACTAAGAATATTCAGCAAACCGGTGTAATGATGCGCCATTAAAACAGTGATTCCGCAAAAAAGCGCAACGCAGGCAATGCTCGAATACCGTTTAACAAAAAGAATTGCGACAACTATTGTCGTCACAATTAAAATCACAGAAAAGCTAATCACATATACCCACGCCGTCGCGGATGCCAGCTCCGGAATCTTCGCCTTGGCGAAATAAACAGGAACCGCTATCGAAACCAAAACAAAAAATAATACGTGACCACGCAATATATTTGCCGCATATCTAAGCGTGAACACCTGACGCACAAACGCCATCTCATCTATCAGTATAGCGGTTAGTATTGACATCGCAGGAATCAGCGGCAAAAGATAGTGTTGACGCTTGCCCCCGGACAACGTCAAAAATATATAATCGGCAACAAACCACAGCCATAGATACTGCATAACCGGCTGTTTCTCGTCCCATTTTTTGTAGAATGGCGCGACGAGGGCAATCGGAAGGAAAATGCACCACGGTGACGTGTATTTGAAAACCATCCCAAAGTAATAATACCACGGATAATTGCCCGCCGCGTACTCGCCGAACAACCGGTCAAAAAACTGACGCTTCCATATCATCACATCCCAGTTCACTTTATACGCCGCCGCCAGAGGCCATGGCAAAACAACAACAAGACAAATGATTATCCCCCAGACCGGTAGCAGCTTCGGAATCACTCGCCATTCCCTCCTGACCGCGATAAATAAACCAACAGGCAACAAAACATAAACAACCGGCGCTGGCCCCTTCGCAAGATTACCCAGCGCAAAACTCACCCAGAAGATAAACATAAAAATAACACGACTTCGACGGTCTTCGCTTGTTATAGCTGAGTAAAATGACAAAAGGCACAGCGTCACAAAAAAAACCAGTCCCATTTCAGGCCTCGCTGAATGTGACCAGTGAACATATCCAATCGATGTCGCCCAAACAGCCGTCGCTATCAGCGCGATTCGCAGCGACAACCAGCGATTCACAAAATACAGCACTGCCCCGGCGGACAAAAACGCGAAAACCGCGCTCGGCAGCCTCGCCGCAAACTCATCGACCTTGCCCGTAACCCTGGCGATACTCGCCACAAGCCAGTATGAAAGGGGTGTCTTCTGCAGTCGTGTTTTACCATTGAACGTCGGCTCAATCCAACTCCCGCCTCCAAGCATCTCACGCGCAGTAACCGACACATAACTCTCGTGGTCATCGAGCGGCACCGCCGAAAGCTTCCACCCCGCGAGTATCGCAGATAATAGCAACGTCCCTGCAATCCAAAACACCTTGCCACGACTAATGCTCAAATCCATTCTTTCCTGACCCAAATGTAGTTACCCGAAGAATTCAACCGGCTTCAAATCACACCATATTATGTTGTTTTACAAATTACCGGCAAGATATTTCCGAAAACAGCGAACGCAAAATCGCAATCATATCGGCCTCTTTGCGCATCTTCAGGCTAAATTGCCTGAAAACGCTCACATTTTAACTTATGGTAACAAGAAGGTATACCGATGTTATTAAGGTGTGTATTTGGGATTGTCAGATAATAAAGCCATATTCGAAATCTGCTTTCCTACCGGGTGAGAATCGTTTTTTGGGGTTCTGGCGGGTAGCATAGCGAAGTCAGGAAGAACAAAA
>Ga0187873_1001234_pt1 | contig 21962 bp, 20 predicted proteins | sample June2016WEW_16_1_2_FD_133012 | JGI IMG/M metagenome (GOLD analysis project Ga0187873, IMG submission 133012) | Peatland microbial communities from SPRUCE experiment site at the Marcell Experimental Forest, Minnesota, USA - June2016WEW_16_100 | ecosystem: Environmental > Terrestrial > Soil >...
AGGAAATCAATCGCGTGGCCGACTTTCACACCGAGATCGTGCGGGTCAATGCGCGGGCTGAGCTGGATTTCTTTGACAGTCGAGGCGTGCTGATGCTTCTTGGATTCCTTTTCCTTCTTGGCCTGTTCGTAACGGAATTTGCCAAAGTCCACCAGCCGGCAAACCGGCGGCGTGGCCGTGGCGGCGATTTCAACAAGGTCCACGCCATGCTGCCGCGCCATGATGAGCGCCTCATTGAGCAGAATGACGCCGAGTTGCTTGCCGTCCACTCCAATGACCCGGACTTCACGGGCACGGATTTTGCCGTTGACCCGGACAAACGAGGCAGGAGAAAAATTGCGTGGAGAAAAAGGGCGGCTCAAGACACCCTCGTCGGTTGTGGCATAACTGTAAATTTTCGCATCAAGCAAACTGGCACGGCCAGTTCAAAATCTGTTCTACCAATAAGCCTTTCTGGTTGAACATGCAAGCAAATAATTGGTGACAAATTCAAGAAAATCACAGACTGATTTTAACGGCTTTAAGCGCGGCTTCATAAATCCGCTTCAATGGCACTTTTGCCCGCGACGCCTGTTTTTTGCACGATTCAAACTCCGGCGCGGCTTGAACCAACTTTCCGTTGAGCCGGCCAATTTTCACGGCGACATTGCCAAACGGCGTTTTGACTTTTGTGAATTCGCGCCGCAGTTTGCGCCGTTCCGCCACTGTCCGCCGCACGCCAAACGCGCTTGTCTCGCGTAAAATCATTTCACTGAATTTGTCCGCGTCGGCTTCTGCGCACAGAACCGCGAGCAACACGCCAGGCCGGTTTTTTTTCATCTGAATCGGCGTGTGGAAAACATCCAGCGCGCCCGCTGCCAGCGCTGTTTCAACAAAATGCCCGAGAACTTCCCCGTTGCTGTCATCAAGATTGGTTTCGAGCACCGCGATGCAGTCCATTTCCCAATCCAGAACTTTGGACTTCGGACTTCTTGCCCGCCGTAGCCTCGGCGACGGCGGGTGGACTTTGGACTCGGTGCCGAGCACCGCTCGCAACACATTCGGCCTGGTTTCATTGTCGCGCGAGCCAAGCCCGAAGCCGATTTTTTTCACAACCAAATTCCGCATCGGCCCGAAGCTTTCAGCAAATTCGGCAAGCAACGCCGCGCCGGTGGGCGTGACCAATTCATGCGGTTCGTCGCACTGCGTAATGCCGATGCCGCGCGTGCCGAGAATCGCCAATGTCGCCGGTGCGGGCACGGGAAATCGCCCGTGTGCGCAATCCACCCAGCCGACACCTTCAACAACCGGTGCGGCCAAAACGCGCGGTTTGCCGAGCATTTCAAGCGCGATGCAGGCGCCGACGATGTCCAGAATCGAATCCGCTGCGCCGACTTCGTGGAAATGCACGTGTTCCGGCGGCAAGCCGTGAATTTTTCCTTCGGCCCCGGCGATGCGCTGGAAGACGGCAACGGACTTTTTCTTCACCCACGACGACAATTTACTTCGCGCGATGATCTTTTTAATTTGGGTGAACGTCCGGCTCTTTTCGTGATGGGACGTGTGAATGTTGGTCTCGTGAACATCGAATTGAGTTCCTGCGATGCCGGACTTTTGTTTGCGCGCGACGCGCAGGCGATAGCCGTCCAGTTTGAGTTTTTTCAACTCGCGCTCCAATTTGCGCGCGTCCACGCCCAAATCAATCAGCGCGCCAACGAACATGTCGCCGCTGATGCCGCTAAAAATATCGAGATAAAGCGTTTTCATTTTTCTGCCAGCGCATTGATTTGACTTGCGGCGTATCCCGCGCCGAAGCCATTGTCAATATTCACAACCGTCACGCCGCTGCCGCAACTGTTCAACATGGCGAGCAGCGCGGCCAGCCCGCCGAAACTGGCGCCGTAACCGACGCTCGTCGGCACGGCAATCACCGGCTTGGAAACCAAACCCGCGACAACACTCGGCAGCGCGCCTTCCATTCCGGCAACGACAATCAACACGTTCGCGCCTTGAATCGCTTCGAGATGCGGGAACAGCCGGTGCAAACCGGAAACGCCGACGTCGCGGACGCGTTCGACCCGATTGCCCATGATTTTGGCCGTGACAGCGGCTTCTTCCGCCACGGGCAAATCGCTCGTGCCGGCGCAAATGACGGCAATTGTGCCGGCGCGTTTCGGCAAGGGGGATTTTTCAATTGTCACGCAGCGCGCAAGTTGGTGGTGAACGGCGTGTTTGAATTTTTTACGGAGCGCGCGGGCGTGTTCGGGCGTGACGCGAGTCACGAGCACGCGCTGTTCGCGTTCCAAAAGTCTGGACGCGATTTTGACAACCTGCCCCGGCGTTTTGCCTGAACCAAAAATCACTTCGGGAAAACCCTTGCGCAACGCGCGGTGCGTGTCCACTTGCGCGAAGCCGAGGTCGGCGACGGGCGCGGATTGAAATGCGCGCAGAACTTTTTCGCGCGGGATTTTCCCGGTGCGGAACGCCTCCAAAAGTTTTATGGCTTCACCGGTTGTCACAAGGGCAGCATGGCTTTTCCGCACCAAATTGGAAACGGGATATTTTGATGAAATCAGCGGTGATGGCGGAACAAACGGTTCCGGTTGGCGTAAAGATACCAGACGATGATCACATTAATGGCAAGCACGATCGAAAGTCCGACGGGATGATGGTGCGGCGATTCCGGCCGGCGAACCAATTCGAAAATTTCAATCGGGATGAAAAACGCCGATTCGCCAATCGCCAGCCAGATTGCCCACTTCGCGCGAAACGCCAGTCCCAAGCCCAGGACGAGCAGAAACAATCCGCAGAGAAAGGTGCCTGATGCCAGCACGCGCACATTGCTTGGTGTGACCGTGTCCAACCAATCGCCGATGCTGCTAAAAAACCTGTTTTCGGGGTCAAGATGTATCCATCGCATGGATTGATTGAATAACTCTTCCAAATCCTTTCCCGCCAACGCGAAAATTCCCAGTGCGGTAAACAGCAAAACCAACCCCTTGAAAATTTTGATGCCGCTGATGAGATATAGCATCAGCGCGCGCTTCTTCACCTCCGGGGTTTTTATGTTGCCAGCCATTAGCGGACTTTCGGTAACAACCAGTTTAACAATTCGCCAATCGCCAAACGCTCCTGTTGGCCATCATCACGATAACGAATTGTCACAGTGTCCTTCAATTCCGGCTTCTCGCCCAGCGTGTCGAAATCAATCGTCACGCAGAACGGCGTGCCCGCTTCGTCCTGACGGCGGTAACGGCGGCCAATCGCGCCCGCGTCGTCGTAAAACACGTTCATGTGCGGACGCAACAGATCGCGCACTTCCCGCGCTTTTTCCACGAGATCGGGCTTGTTCTTCAGCAACGGCAGCACGGCGACCTTGATGGGCGCGACGCGGGGATGAAATTTCAACAGCACGCGCGTCTCCAGCTTGCCCTTTTCATCGGGCATCTGGTCTTCGTGATACGCGTTGCAAATCAGCGCAAGAATCAACCGGTCCACGCCCGCGGACGGCTCGATCACGTGCGGAATGTATTGGCCCTTGGCCAGACCATCGGCGTCTTCCCGCGCCGATTTTTCGATTTGCTCCGGTGTTTCATCCGGTCTCGCCGTCTTCGCCAGATATTTTTTTCGGTTCTCGTAGTAGCGACGCCAAAGTTCATCTTGTTTCTCTTTTGGCAATTTGCCCCAGGCGGCGCGGAGTTCCTCGTCGAACACGCCCATCGGCTTGCCGGAGAAGCGTTCGTGCTGGCTCAAATCAAAATCGCTGCGCGCGGCAACGCCTTCGAGTTCCTCGCCCATCAATTCACCCTGCGCGTCGCGTTTGCTGAACGGGAATTTGTAGAGAATGTCAACGGTCGCCTGCGCGTAGTGCGCCAGTTCCTCCGGCTTCTGCCAATATTCGACGAGCGTGTTTCGTGGCAGGCCGATGGATTCGTAGAATTTGATCCGCTCCTCGACCCAGTATTTGAACCACGCCTCCCAACCCCAATTCGATTGCGGATTGGCGATTGCGGATTGCGGATTTGAAATTTCAGAAGCTCGTGCGACGTTGCCGGAAATCGCTTCAACGGCTTCGTCCGGCTTGATGAAAAATTCCAGTTCCATCTGCTCGAACTCGCGCGAGCGGAAGGTGAAATTACGCGGCGTGACTTCGTTGCGGAACGCCTTGCCAACCTGCGCGATGCCGAACGGAACCTTCTGCCGCGACGTTTCCAAAACATTTTTGAACTGCGCGAAAATCGCCTGCGCGGTTTCGGGGCGAAGATAGGCGAGGTTGTCCTCGTTCTCGACCGGGCCGACAAAAGTTTTGAACATCAAATTGAACTGGCGCGGCGCGGTTTTCTCACCGTGACATTCGGAGACCATTTTACTCGGCTTTTGCGGGCAGGGGATTTCGTTCGTCTGATCGGCCCGAAAACGGCCTTTGCACGTTTTGCAATCAATCATCGGATCGCTGAACGTATCCACATGGCCGCTGGCTTTCCAGATTTGCGGGTGCATGATGATGGCGGCTTCGAGGCCGACGACGTCGTCGCGCTGACGGGTCATGGTGTTCCACCAGAGTTCCTTCACGTTGCGCTTGAGTTCGGCGCCGAGCGGGCCGTAATCCCAAAACCCGTTGATGCCGCCGTAAATTTCGGAGGATTGAAAAATGAAGCCGCGTCGCTTGCACAGCGACACGATTTTTTCCATGAGAACATTTTCTTTCGGGTCAGCCACAGGTCGGCCAGTGTTTGCGATGGGCGCGCGGGTGTAAATGAGATTTTGATTGGCTTAATCGGCGGGTTGGCGCGTGAGTTTCACGCGTGATGCGTGAAAATTTTGCGCGAAATGGCACATGGGTTCGCGGAAGCCCAATTTTTCGCGAGTTTTCAAGGAAGATTTGTTTGGCATTAGTAATGCGGTTTTTTTGTATTATTAATTGTTGACAGCGTCTGTGGTTTCAGCAAACTTGGCGCCGTCGCGTGTACCAAAAAACTAAAAAAACTTAGAACATAAAAACTTAGAATATATGAAAAGAATTCTGAAACGAAAAAAGGCTTTCACACTGATTGAACTACTCGTTGTGATCGCCATCATCGCCATTCTGGCGGCCATGTTGTTGCCGGTGCTTGCCGCCGCCAAGCGCAGGGCTCAACGCATCAATTGTGTCAGTAACCTCAAGCAAATTGGCCTCTCCTTCCGCATTTGGGAGGGTGACAACGGTGACAAATATCCCATGAATGTCAGCACGAACCAAGGTGGCGCGATGGAGGATATCTGTAGCGCGGGATTCAATAGTGTTGCTGGCAGCTACCCTGTCAGTGGCATTACCAACGTTTTTGAGGTGATGTCGAATGCGCTGAGCACGCCCAAGCTTCTATGGTGCACCTCTGACACCGCCGCTACCGGTCGTGGTGCCGCCACGAACTTTGCACAATTGGGAGTTGCTAACCCCGGTGTAAACATGCAGGGCACAAACTGCATCAGTTATTTCGTCTGCGGCGATGCGCAAGAAGCCTATCCGCAGATGGTCCTGGATGGCGACCGCAATCTGGGTACTGCAAGCACCACTGCTATTCCGACCACTTCGATTAATTTGAATGGTGGACAACAATGGACCTCCACTAGCGGTGGGGCATCTACCGTTCCTTGGGCGTGGTCAATGAATGAGATGCATTTGAAGGTGGGCAATGCCGGTGTGGCCGATGGAAGCGTTCAGACGATGAGTATTGTTGCCCTGCAAGCCGCCCTCGTCCAAGCCACGAACAACTGCCCGTATACCAACGCATGGTTTAACTTCCCGCAATAAGCGCAGTTTGAATTTTGCTCGTTACGCAAACGAGGCATCTGCAAAGGATGCCTCGTTTTTGTTTGTACCGGCCGGTTTTCCGCGGCGAACCGCCATTTCAGGGCGTCGCGCCGCCTTTTTTTCTTCCCGGCTTTTGCGCCTGCCGTTGCCCGGCGAAAAAACTCTGCAGCAACTCCCGGCATTCCTCTTCGCGCACTCCGCCCGTGATTTCACAATGATGATTCAATGCCGGGCATTGGAGCAGATTCATCGCGCTGCCGGCCGCGCCGCCTTTCGGATCGCTCGCGCCAAACACGACCCGCGCCAGCCGCGTATGCACCATTGCGCCGGCACACATCGGACACGGCTCCTTCGTCACGTAAAGCGTGCAGTCCGTCAGCCGCCAGTTGCCGACGGACTCCTCGGCCTGCGTTAAGGCGAGCATCTCGGCGTGCGCCGTGGCGTCCTTGAGCTGTTCCACCTGATTAAACGCCCGTGCGATGATGCGTCCTCCACGCACAATGACTGCGCCCACCGGCACCTCGCCGGCTTCGTAAGCCCTGGCCGCCTGGCGCAGCGCTCCGCCCATGAAAAAATCGTCGTCGTGCAGATCAATGACCGGTTCATCCATAATCGGAAAATGAAGAAGGAAGAATGCAGAATGCAGAAACAAAATTTAAACCCACCATCGCCGGTAAAATGGTTTCTTCATTCTTCATTCTTCATTCCGCCTTTGTTGAATTCTTCCAGCGTCCAGTCGTTTTTGCCGTCAGGATGGCAATGACAATGCGCCGCAAAAAAACCGCCGCGATATCGCCAGAACCACGGCCAGATTTGCTCCCGGTCGGTCCGCGGCAGTTTCAAACCGTCGAGCGCGGCGCGGGCGAAGAATTGGAAACGGCCTTCGGCGTGGGGGGGCGGCAGCGATTGCAAACGCGGTTTTACCTCGAACAAAAACATCAGCCAATGTGCCCGGCCTTGATAACCGTGTTCGCTGACGAGACCGGTCAAATGCAGATCCGCCACGCGAATTTCAACGCCGAGTTCCTCCCCCGCCTCGCGGCAGGCGCAGGCGTAAGGCGATTCGCCGATGTCCATTTTTAATTTGCCGCCGCATGGACTCCAGAATCCGCGGTTCGGCTCCTGCGCGCGTTCAAGCAGCAGCACTTCATCACGCTCGTTGAAACAGTAAAGCAGCGTGGCGACTTTGTAAGGCAATGGCATTGCTCGGAATTTTGGATTTCGATTGGCGAATGTCGAGCGTGTAAAATTCCATTGTCACCTCGCGTCAAAATGTTAGCATAACCGGCCTCGTTTTTGATGGCAGGCAAAGAATAACACATGAAAACTTACGACATCGCAGTCATCGGCGGCGACGGCACCGGACCGGAAGTGGTCCGTGAGGCCGTCAAGGTGTTGGATGCTGCCACTAAAAAATTCAACCTCAAGTTCAACTACACGCATTACGACATTGGCGGCGCGCGCTATTTGAAAACAGGCGAGGTGCTGCCGGACAGCGTGCTCGCAGAGTTGCGGAAATTTCCCGCCATTCTACTGGGCGCCATCGGCCACCCGGACGTGAAGCCGGGCATTCTGGAGAAGGGCATCCTGCTCCGCACGCGTTTCGAGCTGGAGCAATACATCAATCTCCGCCCGGTGAAACTTTACGACGAACGTTTCTGCCCGTTGAAGGACAAGAAACCGGAGCACATTGATTTCGTCGTCGTCCGCGAGAACAACGAGGGTCTCTACACCGGCGCGGGCGGTTTTGTATTCAAAGGCACGCCGAACGAAATAGCTTTGCAGGAAAGCGTCAACACCCGTCGTGGCGTTGAACGTTGTCTGCGCTTTGCCTTCGATTTCTGCCGCAAGCGGAACCGGGATAAAAAGCTCACACTTTGCGGCAAGACAAACGTCCTGACTTACGCGTTCGACTTGTGGGAACGCGCGTTTCACGAAATCGGCCAAAAGGAATTTCCCGAAATCAAACGCGATTATGCCCACGTGGACGCCACCTGCATGTGGTTCGTGAAAAACCCGGAATGGTTCGACGTGATCGTCACTGACAACATGTTTGGCGACATCATCACCGATCTCGGCGCGATGATTCAGGGTGGTATGGGCATCGCCGCCGGCGGCAACATCAATCCGCGCGGCACGAGCATGTTCGAGCCGATCGGCGGCAGCGCGCCCAAATACACCGGCCAGGGCGTGATTAATCCGCTGGCGGCGATTTGCGCCGGACAGATGATGCTGGATTTTCTCGGCGAACCCAAAGCTGCGCAGGCCATTGAAACGGCGGTGATCAAGATTGTGCGGGACAAAATCAAATCGCTCGCCGCCGGCAAGATGGGCTACAGCACTTCGCAAGTGGGTGACTTGGTGGCGGCATCAGTTTGAAGCGGGTGAAAAGTCTGACCGAACATCTCTGGTTTGAAACGCCGCACCGGCGCGATTACATCAACATCACCGACACTGTCGAAAAGCTGGTTCGCAAAAGTGGTGTGCAGGAAGGGCTTTGCCTCGTCAACGCCATGCACATCACCGCCAGCGTTTATATCAATGATGCCGAGGACGGTTTGCTGCATGATTATGATGTCTGGCTTGAAAAGCTTGCGCCGCACGAGCCGACTTCGCAGTATCATCATAATCGCACGGGTGAAGACAACGCCGACGCGCACATGAAGCGTCAAATCATGGGCCGTGAGGTTGTTGTCGCCATTACGAATGGCAAACTCGACCTTGGTCCATGGGAACAGATTTTCTACGGCGAATTTGACGGCCGCCGCCGCAAACGCGTGCTGGTAAAAATCATCGGCGAATAATTCGATTGTGATTAAACAGGTTCCACGCGCAATATAACCAAAGCCGATATGATGAAATCTGCCTTGATTTTACTGATGGCGTCCGCGCTGTGGCTTCGCGCTGCGGACATGACCAAAACCAATTCTCCTCCCGAAGATACCAATGCGCCCGCCGCGAAGAAATCGGAGGTCGCCACCATTCCCGACGCGACGCACAAACCGGTGTTTACCACCAACACCGTGACCATTGCCGGTCGGCGGGTGACTTATGTGGCCGAAACCGGAATGTTGCCGATCCTCAAACCCGACGGCACGTCGCGCGCATCGGTTTTTTACGTCGCTTATACGCGCGTTGATGAGACCAACGCCGCCACGCGGCCTGTTACGTTTTGTTTCAACGGCGGTCCCGGTTCCTCGTCCGTGTGGCTGCATCTCGGCGCGCTGGGGCCTCGCCGCGTAAAGATGAACGAGGACGGCACGCTGCCCAAACCGCCGTTCAGCCTCGTGGACAATCAGTATTCAATTTTGGATGGAAGCGATTTGGTCTTCATTGACCCGGTCGCGACCGGGTTCAGCCGCGCGGCGAAGGACGAAAAGGCCGATCAATTTTTCAGCCGGGCCGCCGACCTGGACTCCGTCGGTGAATTCATCCGGCTTTGGACGACGCGACACGAACGCTGGCTTTCGCCCAAATACCTCTGCGGCGAAAGCTACGGCGTCTTCCGCGCAGCGGGATTGGCAGAACGTCTGCGCTCGCGCTATGGCATGTATCTCAACGGCTTGATTCTGGTGTCAGGCGGTTTGGATTTCGCAACCATCAGCCCCGGACCGGACAACGATTTGCCCTATTTATTGTTTCTGCCCAATTACACGGCGACGGCGTATTACTTCAAAAAACTGCCGCCGGATCTGCAGAGTGATTTGCCCAAGACGCTGGCCGAAGTGCGCGAATTTTCGAAAGGCGAATACGCCGCCGCCTTGCAGCAAGGTGCGGCGTTGCCTGCTGACGAACGAGAAAAAGTGGTCGCCGAACTGGCGCGGCTCACCGGTTTGAAACCGCAGGTGATTGAAGACAACCATCTGCGAATCAATAGCGGCACATTCCGCAGGCAGTTGTTGCACGACGAGGGCTTGATTCTCGGCGCCTACGACGCGCGCATCACCGGTCGCGACGACGACCCGGCTTCGCCGGACCCCGATTTCGATCCATCCTACGCGGCGACTTACGGACCGTTCGCAGCGGCGATGAACGCCTACGTGCGCCAGGAATTGAAGTTCGAGGACGATTTGCCCTACGAAATCATCGCCGGCGTGCAGCCGTGGAATTATGGCACGCACAACGATTATCCGAGCGCGAGCGACCAACTCGCATCCGTAATGAACCAGAACCCTTACATGCGCATTGTCGTGCTGGGGGGAATGCGCGACCTCGTTTGTCCTTGGGACACGATGCATTACGCGCTTGACCACATGCGACTCGATCCAGCCTATCGTACGAACATCGCCTACGCCACATTCGAAGCTGGCCATATGATGTATGTGAACCTGCCGGACTTGGAAAAAATACACAAAGTCCTGGAGGATTTCTTGAAGCCGTAGAACGGGAAATGCAGAAGACAGAATGAAGAAATTTCCGGTTTGTTCGTTCGCTAAAGACTTCCGCATTCTGCCTTCTTAATTCCGCTTTTGAATCGAGCCTCTTCAGGTCGGCTCACACAATTATTATTCGTGGACGCGAACGAGCGTTTTGACGGCATGATTGCCCGCAGCCATGGATTCGAACAATTCAGGCAATCGGCTTAACGGACATTCGCCGTCCACAAAATCCGCCGCGCGAATCACACCCGCCTCAATGAACTCCAACGCCCGGCGAACCGTGCGCGGCGTGTGATGAAAACTCGCGAGCAGCGTGAGGTTTGAATAGTGAATGAGAGTGGCATCGAGCGTGATGGTCGCGCCGGACGGACAGCCGCCGAAGAAATTCACCGTGCCGCCCTTGCGTACGAGATGAACAGAAGCTTCCCACGTTTCCGGTCGGCCAACCGCTTCAATCACCGTGTCAAAATTCGTCCTGGTTGCTTCGTGAACTTTCGCAACCAATTCCCGGCCGTCACCGATGTCGATGACTTGTTCCGCGCCCAGTCGTTGTGCGGCTTCCAACTGCGCTGCCCGCCGTCCGGCCACTGTTACATTGCAGCCAAGATTTTTCGCCAGCGCGACGAACATCAGGCCAATCGGGCCGGCGCCGAGAATGAGCGCGTGTTGTCCGGCGCGCAGTTTTGTGGCTTCGACTCCTTGGACAACGCACGCGAGCGGTTCAACGAGTGCCGCGTCGTGGAACGCTGTTTCCGGTTTGAGACGCAGCAAATTTTTTTGCACAAGCCGCGCGGGAACGACGATGGACTCGGCGTAGGCGCCGTTGAGAAAAAGCAGATCTTCGCAAAGATTTTCCTGCTGGTTGCGGCAATAAAAACAGCCGCCGCACGGTGCGGAATTGGCCGCGACGACGCGATCGCCGATTTGCCAATCCCAGCTTTGGACGTTGGACTTCGGACTTAGGGCTTCACTGATAACACCGGCGAATTCATGGCCGAAGACCGCGGGCGGCACGATCATTTTGGCGTGATAACCGCGTTTGAAAACCTTGAGGTCCGTGCCGCAGGTGAGCGCGGCTTCAATGCGGATGCGGACTTCGCCCGGTTTGAGCGGAGGCGGCGCGACGTCTTCGATTTGAATTTTCTCCTTGCCGTGGAGAATGGCGGCTTTCACGGGCACAGTGTATGGCTGCGAACGGTCGGAGCGGAAGAAAAGTTTTTTATTAGTTCGCCGCGGCGGCTGGATCAATAGACGCTCCACCCTGTGGGAATCAAGGTCTTGACCTGCGGTGAGATGGGTGGAAGTTGGTTTTGTTGCAAGAAATTCACATCAAATCCCCAAGCGCGAATGGGAAAGTTATAGTATTTGCCGGGATCCTGGTAGTGGTTTGTCGCATAACGGCTGGCGAACATGACGACGATGGAACCGTTATAAGTCAACGTCTTGGTACCATTACCCCAGTCCTCCAACAAGCGAAGGAAATTTTCCACACCGCCGCTATAATATTTTGTGCCACCGATGTTGGTGGATACAACAATGCCTTCAAAGGTTGCGGCATTAATCGTGGTGTTGCCGGCGGATCGCGAGCTAAGACTCGTGCCGCTGGTGTAATTGTCGTTCCAGCTCGTGGAAAGAACTGTAACGGCGTCTCCTATAAGAGCGGCAGGCGCGGCATTGACCACATTGGTGCCGTTATTGAGCGATGAGCCGCTGGCATTATAGTTGCCCAGAACGTAGATCGGTTGAGGTGTGGCAACCGTGAGGCCTTGGGATGGCAGGACAGAGCCATTGGCCACACGCACGGCGGGAAGTTGCGAACTGGTCGGAGGGACGCTGTTGTAGATATAAACGGAATTGATGGCATGTCCCTTACTGGTGGTGCCGGTGGTATTTTGATTATTATACTGCAGCCCGCCGTTTGTTGTAGAATTGTTGGTCACCCAAATGCCGAAATTGGTCACACTAAGTTGAACAGCCTTGACCGTGTCCTTTTCCCGATAATCGTAAAAGCTGACATTCGTTAAAAAGGAGTAGTACACGTTGGTAACGTGGCTGACGACATTCGTGATAGGTGGGATTAGCTGCAACTGTGGAGTGCTGTTGCTGTTTTGATAATACACCGAAAGCTGGCCACTGGAGGAATTCGAGACGATAATATCGGCCTGGTTGTTAAGATATTCCTGGCCTACGGCGGAATACGGTAACACGCCCGCAGGCGACAAATCAAGAATGTCAGCCAGGCTCACCAGGTTGGTTCCCAGTGGCATGGTCAATGAGTCCGCAGAGAGGGAAGGAGAGTTGGTTGAGCCGTTCGGGTATAGGTAAACGACTTTAGGATTCGCTGTGTTGGCCTGGTCATCATTATTGGTGTTGCGACTATAGATAATGTTGCTGGCCGTTGTTTCCACCATGTCGTTGAAGGTCAAGGTAGCCGCGGGGTCAGCCCAAATTTGGCCATTGACGTGTGTCTTGCCGTTGACCGTCATGTTGGCGCCAGGACAGATTTCCATGTTCATGTTGTAAAAAATGGCGAATTGAAAGATGGGAATGGAACAGAGTTGAAATTGTTGCCGAACTGTGGCTGACACATCGTGGGGTTCGTAGGGTTGTTGGATGGCGGTAGCGGTGGAAATGACGGTGCAATTCGCTATAGTGGCCCAGAGGTTGGAATACGCTGAATTCACTGCATTTATACGCGTCCAATTCGTGGTGTAAACGGTGGGGACGGTGCTGACACTGGTTTGATTCGCATTACCCGCACCGTCACTGAATGCAAATTTGACCGGCCAGTTGTAGTTGGTCTGGTTGGCAGTAGTAATATAAAGGGGAATGTAGATATTTGTGGGTTGAAGAGACTGGTTGAAGAAATCGCGTGTCATTTGCGCGATGACGAGTTCGGTGTCTGCTTCGGCCGCTGCTGTGCTTACGTTGAACAAGTTGTTTAGCTCCGTTTGTTTTGCGGTCGTGTTGGTCCAATTCATCACGCTCCCCAGCAGCAACAGTGCAAGGCCGACAAATATAATCGTGATCAACAGAGCGTAGCCTCCGTTGCTTCGTTTGAATTGTTTGAACGTCTTTTTCACAGATGCCTCCGTCGGTTCGATTGTGACTATTTCAATTTTGATTGCGTGGAGTCATCAGGGTTTGGAATGCATAGTAATCATAGGCAGGAATTGGGTCCGAGTAGGCCAATTGCGCAAACCACAATGTCATTCCAATGGTGTAATGTCCCGTGCTGCCCGCCACGATGTTGCTGCCTTGATAATCCTCTATTTGGAATGCTGTTGAGCCGACGATGTTGGAAGCAATCAGCGAGGGTTGACCGCCATTGGTAAGCTGATAGAGATTATAGAAAGCGGCTGGATTTGTGGCCAAATAAAAACGGATGTAGTTGGCCAGGTTTGTTGTGGGATAAATCTGCAGCGCATTGCCATTCGTGCTTGTGGACGTGAACGAGGTGCTGCTTCCATTCCCGACTTGCACAAGGCTTGCTCCACGGACTTGATTGCAAATTCGATCCAGGGTTTTAAGGGTATAACCGGTGTATATCAACTTGCTTGAAGTAAAGGAATTCATCTTAAACCCGAAAATCTGCAACGAAACCATCGCAAGCGCGACCATGGAAAAAATGGCCATGGTGACCATCATTTCCGTGAGGGTAAAAGCATGAGTGGCCGCCGCCTGGATGGGCATCTTCCGCGACAAATTATCAAGCAACAATTTCATTGGCGTGCCCCCCGCCATGTTATCACCGTGTTGGAGAATATCGCTGACTTATTAGTAGTCCAGACCGTTGTAAGTGGGAACTGCCACACACAGTCAACGCGAATTTGCCACACCTGCGGATTGACGTAAACATTTGTGATGCTGACGTAATTTGTAACGAGTACCGACCAGGCGGTCCCTGGAACGAACATCGAACTTGTTCGGGTGTACTTGCCTGAATGAAGTTCGTTATCTGTTGCCGCCCGGGTTTGTTCGGCCCATTGAGAAGCAAAAGATTGAGCCGCCAGCGACATTGAGCTCCATGCGGCCCGCCGATTGGTTTGCACGTAGCCGCAAAGCATCCCTCCCATCACCAATGCCAAAATGGCGATGGACATCACCACCTCCACCAGAGTGAATCCCGCACCTGCCTTCTGCTTGTTGTTTTGTCCAAAACGAGCCGTCATACAAATGTCGGTAACGAGGCATCTTGCCCGTCACTAACCTATATTACAGCAAGGGATATACCACTATTTAGCGCCGCTCAAGAAAGGGAATGGCCAAGGGTGGGGCCGACGGCTGGTGGGCTTGTCCTGTAATTTGACAAATCTGTCCGCAACATCACTGCGCCAAATGGCGCAATCTGCTGTGTTTTAATGCGCGACCGGGTTGACTGGTGGCGCTTTGATGAAATTTGTCGCCCGCAGGTAAATCGGCGCCAACTTGTCACCGGACATAAAATCATTTCGTCCGGCGACGAGCCGTCCCAATGTCCTCGCGTGTGGGAAAATGATGCGGCCCGACGGGAACCATCGGGTTGCCTCCGGGCCGATCAAAATATCGCCGGCGTTTGCGTGCGATTCAATTTCGGCCAAACCCATGATCTGCAACGGCTCGATTTCCTTGCACGCGCTCTGTGAAATTTCATACGCCGCCCGATAAAATTCATTTCGTTGCGCATCAATCACCACATTCACACGGCCAAAAATTTTTTCCGACCGCGCTTGTGCCGCAAGACACTCCGCGCTGCTGGCGCCAAGCAATTTCACGCCGCGCGCGAGTTGCCAGCCTTGCGCAATCGAAAGCGCGGCGCGGATGCCCGTGTAAGAACCCGGCCCAAGCCCGACGGCAATGACGTCAATTTGTTCGCGCTCCAACCCCACCTCGCGCAACACAGCCTCAATCATTCCCAGCGCTCGCGTCCCGCCTGCCTGCCGGGACGAAGCCCCGACGTTTTTTTGGCTGGGGCGAAAGCCAGCGCCAGTTTCGACGACTTCGGCTGCGACTTCAGTGTTGCCTGTGCGCACGACCGCCACGCTTCGTTGCGGCGAGGAAAATTCAAGCGCCAAGATCGTCATAAATAATTTTTCGTTCCGACTCGCCTAGAATCTCAATTTTTGCAAAAACCGTCCGGCGTGTTTTTTCTTCATTCTTCAGTCGCCATTCTTCATTCGCCATTTTTTCCGCCCATTCAATGACCGTCACGCCGTCAGACTGTAAAAATTCTTCGAGTCCTGCCGCTGCGATTTGCTCCGGCGTTTCGAGCCGATACAAATCCAGATGAAACAATCGCAAGCGTCCGCCGCCGTATTCATTCACCAGCGTGAACGTCGGCGAATGCACACACGCCGCGATGCCAAGCCCGCGTGCAATGCCTTTAACCAATTGCGTTTTGCCCGCGCCGAGTTCGCCGGACAGCGCGATTACGCGTCCGCGCTGTGCCGCGCGCCCCCACGATTCGCCGAGCGATTCAGTCTCGGCTGGATTGTGTGAAATGAACGTAACCATGCGCAGTCAAGGGCAGTATGGCGTCTTTGTCGCGAACGGTGACGCCTTCGCCCGCCGTAATTTTCCCGATGCATCTCAAGCGCAGTTTTGGGAATTGTTTTTTCCATGCATCCAGCAATTTCACCGCGTCGCCGCTCGCAACCGTGAACAACAGTTCAAAATCCTCGCCATCGGTGAGCGCGGCGACGAACGGCGGTTTCGTGGAGGGATTTTTACGCGCTGTTTCTTTTGCCGCGCGGCTGATGGGAATGGCCGATTTCAATAATTCCGCGCCAACGCGGCTGGATTTGAGCAAATGGCGCAAATCGCCCGCCAGCCCGTCACTCAAGTCAATCATCGCGTGAATGTGGAAATTTTCCGCAAGCCAGCGGGCTTCCTGCAAACGCGGCTCGAACTCCAAATGTTTGCCCGCAAGCGAGCCGCCGAGCTCGCCGGTCACAAAAATCGCGTCGCCAACTTTTGCTCCGGAGCGTAGCACGGCTTTTCCGCGCGGCACAAAACCGAGCAGCGCAATGGAAATCAAAATGCGCTCCGGGTTCGTTGTCGTTTCACCGCCGACGATGGCCACGCCGTGTTTTTTGGCCAGCGCGCTCATGCCATCGTAAATTCTTCCAACGGCCTCCGGCTCGAAATTTTCCGGCAGTCCGATGGTCACCAATGCGGCGGTGGGCGTGCCGGCCATCGCGGCGATGTCGCTGAGGCAACGCGCGAGCGCTTTGTGGCCGATTTTTTCCGGCGGTGAATCTTTCTTGAAATGGATTCCTTCAACGACTGCGTCCGTTTTGAACAAAAACGATTTGTCCGGCACGCCAAAATCAAGCACGGCGCAATCGTCGCCCGCGCTCACCACGACGTTTTGATTCGTTGGCAGCGATTTCGTCAGACGTGCAATAAGTTCGAATTCATTCATGCATTCGGTGCGGATTTTTCCACGAGTAGCAGCACGAAATTCGCCGCGTTGAACAGCGCATGCGCGGCAATGGGCGCGAGCAAATTGTCGGTTTCTTCGTAAAGCCAGGTCAGCGCCAGCGCCAGTGCAAACAGAGGCACGAACGTCGCTGCGTCCCAATGAATCAGTGCGAACAAAAAGCCGACGCCGAGCCACGCCAGCCGCGGGTAGCCGCTTTGCTTGACGAGCGGATACAACATGCCGCGAAAAATAAATTCCTCGGCCACCGGCGCGATTACCACGGTGAACATGCCGAGATAGGCACACAGCCACCACTCTTTTGCGTTGGCCAGCACCATCACGGCGGTTTCATTTTCGGGCTGGAAGCCGATTTTTGTCAGCGCATGCACGGATGCGCTTTGCAACAGCAACACCACCGGCAGAATCGCGCACACAACCAGCACGGCCAGAAACCAGGCGCGGTTCAATCCCGGCCCGCGAAAACCAAACGTTTCGCGCCAGCCGACCTGATGTTGCCGCAGAAAAATCGAAATCAACACCCACGTTGCGCCTTGAAAAGCCAGCGTGCCGAGCAGCACCGCGCCGGGACCGGCCGGCGGTTGAAATGCAGCGAACCCGGCCTTTTGCAGCAGGCCGACAATTGTCAATCCAAGACAAAGGCTGACAAGTTGCGCCGCGCAAAACCAGATTACAACTTCCAGTCGCCATGGTTTGGCGGATAACATGCTGCCAGCCTAGCGTAGCCGTGTGCCAGTGACGACGCAAAATTAGGTCCTGGCTTGATTCACTTTGCACTGGCAAAGCGTGTCAGCCGCCGGCGGGTAAAGCTGAAAATGTGAAAGAATTATTGAAGTAACTGTCGGACAAAATCAGTCGTCAGGCTGCGGCCGTTCTTGCTGTCTGCTGCGCGGCTGCTGAATTTTCCGCAAAGCATGCCGCAGCGATTCGATTTCGCGTTCGTCGGCGGATTTCTGGCGTTCAGCCAGCTCGACGAGTTCGAGCACTTCTTCCATTTGTTCCAACACCTGTTTAAGTGACTCGACAATTTGCGTCACTTCTTCGACGGCCTGGCTGATGGCGGAAGAAACAGTTGCGGTTTTTGGTTCCGGCAAGGCGGCCGCGCCCGGCGGCGATGAGGTCTGGGAAATTTGCCCGGTTCGACGCTGGCCGCGTCCGCGTCCGCGTCCACCGCGATGGATTCGCTGTTGTCCGCCGCCGGAATTCCGCGGCTGCGCTGGGAAATTCGATTCCGTTTGTTGTTTTTGCGGCGAGGGCATTTCCGGGCGTGAGCATGACGTGCTATCGGGCAAAAGCAATGGCGAATTATTCCCAACCGCGGTCCAATCCAAATTACGAAACAGAATTTCACGCCAAGCCATCAACTCCGAGGCTTCTCGGGACTTGCTTTGGATGGGTGGAAATGTCCAACTAAAGTCACGCGTGAAACCGGCGAATCAAACCGGAAAACTTCAAACGATCGGACATTAAACGTGTGTTGCTCCAACTAAAAACCCCGCATCGAGCGGCTCTGGCCATCGCCCTCGTCGGCGCGGTGGTTGCGTCGCTGACGTGGCTGTGCGTTCGCGATCCCAAAATCGCCTTCTTGGTCGGGGACGGGCGGGCGGAGTGGATACTGTTCCCGTCTGCTGCGGATACCAGATTGCATCACATCGCCGATCTGGATGCTGTTTTTCGGCGTGAGTTCATACTGGATGGTCAACCACAAGTGGCGCGATTGAGTGTGCGCGCGGCCAAACGCGTTCAGTTGAAAATCAACGGCAATCCGGTGGACATTGGCACAAGCCGCAACTGGAAGGATCTTTCAAGCATGGATGTGCCCGCCTGTCTGCGCGCCGGTACAAACACGATTGAGGCCAGGGTTTTCAACGACAATGGTCCACCGGCACTTTGGCTGGTGTTGGTGACAGACCAACTCACCTTGCGGAGCGACCAAACTTGGAAAACATCATTTGTGGGTTCCGCGTGGCACCGCGCCGCTCTGGCCACGACGCCGAGAATACCTGGCCGTGGCAATCCAATTGCCGGAGGCGAGGGAACACTTGGCGCCTTGTGCGTCGTCTGGCCAGTCTGGATTGTTTTTGGAGGACTTTCGATTGCCATCTGGACAGCGGGACGATGGTGGTTCAATCGAACCCGAAAGCCGAACGCCGTTGTGACACGGCAGCAAGGAAGACTCAACAACCGCACCCGAATGCCGAAAGACGGCGCGGCCGATTGGTTGTTTGGTCGCGAAACAGTTGTCCCGCTGGTAATCATTGCCACGTTTTGGGTGGTGCTGTTCTGCAACAACACGAGGTCACTGCCGCTTAACACTGGCTTTGATGCAGGCAATCATATTTACTACATTGGTTACCTTCAGGAGCATAAGGCATTACCTTTGCCGAACGAAGGCTGGGAGATGTTTCAGCCTCCTCTCTATTACGTAATTTCCGCAGCCACGCTTTCGCTATTCGACCTCTCTGTGACCGATGCAGCAGCCGGCACGGTCCTGCGGCTGCTCACGATGTGTTTTGGTTTGGTGCATATCATGTTGGTTTTCCTGAGTCTGCGACTGCTCTTTCCAGCGCAAATTGGCCGGCAAATGGTGGGGCTGGTGCTGGCGGCCTTTTTGCCCATGCAACTGTATCTGTCGCACTATGTGACCAATGAGACGCTGGCGGCCACCCTGGCCACTGCGACCATTTTTCTGTGCTTGCATTCGGTGCGGACGGAGAAGGCGTCCGTGGCCGGATATACAGGGCTGGGGTTTTGCTTGGGCGCGGCCCTGCTGGCCAAGGTAACGGGAGTTTTGCTGGTTCCGTTCATTGTGGTTGCCGCCGCCTGGAAGCTGGCGGGATCAAGGTCAGCCTTTGCCATCTGGTGGCGGACCTTGGGCGTGATAGTCGGGACGTGTTTTGTTGTTTGTAGCTGGTATTACTTCTGGATCTGGCTTCACTGCGGTACGCCGCTCGCCCGCTTTGGTGGTCTCTGGGATGTTGGTTCGCGGTTTCAGTGGTGGCAGGACAATGGCTACCACACGCTGGCGGACTTCATGCGTTTTGGCCGGTCACTGGTTTATCCGTTGTTCAGCGGATTTGCCGGATTTGCCGACGGGATTTACTCGACGTTCTGGGGCGACGGGCTGTGTGGAGGGGCCTTGGGTATGGTGTTTCGACCGCCATGGAATTACAATCTGATGGTCGCGGGATATCTTCTGGCTGTATTGCCAGCTGTCTTGGTGCTGATCGGCGCGGCGGTTTCGGTCTGGCGTTTCATTCGCCAACCATCAGCGGAATGGTTTGTGTTGCTCGGTTTTTCGGGAACGGTATTGCTGGCACTGGTTTTCATGAACCTGAAGGTGCCTTGTTATTCGGAGGAGAAAGCATTCTTCGGATTATGTGCCCTTATGCCGTTCTGTTCTTTCGGGGCGGTGGGTTGGGAGGTTCTGACACGGGGGCGGAAACCGCTGCGGTTTGTGCTGGGCACGATTCTGCTGGTGTGGGCCATGAACAACTTCGCGTCGGTGTGGATCCGGAGCAGCTCTGCGCCCACGCACACTCATCTTGGACTGATGCTTGCAGATGAGAACAGAATGGACGCAGCGGAGTTGGAGTTTACTGTAGCAGTCAATATTGATCCTTCCAATGCGCCGGCAAGGCGGTTTCTGGCATTGACTTTGAACGAATCAGGCAAAACAGACGAAGCGCTTCAACCTGCCGAGCGGGCAGTGGAACTGGATCCAACGAACGCCGCTGGCCATTACATCTTGAGTGTGATTCTGGCCAGACAAGGTCAAATGAAGCATGCAATTGGCGAAGCTCAACACGCAGTGGAATTGGGACCGGAGTATCTGCCCGCTTATCCATTATTAGCGGGCCGTTTGCTCGAATTGGGGCGTGCCGATGAGGCCATCAATGCCGCCCGCGATGGGCTGGCCGTGAGCCCGACCGATCCGGATCTGCATTACACGCTGGGACAGGCACTGGCAAGGAAGGGCGATTTCGCAAGTGCCACCAACCAGTTTGTATATGCACTGTTGCTCCAGCCGGCTTGGGCGGAGGCGCACTTATCCTTGGGGCGAGCCCTCGTTTACCTGGGGGACGCACCGAATGGTTTGCGACAGATGCAGGAAGCGGTACGGTTGGCGCCTGATTGGCCGCTGGCGCTCAGCAGACTGGCGTGGTTGCTGGCCACTAGTCCCGATGCGGTGCTGCGCAACGGGCCGGAAGCGGTGCGACTGGCTGAACATGCCTGTGCTGTGGCAAGCCGCAGGAACCCGGCATTGCTCGACACTTTGGCTGCTGCGTATGCCGAAGCCGGGAGATTTCCTGAGGCCATCAATGCTGCGCAGGAGGCACTCGCCCTTGCCCGGACGACGGGCGACGAAGCTGCGGCTGCCCGGGCGGAGAATTTGCTGGGGTGCTTTCAGTCGGGTCGTCCTTTCCGCGAGAACCCCATCCCTTCGCCATAGGGAATTCACCTGGTTCTCGACTACGATTTCTTCACAAACAGGGCGAGCGACGCGGTGTGGCCGTGCAGGAAATTCTTTTGGCCGACGGGGCCGATTTCGCCATTGCAGAAAAATCCGGCGAGTCCGAACGGGCCCAATTGCCATTCAACCGATTCGGCGTCGTGGTTTGGGCGCCCGAAAAGATTCTGGCCGCGACCGTTACAGCAACAGAGACAGCCGCCGTAAATCGTCGAGCCGGCGAGTTGTTTTTTTGCGCGCGACAGCAGTTCGTTCATGTCCTCGGTCGCCGCCGCCGCATCGCGCCGCTGGAATTGCATGGTCTGCCCCGCGCGCGGTGTCGCGCCGACGGCCAGCACGCCCGAATTTGGGTCGCCGCCGATGAGATTGCGCACGAGAAAATCGCCGCGATGAAAATCTTCGAGATATTCGTTGACGACAAGGCCAATAAACAAATTACCGCGTGCCTTTTGCTGTTCGGCAGGAGGAAGTTTTTGGAATGTCTCCGCAAGCACGGCATAGGCGGGGCGGTTGGCGATTTGGCGAATCAAATTGTGTTCGACACGCGTGAGCGTCCACGTCTCGCCGATGGGCGTGCAGCCTTGCGAAATGACGCCGGCCAGTTTCACGTCGCCGCCGACGGAAATCGCCACGCCGCCGTCCTCGAACACGTCGCCGTTCAAATAGACTTGCGTCGTCTGGTCGGAAAAAGTGCCGCTGGCCAGACCGCCAAGCGCGGGCAACGGTGCGTAGGCTTCATTCCAGGAGCGAATCCAACTTTCCGCATCGAGATGAAACGGGTCAATGAACACAAGCCAGCCATTCGAGCGCTTTGGTTCGACACCGGTTTCCAAATGCCAGTAGGCCGTGCCGTCAGCTTCTTCGACTTGTTTTTGGGTGAAACGGAAGCCTTTCAATTCCGCCCCCGGCAATGAATAAAGC
>Ga0187873_1001240_pt1 | contig 21902 bp, 17 predicted proteins | sample June2016WEW_16_1_2_FD_133012 | JGI IMG/M metagenome (GOLD analysis project Ga0187873, IMG submission 133012) | Peatland microbial communities from SPRUCE experiment site at the Marcell Experimental Forest, Minnesota, USA - June2016WEW_16_100 | ecosystem: Environmental > Terrestrial > Soil >...
CCGACGCGCGACACGCTCCACGCTCCGGACGTCAGGGAGGACTTGCGCCCGGCGCGTGGGCGGCCTAAATTTGCGCCATGTTCGATACGCTTAAAGCAGAACTGACCACCGTCGGGGACAAGCTGGCGCACGTGCGGAGGTTTCTTTGACGTGCCCGGCGCCCAAAAACGCCTGGGCGAAATCAATGCCTTGATGGCGGCGGAGACTTTCTGGAACAACCGCGAACAGGCCCAGCAACTCATTGCAGAGGCCAACACTCTGCGTGACCGAGTCGAGCCGCTGCTCAAGGCCGAGAAGAAGCTCGAGGATTTTCAGGTCATGGTGGAGTTGGGGGAAGCCGAGCCGGAATCGGCCCAGAGGCAACTCCAGGAAGAACTCGAGCGGGACCTGGCCGCCTTTTTCAAGGAACTGGACTCCCTCGAGTTGAGGGTGTTCCTCAACGGCCCGCACGACCAGAGCAACTGCATCCTGAGCATCAATGCCGGGGCCGGCGGCACCGAATCGTGCGACTGGGCCAGCATGCTCATGCGCATGTATCAACGCTGGGCCGAGTCGCGCGGATGGCAGGCCGAACTGACCGACGTGCTGCCGGGGGAAACCGCCGGCATCAAGAGCGCCACTTTGGTCATTGCGGGCGACAACGCCTACGGCTATTGCAAGGCCGAGCGCGGCGTCCACCGCCTCGTGCGCCTCTCCCCTTTTGACGCCAACAAACGACGGCACACCAGTTTTGCCAGCGTGGACGCCATCGCCGAAATCGAGGAGACCTCCGCCGAGATCCTCCTTGCGCCAGCCGAACTTAAAGTGGACACCTACCGCTCCGGCGGCAAAGGCGGCCAGAACGTCAACAAGGTCGAGACCGCGGTGCGCATCACCCACATCCCTACCGGCATTATTGCCGCCTCCCAGAACCAGCGCTCCCAGCATCAAAACCGCGCCACCGCCATGAAAATGCTCCTTTCCAAGATCTATGCCCAGCGGCTCGACGCCCAGAAAACAGAGATGGAACGTTTCTACGGCGACAAAGGCAGCATCTCCTGGGGCAACCAGATTCGCAGCTACGTCTTCCAGCCCTACCGCATGGTCAAAGACCTGCGGACCGGCGTTGAAACCAGCAACGTCCAGGCCGTGATGGACGGGGCCCTTGACCCCTTCGTCAATGCCTGGCTGCGCGCCGGCTGTCCCACCAAGCGCCTGCAGGGCGTCAGGGACGAGGAAGGGTAGGGAAATGACTATCCTCGACACCATCGTCGAACAGAAAAGGCGGGAAGTAGCTCGCCTGCCGCAGCGGACGGTCTCGGTCCTGGAACTGCGGGCAGTCCTCGAGGCGCGGGGCCAACGCCGCGATTTCCTCGCCGCCCTGCTTACTCCCCGGTTCATAAGCACTCCGACCTCCAAGGGTCGAGGGGCGAGGGGCGAGGGGCGGCCCCTCGTTCCCTCGACACCCGACACTCGACCCCTGGGTCCGGATTCTGTTGGACCGGCGTCTAACGAGGCGAGCCTCCCCCCTGCCTCGGCTTCCCCCGAACGGACACCGGGCTCGCATGCGATGGCTCCGCTGCCCAAGGACCGGTCCGACTCCTGCCCCCCGGTCGCGCTGATCGCCGAGATCAAGAGGGCCTCTCCTTCGGCCGGCCTCATCCGCCCCGACTTCGATCCCGTCCGCATCGCCTCTGCATTCGAAGCCGCCGGCGCAAGCTGCCTCTCCGTGCTGACCGATGAAGAATTCTTCCAGGGCTCCCTGCAATATCTCGGAACCATCCGGTCTGCGGTGAAACTGCCGCTCCTTTGCAAGGATTTCATCATCGACGAACGGCAGATCCTGGAAGCCGCCCAATGGGGCGCGGATGCCGTCCTGCTCATCGTTGCCATCCTGAGCCGGGCGCAGTTGGACCACTTGCTTGCACTGGCCGCAGGCGCCGGCCTGGCTGCGCTGGTCGAGGTGCATGATGAACCCGAACTGGACTGCGCCCTGGCAGCCGGAGCCACCCTCATCGGCGTGAACAACCGGAACTTGAAGACCTTCAAGGTGGACCTGGCCACGACCGAGCGCCTCGCAGCCCGCTTGCTTTGCTCCTCACCCGGCAAACCTCGAGCCCCGCGCCCCACTCCCGGAACGCCGCCTTCAGGCGGCAGCACCCTCGAGGCCTCACCCGGCGGGCCTCGCTCCTCGCGCCCCCCTCCCCTCCTGGTCGCCGAAAGCGGCATCCACACTCGAGCCGATGTCGAGCGCTTGGCCCGTTGCGGCGCCCGCGCTATCCTCGTCGGAGAATCGCTCATGCGCCATGCGGACCTCGGCGCCAAAGTGCACGAGTTGCTGGGGCGCTGAGCCGCTTATGAATCACTGTTGTACTCGCCGCCAATTCCTGGCTCGGGCCGGCGCCTTGGGCGTCCTGGCTGCTGGCGCAGGGCCGGTTCTCCAATCGAGAAGCATCGCCGCCGACAAGCTGCCCATGGCCGAGGCCTTTGACCGGGAAGTGGAGCAATTCATGTCCGCGCGCAAGGTCCCGGGCGGCGCCCTGGCCGTAGTCAAGGACCAGCGCCTGGTCTATGCGCGCGCTTACGGTTGGGCCGACCGTGAGAAGCAGGCCCCGGTCAAACCGGATTCGTTGTTTCGGATTGCCAGCGTCACCAAGCCCTTCACCGCCACGGCCGTCCTCAAGCTGGTCGAAAGCAAGGGCCTGGACCTGGACACGCCCGTAACCGAGTTTCTGCCGCTCAAACCCGTGCTGGTCAACGGCAAGACGGCCGACCCGCGGTGGAAACGAGTGACGCTGCGTCATTGCCTGCATCATACCGGGGGCTGGGACCGCGATGTGAGCGGGGACCCGATGTTTCGCTCCCTCGAGACCGCCCGGGCTGTGGGCGTCCCCGCCCCGGCCAACGCCCAGGCCATCATTCGATACATGCTGGGCCAACCCCTCGATTTCGACCCCGGCGCCCGCTATGCCTATTCCAACTTCGGCTACTGCCTGCTCGGACGTGTCATCGAGAGGCTCGGCAGCCGGCCATACGAGCAATTCGTGCGCGAGGAAGTATTGGCGCCCATGGGCATCCGCCGAATGCGGCTGGGCGCTTCCCTGGAAAGCGGACGCATCGAAGGGGAAGTCAGGTATTATACGCCCGATAATAGCGAGGGCTCGAGCGTGTTTCCCGGGCTGCCGGCCAAGGTCCCCGAGCCTTATGGCAGCTTCTGCATCGAAGCCATGGATGCCCATGGCGGATGGCTGGCCTCGGCGCCGGACCTCGCCCGGTTTGCGGCAATACTCGATACGCCCGAAGGCAGTACCTGCCTCAAACCCGATACACGCCGAATCCTTTACGAGCCCCCCGCCCCGCCGGCCAGCCGCAACCCGGACGGTTCGCTGGCCGGCCATTTCTATGGCTGTGGCTGGGTGGTCCGCGCCGTCGGAAAGGAGGGTACGGCCGGCTATTGGCATAATGGCAGTCTGCCCGGAACGTCCACCCTGCTGTTCCGCCGTCTGGACGGCATTAGCTGGGCGGTCCTCTTCAACCAACGCTCGGAATCTTCGAGCCTGCCGGATAAGGCCATCGAGCCGGCCTTGAACCGCGCCGCCGACGCCGTCGAGCGGTGGCCGGGTTGAGCGTGTCGAGCGTGAGAGCGTGAGAGCGTGGAACGTCCGCACGCTCCGCACGCTCGACACGCTCACCAAGGGCCGCGCAGCAACCGGCGCAAACCGATCCATGCCACCACCGCCACGGCCACGCCCAAGCCGATAAGCCCGGCACCCTTGAGGGCGCCGGCGCCGATGAGCGTGCAAGGCACCGCTTCGGGCAACTGGCCGAGCAGCGTGCCGATGAGAAAATCCCGGTGGCGCAGGGGGAACAGGGCGCAGGCCAGGTTCACCAGCAAGCCGGGCACAGGCAGTTGGCGGGCCAGGATGACGCCCGCGATCCCCTCGCGTTGGACCAACGTATGCAGCTTGCCGCGCTTGGAAAGGTAGTGCTCCGCCCACTGTCTGGCGGCAAAACGGGCGACGAGGAAAGTCGCGTAATTTCCCAGCAGCGTGCCCAACTGCGCCCAGACCAGCCCGGACCAAAAGCCCAGGGCCATGCCCGCGATGGCGCAGAGCACCAGCCGCGGGAAGCCCACGGCCACCAGCACCGCAATGCTGACCATGACCGCCAGCGGCGCCAGGACTCCCAAGCCCCGGATTTGGCCGCTGATCTCCCGCAACCGTCCGAGCCAGGCGCGCAGTGGAGAGAGATAAACCAGGGCCAGCATGACCCCCACGATGGCTGCCAGAACCACCATCTTGGGCCAGGGCGACTTCGCGCACAGGCTGCCCCCAGCCGCCTCCGTCAACTGCGGCTTCAACTCTGCCGGTGGGTTCGGGCCTGCGCTCATCCGTATCACCCTGCGCCAGTTTGCACTTGACACTCGACACTCGGCACTCTCTTGTTCGCGCCTGCGCTCATGCCTGTCACCATGCGCCAGGGCGTCCAGGAAGTGAATTCAAAAATAGTGGGGACTGGCACTTGCCAAGGCCATTTTCTTCTCTTTCTTCATCTGCCGCCCCAGCTTTGCCGCTCTTCAGGTTGCCCTTATTCAGGACTTAGGTTATAACGCAGAGGTGTACCTGCCTGCCGATTGCCCGTCGGAGTTCGACTTGTTCAAGGAACGTCTCCTCGAGCTGGCCCAGATCCGGTCCGTCGCTGAACTCCTCCTCCGCGTCGTGACCCGTCTGGCCGAGCCGCCGCATGTTGCGCTGGCGCGCATCTGGCTCGTGGACAAGGGCGACCTCTGTTCATCCTGTTGCATGCGATCGAAGTGTCCTGATCAAACCTCCTGCCTTCACTTGGTCGCGAGCGCAGGGCGACCCCAAGCGGATCCCAAGGCGGATTGGTCGCGGCTCGACGACGGGTTCCAGCGCATTCCAACCGGCGTGGGGAAAGTCGGCCGCGTGGCGGCCACCGGCCAAGCCCTGGTGGTGAAAGACGTGGCCCACGACCCGTCCCTGTTGTCCCGGTCGGACTGGGCGATGGCGGAAAAGATTCACGGCTTCGATGCGCAGCCGATCCGATACAAGGACGAGGTGCTGGGCGTGCTCGCCCTGTTTGCGCGCATTCCCACCCCTGACCAGGGCCCCGCATGGCTGCGCATTTTTGCCGACTACATTGCCGTGGCCTTGGTGAACGCACGCGCCTTCGAAGAGAACGACCGGTTGCGCGCCCGGCTGGAATTGGAAACCATTTACCTCCGCGAAGAGGTTCGCGAAGCCAAGGCTCTGGGCGACATCATGGGCGAAAGTGCCAGCATCAAGCAGATGCGGCGGCAGATTGGCATGGTAGCGCCTACTGATGCCACCGTGCTAATCCTTGGCGAATCCGGCACGGGCAAGGAACTGGTCGCCCGCGAAATCCACCAGCGAAGCCGCCGCAGTCAGGAGCCCCTGATTCGCGTCAATTGCGCGTCCGTCCCGCGCGAGCTTTACGAAAGCGAATTCTTCGGCCACGCCAAAGGTTCGTTCACCGGCGCGATCAAGGACCGCGCCGGCCGTTTCGAAGCGGCGGACGGTGGCACGCTCTTCCTCGACGAGGTGGGCGAGATCCCGCTCGAGTTGCAGAGCAAACTCCTGCGCGTCCTGCAGGAAAGACAATACGAGCGCGTTGGTGAAGAAAGAACCCGCACCATCAACGTCCGCATCCTCGCTGCCAGCAGTCGCGATCTAAGGGCCGAGGTAGAGGCGGGGCGGTTTCGGCGGGATCTCTATTACCGCCTCAACGTTTTCCCTATCGAGGTCGCCCCGTTGCGCCAGCACAAGGAGGACATCCCGCTGTTGGGCGCGCATTTCCTGGAGCAAGCCGCCCGGAGGCTCAAGGTGCCGCTCCCCAAGCTCACCGACGCGCACCTTGTCCAGTTGCACAACTACGATTGGCCCGGCAACGTGCGGGAGATGCAGAACCTCATTGAACGTGCGCTGATTTTTACGCAGAAAGGCCCCCTCCGATTCGACCTGCCGCCCGCCCAGGGCGAGGCGCCGATGCCTGAACCCCGGCAAGGCGCGGACGCAAGCGGTTCAGAAGTCCGGATTCTCACGGACCCCGAGTTCCGCCTGCGCGAACGCGCCAACGTTCTGGCCGCGCTGAGCAAATGCGGCTGGAGAATTCACGGCCCGGGCGGCGCCGCCGAGTCGCTCAGCATCAATCCCAACACGCTGGTTTCTCGCATCAGGAAGCTAGGGTTGAAAAAGCCGGGGTGAGAAAGCGTCGCGAGATATCCGGTGCGGCTGGCAGGCCTGCACCGTGGAGGCTGCATAGCCGCAGCGGAAAGAATCAAGCCGCGCCGCGCCTTTTCATGTTGAGAATTCACAATTTGTGAACTTTCACAAGAGACCCAGTGAGCACAGGCAAGGCGCATCCGCCTCAGTGTCACGCGCTTAACGCCAGTCGCACGGTTGGCACACGAGATGCTAAACCACTGGCGGACACACTCTGCTCGATAGCCGCAATGCAGAAAAACCGAAATCAAAAACTGAGGTTATCATGTCACGTTCCCTAAAATCTTTCGCCGACTTGTCTCTGAAAGTGGTCGCGGTCCGCACTGCCGACAATAGTGATTTTGAGTTCGAGTTCCCCGCCTCGGGTCCCCGATCAACACCCTCCGCCCTGACCACTCCTCTTGAGCAGCCCGCTGGACGCCGCCGCGCTCCTCTTGCGGAGACTGGTGGATGGTATCATGGATGGCTAAATGATTGACCGCCAGAGCTAAAGGACTGGTGGGCACAATTCAGGCAGCAGAGGCAACGCCGAAACGAACCCAAAACGGACATTATCATGTCACGCCTTACTCCCATCCAAACCGATGGGGCAACCTCGGAACACAAGCGGAGTCTCAAGAGCAGCCACCTCAAGCTCGGTAAAGCGCCCAACTTCCTCCAGCTCATGGCCAATTCGCCTGCTTCGTTGCGGGCCTACATCCTTGCTGACGCGGCCCTTGTGCGCGGGCAGCTCACGGCCCGCCAGCGCGAGCAGGTTGCCTTGGCCGTGGCAGAAATCAACGGCTGCGCCTACAGCCTCTCCGCCCATTACGAAACCGGCAAGAGCCTTGGCTTGACGCACGACGAAATGCGGTTGGCCCGCAACGCGACCGCAGCCGACCCGAAGGCTGAGATGATGTTGCGCTTCACCCAGGCCGTCGTCCTCCAGCGCGGCGAAATCAGTGAGGACGATTTTCAGGCGCTGGTCAAAGCCGGGTTCACCAACGAGCAGATTGTCGAGATCGTCGGCAACATCGCCCTGAACATTTTCTCCAACTACTTCAACGCAGTGGCCAAAACCGAAGTGGACTTCCCCCTCCTCCAGCCGGGCGCGGACGCCCCCAGCGTTGGAATCCCCCAGTCAGAGACGCGTGTCACGCCGTTCCTGAAGGGAAGATGATGAAGACTCTAGCCGGTTTGTGGATTGACCATCGAGAGGCCATTATCGTCCTCCTCTCAGAGAAAGGGCAGGAGACGAGGCGGATAAAATCGTTCGTGCAAAAGCAACTTCGACGTTCTGGCCGCTCTCCCTCTCGGGCTGCGTTCGAGCGACAGATGGTTCCGGCAGATGATTCCCGGGAACGAGAATACACAGGCCGTCTGGCGAATTACTACGACGAGGTGATCTCCTGCCTCCGCCAGGCGGAAGTGATCATGGTATTTGGGCCTGGCGAGGCCAAGGGTGAGTTGAGGAAGCGCATACAGAGAGACAAACTTGATCTGCGCATCACAAGGTTCGAAACGAGCGACAAGATGACGGAGCGCCAAATTTTGCAAAAAGTGCGCCGGCACTATTTGCCGTCAACCGGGACCTCGCCCGCAGGCAGGAGGAGCAGGCGATGAACACAAAGGACTAACAAAAGTGGTGGGCGAGATGAGGTAAATTTACCCCGCAGTGCGAGCTGATTCAACGTATAATCAAAAAACAAAAGAAATGGGAAACTATGACGCTAAACATTAAACCCCTCGGCGACCGCATCCTTGTGGAAGCGGTCGAAGACAAGGAACTCAAAAAGGGCGGAATTGTCATTCCTGACATCGCCAAGGAAAAGCCCATGGAATGTCGGGCTGTGGCCCTGGGCACCGGGAAAACAGATGACAACGGCAAGAAGGTTCCCTTCGAAATGAAAAAGGGCGACCGCCTGCTGGTGTCCAAATACGGCGGCACGGAAGTCCATCTCGAGGGCAAGGAATACAGGATTCTCAATTCCGAGGATGTCCTGGCCGTGATCGAGTAACGATCAACTATCAACAATTGACTATCTAATAATATGGCTGCGAAACAATTACTCTTCGAGGAGAATGCTCGTCAAACGCTGCTCAAAGGCGTCTCCAAACTGGCCAGGGCCGTCGCGGCGACGCTCGGACCCAAAGGCCGCAACGTCGTGCTCGACAAGAAATACGGCTCGCCGACGGTGACCAAAGACGGTGTCACCGTCGCCAAGGAAATCGAATTGGAGGACCCGTGTGAAAACATGGGTGCCACGATGGTCCGCGAAGTCGCCAGCAAGACCAGCGACGACGCCGGCGACGGCACCACCACCGCCACTATCCTGGCGGAGGCGATCTTCCGCGAGGGGCTGAAGTACGTCACCTCCGGTGCCAACCCCATCGGCATCCAACGCGGCGTCAATAAGGCGGTCGCCGCCGCCATCGAGCACCTCGGCAAGATCGCCAAGAAGGTTAAGGACAAAGAGGAAATCAAACAGGTCGCCACCGTTTCGGCCAACTGGGACACCGCCATTGGCGAGATCATCGCCGACGCGATGGACAAGGTCGGCAAAGACGGCACCATCACCGTTGAGGAAGCGAAGTCCATCGAGACCGTGCTCGACGTGGTCGAAGGCATGCAGTTCGACAAGGGTTATTTGTCGCCCTACTTCGTCACCAATGCCGAGACGATGGAGGTCCGCCTCGAGGATTGCTATGTTCTCAATTACGAGAAGAAGATCAGCAGCGTCAAAGACCTTATTCCGATGCTCGAAAAGGTGGCCAAAGCGGCTAAACCGCTCTTGATCATCGCCGAAGATGTCGAAGGCGAAGCCCTCGCCACTCTCGTGGTGAACAAACTCCGTGGCACGATCAATGCGTGTGCCGTCAAAGCCCCTGGCTACGGTGATCGCCGCAAGGCCCTGTGCGAAGACATCGCTGTCCTCACCGGCGGCAAATTCGTCAGCGAAGACCACGGCATCAAGCTGGAGAACCTAACTTTGGAAGAACTCGGCCGCGTCAAGAACGTCACGGTGGACAAGGAAAACACCACCCTCGTCGAGGGCCACGGCAAGAGCTCCGAAATCCAAGGCCGCGTGAATCAGATTCGCCGGCAGATCGAAGAGACCACGTCCGATTACGACCGCGAGAAACTGCAGGAACGCCTGGCCAAGCTCGCCGGTGGCGTCGCCGTCATCAACGTTGGGGCTGCAACCGAGACCGAGATGAAGGAAAAGAAAGCCCGCGTCGAAGATGCGCTGCACGCAACCCGCGCGGCCGTCGAAGAAGGCGTCGTGCCTGGCGGTGGCGTGGCGCTCCTGCGTTGCCTGGCCGCGATGGATACCGTCAAGCCGGAGAATGACGACGAGCGCATCGGCGTGGATATCGTCAAGCGCGCCGTGGAGTGTCCGACGCGCGTGTTGGCTGACAACGCCGGGGTCGAAGGCTCGGTGGTGGTGCAGGAAGTCAAGAAACGCAAAGGCAATGAAGGCTACAATGTCTCGACTGGGGTCTATGAAGACCTTGTCAAGGCGGGCGTAGTCGACCCGAAGAAGGTCACTCGCACGGCTTTGCAGAACGCGGCCTCGATTGCCGGTCTGTTGCTCACGACCGAATGCCTCGTCACCGAGATTCCGATGAAGGAAAAATCCGGGTCAGCCCCTGGCGGCCAGGGTGGCATGGGCGGCATGGGCGGCATGGATTATTGAACAGGCCGCCGTTCCAATATGTCTGACGAAACAAAAGAGCAACTCTCGGCGACTGAATTGCTGAGGAAATCTTCCCTTTACCGGGAATTTCAAGCGGAACGCGAGGAGATTTTGAGGCACAAGTGGATTGAGTCGGAGAAAGCCGGTCGCGACATCGGGTTCGAACGTGCGCTAACGGATTGGATGGTCAAGCACCGTTCCAAGTGGCGAAAGAGCCGGCAGTCGGCCATACGCTAATTCCAATTGCTGCTCCTTTAAGGCAGCCCAGCCAGGTTGCACGACGCAAGACACATGAAAAGTCAGGCGACGAGGAAAGTCGCGTAATTTCCCAGCAGCGTGCCCAATTGCGCCCAGAGCAGTCCGGACCAAAAACCCAGGGCCATGCCCGCGATGGCGCAGAGCACCAGCCGCGGGAAGCCCACGGCCACCAGCACCGCAATGCTGACCATGACCACCAGCGGCGCCAGGACTCCCAAGCCCCGGATTTGGTCGCTGATCTCGCGCAACCGCCCGAGCCAGGCGCGCAGTGGAGAGAGATAAACCAGAGCCAGCATGACCCCCACGATGGCTGCCAGAACCGTTATCCTGCGCCAGGGCGGCTTCGCGCACAGGCTGCCCTCAGGCCGCCCCCGTCAACTGCGGCTTCAACCCTGGCGGTGGGTTCGGGCCTGCGCTCATGCCTGCCACGATGCGCCAGTTTGCGCCCAGGAAGTGAATTCAAAAATTGCCCGCCCTCGGCGGCCCTCTGCCGAGACTTGTCCTTACCCACATTCTCTGCGCAGCCCGACTAGCGCTCCTGCTGCGGACCATCTCAAACCCCGTTAGGGGGAATGGCCCTTGGCGCACGTCGGCGGTGGCACGAAAGCACGAAATCCAGCCGGTACGCGTTAATCAGTTCCTCTCAACAATCTCCCCCGAACATGTGGGTAATGACAAGCTCTGCTGAGCCGCCGCCACGTTCTCACTACCCAGGCGCCAACCGCGCTGAATGGGACCCTGGGTCGTAATGGTGATTCTGCGAGTAATTGGAGCGAAAACAGGTCGCGACAACGCTCCTTTCCTTTTTGCAATCCCGAGGCATCGAGGCGGCCGAATCAACGCGGATGATGGATGCCTTGGAACGGTGTCGTGATCGCAACGCGCACTTCGCCGACGCTTATCAGGCAGCGTCGGCCGTCGAACTGGGAAACCGCGTCGCGTCATTCGACCGCGACTTCGGCAAGTTCAGGGATGTCCAGCGCGTTGAACCGAAGGCGTAGCGAAGGTTTTCGCATCCCGGGTCCTGTCGCGAGAAAAATTAACAGTTGCCTCGGCCGCCAGCTCTGGTATTTTGGTGTGCCCGCTTTTGGGCGCCGGCCGGGCATTCGGGCGGCGTGAGAATCGGGTTAACGGTCTTAAATTCCGCCGCCGCGTTGGCGCCGGGGGCCATAACAACATTGAAAACAATCCCGTGTTCCGCGGGATGGTCCGCCGGTGAGGCGGGCTTTGAACCAAAGGAAACTTGTGATTAGCATAGGCATAAAGGAATTGCTGGATGCCGGCGTCCATTTTGGCCACCAAACCAAACGGTGGAACCCCAAGATGAAGCCGTTTATTTTCGACACCCGCAACGGGACTCACATCATCGACCTGAGCAAGACCCTCGGCCAGTTGGAGGCAGCCTGCTCATTCCTGTCGACCACGGTCACCAAGGGCAGCAAGGTCTTGTTCGTCGGCACCAAGAAACAGGCGCAGCAGGCGGTGAAGGATACAGCCAAAGAATGCGGCCAGTACTTCGTCACGGAGCGCTGGCTCGGGGGCACGCTCACCAATTTCGCCACCATCAAACGGTCCATCGCCCGGCTCAAGCAGATCGAAAAGATGGAAGCCGACGGCTCGATCAATAATTACGTCAAGCAGGAACAATCCATGATCCGGCGCGAGGCCGCCCGGCTGGTGAAGTTCTTCGACGGCATCCGCTCGATGGACAAACTGCCCGGGGCCATGTTCGTGGTCGATATCAAACGGGAACACAACGCCGTGGCCGAGGCCCGCCGGCTCAAAATCCCCGTCGTCGCCATTGTGGATACCAACTGCGACCCCGACCTGGTGAATTACCCCGTCGCCGGCAACGACGATGCCATCCGCTCGATTCGTATGATTCTGGCAACTCTGGGCCAGGTCATCACCCAGGCCCAGGCCGAGTACGAGGCGAGGTTCTCCCGGCGCAAGGCAGCCGAGGAGGCTGCGCCCGCTCAACCCGCTCCGGCCGTTGAACCCGCCCTCCTGCCCGCCGCAGCGCCGGCTCCCGCGCCCGTTCCCGCCGCACTTCCGGCGCCGTAGGCCCTGAATAAACAAGGATTTGATTATGGCTGAAATCTCTGCTGCCGCGGTGGCCAAACTGCGCGAAATGACCAACGCCGGCATGATGGACTGCAAGAAAGCGCTAACCGAAGCCAAGGGCGACATGGGCCGGGCCGTGGACATCCTGCGCAGGAAGGGCGCCGCCACGGCGGTGCTCAAGGGCGGACGCCAGGCCCGCGAAGGACTCATCGCCCAGCACATTGCCCCCGATGGCTGCCTGGGCGTCCTGGTCGAAGTCAATTGCCAGACCGATTTCGCCGCTCGCAATGAAATGTTCAGGAGCTTCGCCGAGGAGGTTGCCCGCCGTTTGGCCGCCGACCCCGGCGCGGCCTTCGAGGCGGAGCGCGTGGCGCTGGTCGCCAAGATCGGGGAGAATGTGCAGGTCCCCCGCCATGTCCGCATGGAAGTGACCGGCAACGGCATGGTCGCCGCCTACATCCACACCGGCGCCAAAGTCGGCGTCCTGGTCGAGGTTGGCGCCGGCAAGGAGAGTACCGTCGGCCAGGACCAATTCAAGCAACTGGTCAAGGATATCACCCTTCAGATCGCGGCGGGTAATCCCTCGGCCATTTCCCGCGACCAGGTGCCGCCGGCGGTCATCGCCAAAGAGCGCGAAATCGCCGCCCAATCCGACCGCCTCAAAGGCAAGCCGCCCCAGGCCATCGGCAAAATCATCGAGGGGATGCTCGAGAAGTTCTACCAGACGTGCTGCCTGGTGGATCAGGGTTTCGTCAAAAGAAACTCCGAGATCTCGGTCAAGGAACATATCGCCTCGGTCGCCAGCCAGTTGGGTGACGAGATCACGATCCGGCGTTTCGCCCGCTTCCAGGTCGGCGAGGTCCCGGCGGCGTAGGGCTCGTGCGGAGGCAACGTCCGGAGCGTCGCAGCGTGGAGCGTGCGGAGCGTGGGGCGTTCGAGCGGGTGTCCTGTGCGCTCTCCCGCTACATGCTCTCCCGCTCCACGACGTACTCCGGCCCAGCTTCGCGTAACTCACAACCTGCGCCGCACCAGGAGGAGGCGTCATCGATCATCTTCGTGAGTTGGCGGCAGATATGGTCGTATTGGTTGCGGAGTCTGGCGTGCTTGTCTGCTGGGACGTAACCGCAACGCAAAGCGAAGTCCAGGTGCACTTCGGTCTCTGCCGCCTCACCGTGGCTGTCGCTCAGTTTGCTAATGAATGCGGCTTCATAGCGTCTCTTGCGACGAGCTTCGGCGATGTTGGTGCAGACCGACCGTGACGAGCGCCGAATTTGATCGGTCAGGGAATACCGCTCCTCTGAGGGCCACGAACGGCCCAGCTCGAAGATTTCCATCGCTGAGTCGAAGGCCAGTTTATAAACGCGCAGTTCTTTGTAGTCCGCAACTTTCATGCTTGTTCCTGATGTTGCCCGCGCTCCACGCTCCCCACGCTCCGACGTTCCACGCTCCCGCTCACTGCCCCAGGATCCGGTAAAACGCGGCGTCGTTGCTGGGCGCAAAGAGGAGGTTGGTAGCGCTGAGCGGTCCGGCCAGGTTCTGCCAATTGGGAGTGAGCAAATTGGTCGTCATCTGCACCTGGTAAGTGGTTGCGCTCCCGCTCCAGCTCAAGAGGAGATTGGTCCCCTGCCAGGCAACGGCGGCCGTGATTAGCGGGGCGGGCAGATTCGTGACCACACTATAGTGCGCCTGGATTTGATTGGAACTCAGGGCATAGCCATAGACGGCCACTTCTTCCATGAAGCCGACGAATTGGAGGTCATAGATGGTGGTCCCGGACTGCCGGGAACCGAGCGAGACCGAATTAGTCGAGCCCAGGATGCCGCGGCCCGGAGTCATGGCGGCTTGGGCGGCTTGCACCCCATCCACATATAACAAAACCGCGCCATTGCCCTGGTCACACACACCGGCCAGGTGGTGCCATTGGCCATCGGGAACCAACGTCCGGCCGGCAGCATAGGCAAGGCCGGAAGCGTCGCGGACCAGGAAGCGGAAGGCATGGTTGGCGCTGCCGCAATCCAAGGAGAACTGCTCGCTGCCACGGGCCCCTTTGGCGACCAACCCGCAGTCGCTGCTCTGGGCCTTGCCATTGACCCAGGCCTCGATGGAAAAGGCCGCGCTGTCCGCAGTTGCGAAATCGGCCGCGATGCCGCCCGCGTAGCTGTTGGCGCTGGAAGGTATGCCGAAGCGTGCAGCCGTGTGGCTATCCAGCAGGTTATAGCCCGGCTGGCCCAGGGTCGTGTGGCTGTAAATGCCATTGTTGCCGGCCATGTAATCGTGCGCCACTGTGCCGCTCCGCTCGTCCAAACGCCAGTAGCCCAACGGCTGGTCTGCCAGGACCTCCTTGGCGTAGGGGTAAGTGGGAGCGGAGATGACGGTCAACGAAACCACGCTGCTGGTAACGACCCCAAAGGCATTGCTGACAATCACACTGTAATCGCCCGAGTCGGTGACTTCCAGATCGTTGAACGCGAACACGGAATTGGTGCCGGCCGGGATGGAAACTCCATCCTGGGTCCACGAGTAGTACACAGGCAGGGCGGCATTGGCGGCCGCAGAAAGACTGAAGGTTTGCCCTCCAAAGAGCGTGGCGCTGGCCGGCTCCGGCTGCTGGACAATCACCGGCGCCCGAAACAGGCTCAGCGTGGCGGTCAGGCTGGTGACGGCACTGTAAGAGTTCGTAACCACCACGTAGTAGCTGCCGGCATCGGCAGGCTGAGGAAGGTCCAGCGTAAGGCCCGGGCTGGTTTGCCCGGCCAAAGGCGCAAAAGCTCCCGTGGCCCCGCTCGCGCTGAAATACCACTGATAGCCCAGCGCGGGAGCACCCATAGCAACCACGCTGAAAACCGCGGCCTCAGAAGGAACAGTGTTGGTCACCGAGAGCGGTTGGTGGACGATGAGAGTCTGGGGCGGCATGATCGCGCCGCTCAGGGCGAAAATGCCGCAATCCTGGGTTGGGTTCTGGCTCAAGTTGCTGAAAGTGACCGAGGCGATGGGCTGGTTCAAGCCCAGGCCGGCCAGATCGAGCGTGGCCTGGCAGAGGGTCGGGCTGGCCGGGCCGGGGTCGTCAAACAGAAAGTCGCTCAGCCTCAGAAAGCCAAACCCCCGCAGCGCTGCGTTGGTAGTGGCGTTCAACCAGTCCTGGACGTTCAAGCTGAATGGCTGACTGCTGGCGCCATCCGCAAAGTTAAGCACCAACGCTCCCTCGGCGGCGCCGTTGGCCGAGGCGGCCAGGACCGCCAGCGCATTGTATGACTGCGGATTGAGCAGCGTGAGCGTCCCTGAACCGGGATAGACGTAGCCCGTCAGCAGCACATTGGCGCCGCCGCAGGGTCCGAACTGGAAAACGGTGGCATTATCCGCCTGGCTGACAAAGGCGCCACTTTCAGGCAGACCCGCCGAGCCGCCGCTCAGGCCGGCCTGGTAAAAGCAATAGTCATTCACCAGATCAAAGGCCGTGGCCTGGGGATTGGCAATCGTTGCGTTGGCCGGAACGATAACGCCCGCATTGAATCCGCTGACTTCCAGGGGCCAGTCTGCGCCCGATACAGTGACAGTGAACAGGCGGCTCTGGACGAGGGTAGTGCTCTGGTTGGTGAACCAGAGGTTGACGTAGTAAGTGCCGGCCGAGAGGTTGCTGGTCGAGGCGGTGTCGAGGTCAATGGTGACATTGGCCACGGGGGCATCGGTGGTCAGTACGCCGGCACTCGCAGAGGCATGGAGCCACACGGACGTGTTGCCCAGGCGCCAGTTGACTGCGCCGGCCGACGCGTTGGTCAAGGTGAAGGTGATGTTCGTGGGACTGAAAGGCCTGCCGTAGGGAGTGACGACCGTAAAGCCGCTAGCAGGGGAAACCTCGAGGAAGTCAACCGGGGCGACCAGGGCGTTGATCAGATTGCTCCCGGCCGGGCTGCCCCAGCCCGTGCAGAGGTCGTACCCGGCCACCGCAGAGTATTTGGGCGCAGTATTGGTCCCAATATTGTTGCCGGTGGTGATGTCGTGAAAGGCTGCGGTGTAGCCCGCCCCTTTGCCGACCAGATAAACCGCCGGGTTGAGAAAGCCGACCGGAGGCTTGCCGTTGGCGGCAGCCTGCTGATTCATCAACGCCGTGAAGGCAGCCCACAAAGGCGCAGAAACACTGGTGCCGCCGACAGGCTCAGACACCCCATTCTGGCTGATCAGCCAGACATTTTCCGCCACGATCGCCACATCCGGGATGTTGCGCATCGTAGTCGAACCCAAAGGTGCCGACATGTCGATGCCCTGCTGCCAGAGCGGAATGAGATAGGTGCGGCTGACGCCGCCGCTGCTCCCGGTCCCGTCTCCCCGGTTCCACGCGGTCTCCGAGAGCCAGGCCGCGCCCGCGCCTTCCATGCTCAGCGTGGTGCCGCCAACCACCGTGACATACGGGTTGTCCGCCGGGGAGGGAATCCCTCCCGTGTAAGCATCCGAGTCGCCGGAGGCGTTGACGTATGACTGGCCCTGGGCAGCCATCTCCTCAAAGATCTGTGTCGTCGTGCTATCGGCGAAAAAGGTCCACGAAGCGCTGACCTGCCTGGCCGCATTGTCGCTGGCAATGCGGCTCAGCACGCTGTCGCCGTAGAGGCCGCGATAGACCATAACCGAGGAAAGCCCCGGAGCCATCGACACCGACATCTCGATGTCCAGGGCCGGTTCGGCGCCGTTTGGGCCGCTGGCTCCGTTGGTAATGCTGCTCACCCCATCGCGCAGGATGTTGGCCAGCGGCACCTCCGGCAGGTGAAATGCCTTCTCGTATTGGAAGACGTCACCGGCATAATAGCCGGCGAATTCCACCAAGGCGACCGATTCTCCCTTGCCCGTCAGCGGCACGCCGGGAGCGTAAGCCGCGCGAAAATCATTGCCTCCATAGCTGCCGCCAGGGGCAGAACCGACGGCGGGCACGGGACCGCCCCCTGGCGCAAAGGGCATCCGCCGCACGCCCGCCGGACGAGGCAACACAAAGTTGTCCAGCCCGCTGATATGCAGAACGTGAAGGCCCTTCTCAACCTGCGGCTCCGAGTCGGGGGCGTAAAACTTGCGGTCCTCGCTCGGATGCGGATAAACCCGAAGGTTGACGCTGAGCGCCTTTTCAATGGCCGCCACACTGCCACTGACCTCCAGCACCATCCGGTTGGGATGGACGCCGCTCACAGTCAAGCCCCGCGCCCGCGCGAAATCGACCACGTCCTGGTACTCCTGCTGCGTCGGCCCAAATCGCTCCGTAAACTGCTCCGGGGTCAGATAATGGCGGTAATTGGGGCTGGCTGGGTTGCAAATCTGCTCGAGCAAGTTGCTCAGGGCCATTGGATTACGCAAAGGCAAGCCCACCGCCAGTTGCAACTGAGTCGAGGCCTCCAGGGGCTCAATGGGCTGCAAGCGGGCCAGTGCCGCAGGGACATGCCCCGGCACCGCCTCCGTCTCCACCGCCCCGGCCTGGAACGGAATAAGATACGCCAAGGCAGCAAGGACTGCGAGAGTCAGTCCACGAACAAACAATGCCTGCTTGGTACTCCACATGCTGCCAAACAAAGCATATACTCCGCCATCCTGGAAGAAATGCAAATGGAATTGGGCTGGCCCCTACTTCATCGCATTGGCAATGGAGTTCCACCAGAGGTCGCGCAGCTCGGCTATTTCGCAACTGAGGCTGGCACCGGGGGCCTGGATGGAGAGCGTTGTCCCGCCGACGACACCGAGCAGAGCGGCCGGGACTTCGAGGATCTTTGCCTGGGCCATGACCTTGGCGGCATTGAGGGCGGCCACGGAAATGACGATGCGGCCCTGGGTTTCTCCGAAGAGCAGGGCATCCAGGCGGCAGGTCCCGGCGATTTGCCCGGCGGCCAGGGCGGCGGCAAGGTCCACCTGCGCCCCGATCAGGCGCGGCGTTTCGCGGGCGACCTGCTGGGAGATGCAACTCTCGGCCAGCGCCACCGCCAGGCCGCCTTCGCTGCAATCATGGGCGCTCTTGACCGCGCCCGAGCAGATCAGCGCCCGCAGCGCGAGGTGAAGCTCCTTTTCCCGCTCGAGGTCGCACCGGGGCGGCCGGCCAGTCTTCAAACCGTGGACGAGTTGCAGATAGGCCGAGCCGCCCAGGCCAAGCAAAGGGTCACTCGTATCCATGGGGCTGCCCAGCAGGATAATCGTGTCGCCCTGGTCTTTGAACCATTGTGTCGTAACGTGCTCCGGTTTCTCGATGAGACCCACCATGGCGACGGTGGGCGTCGGGTCAATCGGCCCATTGGGACTTTGGTTGTAGAGGCTGACATTTCCCCCGGTCACCGGAGCATTGAAGGCCCGGCAACCCTCGGCCAGGCCGCGGACAGCCTCGCGCAGTTGCCAAAAGATCTCGGGGTTGTGCGGGTTGCCGAAGTTGAGGTTGTCCGTGGTGCCAAGCGGGACTGCGCCGGCGCAGGCCAGGTTTCGCGCCGCCTCCGCCACCACCAGCTTGCCTCCTTCGTATGGGTCCAGATACACGTAGCCGGCATTGCCGTCCACAGTCAGCGCGATGAGCTTTTCGGGAGTGGCTCGTGGCGCGGGCTGGGTCGAATCAACGGCCGGCAGAGAATCTTCCTTGATCCGCAACACGGCGGCATCTGAGCCCGGGCAAACGACGGTGCCGGCGCGAACCGTATGATCGTATTGGCGATAGACCCAGTTCTTGGAAGCAATGGTCGGCCAGGCGAGCAGGCCCTTGAGCTCGCGCGCCGGGTCGAGCGTATCGGCAAGACCGGCCAGGGTGAAGGCGCGCACGGCTTTCAGGTACGCCGGCTCGCAAGATTCAGGCTCATAAACCGGGGCCTCGTCGGCGAGCTTTTTGGCTGGAATGTCGGCGACCTTCTCGCCATGGTGGCGCACCACCATCCGGCCGCTGCCGGTCACGGAGCCAATCTCCGCCCACGGGAGGTCCCATTTATCGAAAATCCGCTTTACCTCAGCCTCGCGGCCCTTCTGGACGATGATGAGCATGCGCTCCTGGGACTCGCTGAGCATGATTTCATAAGGCGTCATGTTGGGCGCCCGCTGCGGCACTTTGTCCAGCTCGATTTCGATGCCGGTGCCCGCGCGGGCCGCGGTCTCGCACGTCGAACAGGTCAGACCAGCGGCGCCCATGTCCTGAATGCCGGCGACCGCCCCGGTGGCCAGCAGTTCCAGGCAGGCCTCGCAGACGAGCTTCTCCATGAACGGATCACCCACCTGCACCGCCCCGCGCTGGACCTCGGCGGATTCCACGGTCAAATCCTGGGACGCAAAGGCCGCCCCGGCCAAACCATCCCGCCCAGTCGCCGGGCCCACATAGAAGACGGGGTTGCCCACCCCGCTGGCGCGGCCACGCACGATCTCATCATGGCGCAGGACGCCCAGGCAAAAGGCATTGACCAGCGGATTGCCTTCGTAGGACTTGTCGAAATAGACCTCGCCCGCAATGGTGGGAATGCCAAAACAGTTCCCGTAGTGCCCAATGCCGGCGACCACGCCCCTGAAAAGCCGCCGGTTGTTGGCCAGGGCCAGCTCTTCCGCGCCGGCCTTCCCCGATTTGGGGTCCTCCGCACTCCGCCCTCCGCACTCCGCCCTCCGCACTCCCGTAACTGGGCCAAAACGCAGCGAGTTAATCGAGCAGATCGGCCGCGCCCCCATCGTGAAGATGTCCCGGATGATGCCGCCGACCCCGGTGGCGGCGCCCTGGAAGGGTTCGACGGCGCTGGGGTGATTGTGCGACTCCATCTTAAAGGCTATCGCCAGCCCGTCTCCAATATCAATGATGCCCGCATTTTCCTCGCCCGCGCCAACAAGAATCTTCGGCGACCTGGTCGGCAAGCTCTTGAGGAGCGGGCGGCTGTTCTTATAGGAGCAATGCTCGCTCCACATCACCGAGAAGATGCCCAGCTCCGTGTAGGTCGGCTCACGGCCAAGCACCGCCTTGAGCTTCTCGTATTCCCGGGGCGTGAGGTTGTGTTGGCCCACCAACTCGGGAGTGATGGCTGGGTCTGTCATGGACACCATAAAATCAGCTGCCAGGCTGCGTCCCGGAGGGACATCCCGAGAATAGCCCAGGGTAACACCCTGGGAAAGCCGGCCCCTCACTACACTCTGGCGCCCTGAAAGGGCGCAGGCCACTGAAGCTGCCCCCGCCCTTGCAGGGCGGGCTGTGCCATTGGAGGCTGGTTTCCCAGGGCGTTGCCCTGGGCTGATGTGCCTGCACGCCGTTGGCGTGCACTCGGGATGTCAACGGCCCTGACGCCGCCTTCCGGGCCTCATAATTCATAATTCATAATTCTTGTGGCATCATGCTCTCGAACACCAGGCGCCCGTCGGCACAGCCCAGGATGGGTTCGCTGGCGCGTTCGGGATGGGGCATCAGGCCGGCGACGTTCCGGGCCTCGTTGCAGATGCCCGCGATGTTCTCGAGCGAGCCGTTCGGGTTGGCACCGGGCGTCGGTTCGCCCTGGGCGTTGACGTATTGCCAAAGCACCTGGTTGCCGGCCCTGAGCCGGGCCAGCGTTTGGTCGTCGGCGAAATAGCAGCCCTCCCCATGGGCGATCGGCAGGCGCAGCAGTTTCCCGGCGGGGATGCGGTTCGTAAAGGGCGAGTCGGCGGTGGCTGTCTTGAGAAAGATGGACTCGCATCGGAACTGGAGCGAGCGATTTCGAACCAGGGCGCCCGGCAGCAAGCCCGCCTCGCAGAGGATTTGAAACCCGTTGCAGATGCCCAGCACCAGCCCGCCCTTGGCGGCAAAGCCCTGCACGGCCTGCATTACCGGGCTGAATCGGGCGATGGCCCCGGTGCGCAGATAATCGCCATAGCTGAAGCCGCCCGGAACTATCACCGCCCCGGCATCTCCGAGCGAATGTTCCTTGTGCCACAACAGCCGGGCGGAATGGCCCAGCACATGGCGCAGGACGTGCACCACGTCCTGGTCGCAATTCGATCCCGGAAACTGAAGCACGGCGAAGTTCATGCCAAGCGCCCGTGCAAAAACAGCTTCGGTGCGTTGTGCGTAATTCTGACAAACTGCCTTTGCCTGGCGTCCGGAGCGTGGAGCGTCGGAGCGTAGAGCGTGAGGGCATCGTAGCACTTGCCACGCTCCACGCTCTCACGCTTCACGCTCCACCCGAAGCATTCGGATCTCGGAGTTTGTTTTTGCACGAGCCCTTACTCGATTTCAAACCGGTAATCCTCGATGACCGGGTTGCTGAGGATTCTGTGGCAGGCCTCCTCGATTTGGCGCCGCGCCGCCTCCAGGTCCATGCCCGCCAACTCGACTTCCAGGTACTTGCCGACGTGCACGGCCCCGATGCCGGCGTAGCCCATCTGCGTCAGGGCGCTCTGCACGGTTTTGCCTTGCGGATCGACGACCGCTTTCTTTGGCGTAATGACAATCTTCGCTTTCATCCAGCAATGAAGTTTCCAGCCGCGTACCACGCAGAATCTTGGTGAAAGCGAGGCCAGATTGCCAGATCTTTCTATAGCCTCTCGCGCCGGCAGTTGAGCCGCCGATTGCAGAAGAGAACTGTAACTGTTCAGGTCGGATCGTGGGGCAGACCTCTGGTCTGCCGGTTGTCCGGGCCTCCGGCCCGGATGTCGACGCCGTTAGGTCCACGGAGCCGGAGGCTCCGTGGACCGGCAGACCAGAGGTCTGCCCCAC
>Ga0187873_1001244_pt1 | contig 21849 bp, 15 predicted proteins | sample June2016WEW_16_1_2_FD_133012 | JGI IMG/M metagenome (GOLD analysis project Ga0187873, IMG submission 133012) | Peatland microbial communities from SPRUCE experiment site at the Marcell Experimental Forest, Minnesota, USA - June2016WEW_16_100 | ecosystem: Environmental > Terrestrial > Soil >...
CAGAAAAGCCAGGTGTTTCTTTTTCTTCGTTTCTGAAAGTGCTCTTGGTTAACCTTAGATCGTTTTTCGCGCTTTCAAATGCATGCTTCGGTTGTTAAAGAACTGTTATTGCAGAGCGATCATTTGTTGTTGACTCAAAAAAGATTGTGTTTATTATCCTGAGAAATCACCTCTTCAAAGAAAATCCTGAAAGATTATCATTATCCAATAGTGCGAAAAAAGAGGGCTTACTGGCTGCTTTGATTGCAATCCGGGCAAAGCCCGTAAAACGAAACCTGGGAGCGCAGGATCTTGTAACCCGATGCCCACTCGAGCTTACGGATCACAGATGGATCGAAATCCGCTTCGCCGTCGACGATCTTATTGCACTTGATGCAGATCAGGTGCGGATGGGGTTGCGGGCGGTTGCCGTCGTAGTGGCTGTCGTCGCGCAGATCAATCTCCAGCACCTGCCCCCACTCCTTTAACAGGTCGAGGGTCTTGTACACGGTCGCCATGCTCATGGTGGGAAACTGGCGCTTGATGCGGGCGTAGAGCTGAGCCGCGCTGGGATGTCCTTCGCTGGACGCGATCAGGCGGACCAGCGCCATGCGCTGAGGCGTCATGCGATAATGGCTTTGGCGAAGACTGGCGAGCAATTGTTCGTAACGGGAGGGAGTGTGGATCATGTGCGTATTCATAAATAATATTATTTTCTTATGGATAATTATTATCCATAAGAATTATACCACGCGATACTGCTCCTATAAATAAAAAGGCTCTCTAGAAATCGCCGAAGTGGGGAAGGAAAATGGATATTACTAATAATTGGATGAGTATCGTATGTAGATCTTATTTAGAACCTAACCGAAAATTCGGGAGGAGTTCGTATTTTGAATATGCGCAGCTTCGCTGCACACATTCAAAAAGTTGTTAACGAAATGACAAAATTTGATAGAATGGACTGAAACCAAAAAACAGGCATCAAGAGAGGCATGGAATGGCAAATGTAAAGCCAGGGGTTTTTCTGGGCAGTGCCTATTACGTCAATCCCGAAGATACTCCTGAACAGGTGCGGACCGGCATCCAGGCGATGGCCCAGGCGGGACTCAAGTTGGTGCGCATCTTCCTGCAGTGGACCCATGTGGAGCCGCGCCAGGGCCACTGGGACTGGTCCCAATATGACGCGCTGTTTGAGGCCGCCGCTGCAGGCGGGCTGGGTGTCATCGTCACCTTGACCGCCCTCAACCCGCCCGGCTGGATGCGGGTTTCCTCCGGTCCGCAGGATATTGGGCCGCTGGATGACCCGCTCTTCTGGGAGCAGGCCAGGGACTACATTCGGCGGGTCTGCGAACACTATACCGACCATCCTGCGCTGCATTCCTGGCTTTTAAGTAATGAACCACAATTGTTCCTTGCGCAGGATGAAGCCAACCTGGAACGGTTCCGGAAATTCTTGGAGCGGACCTATGGCGGCGATATAGCTACCTTCAACCGGCACTCCTTCCGGCAATTGGACTCTTTTGATCAGTTTTCATTCGTCGGAACTGGGTCGGAGGGAGGCTTCAGTGGCTACACAGAACGGTTTCTCTGGATGGATTTTGTCAGCAGCCGCCTGCAGGAAATCCTGGCAGAGATCAAGGCCGTCATCCGGGCCAGCGGCGACAGGCATCCCGTCCATGTGAACCCGCACGCCTTGCTCCACAATATGTATCCGCGCGGCCAATCGATTTGGGCTGAAGGCCGGCTGGTGGATTTCATGGGTTGCTCGGCCCATCCGTCCTGGCACTCCACCCGTTTCCTGAATGACCGCCTGCACCAATCCGTCGCCTTTTTTGCCGACTTGATGCGCGGTGCTACCCGGGCACCCGGACGGTATTTTTGGGTCACCGAACTGCAGGGTGGCACGAATATTTTTTCAGGCTTCAACTATCTTGGCCCCTCCGGCGAAGACCTGCGCTCGTGGGTCTGGGAATCGCTCGGAGCGGGAGCCAGGGCGGTAATTTTTTGGTGCTTTAACACGCGCGTGCAGGACTTTGAGGCCGGGGAATGGGGCCTAGTTGACCAGCAAGGCCGGCCTTCTCGCCGCCTTGCGGAAGTATCCGCGATCGCTGCCTTGCTCGACAGGCATCAATCCACCTTTTCGGCCAGCTTGCCGGCGCGTGCTCCGGTTGCCCTGTTGTTCAGCGAGGCCACCTGGAAGCTTGGCACACTGGAAGGTCAGGGCCTGGATCCTGAGCTCCCGCGCAATATTCAGATGGGGGCAGACGCATTGGCAGGCGCCTGGTCCGCTTGCGCCGATGCGGGTCTCAGTGTGGATATCCTGGATGAAATCGATCTGCAGCATGGCCTGGCGAAGGATTACCCGCTCTTGATTCTGCCAGGCTGCACGGCCCTCGAAGATGCTTCATTGCCGGCCCTGCAGGCCTACGTCATGAAGGGCGGTAGTCTCCTGGCGGATGGCCTGTGCGGGTACAAGGATCCGACCGGTTGGGTTCGTGGCGTCGCGCAAAACCCGCTCAACGCCCTCTTCCATGCCTCAGTGGCAGATATCCAGGCTGTGCCGGAGCAAAAAACGGCCGCCACCCTGGGCGGGCTGAATCTGCCGGTCTGGTTTCTCAAGGTGGCCCTGGAACCGGAAAGCGCGCTGAGCTGTCTGGCTTCTTTCGATGAGGCTGATCCACGCCCGGCCCTTACCTCTGCCCGCACCGGGCAGGGTCAGGCCCTCCGCCTGGGTACGGTTTTCTTCCAGCACTACTTCCGTCATCCGGATCCTCAGGCCTTTTCCGGGCTGCTCAACCTGCTGCCCCTGCCGGCAGAACCGCTCAATTTGCTCAATCCCGCTCCTTCGCTGCGCATGCGCCGCCTGGACTTGCCAGACGGCGCCTTGTGGATTGTGCTTAACGGTAGCGAGCCTGTGGTTGCCAGGCTGCATGTTGCGCCGGGAATCCGCTTGGTGCGCCTGACGCGCCTCGGCGAGGATGCATTGGAAAGGAAAGGCGATATCCTGGAAATCCCTGTCCCTGGTCAGGATGCGCTGGTACTGCGGATGCTGCCCATTACGTAGAAACAGCCGTGTTAATAATGCGAGAATAAGAACAAGGGCAACGATTCTGGGACTTGGCATGCGGCTCATGCATACGGGTGCGCATGCACAAATTCAGTCTCCATATCTTCCCTTCTAGCACAGGAATTCGCAATGCCCTGGAAAATTGCTTATGGATTCGTTGGAGTAATATCGGCGAGCGGAAAAGCCATCACAGATCCACCCGTTTTGGCATTAATAACCACGTTATATTCATGGGCCAAGTATTTTGGCGCCTGGTTTGGGCCCGATGAAGCTGTATCGATCCCTTCGAAAGTTACTATCCATACTAAACCCATGTCTGCTAAACTCGGATCAATTGGCATCCCTTGCTTGGCGGCCTGTTGCAGGTTCAGGTCGTGCAGTAATCCGAGCATACTGGAAACCCGCGTAGCCGCCTTCAAGCCCGGTTCTTCTTCCAAAGCCGCTCTGACTGCCTGTGCGCTGGGTATCGCCCCCTTCGCTCGGGGGTCTGAAACTGGTATTGGAATAAAGTCCAAACCCAGGTACTCCAAATTCTGTGGGGTGGCGGCTAAATCATGCGATGGTTCATTTACAACAGTTGAAGCGTGGGTTGAAGTCATGTGCCAGATTAAAAAGCCGATTCCCCCAACCATTAAGATGACTAGAAGAATTCCCGATATGATGACGCCCACATTCCGTTTGCTCATTCTGTTCTCCTTTTTCTTCCTCCGCCTCCTTTACCTCGCTTCTTTCTCTTCCATCATCCATTTTCCCAATAACGAATGACAAATTCCGAATAAGGTTCTTTTCTTCTTACGATTTACGTTTTACGTCTTCCCTCCTCCTCCCCACCGTCACCAGGATGAACCATCCCATCACCCGGCGCTGTGACTGTACTTCCAGCCCGGCCTGCGCGAAAATACTCCGCACGGTCGCCGGACTGGTCTGTCGTCCATGCGGATGGATTTTCCCGATCCCCAGTGGCATGAGAATATCCACCAGCACGAAGACGCCGCCCGGGCGCAGCACGCGTGCGATCTGCCGTACCCCCTGCTGCTGGTCCTGCCAGTGGTGGAATGAGGCGGTGCTGAAAGCCAGGTCGGCGTACCCGTCTGGCAGCGCCAGGTCCTCCGCCAGGCTGACCTGGTACTCCGCCTCTGGGGTCAGGCTGCGCGCCTCCTGCACCATCCCTTCGGCCGGGTCCACCCCGGTCAGCCGTGCCTTCGGCTAGTGCCTCGCCGCCTTACGCAGCAGCCGTCCCGTCCCGCAACCGATATCCAGGATGCTTTCGGGATGCATCCCCTCCGGCACCGCCCGTAACGCATTCCGGTGGATGCGGTCGAAGAATAGACCCTGGAAAAAGGATTTTTCATACGTTCCGGACCGGCGCTCGAAACTCTGTACATCCTCAGTTTGATTGGTTAATTAAGCCTCACGTGAATTATATCCCGGATGCCCATCCGGCCCTAAAGAGCAGCTTTTCCATTGTTCTTCCGAACGAAAACCATTCCAAATTTTCAAGGCGAAATTCACCATGGCTGAAAGCGGATTCACACAGATCTATCAAAAAATCAATTTTCATGTGGGTTTATCAGTGCAGAAAATATCTTCATTTTTTTTCCTTCAGCCAGGGCCATCCCGCCCATTATATCTGCACCCTGGCCGGTCTCTCACCGGTACAACTTTTCTTCTCAACCTGAATAGGTAAGTCACGCTTTAAGCCTGACCTGCAACAATCTTTTTTCCCGGCCGGCTCATCGTCTGGCGGCTTTGATCCGCAATGCTCGTGCAACTCTTCTCCTCCACCAGCGTATATTGGTCTGGCTGGATGAGACGGTATAATTATGCTTCGAGATACCTGCTTGCTTGTCTGGTCGAGAGGTTAAAGAAAACCTATGGCTGCATTCTTATCCACCCTGCTTTGCGTCCTTCTTATAATCTTCCTGATAATTGTCATGGCACTTACCTCCGGCGTTAGAAAAATCCCTGAAAATGAACAGTGGGTCGTCACCCGCCTGGGCAATACCTTTGTCAAGCGCGCGGGATGGCTGATGCAAATCCCTTTGATCGACCGGGTAGTAAAAGTCGATATGGGCGAAAAGCCCACGAATGTCCAGGATCAGACTTGCATCACCATGGACCGGGCGCCTGCCATCATTCATATGCTCGTCTATACTCGCCCCGTCGATCCGCTGAAATATGCCTCCCGGACCGCCCGGAATCGAGATGATTTTCTGCATCTGTCCTCCAGCACGCTCAAGGAAATGGTCAGTGAGCGCTTCCTCGACCAGCTTTTATCGGGCAGGGATGAATTGGGCGAAGCCATCTGTAATAAACTGAACCAGGAACTCGATCCCGCCCTGGGCATGCGGATCGATAGTGTAAAGATCCTGGAGATCGTCGTTTCCAAGGAGATTTTGGCTGCCGTGGCTGCCGCCGGCGAATTCCCGCCGGAATGTCCGGCCTGTGGTGCTCCGGTAAATAGCCAGGCCAGCCGTGGCAAACACCAGATCAATTGCGAATACTGCGGTTTTTTAATCAAGCGGTAATGCATGCCTGCTAAAATCTATCATTGAAAGCATGGGCGCACTTCAGTGAAAAACTGACTGGTGCCGGAAAGGAAGGTTGAAATGCCAGGAAGATTTGGTGGTGGTTTCAGAGGCGGTTTCAGGGGCGGCGGTTTTGGAATGAGACGGGTCGGGTTTCCCTTTCTCGGCATGGGCATGGGCTTTGGAATGGGCCCGTTATTTACCGGCCTGATGGCCGGCGGGTTGGGCTACCTGCTGGGCAGCCATGCCAACCCGGCCCAGAACCCGCAGGCTGTGCCGGGCTACCCCCAGGCGCAGCCGGGTGCCAACCCGGATACCCTGGTACAGCTCAAGCTGCTCGGTGAGCTGCACGATAAAGGCGTCCTGACCGACGAGGAGTTCACCCGCGAAAAGAACCGGCTCCTGGGCCATTGACCAGATATAAATGCAGATGTTCCACCCGGTCATCTGCTTTTTTTGGGGGGAACTAATATTCTTCTACTGAAGCTGTAGGTACGGCTTCAGTCGTTCTTTCCCCTTTTTCCCCGTCCCCTTTTCCCCTATCAATGATTTACCAGGTTGCCGGACGATCATTCTAGAATCCTCTGTCTCCGTTTGCAATGCCCCAACTAACTTGACTTTTCCATTTTTGCGAGCAATAATCTACTTAAAATAAGGTGGTCATGGGTAGATCGAAAGGAGGGCATTTGTATATATACTCAGTCGTCTGTTTCCAAATGCCATGTCGAGGCCTGTCCAGGATAGGTTGTTAATATAGGCCCCCTCAATCTGCAGGACGGTAAAGTTCAACCGGCCCGGCCCTCATGGGCTGGATGCGCTTGATCAGCCATCCTGCTCATTGTATTTTTAAACTAGATCAAGGGAGAGGATTCCATGAAAACAATATTTCGTTTGTCCACCCTGTTTGTATTGATCGCAGTACAGGCCCTGGTGCCGGTTGCGGCCCAGGCGCGCGCCCAAACGCCGGCAGTGCCATCCTCCATGCCTCCGGCGCTCTATTCCGCCTTCCTGGATGCCAGCGCAAAAAATACGCCTGCGTTCCAACCGGAGTTCAGTGGCTATTCATTGCAAACCGGTGGGCTGCGGGCAGAATTGAATGTCGCCGGGCTGACCGTTGACCGGCAAAGGCCAGCTGGTCCTGCACATGCAGCTCGACACCGGCCTGTCCGGAGCATTGTCCAAGGACAGCCGCTCGCTCAACTTTGCCACCGGGGATGGCCAGGCCCTGCACTACAGTGACCTGCGCGCCGTGGACGCAGCCGGGCGCGACCTGCCGGCCGGCCTAGTGTATGCCAAAGGCCAGGTCGCCATCCAGGTCGACGACCACGCCGCCGCTTATCCCATCACGGTCGACCCGCTCATCTATATCGAGGACGAGCTGTTTTCCTCGGATGGCGTCCTGGGCGACCGCTTCGGCAATTCCGTGGCCATCTCCGGGGATACGGCCCTGGTCGGGGCGTCCGTTCATCAAGTCGGTTCGCATGCACAACAAGGCGCTGCTTATATTTTCCTGCGTCTGGGCAGCACCTGGGTTCAACAGGCCGAGCTGACATCCTCGGATGGCGCTTACGGTGATGTCTTTGGCGAATCCGTGGCCCTCTCCGGGGATAACGCTGTAATTGGGGCTTGGAATCATAACAATGGTCAAGGTGAGGCCTATGTTTTCATGAAACCGGCCGGCGGCTGGGCGGATGCGACCGAGACCGCCCGCCTGACCGCCTCGGATGGCGCTGCCAGCAACTTCTTTGGCTATTCCGTGGCCATCTCCGGCGGTACCGTTGTCATTGGGGCACGCTTTCATAGTAATGGTCTGGGCGGAGCCTACGTGTTCGTGAAACCGGGCGGTGGTTGGATAAACGGTACCCAGACCGCCATCCTGACCGCTTCGAATGGCGCTACCTATGATTATTTTGGCCGGGCCGTGGCCATTTCCGGGGATGCCGCTGTCATCGGGGCGGATGGGCATAGCAGTAACCGTGGCGAAGCCTACATGTTCGTGAAACCCGCCTGGGGTTGGGGCAACAGCAACGAGACTGCCCGTCTGACCGCCTCAGATGGCGCTGCCGGGGACTACTTTGGTGCCTCCGTGGGCATCTCAGGGGATACTACCGTCATCGGGGCATATGCAAACGGTGGTAAGGGCGAAGCCTATGTGTTTGTGAAACCGGCCAGCGGATGGGTCACCGGCAGCGAGACCACCCGCCTGACCGCCTCGGATGGCGCGGCGGGTGAGCGCTTTGGCATCTCCGTGGCTATCTCGGGGGATATCGCCTTCATCGGTGCATATCGGCATAACAACAATGGAGGGGCGGCGTACGTCTACTTCCCGTATCGCAGCGAGGACCTGTGGGTCAATACGGTCTCCAGCAACCTCAGCCCACGCGTTGGCCAGATGGTCACTTTCACGGCCACCGTGACCAACTTCGGGTCCAATCCCAGCCCGGCGGTGATGCTGAGCGCACCCCTGCCAACTGGTCTCAGCCTGGTCAAGTCACTCTCCAGCCTGGGAACTTATGACCCAGTCACCGGTTACTGGAACGTGGGTTCCCTGGGAGTGAACGTGACCGTCACCCTGGAACTGCAATCCACGGTCACCCCGGCGGCCATCGGCACCAGCCCGGTCTTCACTGCCGCCCTGCTGGGCTGGGATCCCAACCCCAACAATAATAGCGCCTCGGTGGCGATGAACCCGGTGCCCTACCTGGGCCGCAGCCCGAGTTCGCTCGACTTCGGCCAACAGCTCCTCGGTGCCGCGCCATTCCAAACCGTCACCGTGACCAACCAGACGCTGGGCAGCATCACCTTTGGCAGCCTGGCTGCCCCGGCCGGTTTTAAGATCGGCGTTGGACCTTTACACTTATTTGATAGCTGCAGCAATCATACGATCGCGGCGCTGACTACCTGCTCCTTCAATGTCTATTTTAGCGCCACCAGCCTGGGCGTCTATTCCGGCAATATCAACATCCCCAGCACGAGTCCCATCAGCAGTTCGGCCAGCCTGCCGGTCAGCGGGACGTACATAGCGCCGGTGAGTTTCAGCCCGCCTTCGCTCAGCTTCCCCGACCAGACCGTTGGCACCGCCAGCCCGCTGCAAACCGTCACGGTCACCAACCTCAGCCCTGCCTCGGTCACTCTCGGCAGCCTGTCCGCCCCGGCCGGTTTCCAGCTCAGTATGGACACCTGCACCGCCGCGACATTGCTCCCCTCCGCGGCCTGCATCTTCAGCCTGCAGTTCATGCCCGCCTCCGCCGGCGCCTTCCATGGCAATGTCACCATCCCAATGACATCCCCGGCCTTGAGTGTTTCCGTGCCGGTCAGCGGCGCCGGGCTGCCCGTGCTTACCTTCGGCACCTTGGGATTGATTTTCCCGGATACCTTCGTCCAATCCACCAGCGCCGCCCGGACGGTCAAGATCACCAACCTGACCGCCGGTATCGCCAGCCTGGGTACCCTGGTAGCCCCGCCCGGTTTCCTGTTGAGCTCCAATACCTGCAATGCCAAAAAGCTGGCCGCTTCCGGCGGGTCGTGCACCTTCGCGGTCCAGTTCAAACCCCTGTCGGCCATTTCCTATGCCGCCAGCATTACCGTTCCGATTGCCAGCTCGTCCAGTTCCATGAGCCTGCCGGTCAGCGGCACCGGGCTACCCCTGCTCTCTTTCAGCCCGACTGGTTTGACTTTCCCATCGCAGCTCATCCACACCACCAGCCCCGCTCAGACGGTCACGGTCACCAACGTGAGTCCGGCCAGCCTCACCCTGGGCACCCTGGTGGCTCCGCCCGGATTCCCCATCAGCGTCAACACCTGCAACGCAAAAATCTTGGCTTCCCTCGCTACATGTACTTTTGCGGTCCAGGTCACGCCATCTGTAGCAGGCCCGATCGCTTCCAGTATTTTCATCCCGGTCGCCAAGCCGGTCACTTCCATGAATCTGCCCGTCAACGGCTCCGGGGTATCCGGCAGCGAGTTGCTTTTCAACACTTCCTTCGAGACCGCTGCTGCCCCGCCTGTCCCGGATGGCTGAACAATGGGCGGGACTTGGGCCGCTGCGGATGGGCAGGACTGCACCACCGACCATACCGGTTCCTGCTCGCTCAAGTTCACCGGAACGAATGCTGCCAAGTCGCTCTCTTTCGCAGTCCCGAAAGGTGTCGTGGCCGGGGATGATTTCCTCTTCTCGATCTGGCGAAAGACCAGCTCGGTTCCCAAAACCGCCACCGCCGGCGTGCACGTCATGGCTGCCACCACTGCCACCCTAAACGCTACCATCCAGGTCTACAATTCCTCCACCCTGGTGGCCACCTATTTGCTGCCCATGACGGGCGGGACGTACGCTTTCACCCAGAGCAGCCTGTCGTTTACCGTGACAGTACCTTCTTACACCAACCTGGTGGTTACCCTTCTCTACAATGGTTCCGCCGGCACGGTCTGGTTCGACGACGCCTCCCTGGTTTGGGCACCCTGAGCGCTTTCCTGCCCTGGCTGTTTTTTCCAGGCTGGCGCATCCTCCGGTCATTTAGCAATCAGGTGACAGTCACTTGAAAAGGTGACTGTCACCCTTCAGAAAATGAACGGCTGCGCAGTCCTGCGGCCTGTGCAGGAAAGCTGTAGTAACGGCTTCAGCCGTTCTTCTTTTCTATCAGACTACAGACTATCAGACTATCCGTCCATCAAATAAGAACGTTCATCCCCGTTCACATCGTACCCGTCTCTTGGGGTATCTCCGGTTAAATTTTCTCATAGCCTCCCTCGCAGCAGGTCCAGCAGCCCTCCCGTTCTCTCGGGCACGCTCTCCCCCCTTCCCTCCGCCCGTGCCTTCGCCAGTAACGCCGCCATCTCTTCCTCCGGGTTGCGGAACTGCATCGAGTACAACCGTGCGTACAGCCCGTTCTTCTCCATCAGTTCGGCATGCGTACCCAGCTCGATGATGCGTCCCTCATCCAGCACCGCGATCCGGTGCGCCACCTTGATGGTGCTCAGCCGGTGCGCGATGATCACCGTGGTGCGGCCCTGGGCATGCATCAGCCGGTCCAGCGCCTCCTGCACCAGTTCCTCCGACTCGTTGTCCAGCGAACTGGTCGCTTCATCCAGTAATAGAATCCGCGGGTCTTTCAGGATTGCGCGTGCGATCGAGATGCGCTGGCGCTGCCCGCCGCTCAGGTTGGCGCCGCGCTCGCCCACCACCGTCTCGTATTGCTTCGGGAAAGCCAGGATGAACTCGTGTGCGTTGGCCGCCAGTGCCGCCGCCATCAGTTCCTCTTCCGTCGCATCCAGCCGTCCGTACAGGATGTTCTCCCGGATCGTCCCGCCGAACAGGATCGTCTCCTGCGGCACGATTGCCAACTGGGCGCGCAGGCTGGCCTGGCTGACGGTTCGCAGGTCCTGCCCGTCGATGCAGATCACGCCTTCAGTCGGGTCATAGAAGCGCGGGATCAGGTTGAAGATGGTGCTCTTGCCCGCCCCGCTCGGGCCCACCAACGCCAGGATCTCGCCCGGTTGAATCTCGAACGATACATCCTGAATGACCGGGGTGCCGTCTTCATAGGAAAAACAAACCTTCTCAAAAGTGATCCGCCCCTGGCTGACCGGCAGGGTCACCGCATCCGCTGTGTCCTGCACAGTCGAGCGCGTATCGATGAGCTCGAACACCCGCCGCACCCCTCCGATCGCCGCCCGTAGTTGCCCGTACAGGTTGGCCAGCCCACCCAGACTGGCTGCGATGGTGATGAAATACATCAGGAAGCCCGTGATTAGCGCCAGGGTCAGCCGCCCGGCGATCACTTCCCGCCCGCCGTACCACATCACCGCTGCGATCGAGCCGAAGCCCAGGAACATCATCAGCGACCCAAAGGCTGAGTTGTACACCGCCATCCGCAGGGATAGGCGAAATGTTTTTTCGTTGGCAGAGCCATACCGTCGTGACTCGTATTGCTCGCGCCCGAAACTCTTCACCACCCGCACGCCTTGCAGTCCCTCCTCCGCCACCACCGTGGAAGCCGCCAGCTGGTCCTGCACGCGCGTGCTGCCCTTTTCAATCCGACTTCCAAATAAAAACCCCACCAGCAGCAGCACCGGGATCAAGGCCAGGATGAACAGGGTCAGGCGCGCATTCAGCGTCAGCACGATCACGATCGCCCCGACCAGCGTGACTGTCTGGCTGAGCAGAGTGGTGAAATTGCTGGTCAGCATGCTGCGCATCTGGGTCACGTCGCTGGACAGGCGCGAAACGATATCCCCCACCCGCCGGTCTGCGTAAAAATCCAACGACAGGCTTTGAAGATGCTCATATAGGGAAGTCCGCAGGTCGTACACGATGTGCTCTCCCACGTAGGCCAGCAGGTAGGATTGCAGGAACGAGAAAGCCGCCTGCATAAGGAAGATTCCCCCCAGCAGGAACGCCAGATTGTTGAGTGGGGTGACGTTCTTGGACTGGGTCACGGAGCTGAGCAGGCGTACGATCACCAGCGGGAAGGCCAGCCCGAATCCGCTCGAGATTAATAACGCCAGGACCGCCAGACCCATCCTGCCCCGGTACGGTTTCAGGTACCCGAACAACCGACCCCACGCCACCGACTTGAAGGAAATGGATGCTTCCTTTTCTTGATTTTCTTTAGCCAGCTCTGGCCGCATTTCTTCATGCGACCGGCCGTCTGATTGATTATCCATAGTTTATTCTTTCCTTAGTGGTACTGATTAAATAATAGCTATCGGAGTCCGAAGTCTCCACATCGTCCCTGAAAGGGAGACTTCGGACTCTCCAACGTCAGGAGACGTTGGACTCCAGGAACAAGATTTTCATCGTTCGCCTATGATAAATCAGCTTTGTAAACTCAGTCTTAACAATAGACATAATTAAACATCTGGTTGATTAGGAATTGCCGGAGCAGAGGGGCCAGCCGGCAGCACGAGCCGTAAAGCCCAAAAACGGGTTGCGCGCGAGCTTAATTACAAAACAAAGAATAACAATCTTAAAAAGGGCCAAAAATGTGCATATGGGTGGCAAAAAACAGCTCAGAAGGAGCTTTATTGCCATATATGGGATTTTTATTTCGCGGGATTTGGGACAAACAAATAAGAAAAATGGTTGTTTTTTGCAGATAAAGGCGTTTTGTGAAAACAAAAAACGTACCATGTTACGCTGGAATAGGTAGTTCACCGCGGAATAACACATATGAATACTAGCTCGACATACCTGGCTGGTTTATCCTCTGGTAGAAATCTGCCACCGCCCGAAAGGCTTCTTTCGGTTCCCATGTCATATCCGGGTATGTCAAACCATGCCGGCCGTGCTCATAGCTCTTCGCCAGGCTGTAACTATTCATATCCAGGTCCATGCGCGGGTCGTCATTATAGGGGTTGGTCGGGGAAAGGAAAGTCATAACGAAAGTCCCGTTCACACCGGCCCGGCCGAGTACACCCAACTGATCCTTCAGTTCGCGCGCTTGCATCTCCTCATCACGTACGTAGTTACCCGGCTTGAGTTGCATGCGCGGCGGTGGCAGTTGCTTCCCCGTTAGCGCCGTGCGGATCGGGTTGGTCAGCATCGTAAAAGCCACCCTCAGGTTCGGACGGTAGTCCGCAATATCCCCGGCCATCCCTTCCGTGCTGGTATCGGCCCCTTTATAGGTGCGGCAACCGAACTCGGTGATGACCACCGGCTTGTCGGTCGCAAATAACGGTTGGAGCATTTCCGCATAGCGCTCCTTGATGCGCTTTGCCAGGTAATGGTCCACTCCCACGAAATCGAACAGGCTCCAATCCACCGCTTCCCATATCAGCGAGGCGTAGCTGACCTTGCCGTGGAATGCCTGCCGCACCCGTTCATTCGCTTTTTCCAGGAACGCGTTCAGCGGCGCGTTGTGTTTGCCAGCCAGGGTATTCTCCCGGAAGGATGGGTTGCGCATGCGCTGCGTGATATTCCGGCCCGGTACGATCCCCTGCATGAACAGCGTCAGCTCCGAGCCGACCAGCAGGACCAGTCGTCCTGGCCATTCGGCGCGCAGCTCTTCCGCCGCCCCGGCCGCCCTGGTGATATACGCCAGCGTTTCCGCCTGGCCCTTATCCCATATCTCGGGCGACAACCATACCTCCAGGCCCAGACCCAGTGCCGTCTCCGCCGCCGTTACCAGCCGGTTGATATCCAGCCCGCAGATCCTTACAGCGTTGCAGTGCAGATCGTTCCGTATGATCTCCAACTCGCGCTGCACCACTCTTGGGTCGAAATCCGGCCGCCAATTTCCTGCCATCACGCGTCCCACGTCGTAGCTAACACCTTTTATTTCCATCGGCTTGCTCCTAGGGTTTTCTATCATAAACGATCAGAATGTGCGCGTCATTCTGGAATATTTTCTCTACATAAAACAATGGCCCGACCGCAATGTCTTCCGGTTTTTCGCTCCCCAGGACTTGGAATAGAACAATATTGATGTCATCTCTTTGTGCTTGAACAAGCGCTTTAGCCAGGGATAAGGAATTGCTGTTTATATAATTTGTCAAAAATTGTATGGTTAAGGGTGTCCAATGGAGTTGGCCGAAATAGAAAACAAATGGATAAGGATAATACATGCCGGCAAACATGATGGGCTCATTTCCATGGTTGGTTTTTAACCATGTCAGGGCCTCACGGTACGGGTAATAATGTTCGGATGTGTCGGTAAGATAATTTCCCCACAGAGGCTTTTTTGTTCCGTCGATGAAAACCGGGCTTGCCCATAAATTGATCGCCAGGATGGCACAGGCGGTTATTGTGCCGATGATTTTTCTTTTCTCCATCAGTCGCTTTATCAAGGTCCACGATCCTGCCAAAACCGGAGGAATCAGGAAAAGATTAAAGCGGCTGTAACCAGTATAAATTAGCGTATCCACCGCAAAAAAGGCCGGATATAAAAAGAAAAGCGACAGGAAGAAACCAGCCTGCAGATATTCTTTTTTCCAAAACTGGAAGATACAGCTTCCACAAAAAAGCAAAAGGAAAGGCATACCAAATTGATCGGTAAAAGATCGCAGGATCGTGCTGTAAACAATCGGCTTGGTTAGATTCGCCAGCGTTAACGAAAACCATCGGGTCTGTTGGGATAGGGTTCCCCTAAGAAAAAGATATAACAACACTGGCAGAAGCACACAAGTGGCGATGAGAAGTTCATCCCCAAGGGTTTGCAAGGATTGTTTGATTTTCCCTGGCGAAATTCGCCCTTGCAACAAGCAGGCAATTAATCTCCACCCAACAAAACAAAACAAAAAAGGTATGGTTGTTTCCTTGATGAACCCGATCAAAATTAATACATACCAGGCCGGGTTTAGCCTGATTTTTTGAAAATCATCCTTCAACAGGCCGGGGATATTAAAGCATACGATCAGCATTAAGGCGATGGCCGGCATCTCAATATAAAGGATGGAAGAATAATAATAAACCAGCGGAATGCTGGCCACCACCATTCCCCAAAACAGGTTAAGAAATGGCTTCGAACGGGAAAGGTCTTTTTGGAAGAACCAAACCAGCGCGAATGTGCTGAGAAAAGGAACCATTCTATAGAACCCTTCCTGGTAAGGATTAACTTTGATTGCCATCGCCAGGCTTGGAATGACCGCATAGAACCAATAGTTAATGAAAGGGTAACGCAGCAGGACAGAAGAGGATATTCCTGCCAAAGGATTTTTTACGATGTTGAAAGAGATCACTCCTGCCACGGATAATATTCCAAGGAAGATGGACCATTTGGATTTCTTCCAGGCCAGATAAGCCGTCGAAAGAAATGCAATGATAAAAACAAGTACCCAGGTGATCGAGATGTTTGAAGCCAGAGATAATGTTCTTGTGATATGGATCCCCTCATCACCTCTCCATGGAATATCGATGGTCAATGCCTTGAAATTCAGAATGATCAACCCCGCCAGCAGGATGAGCAAATGCCACCAATTCAAGGGTTCTAGGCGGACTTCTAAATCTTTGGCTGAGAGAAATGACCAGATGGCCCCAATGCCGATGGTAAGCGCCAGGATGATTATCATTTCTGGTGTTGAGTTGGTCCTGATCCAATATGGAGTTACGATGAAACCAAGCGTGTAGATACCCGCAAGTAGCGCAATTACACACATCCTTGGCAATAGAAGGGATTTTGAAGACATCTTTTATTTTCCCCGCTTGGATTAAACCCGTTTCAGGACGATCTGGGCAAACATGGCTGGCGGATTGGCTTTCACTTTCAAGAGCTTTTCCATTCGACTCCAGAAATCAAAGGACCACCCGGGCATCAGCTGTCGCATGGAAACGCCACCTGAAACAAGGTAAAGAATCGGCATCATGGGATGAATATCCAGGATCTGCCACATCGGAAATTCGCTTTGAAAGATCAGACGGTCGCGCGAAAACATTATCCAGGGTAAGGCGCCGTTGGCTCCCGATAATGGGCCGCCGCTCGGAAACGACCAATCCTTGGCAGCCGGATCAAAAGGTTCATGATGCAAATGGGTGTAGATTAGTTTCGACCACGCAGTAACCCACGGTTCGATCATGGAAATCACCCCACCAGGGTGAATGCATCGGGCCGCTTCCTGAAAGAACAGGCGTGGGGCTGGAATATGGTGCAATACATCGGTCATAACAATCGCGCGCAGCGAGCCGCTGGCAAACGGCAAAGCTTGACCGTTCAGGATGGTTTTCACATGCCGGCAGTAAAACACCTCCGAAGTAATTAAAGGGAGGGTTCGATCCAGGAAACCAGCTCCCGATCCCAGTTCTAAGACCTGACCATGATCATTCGGAATGGTTGGAAGGATGGCGGAATACCACCTTTCGTAGATCCGGCGCAGGAAGCTATTCGTAAGAATGATTTCCCTTCGAATGGCAGTTGTTTCCGGATCATCCAGGTTGACACCCCGTAATTTTGGGTGAGACAATACTTCTTTGAGAAAATTGCCGGGCTTGTTCATATAAACTTTAATCTAAGGGCGGCAAAGATGACCATCCGCAATAAAAGCCATCCATGTTTCCAGCGGGAGATATTTGTCGCCCCGTACACGCGTTCTCGATAACGGATGGGCAGGTCGACTATTTTAAGATTTAATTTTGCCGCGCCAAAGATCAGATCATAATCCCCAAAAGGATCAAAATCCCCGAAATAAGACCGGTTGGCCACAATTTTTTTATAATCGACCATCCATAGAGCCTTGGTTCCGCACAGGGTATCTTTAATCGGTTGTCCAAGCATCCACGAAAATACCAGGCTGAAAATCTTGTTTCCGATCAGGTTTGCCGGTTGCATGGCTTGCTTTTCCATGGGATAGACCAACCGGACCCCATTGACGAACTCGCCTTTTCCGGTGACAAGCGCATCATAAAATCTTGGTAGATCTTCGGGCGGCACCGTCAGGTCCGCATCCAGGATCATTACAATATCCCCATCAGCTTTTTCGAAGCCCAATTGTACTGCGTTGGCTTTTCCCACCCCCCGCTGTTTATATAATTTGCTTTTCCATTCAGGATGTGCCTGTATGGTTCGTTCGAGTACCGGATAAGTATCGTCAACGGAATGACCCTCGACAAAAATAAGTTCGGTTTCGCTTCCCATGGCTGGAACACGCGCAAAGATCGCGGGAATATTACCGGCCTCATTGCGCGCCGGGATGATGATCGAAACCTTCGGGTTTTCTTTGGCCATTAATAAGGGTCGTGCCACCAGAAAATTCGTCAGGGCTAACTCGTTGAAAGGCCAGAATCGGTCCAGAAATCGATTAACCAGGCTGTCCAGCAATGGGAAACGGAAAGGTTCAAGAAATTCCTGCCAGATCCGCACCGGCTCAAAACCGGTCAAATTCATAATATTGGCGATATCTTCACGCCCCAACCAATTTTGTTCCAACGTCGGAACTGCCAGGCTCATTCTTTGTGCCAATGTGATTGGGAGTTCCCATAACCGGCTGTGGACATTCAATATCAAACGCGTTTGCCGTTCACATAAGGAATGAATTTGCTCAAAGACCTGTTGTACATCCCACAATTCGTCGATGGTATCGGATAAAAGAATGAAATCGAATTTTCCATCCAGCATGGTTAGATCATGCGCATCCACCAATTTAAAATTGAGTTCAGGATGTCTGGTTGATGCCCGTTTGATCATTTCCTCTGAAAAGTCAACGCCAACACCTACAGAAGGTCGCAGGGCTGCCAGCAGATCCCCTTCCCCACATCCGATCTCAAGAACCTTGGATCCAGGCGGGATAAGGAAGCCGTAAATCTCTTCGAGGCGATGGTGATAGGCGTTTCCCCAACCATGCCAGTAATCTTTTTTTCGCGCGAATGCATCCCAATGTTCTTTGCGCCTCTCCTGGTAATTCTGGCGGGATTGATCTAAATAGGTGCTTTTCATAAACGATTCAATTCCTGTTCACTTAATCCAATCGGACTACATTTTTGGAGATTTCTTTTTGTCCCATATCTGCTTCGTTCCTGGGAAACAATTCCCTGATTATACAACCCTGCCTCATGGAATTGGCAGGTACCAGCCATGCTTCAATAGAGGTTCCCGGATCCCACCACCCGCGTTGCACAACCTTTGGATGAACAGCTGTCTGCCTTTCATCGGGTTTTCCTAGTTGATTTAAAGTCCTTAAGTGCACATCAATCCTTCCACCCTTATCTTCAGGATCCCTGCTCACCTTCTATCTTTTCTCTCTTCTCTTCTTCCTCCGCCTATTGATTGCCCGCTTCTTATGCGCGATAATAACCAGCATAAATCACTGACTAGGAGTAAAGGGCTATGCGCGTTTTCACCACCCTCGGGCTGGTCTTCATTCTGGTTGGTTGCAATCTCTCCATGAATAATACGCCCACCAACCCGGCTCAGATTGCCACTCCCCTGGCTACCTCGACAACCCAATCGACGGCCACCGTGCCAGTCCCACCTACTGCGACCGTGACCTCCGTTCCTCCCCCCACCACCACCTCCGCTTCCCCGGCACTCGAGCTGGCCCGTTCAAAGATCAAGCATATCATCGTCATCATGCAGGAGAACCGCTCATTCGACCAGTACTTCGGCACCTACCCCGGCGCGAACGGCATCCCCATGCAGAACGGAGTTCCAACCGTTTGCGCTCCCGACCCTCAGACCGGCAAATGTATCAAACCTTACCACGATTCCAGTGATATCAATGCCGGCGGGCCGCATTCCTCTGCCTCTGCCATCCTGGATATTGACGGTGGGAAGATGGATGGCTTTGTAGATGCTCTTCGACCTGCCCAGAAATCCTGCACGAACCCGACGATTCCCGGCTGCGCCAAAGGCGCCGCTCCGGATGTGATGGGCTGGCATGATGCCCGTGAGATCCCCAATTACTGGGCCTATGCCCAAAATTTTGTTCTGCAGGATGCAATCTTCGAACCGGATGCTTCGTGGAGTTTGCCTGCCCACCTGTTCATGGTCTCGGCTTGGTCTGCCAATTGCTCAAAACCTGGTGATCCATTCAGTTGCGTGAATGCCCTCGATGGTCCCAAGGGCGGGATCACCACAGCCGATATCGGCAAGATCGATTATGCCTGGACCGACCTGACCTATTTACTGCACAAGTACAATATCTCATGGGCGTACTACCTGAGTGAAGGCAGCCAGCCGGATTGCGAAGACGATGCCATGTTCTGCACGAACAAACCTCTCAGCGCCGCTTCCGTCAGCATTTGGAATCCGTTGGTCGCCTTCGATACCGTCAGGCAGGACAATCAACTGGCCAATATCCAGGATGTCGACCAATTCCTGATTGCAGCCAAAGCCGGAACCCTGCCGGCGGTCGCCTGGATCGTTCCGGAGAACAAGATCAGCGAGCACCCGCCTTCCAGCATTAAAGATGGCCAGGCCTATGTCACCGGACTGGTCAACGCCGTCATGCAGGGCCCGGACTGGGATAGCACCGCCATCTTCATTTCATGGGATGATTGGGGCGGCTTCTACGACCACGTTGTTCCCCCGCATGTCGACGAAAATGGCTATGGACTGCGCGTGCCCGGCCTGGTCATCAGCACTTATGCCAGGAAAGGCTACATTGACCATCAAACCTTGAGTTTCGATGCTTATCTCAAGTTCATCGAGGATGTCTTCCTGAACGGCCAGCGCCTGGACCCGGGCAATGATGGCCGCCCGGATCCGCGCCCCACCGTGCGGGAAAATGTGCCTATCCTTGGTGACCTGGTTCACGATTTTGATTTCAGCCAGTCCCCCCGTCCCCCGCTGGTACTTTCAACCAATCCGCCCCCTGGTCCCGCTTCGCTGCCCTGAACCGGTTGTCTCGATCCCATCATCCCTTTTTCCTGGATTTTCTGATCCCTTTTCACGGTCTCTATTCTTTTCCCGCTGCAGTCCGTTCTCTTCTCATTCCACCTGTTCCAGCGGCTCCATGTGGATTAAAACGGTCTCCAGGCTGGGGATCTTGTCACGCAAGGCGGATTCCATCCGTTCCGACAACTCGTGAGCCTCCTGGATGGAAATCTCCCCGCGCAACTTGCAATGGAAGGAAATATTAAGCCGGTCTTTCTCCTTCAATAAAGTGATCTCGTGGATTTCACCGGGGATACCTAATGTCTGAGGCAGCTCTTGAATAAGCTGCTCTATATTCTTGTCATGGTAGAATGCCGCTTCGTCTGGACGGTTAACCTGTCTTTGCACCGGTTCCAGGTGAGTCCAAACCCGCTCGAAGGCCGGGAATGCTTCGGAAACGGCCTTCTCAAACGCGCTTGCCTGGGTATGCGCTTCTTCGAGCTGCATCTCCTCTGCAACATCCAGATGAACAGTCAGGATCTGCCTGCCGCGCACATCTGTGATATGGATATGGTGTACGCCCAAACCAAACCGTTCACCCAGGGCATGCAGCGCTTCTGTCAACTGCTCATCTTCTGCCTGGACCGGTTCGATGTGTACTAGTACGCTTGCACCGGGAAGAAGATCCTGCACGGCTTTTTCCACTAGGTCGGAAATCTGGTGGGCATGTTCCGAGCTGGTGCTGCGGCTCACAGCCAGGGTCAGATCGGCAAAGTATTGGTTGCCGCTTCTGCGTACGCGCCCCTGCCGTACCTCTTCCACTCCTGGCAGTTTGGCTACCTGCATGATTTCATTCTGCAGGTTTTCAGGCACCTCATCCAGAAGTTCACCCACCGCCCGGCGCCCGAGCCGCAGGACGGAATTGGCAATCAGCGCAGCTACCACCACCCCGGCAATCGAATCAGCCTTTGCCAGCCATGGGATGGCGAACTTTTTGGCTGCCATCACTAATAGCAGGCTCAGGATCACCACAGCCGAAGACCACACGTCATTCAAAAAATCCAGTCCCTCGGCTTCCAATGCCTGGCTGCCATATTTCTTTGCCACCCTGCGCAGCCGCTTTGCCAGGATGATATTGACGGCAACCGCGATTCCCATCACCAGGAAAGACCACGGCGAGGCCTCTACTGCCACCGTCTTGAAGAAAAGCCGGAGGATCGCCTCGTAGATGATGCCTGCACACGCGAACAGCAGCAGCACTACCTCCACCATGGCGGAGAGATTTTCATATTTCCCATGGCCATAGGTATGCGAGCTGTCCGCCGGCCGGCCGGAAATCCGTACTGCGAAGAAGGTTACTCCGGCGGCTATCAGATCCATCAAAGAATGCGCCGCTTCCGCCAATAGCCCCAGGCTGCCGGTTAAAATAGCTACGCTGGCCTTCACCAGAGTTAAAAAGATGATGGCTAGTACGGATAATAGCGCTGTTCCGTTTTTTTCTCGGTTGGTAACCGTTTCATTTGTAATCATAGGCTGCGCTGTTGATTGGCTACTTTTCGCTCGCTTTGCATGCCTTTGTATGGCTTTGCTTGGTTTTTGCGTATTAATCCCATGATTATACAACTTTACTCCATCAATTAGGCACGCCTTTCGTTGATGCTTCCAGTTGCGTAGACCTCAAATTACCACCTTTTAGCGCGATCCGGGAACTTTTTAATTGCTGGCAACGTTATATAATAGTGAAAATTGCGCCAATGCGTACTTGATTCTGTGGAAAGGAGATTCCCGTGCAACGTTTCATCCTTCTTCCCCTTTTTGTTCTCTTGACGCTATTAATCCTATCGTCCTGTACCTTGGTTTACCCTGCAGGCCCACCCACCCAACCGAATCTGTATAATGATCTCATCCAGACCATCGTCGCCCAGACCCTGACTGCTTTTCCATATCCCACCCTCCAACCCGCCTTTACGGCAACCTCTACGCAGACGGCTGTTTTGTTCCCGCAGGCACCGCAGGAATTTATTTCCTTTTA
>Ga0187873_1001247_pt1 | contig 21843 bp, 12 predicted proteins | sample June2016WEW_16_1_2_FD_133012 | JGI IMG/M metagenome (GOLD analysis project Ga0187873, IMG submission 133012) | Peatland microbial communities from SPRUCE experiment site at the Marcell Experimental Forest, Minnesota, USA - June2016WEW_16_100 | ecosystem: Environmental > Terrestrial > Soil >...
AATGCCCCAGCGGTCCGGGTCAAAAGGACGGGCTTTCCCTCGCTTTCTAGCACACCAGCAATCTCGTTCACAACTGACTTATTGGCAAGTGGTTACGCAGGAAATCGAACATTGTCGAAGTAGTTATGTTACGAATGCGCAGCAGTTCTCGATCTTTCTTGATCGCCGTGTCGCAATCAATTCCTACAACTTCGTCGTTATTGCTGACGCCAAGGAAGATAGTTCCGCTGTTGGTATTGGCAAACGCTGCAATCGCTCGTTGGAGGGGCACGTCCGCATGACCTTCTTTGAATTCAACCGACTGTGACTCACCGTTTTTCAGCGCATCCTCAAGCGACACCGCTTGGGGACGGTGCCGCCAGTCCTCGACTGCAAGGAACAGGACCACAACGGCCAAGGCAGCAAGCCAGGACGCCAAAGTCGCCATTGCGTTGAAGACGATGTGTTGGCGAATCACCCGCTCCTCGGCAGTGACTTCTTTGGGTATGATGATTGTGCCGACCTTATTGCCTCGCGAGTCGAGAATGAGTTTCGAGGCGAGCAGATACGACTTGCCGCCTGCTCGGATCAGCCCGCGTGACCTTGCCAGTTGGGAAATGGGGCCTGGTTCCAACATCAGAGGGAACCAGTCAGCCTCAGACACCAGGTTCCCTGAACTGCCGATGACGGCATGATCCACCTCATTGGGTACTTGGCGGGTATGAACTTTCACGGCGTCCTCGATTGTGGAACCGAACTCACGAGCAGCGCGCCTTAGAAGCTCGTCCGGCGCGTTCACATTTTGAGGATTCAAGACGCCCAAGGCGACAACGCCTCCTTTGACCTTCCTTGCAAACTGTCTCCATGTTTCGCCCGTTTCCGCCACCATTACGGTCTTCGGCCCGGTGAAAATCGAATCGTCAAGCAGCTTGGCTTGACCGATCAGTCCCGGAATGAATCCGAGGGCTTCGACGATTATCCCATCGGAAGTGAACACGAACACGTGCGGGGCTTCGACGTCCTCCGATTGGCGATGCGCCACTAGATCCCATTTGTCTTTGTAGGCAATTTCCGCCTCAACCTGGTCTGCCCATTGCTGTAATTGCAGCTCTGCTGATCTGTAAACTCCGTGGCGAACGAAGAGGTACTGCGCAACGGCAATGATCGTAAACAGGAGCGCGAAAACCACGGCGAATATCGGGGCGCGCCTGCGAATCACCCTGTAAACGAACTTTGCTGAAAAATCATAACGGGCCGCAGCGTTCATAGTGGCCGATTCAACCGGGCTTAAACCGCTCGTGTGTTAACGCAGGTACCTCCCGGAAGTCCATTGAGGCAGGGTCTCCCACGGGGCAGGGCCGCGCCCTGTTGGGTTCAGGCCGAGTGTCGGGTTTGCGGAATTGCAGACAGTGGCGACCGAGCCGTCGCGCCGGTTCAAGACTGGGCCCTCCGATGCTCCGCCGTCGGCTTCGCTGTGTATGTCGATCCAAATACGGGGGTCGGAGTTACCGGTAGAAATTCGGTTTTTTGGCGCGCCGCCGGTTATTGACACTGCGCGGGTGAGGGAGCAGTGGTTTCTGGTCTCACGCATTGTGGCCAGATCGTGCCAGAGGGGGACCGTAGCGTCAAGAAGCAGTTTTTGCCGCCGGTTTTGCCGGTTTTGTCGGTTTCGTCTCGGCACCGGACCGCTGGCGCATGGTCGCGCCTGAGGACCGGCTCAGCGGCTGGGGCAGTGCCCAGAGAGAGCTTGAAGTCCGTGGCACTGGGGGACCGGTCCGCCAGACCCGCCGGGATCTATCGCTTTTTGCCCTGCTCCGGCAGTGGGTTAGCCGGGCTGGCCGTGGGCGGCCCGCCGAATACCTACGGTCAAGGCCCGGCCGAGGCCACGGGCGGGTTGGCGTTGAGTTCGCCGGCGGGTTTGCCGTCGGCGACGGTCCAGACGCCGACGCGGCCGGTGAAGTCCGTGGCGACGATGCGCTGGGCATCGTGGGTGAAGAGGGCGCGCAGGGGGAGATCGCCGGGGGCCTGGAGGTCGCGGAGCTTGCCGCCTTTGGCGTCCCAGAGGGCGATGACGTTGTCGCGGCCGCAGGTGACCAGGCGGCCATCCAGGGCGTAGCTCACGTCCAGGGCGCCGGGGCCGTTGGCGGTCCAGCTCTTGGCCTGCCGGCCTTCCTGGACGTCCCAGAGTTTGACGGCGCCGTCTTCGCTGGCGGAGGCCAGGAGCTTGGAATCGGGGCGCCAACTCAAGGCAGTGACGGCGGATTTGTGGCCCGTGAGCGTGAAAAGCTCCTGCGCGCTGTCCGGGTCCCAAAGGCTGAGGCCGCCGTTGCGGTCGGCGCTGGCGAGGATTTGGCCGTTGGGGCTGAAGGCGAGGGCGGTGACCCAGTCGGTGTGCTTCTTGATCTTGTGCTGGAGGGAATTGGATTTGGTGGACCAGATTTTGACGAGGCGGCTGGGGCCGCCGAGGGCGACTTGGGATTGGTCGGGGCGGATATCGGCGGCCAGGACAGTATCGTAATCGTCACCCACGGTCATGAGCTTGTTCCCGCTGGCCACGTCCCAGACCAGTGCGCGGCCGGATTTGGCCCCGAGGCCGCCGGCGGCCAGGAGGACTTTGCCGTTGCGGCTGAATTTGAGGTCCACGGGCTGCCCCTCGGCGAAGGGCAGGACGCCGAGCAGTTTCAAGGTGTCGGCGTGGTAGAGGAGCACTTGCTTTTGGCCGGCGACGGCGATGAGCGGGGCCCAGGGGCTGGCGGCCAGGCCGGTGATGGCGTTGCCGCGCGCGGTGTGGAGCACAGAGTTCAGGGGCAGGGATTGGGGCATCGGGGGCGGGCCTTCGGGCCGGCCGAGGGCCTCGGGCTTGAGCGTGAAGTCGGTGGCGGGCGCCTTGGCGGCGATGGCCTTGCCACCGGCGTTTTCCAACAGGCCCCCCAGAATCCAGTTCTTGAACACGGCCAGTTCCTTTTCCGGGAGCGGGCCGCGGTTCGGAGGCATGGTCGGTTCCTCCGTTTGCATGAGGGCCCGCCACAATTTGCTGCCGTCCACATCGCCGGCCACGACGACCGGGCCGGAGCCGCTGCCCTTGAGCGCGCCCTGGTAGCTGGTCAAATCGAGGTCGGCCTTTTTTTTGTCCGCGTTGTGGCACTTGGCGCAGTTGGCCTGGATGAGGGGCAGGAGGTGGTCCTGGTAGGTGGTCTTGTCTTGCGCCGGCAGGGGGCCGGGGCTGAGGAGCAGGCCAAGCCAGCAGAGAAGGCCCCAGCGGAGGCGGAGGTCAGGGGCGGTGAGAGGGAGTCCACAGTTGGCGGTCCACAGTCCACCGTCCACCGTCCACCGTCCGACAAGCGTAGTCCGCAGTTTGGAATTCATACTTCGTGCTTCATAACCATCTCCCAAAAACAGATTCGCGCCCCAACTGAACAGTGCCCTTTGGAATCAATGGTTGAATACGAACTCCTTGGAGTTGAGCAGGGCCCAGAAGATGTCGTTGAGGGACTGCTCGAGTGACTCCTTATTCAGGAAGCCCTGGAGCCGGGACAACTCTGGGCCGGTCGGTTTGCGGCCCAGGCAGCGGAGATAGAGGTTGCCGATGAGTTGCTCGGGGGATTGGCCTGCCTTGAGGCCCTCTTTGACCAGGCCGCCTTGCTCGATCTTTTCCTGGACGGTGTCGCCGTTCAGGAGGTGGAGGGCCTGGGAGAGGTTGGGGTCGGTCTTGACCTCGCAGGAACAGACGGTCGCGCGGGAGGCACGGCCGAAAGTGGTGAGAAAATAAGTGGCGGCATTGCCGTCGGCGATTTGGACGGCGCGGGCGCCGCGCGGCAGGCCGGGGAACTTGTCCTGGGTGCCGGTGACCTGGCTGAGGCAATCGAGCAGGACTTCGGCGCGGAGGCGGCGGATGGCGGCCTTGCTGAAATTGCGGTCATCGGCGGCGTTGGTGTCGTTGGGGCGCGTGCCGAGCTGGTAAGTGCGGGAGGTGCAGATGTCCCTGACGAGCCGCTTGAAGTCGTAATGGCAACCGACGAAGCGGGCGGCCAGGGCGTCGAGCAGTTCCTGGTTGGAGGCCGGGTTGCTGATGCGCACGTCGTCCACCGGTTCGATGATGCCGCGGCCCAGGAAATGCGCCCAGACGAGGTTGACGACGTTGCGGGCGAAGAAGGGGTTTTCGGGCGAGGTAATCCAGCGGGCCAGGACTTCGCGGCGGCCCTGGCCTTTGATTTCGGGGGCCTCGCCGCCCAGGAATTTCGGGCGCATGGCGGCGCCGCTCACCGGGTGTTTCATTTCGCCCTCACCGCGGTCGAAGATGACCGTCTCGCGCGGGTCATCGCCGGGTTTGCGCCCGACCTGGGCGAAGAAGGCGGCGAAGCCATAGTAATCATTGAGCGTCCAACGGTCGAAAGGGTGATTGTGGCACTGGGCGCATTGGATGCGCATGCCCAGGAAGACTTGCGCCGTGTTTTCCGCCAGTTTCTGGGTGTCCGGCTCGATTTGGTAATAGTTGGCAGCGGGGTTGCGGAAAGTGCTCCCGCCGGCGGTGAGCAGGCCCCGGACGATGCGGTCGAGCGGCACGTTGGCGAGGAGTTGGTCGCGGAGCCATTCGAAATAGAGCAGGGCCGCCTTGGGATAAACCAAGTTGTCGCGGGAGCGAATCTCGAGCAGCTCAGCCCATTTCATCACCCAGAGGTCGGCAAATTCCTTGCGGGCCAGCAGTTTGTCCACCAGGCGTTCCCGTTTAGCGGGGTCGGCTTCGCCGAGGAACCGGCCGACCTCCTCGGGCGTGGGCAGGGTGCCGGTGATGTCCAGCGAGGCGCGGCGCAGGAAGGTGGCGTCGTCACACACTTCCGACGGAACGAGGCGCAGTTTCCGGAGTTTGGCATAGACAGCCTCGTCGACGTAATTGTTCGTCGCCGCGCCGGGCCAGCGGTAAGGCAGGCCCTGGGGAATGACGATGACCTGGGCGCCCACGTTGAACTCGCCGAAACGCGCCTGGATGAAGGCCTCGCCGCGCTGACCGGCGATGACGGCGCCGTCTTCGGCGACGCGCGCGGTCACCTCGTTGTTGCTGAGCAGCACCGCAAGCGGGGTCACGTCGCGTTGGGCGCCGTCCGAGTAGCGCGCGCACACCAGGAAGTGTTGCGCGGCGTTGGTGCCCTCGAGCACGGCGGATTTGGGAAAGATTTCGATGACGGTGAGCCGGGCGAGCGCAGGCGGATCGGCCGGCGCGCCGGCGGCGAGCCAGCCGGCCACCGTTTGGTAGAGCGGGCTGTTGGTGCGGAAACGCACGCCGCCCGTGTGCTGGACCGCGCCCAGGGCCTTCTGCACGACCAGGCTCTCCTCGGGCAGGGCCAGGTTGATGCGCCGGCCAACTTGCTCGCGCGTGAGCCGGAAATAATCGCCGTCCGGATCGAAGCCGAAGAGCGAAAGCCGGAACCCGTCCTTGCCGCGCGAAGAACCGTGGCAACTGCCGGCGTTGCAGCCGGCCTTCATGAACACGGGCATCACGTCGAGCTTGAAGCTGAGCGGCCCCTGGACCGTGGCGTTGGAAACCGTGACCGCCGCCGCCGCCTCGCGGCCCTCGAACTGGACCCGCAATTCCGTCTTGCCGTCGGCTGCCGGTTCGAGCGCCGCCTTTTCGAGCCGGGCAAGATTGCGATTCGCAAGCTTAAACTGCGCCAGCGCGGTTACCTCCCGCGTGAAGCCGTCGGCGTAAGTCGCCTGCACCACGATGCCCTGGCGCGAGCGGGCGCCGCGGAGTTGGATGTCAGGCGGATAGCACTTGAGGTCGACGGGCGGCAGCGGGGCGGAACTGGAAGGTTGCGCTTCTGCCGTGGCGGGAGCCGGCTGGGCGCCTGGGCTTTTCGGCAAATCGCCGGAGCGCGGCGCAGCCGGGGCGGCCAGCATGATGTTCGTTGCCGGCATGGTATTCGTGGCCGGGATACTGTTGGTGGGCGGGATGCCGTTCGTGACCCCCGCGCCAGCCGTGGCGGCGGAGCCCGCCCCAGAAAGAAGGCCCGCAATCAGCATGGCCAAAAGGCTGGCCATCCCCAGCGGATGCACCTTGGCGACCGTAGCTGCGCCGGAGGGCACGCGGGTTTCGTGGGCCGGCGTTGCGCCAGCCCGGCTTCCTGGGAAGGCGGACATTATTTCGTTTCCTTTTTGGGCGGCATGACGCGGAGGATGCCGCCGAAGGCGATATTGTGGGGAATAACCTGGCTGTTCTGTTTGACGTCCACGGCGCAAAACAGGTTGCGGTAAGAGCCGTTGGGGCACTTGGCATCCACCGTCAGGTCGAAGGCGATTTCCGAGTCGTCTTTAGTGATTTGCTTTTCCGGGGCCGAGACATTCTCCGGCAGGCCGCACAAGCGGATGGCCGCTTTGCCCTCGAAGGGTTTGGCGTTTTGGAGGCTGACGTTGAGCTTGCCGGAATTGCCCGGGTTGAGCCAGAGGGTCTCGATTTTGCCCGCCAAAAAGGGCGCGGCCACTTCCAGCGGGGCCAACTGGGAGGAGACGTAGAGCGCGCCGCCCTCCACGGTGGCGTGGCCCAGCACGGCGAGCTTCCAGGTGCGGGTCTCGGCGTCCCCGGCGGCGTTGAGTTGATAGAACACATTGGTGGCGCCTTTGGGAATCGTCGCCTCAGATTGGGAACCGACGCCCGGCGGGTTCCAGAGCATTTGGACTTCGATGGGCTCATCGAAGCCCGGCCAACGCTCGGCGGCAATCTCCAGGCGCATCGAGCCGGCCTGGACCAACGGCACCTTGGGTTCGACGATGCGCAACTTGAAGGGCGCCTCTTTGGTCACCGCCACGCAGAACTGGTCCACGCTGGTCGTGTAAAAAGTGCTGTTATTGGGACCGGGAACCAGCTCGACGTCCTGCCGGAAGGAGCCGGTGACGCGGCTGCCGCCGTTGGTCCAAACCGCCGTCAAGTCGAGCAACCGAGCGGCGATGGGCGCGTCCGGGGCGGCCTCGAAGACGAGCGGCTGGGCGTCGATGTTGGCGGCCATCCGCTCGGCTTGCAGGGTCACGCCGGGCGGCAGGCCCTGGAGGCTGAAGACCAACTCCCCGCCGAAGTCGGCGCGCCGGGCGGAGATCAACGTGGCGAAACGGTTGCCGCGCGGCACCACGATGAACTGCCGCGACTGGGAATCGTTGCGGGCCACTGCCGGGATCTTGAGCGCGAGGGCGGGCTTAACGGGTGTGACCTCGACCCGATAGAAAAAATCGGGGCCGCCCTGGCCGAGGGTGTCGCGGAGGCGGACGAAGTAGTTGGCCGTCTCCGGCGGAGTGAAGCGCAGCGAGCTGTCCGGGCCGGCGGCATCGTCATTGGCGGCAAGGCTTTGTCCCTTGGCATCCAGAACCTCGACCACCGAATCCAGCGGCGAGCGCAGCCGGCGCGCATACACGCTCACCTCCAACGCGAGGCCCTTGGCTGCGGGAAAGCGGAACCAGTTCTCTTGCCCCGGTTTGGAGACGATCCCGTTGAGCGCCAGGGGCGGCTGCAGGTCCGTGGCGGTGGCGTGGTCGCGGTCCTGGTTGGGCGGCGCGGCCAGCACATTGGAGAACGGGCAGACCCGAATCCAGTTCGGGGCCGGCGCCGTCTGCCCGTCCAATTCGGCAAACACCCCGAACTTCTCGGTCGGCGCGTTCGGGAGCTTCACCATGTTGGTGAACAGGCCCGTCGCTTCGCTAAACCAGGTCAGCGCTACGGTCTCGCCCGTCTTGCCGCCCGGCGGATAAACGGCGGTGGGGCGGGGAAAAGTGCCGACGTGGAGGCGATAATGGCAGGAGTCGTTGCCCTCGTAAGTGATTTCGCGGAGTTGGAGGATGTAGGTCCCATCCTGCGGGGCCAGGAAACTGACGAAGGGGTCTTGCAGGCCGAGCCAGGTGTCGTGGATGTCGGCCAGGAGCGAGCCGTCGGGCTGGAAGACCGCCAACCTGGGGTCGAATGAGCCCCGGCCCAATCGCATCCCCTCGACCTCCGCCGAAATCCGCTGCCCTTTCCTGGCCTGGACGGCGAAGCAATCCACGTCTTCGCTCGTGACGACGCCGGTCACCGTCGTGTTGAGCGGCACCTTCTGGGCCTGGGCCGGGGTGTTGTTCGGCTCCTTTTCCTCGACGACGGGGAAGGGGCCCACCAGGAAGGTTCGCAGCTCGGAAAGCCCGGTCGCCGTCCGGACGCGCAAATGGTGCTCGCCCAAGGGGCAATCGGGAGCGATTCTCACCTGGGCCTTGACCGCTCCGCCGACGACCGAGGTGAACTGGAGCACCTGCAGGCCCGGCTCGTGGCCGAGGATTTCGAGGGCATCCTGCAGACGCTCGCCCTGGAAGCTGAGTTCCAGTTCCGTGCCGCGCTGGCCGCCCGTCGGAGAGATGAAGGCCAGATGCGGCGAGGTGGCCGTCGTGGTCAACGGAAGGAGTATCCCAGCCAACAGGAGGCAACCCCAGAGGTCGAAGAGCGAACTCCGAAGTCCCGGGGCAGTCCTCAAGCCAGCAATCCCTTGGCTGCTTCGCCGTCTTTGACGATTTTGACCGGGCGGTTTCCGGCCAGGAGCGTCTTTTCGTAATCGATGCCCAGCAGTTGGTAAATGGTGGCGGCGTAATCGGGCACCTCGAGCGGGTCGCTTTCCGCTTCGCTGCCGGTCGGGTCGGTGGCCCCGACGACGCAGCCGCGCTTGATGCCGCCCCCGGCCAGCACGATGCTGAACACCTTGGGATAGTGGTCGCGTCCCCCGGTCCCGTTGACTTTGGGCGTCCGGCCAAACTCAGTCGTCACCAGGACCAAGGTGGAATCGAGCTGCCCGCGCTGGTCCAGGTCCCGGATGAGCGCCGCGAAGGCCCGGTCGAACTCGGGCATCTGGTTCTGAAAACCGTTGGCGATGTTGTCATGGTGGTCCCAGCCGCCGTAGGTGAGCGAGACGAACCGCACCCCGGCCTCGGTCAACCGGCGCGCCAAAAGCAACCGCTGGCCGGCGGCGTTGCGGCCGTATTCATCCCGCAGTTTGTCCGGCTCCGCCTTCAAGTCAAAGGCCGCCCGGGCCTTGTCGGAACTGATCATGGCGTAGGCCCGCTGGTAAAATGAATCCGTCCCGTCCAGCGCATCGGCCTTTTCCAGGGCGCTGAAGTGCTCGTCCACGGCCGCCCGCAGTTCCCGGCGCCGGGCGAAACGTTTTTCATCCACGCCGCCCGGCAGGTTCAAGTCCCGCACCCGGAACCCGCCGTCGGCCGGGTCGGCCCCCAGGCTGAAAGGGCCGTAGGCAGACCCCAGGAAACCCGTGCCGGCGAAGTTGTTCGGCTGGCTGGGGATGCAGACGTAAGGCGGCAGGTTGTTGCGCGGCCCCAGTTCATGGGAGACGATGCTCCCAAGGCTGGGGTATTGGACGGCCGGGCTGGGCCGCCAGCCCGTGAACATATTGTGCGTGCCGCGGTCGTGGTCGGCCTCCCCATGCGTCATCGAGCGCACGACGCACAGTTTGTCGGCGACCCCGGCGGTCTGCGTGAGCACCTCGGAGAAATACACCCCTGGGAGCTTGGTTTTCACCGTGCCCAACGGCCCCCGGTACTCGATGGGCGCCAGCAGCTTGGGGTCGAACGATTCCTGCGCGGCCATGCCTCCGGGCATGAAAATGTTGATGACCGATTGGGCGCGCGCCTTGGGGGCGGCGGACTGGGCCTGGAGCTTGAAGAGCTCCCCCAGGCTCAAGCCGAGGCTGCCGACCAGGCCCACAAACAGGAACTCGCGCCGGTCCGGGCGCCAGACCTGCGCCGGGCTGTTGCCGCCGCCATCACTGTTCTTTGGCATAATATATGGTTATTGTCAAAGTTAAATAACCATAGACTATCGCACGTCTCCGGCCAAAGATCAAACCGCGGCTGCGGACTTCGCCGGCTGTCCTGCTAAAGCGGGTAGCGGATCGCGCAGAGCGGCGCCTGGGCATTGCGGAGGGCGCCGCGGTCATGATACAGAGGGACGTTTTTGCCCGGCGGCGTGAGGCCCAAGACGGAACTCCCTTTCCATTGAACACGGTATTCGACACCCGCCGCGCGCTCGACCGTTTCGTATTCCCGCAGAGGAAAGGCGAGTTCCAGGACCTGGCCGGCGGCGAGGTGCGAGAGGACCACGTATTGCCCATGCAGGCCGGGACGATGCCCGGGTGCGGTGGCATCAGCCGCCGTCGCCGGCAAGGGCCGCACCTTGACGCCGGCGGTGTCCGCGCCATCAGGCAGACGAAGCTCGAGGCGCTCGAGCGGCTGGTGCGCGTGGAAAATGACGCGGCCTTCGTACGGAAGCGCGCTCCATAACTCGGCGGCAACCGGGGTCGCGCTCGTCAGGCCCGATTCTGGCGCGGCATGGATGGTCCGATTGAAGAGGAGATGGACGCGCAGCTCCCGGGCTCGGGGCCAATCGTATTGGGCGTTGAAGGCAAGGGCAATGCCCGCGACGCCACCGCCGGCCCCGCAGCCTTCGATGTCGTCGTGCCCGATCAAATCGTTGGCCGTGCCCCAGCATTGGAACGTGCCGCGGATCATCCGGTCGAGGCCCGCATAGGCAGCCCGCTCCGTCCGCGGGGTCTCGGGTTTCATGGGCGCCAGGAATGACACATCGACGAATTGGTTTTCGAGCAGTTGATTGCGCAGATAACGGTCGATGTCACCAAAGGGATCGACCGCCCCCGCGCGATAGAGCGCCACGCCCAGGCGAATCCGGGACGCGATGGCGCAGGACTCACAAATCCGGCCCCCCGAGACATCGGCCACCCAGCCATAGCGGGTCGTCTGGGTGCGGCCGATCCAATCATAAACGCGCCTGGCCCAGGCGACCGAATCCGGCCGCTCGTTCAGGCGTCCGAATTCGGCGATGCCCGCCGCCATGTCCATCGTGGAGTGCAAATGGCCCCACCAACCTTCGCCGCGCTCGACTTCGCCGTCTGGCTTGATGAAGTGGCTCACCCTGGTGCAATAGCCGATCAGCTTCTGCAGGAAGACCTTTACGTCCGCGCGCCGGCCTAGCTGCCAATACTCCACCAGCGGCAGTATCAGCCTGCCGCCGTACCACAGGGGGGCGTCTTTGCCGGGAGGATCATCCACGAATTGCCTGCCGTCGTATTCGTATTTCGGGAAGCAAGCGTAGTCGCCGCGATCCACGGCGAGGCGCAGCAATCCATCCGCCTGCCGATCCAACAACCGTCGCGCGGCCAGCGAACCGGTTTCGCGATACCACGCCAGCAGCCCGAGCATGGCGGAGGACTGGCTGAAGAGGCAGGCTCGGCGAGGCGTCCAGGAGGCGCCGCGGGTGTAACACAGCCCGTCGGCGGAATCGAACAAGCCCGCCAAATAGCGGCGGAGCAGGGCCTCGCGCGGGTCCATGGCTGCGCTGGTGATGCGCCGCGAGAGGATCAGCGCCTCCACATAGCGTCCGGTCATGTCACCATCATCCCATTTCTCATGCTCGGCGCGCGGCGGCGTGGCAAAAGGATAGACGCGGAAGAACGGTTGGCCGCCGCGCTCGAGGTCCATCCGGGCCAGCATGCTCATCTCGGCCAGCCCGCAGGCGTCCTGAAGCATATAGGTGTCGGGGACCATGGCGCAGGCGTTTTCCCGGCCGGCAACGGGCGATTGGCGGGTGGGGCCAGGCGCCAGGCTTGCGCGGGCGGAGCGTCCGGTTGCGGAAGGGCCAAACTCCCGCGCCGGTCCCTGCCGTTGGTAGGCCGGTTCACGCCGGCCAGGCGGGTCAACGGCCATAACGGTGTCCCCTCGCCAGTGCAGGTGGAAGGTTTGGCCGCCGCAGGCCGCCGCCTCGTCAAATTCCCGCAACGGATACTCGACTGAAACGCGCGCCTGCGCGGGGACTGAACCCAATACCACAAACGGTTGCTCGTACTCCCACGAGCATCGCTTCCCGTCTATTAGCACCGTCACCTGGCCACGGTCCGCCCAGTCCGGCAGGCGAATGCGAACCGCGCCGGGCCGGCGAGGCAGGACCTCGACCCTGCCGCGAGCCGGTTGGCAGCCGATGACCTCGCAAGCCGGTCCGCTCCTGGACAGCGCCAGGTTGACGGTGACGCCGCTCTCGTCTGCGGTTTGGCTCGCCGCCCACGCGAGCGCGAGGGCGCGCATGCCGCCGTTCAGGCAGCAACCCTCGACCGTGCCAACGTCTTCGCCGCCGCGTGTGCCCAAATGGCCGTTGGGCATGGATTGGCTGTCGAAGCAGCCCAACAGGAGGGGGTTGGGGCGGTTCGTCCCCTCCCGGTAAGCATTGAGATCCTTGAATTGCGCCTCGAGCAACTGGTTCCGGACGAAGCGCTCGACGTCGTTGAAGTATTCCGGGTGTCCGCAAGCCGCCAGTTCGAGGGCGAGGCGAATCGCGCTCGAGATGGCGCAGGTCTCGCTCGAGCCGCCCGTCGGGTAGGTGGCAAACCAGCCAAAGGAACTACCGTTGGTGCGCCGCACCCAATCATAGACCGCCCGGCAACGCCCCACGACCTTCGCCCGTTCCAGAGAAGATGAATTGCGAGCCGTCCGCGCGCATCCGGCCAGCGTGTCGAGCCAGGAGTGGATATGGCCTTCCCAGGAAAGCGGTTTGGTGATTTCGCCTCCAGGCCCGAGCACCGGGTCAGCCAAGGCCCAGCGCGTGAGGCCCTCAGCCAGGGCCAGGGCATCAGCGGAACCGGTAAGCTCGTAGAAGCGAATCACCGGGTAAATTTGGCAGCCGGCCAGGTGGCTGCCGGAGGACTGCTCGAGTTTGACCGTGGGGTCCACCAGCATGTCGCCCTGCCGTTTGGCGCGCTTCAACTGGCCGGTGATGAGGCGCTCGATCGCCTGGCGGACTAACGGGTCGCCCGAATCCTCGAACCACGCCACCAGCCCATAGAGGGCGCTGCCCTGGGAAAAGCTGTGATCGATAGCGCCGGAAGCCGGATCGTGTGCCAAGCCGTCCGAGCCGAGCAATCCGAGCAGATAGCGGCCCAGCCGCGCTTCCGCCTCCGAAAGCTCCGCGGCGCTGATTCCCATGCGGCGCGCCAGGAGGAGCGATTCCAGATAGCGGCCGGTCATGTCCCCGAGGTCCCAGCTTGCGTGTTCGGCAGTGGTTGGAATTCCATTGCTGCCCCGCAGCAGGAACCAAGGACGATAATCCAACCGCGGGTCCAAGCGGGCAGGAATGGCCCACGCAGCCAGAGACATCGGCTCGCGGAGATCGAGCGTGGCCGGGTTTTCATTGGCGCCAAGCGCGCCCAACCGGCCCTCCGCCGCCGATGTCACTTCGGAGTGCCCGACGTCGCACCCGGACAGGACCACGCTCAGAGCCAAAAGCGCGGGACACCACCCGTTGAGTCGCACCAGCAGCATGGCGAGAAGGCTAGCGCCGCAGCTCGAGCGCAGCAAGCCAAAGCGGCGCGTGTTGGGTGCGATCAATAATTGGCTTTGGTTTTGGCCGGCTTGGGATTACAATGTCAGCACTGAACCAGAGATGTTATGACAACCGGAAGCATTGGAAGGGGAGGGCCTTGGGTCTTCGATGAGGAAGCGCGGGAGCACGCCTTCACCCTGATTGAGTTGCTGGTGGTAATTGCGATCATCGCAATCCTGGCCGCCATGTTGTTGCCGGCGCTGGCGCGGGCCAAGGCCAAGGGCCTGCAGGCCCAATGTTACAATAACGAGCACCAAATGGGCCTGGCCTTCCACATGTACACGCAGGATTACCTGGACAGCTACCCCTATCACAATGGCTGGGCGGCATTCGGAGGCCAGCGACCGGCCACTCCCGACGTCACCGGTGACGCCTTCGACTACGGCGGCAGCCAGTGGGAAACGAATCGACCGCTCAACGCTTACGCCCCGAACACGGGCACGTTCCATTGTCCGGCCGATCACGGGGACTCCTTGAATCCTGTCCCTCCGTCGTGTTGGGTCGGCTGGGGGAACAGCTACCTGGTGGCCTGGTACACCTTTGGCGGAGTCGAGAACGTCACCGGCGATTCCGCCGACCCGAAGGGCGACCCGGCGCTCAAGGCGACTGTCGTCGCCCGACGGCCCGCCACCAAGATTATGTGCGGCGATTGGCCCTGGCATCCCAACCGCCCCCCCAACGACCCCCACGATGATTGGCACAACTCCAAGGGGCGGCAGTGGATGAACATGCTCTTCGGCGACGGGCACGTGCAGTATTGGCACTTCCCGCACAGTTACGATAGCGACTCGAAGTACCAATCGGACTGGTTCGACATGAACGCGGCTTGGTGGTAGGTCGTCGGAAGAAAGTGCCGTTTCCCGACATTTGTTGGGCAGCCAGTTTCCGCTCACCCCGGCCCTCTCCCCATCGGATGGGGAGAGGGGGAGCGACCGACGCCGTTGGCCCTATCGGACAATCACCCGGTAGAACTTCTGCGGCGCCGTGGGCGTGACGATGAACGGCGAAGGCGCGGTATTCGTCTGCCACGGCCCGGTGAGTTGATCGGCTTCGAGGAGGACGCCGCTGGTGCCGATGGTAATGTCGTTGGTGCCCATTTGGCGAATGAATTGGCTTTTGTTTTGGCCGCCTTGGAATTACAACGTCAATGCTCGATCAGAGATTATATGAACAGACCTTCAATTCGTTGCACCATCACCGGACTATTGCTGGCGGCCGCCACCGCATCCTCGGGCGCGGCGACCTTGTGGTCCATCGGCACCAAAGACACGAACACGGCGGAGTTCGCCCTCGGGCCCAAGGATTTCCAGGCCTACCGCCAGCCGGGGGTCTTCATCGTCGGAGCGTCCGATGCGCGGAAGGACTGGCCTTATGTGCAGCCAGGCGTAATCGATCCTTGGGGACCGGGCGCCCCGCAGACCTTCGAGATCTTCTTCGAGCTCGAGAGCGCCCCTGCGGAACCGTGCCGGCTGGAGCTTGATTTTGTCGACACGCATTCCAGCAACCCGCCGAAACTGCGCGTCGAGGTCAACGACCTGGCGCGGGAATTCCAGACTCCCGCAGGCGCCGGCGACGCCTCGGTGAATGGGGAGCCGGCCAAGGGCCGCCCTTATGCGATCAGCCTGGAGGTGCCGGCAGCGACGATGAAGGCCGGGGAGAATCGTGTCGCCATCACGACGCTGACCGGCTCGTGGGTGTTGTGGGACGCGGCGCAGTTCGAGGCGCCCGCCGGCGTCAAGCTCGCCGCGCCCAAGGAGCGCACGTTGGTGACTGGCATCGCTGCCAGCCGCACCACCCTGGCGTGGCAGGAGGGCAAGCCGGCCCAGGTGGTGACGCTCGACGTGCGGCGGATCGGGGGGCCGGCCGAGGCGACGGTGCGCGTGGGCGATCACCCCCCTGTCAAAGTCATGCTCCGGCCGGGCACGCAAACGGTCGAGGCCTTCACGCCGGCGGTGGCCGCGGCGGAAACGGTGCCGGTGGCGCTGGCGGTTGGCGGCCAGGCGGTGGCGGACAAGGAGGTGGAACTCGAACCGGTCCGGCAGTGGGCCGTCTATATCCTCATGCATTCGCACGTGGACATCGGGTACACCGACATCCAGCCGCACATCGCCGCCAAGCAGGCCCACAACGTCACCCGCGCGCTCGAGCTGATTCCCGAGACGAAGGACTATCCGGACGACGCCCGGTTTCGGTGGAACCTCGAGGTCCATTGGACCTACGAGCAGTTTTGGACCAACGCGACGCCCGAGCAGAAGCGCGCCTTCGAGCAGGCGGTGCATGACGGTTACATCGGCCTGGATGCGATGTACGGCAATCTGCTGACCGGGATTTGCCGGGGCGAAGAGTTGGTCCACCAACTTGCCTTCGCCAAGGAACTGGGCCGGCGTTGCGGCGTGAACGTCGATTCGATGATGATCAGCGACGTGCCCGGCCTGACCTGGGGCCTCATCCCGGCCTTGACGCAGGCCGGCGTAAAATACATCTCCGACGGACCCAACTTCACCGACCGCATCGGCTGGACGCGGGTCACCTGGGAAGACAAGCCGTTTTACTGGATTGCGCCCAATGGCAAGGACAAGGTCCTCTACTGGGCCCCTTATTTCGGTTACGCCTTCGGCCACACCGTGGACAAGTTGACCGACGCCGTCCAGCGCGACTTGAAACAACTCGAGGAAAAGGGCTACCCCTACGACCTCGTCCAGATTCGCTGGTCCAAGGGCGACAACGGCAGCGCCGATGAGCGCGTCATGCAACAAGTGCGCGACTGGAACGCGAAATACGCCTCGCCGCGGCTCATCATCGCCACCACCAGCCGGATGTTTCATGACTTCGAGCAGCGCTACGCCGGCAAGATTCCGGCCTTCCGCGGCGATTTCACGCCCTATTGGGAAGACGGCGCGCCCACCTCGGCCCGGGAAACGGGCTTGAACCGCCACTCCGCCGACCGTCTGTCGCAAGCCGAGACGCTTTGGGCCTTGCTCGACCCGGCCGGCTTCCCCGCCGCCCAATTCGCCGAGGCTTGGAAAGATGTCGCCCTCTACAGCGAACACACTTGGGGCGCTTACAACAGCGTGAGCCAGCCGGACCTCGATTTTGTCAAGACCCAGTGGAAATACAAACAGGCCTACGCGCTCGAGGCCGACAGCCTGTCGCGGGCACTGCTGGCCCGGATCACCGGGACGGGCGCCGCGCCGGCGGGGGCACCCCTCCAGTATGACGTCTTCAACACCGCCTCGTGGCGGCGCACGGACCTGGTGACGCTCCCCAAGGAAACCCCGGGCGACGTGGTCAAAGAAGCGGGCGGCCCGGCGGTCCCCTCGCAACGGCTTTCCGGCGGCGAGTTGGTCTTCCTGGCCAACGACGTGCCGGCCCTCGGCGCGAAACGCTACCAGGTCGAGGCCGGGGCCGCTCCGACTGCCGGCAGCGCCCGCGCGGAGGGCGTGACGCTTACCACGGCGCGGTTTACGGTGAAACTGGATGAAGCTACGGGCGCCATTGTCAGCCTGCGCCAGCAGGATCTGGATGCAGAGCTGGTGGACGGCAAACTCAACGAGTACCTCTACCTGCCCGGCGCCAATCTCAAGGACGTGAAACCCTGCGGCGCGGTCAAAATCACCGTCAAGGAACCCGGCCCGCTGGTGGCCTCCTTGCTCGTCGAGTCGGAGGCCCCATCCTGCCGGCGATTGCTGCGCGAAGTGCGCGTGGTGTTGGGCCTGGACCGCGTCGAAGTCATTGACCAGGTGGACAAGTTGCCGGTGCGCACGCCCGAGGGCCTGCACTTCGGCTTCGAGTTCAACGTGCCCGGGGCGGTCGTGCGGATGAACAGCCCGCTGGCGGTGGTCGAACCGGAGAAAGACCAGCTTCCCGGCGCGTGCAAGAACTGGTTTTCGATCGAACGCTGGGTGGACCTGGCCAACGCGCAATACGGCGTGACCTGGGCGACGCTGGACGCGCCGATGGTCGAGATGGGCGGCCTGACTGCCAACCTCTTGCTCTCGCAGCCGAACCCCGCCGCCTACTTGAAAACCATCAAGCCTTCGCCCAAGCTCTATTCCTGGGTGATGAACAACCACTGGCACACCAACTACCGGGCCGAGCAGGAGGGCAACACCACCTTCCGCTACGCCATCCGGCCGCATCATGGCTACGACCCGATTGCCGCCGCGCGTTTCGGCATCGAAGCCACCGAACCCCTGATTGCCGCGCCTGCCGCCGGCGCCGCCGCGCCGCTGCCGCCGCTGCGCGTCGAACCCGACGGAGTCGTCGTCACCGCCTTCAAGCCCAGCCAAGACGGCAAGGCCTGGATTCTCCGGCTCTTCGGCGCCTCCGGCCAGGACCAACTCGCCCGGCTCGTTTGGAACCAGCCGGTCTCGGTGACCTACAGCGACGTGGTCGAGTCGCCGGGACAGGAGGCGCCGGAGCGCATCCCCGTGCCGGCCTGGAGCCTGGTGACCCTGCGCGCCGAGCGGCCGTGAATGAAACGTTCCCTTTTGTGTCTTCTTTAGAAGGTTTTTCAGCCACGGACGGCACGGATAAAAGAAATCCGTGTCATCCGTGGTTAATTCCTTTCCTCGGTTGCGGCTTGGCCCGGACGCGTCAGGCGAAGATGAAGCCTCCCCGCTCCAACCCCAACGGGGTTGCGCAGCAAAGCCCAGGGTTGGCGCGGGGCCAACCCTGGGTAATCGCGCGGCAATGCCCATCAACCCCAACGGGGTTGCGCCCCGGTGGCCGGAAAACCAGTCGCCTGCGTTCCCTGCCGGCCACAACCCCGTTGGGGTTGATGGCCCTTCCATCGCCGCTACCCAGGGTTGTCCCTTCGGTCCAGCCCTGGGCTTTGTTACACAACCGCGTTGCGGTTGAAGCCGCGCACCGTTTATGTTCACGACCACTTAGCCTGGCGCGAATGGGCTTTGCCGCGCTGGGTCTCTTGCGCTTTTTCGCGGCGACGGTTAGGATGAAACACTGGCCGGCAACTGTCCTTTGGCTGTTGCTCCTGTGGCCCGGGGTCGTTGGGGCGCATCCGATTTCTCTGGTCAACGCCACGGTCGAGGTGAGCAGCAACGCGGTGGCGGCGCGCCTCGAGGTGATGTGTGAGGATTTCGTGATGCTCTACGGCTACACGCCCGACCGCGATAATTTCATCTCGCGGGCCAACCTGCAGGAGGGCATGAGCAAGCATGGCGAACTGTTGCTGCGCGATTTCATGATCCGGGACCGCGAGGGGCAGTTGTTGCCGGGCAAGGCAGCCGGTGTCGAGTCGCCGGTGCTGCCCGAGCGGGGTGTGCTCGTCGAGGATTTGATGCAGACCAAAGTGGTCTATCGCCTGCTCTACCCGGCGGCCAAACCGCCCGAATACCTGACCTTCCAACAGAAGATCGGCAACACCGGCGGCTCGTTCCTGCCGTCGGTGCTGCAACTGACCGTCAACCAGGCCGGGGCGGAACCGCGCCCGGCGGTGGTCTTGACCGGCGAGGGCGAGGTCCAGACTTATGCCTTCGATTGGTCGGGGGCCGGGCTGCAGCCCCAAGGCGCGGTGACGGCCAACCTGGCCGGCAGCCAGGCCCCGCCCAACATGGGCATCGAGAGCTACGGCTCGGTTTATGCCTTCCTCTATATCGAACCGGCCGAGGTGCGCGTCGAGATCCTCATGCCGTTGCTGACGCTGGAGACCTGGATGGAGGCGCCGCGCAAAGACCGCAACTTTCTCGAGGTGGCCGAACAACAAGCGGCGCTGCCGGCGGCGAAGGAGTTTTTCCGGGGCCGCAACAAGGTGGTGGTTGACGGCCTCGAGGTGGCGCCCGTCGTGCAGCGGCTTGATTTCTACGGCGTGGATTTCAAGGACTTCGCCGTGGCGGCCGAGCCGCGGCGCCTCAGCGCCTGGACGGCGCGGGTGGGCGCCATCCTGAGCTACAGCACCAAAGGGATGCCCCGGCAGGTCGACATCACGTGGGAGTTGTTCAACGACCGGGTGCTGACCGCGCGCGCGGCCGTGTTCGCCGGCCAGGAAGGCAAACGCGTCCGGCTCACCCTCTACCAGCCCACCTTCACCTGGAAGAACCCCGGCGCCCCGCCGCTGCCCGAGATTGCCCCGGTGCGGACCACCGATCCGGACGACCGGACGCGCGCCAGCATCGCCGAGACGTTGTTGAAAAACATTTACCGGGCTTTCGATTACCGGGACGAAAAGGTCATCTACGACGCCCTGGCCCGCAGCGTGCAAGGCGAGTTGCTGGCGGACACGTATCTGAGAATCCACGGGAGTTTGCTCATGCAGGAACAAGGCGGCGCCGTCGCGCGCGTGGAACTGGTCGAGCCGCTCGAGACCCGAGTCAGCAACGCGCAATCCGGCGCCTACACCGCCCAGGTCAAGTGGCAGGTGACGGGCACGGTCGAGCATTGGGGGCACATCCACACCCGGATCAACGCCTACGAGGCGTTGCTCCGCATCCGCCGCGCCGCCGGGGCGTGGAAAATCACCGGCCTGGAGGCGGGCAAGCAGGAGCGCGTCGGTTATTATCTCAAGGTGCGGAAATTCTGAGCGTGATCGCTATCGAGAATCTCGTTTTTCATTATCCGCGCTCGACGTTCACGCTGCGCGTGCCCGAGTTGTCCGTAGCCGACGGCCAGAAGGTAGCTCTGGCCGGCCCGAGTGGTTCGGGCAAGACCACGCTGCTCCACCTGCTGGCCGGCATCCTCCTGCCGGACCAGGGCAAGATTGTGGTCGGCGATACCCAGCCGCCGCGGCTCAGCGATGCCGGGCGGCGCGCCTTCCGCATCGCGACGCTCGGACTCGTGTTCCAGGACTTCCAACTGCTCGAGTACCTCGACGTATTCGAGAACATCCTGCTGCCCTACCGCATCAATCCCGCCTTGAAGCTCACCGGGGCGGTGCGCGAGCGCGCCCGCCAACTGGCGCGCGAAACGGGCATCGACCACCGGTTGACGCACCGGCCCGGCCGCCTGTCCCAGGGTGAAAAGCAGCGCACCGCCCTCTGCCGCGCGCTCCTGGCGCAGCCGCGGTGCCTGCTGGCCGACGAGCCGACCGGCAACCTCGATGCGGCGGCCAAGACGCGCGTGCTCGAGGTCTTGTTCGAGCAATGCGCCCGCGCCCGGGCCACCCTCTTGATGGTCACGCACGACACCGGCCTGCTCGGCCGGTTTGACCGGGCCATCCATCTGGCGGAGGTCTCGCGATGAAGCAGGTCTGGTTCCTGGCCTGGCAGTCTCTCCGATTCAACCGCCTGCAATCGGTCATCCTGGTCTTTGGCCTGGCCGTTACGCTCTACCTGCCGCTGGCCGTCAACGGCCTGGTCGCGCGCTACCAGGCGGGCCTGCTGCAACGCGCCGCCACGACCCCGCTGGTGGCCGGCGGCCTGGGCAGCCGCTTCGATCTCGTGCTCCACGCCCTCTACTTTCGCGGCCGCGTGCCGCGCTTGCTCAAGATGGCCGATGTCAACGCCCTCCGCGATACCGGCTACGCCCAGCCGATACCCTTGTATGCGCGTTACACCGCCCGGCGCGCGCCGGTGGTCGGCACGACCCTGGATTATTTCACCTTCCGGCAACTCCGCCTGGCGCGCGGCCAGCAACTGCTCGAGATCGGTGACTGCGTGCTCGGCCCCGAGGCTGCCGCCGCGTTGAACCTCGCCCCCGGCGACCGCCTCATGACCGACCCGGAGAACCTCTTCGACATCGCCGGCTCCTACCCGGTCAACCTGCGCGTGATGGGCGTGCTCGCCCCGGCCCGCACGCCCGATGACGGGGCGGTCTTCGTCGACTTGAAGACGGCCTGGCTGATTGCAGGTTTGGCCCACGGCCATTCCGACATCACCGGGACCAACGCCGACGCGAACGTCGTTTTGAGCCGCAACGCGACGAACGTCACCGCCAATGCCGCCCTGCCCGAGGTCACCGAGGTCACCCCGGAAAACCTCTCGAGTATTCATTATCATGGCGACCCCGAGGATTTCCCGGTGTCGGCGATCCTGCCGGTGGCCAAGGACGAGAAGTCGGCCGCGCTGCTGCGCGGCCGCTACCAGGGACCGGAAGCAACGGTTCAAATCCTGGCGGCGCGCAGCGTGGTCGAGGAGTTGCTCGGCCTGGTCTTCCGCATCAAACGCTTCTTTGACGCCAATGCCGCGCTGGTGGCCGCGGCGACCGGTCTGTTCCTGCTGCTGGTGGTGGTGTTGTCTTTGCGGCTGCGGCGGCCGGAAATGGAGACGATGTTTCGCTTGGGCTGCGCGCGCGGCCTGATGGCCAGGCTCGTAGCGGCGGAACTGGCCGCGATCGGCCTGGTGAGTGTCGCGCTTGCGCTCATCGGCAGGGAAATCACCTTGGCGCTGGTGTCGTTATGGTAAACCGCAGATCGAAAGTCTCCGGACGCGGGTGTCGAGGGTCGAGGGTCGAGGGTCGAGGGTCGAGGGTCGAGGGTCGAGGGTCGAGGGTCGAGGGTCGAGGGTCGAGGG
>Ga0187873_1001255_pt1 | contig 21742 bp, 17 predicted proteins | sample June2016WEW_16_1_2_FD_133012 | JGI IMG/M metagenome (GOLD analysis project Ga0187873, IMG submission 133012) | Peatland microbial communities from SPRUCE experiment site at the Marcell Experimental Forest, Minnesota, USA - June2016WEW_16_100 | ecosystem: Environmental > Terrestrial > Soil >...
CCGCAACTGCCACGTTGACACCGTGCACCTGCCAGACGTCGTATACGGATTCAGGCGCACGGTTAAGAGCCAGTAACGCACGATTACGGTTTTTACGCACCCGTGCTGGATCGTCGCCAACCGTTCCGCCGAAATTTAGAGAAGTCCACGGATCAGGACTGCATCCCCCCCGGCGAGTAAACACAGCCTGGGTCAGGCCATCTGCCAGTTGTTCAAATTGATAAAAACGAATTCCAGCAATGGATTGGAACGGCATAGTTTACTGCGGCTTAAGGGTTGCGAATTTCTTGGAAAGCAACCGCCGTGTATCGACCATGGTCTCCTCAATCAGCGGGAACATGAACCATGCAGTACTAAAACCAAACAGGAAACCGGTCAAAACACGCAGGAAGGGAGTACTTTCACGGTAAGGAAGAAAGGATTGAATGAAAGTACTGGGAATCTGGCTGAACAATTGAGAAAAACCATCCAACCCGATTGGAACCACACCGACCAGTACCCATATGATCCAGTGCAGTTTCGGCAACCGCCGGCCGGTGCCAGCAAAGATCAGTCCAAACAAGGCCATCGCTCCCCAGATGGCTACATCCCGCTCACAAAAGGCTACTTTATAACCCATGATCGGGTTGCCCTGGAAAGCGCGTGCCTGCAGCCGGCTGGGATCATTTAAATCGGTAATGCCGGTAACTTGCTCGAAAGTTAGAACACCTGGAATTTTGGCAGCTGCGTGCGGATAATAAGCCTGTTCGCCAAATAAAAAGAAGGATCGGAATGCCCATTGGTGACATAATGGGCTGTAGATCTTATATACCACATCTGCCGGGCCGTTCCAGCCAATTTTCTTGAAAACTGGGGCCATGAACGGAATGCCTACATAAAGAACCAGAAAGAAATTGAAAATTGCAAGATAATGTTTCGATAACCAGAACGAGAAGCGATCCGATCTCGTAATGCTCTGGCTTCCGGCAGTATTCATTCGAAAAGCTTTGTCATTAATCCGTTCTAATTGGGCGCGCCGATCTGTGGCCGCTCCGAGAGTCATCTGCAACTGTTGGCGCGTAAAAGGTGCTTTCAACTTGAATGGCCCTGCCTCGACGACAGGTATATCAAGAGCGTAGGCATCATGAAAAGCAGGATCGGAGTCAATATCAATTATGGTTAATTTATGAGGAATTACCTGCTGGAGTGCTCTCAAATCTGCCTCGGCTTCTTCACATAACTTGCAATCTGCCCGTGAATAAAGGGTTACATTGATCATGAGCCAACTCCTGCTGAATTCGTAATCATGGTTTTTTCTGAACAGCGTGGATAGTGCGTGTTAGGGAGGATTTACATACCAAACACTTATTGCTAATTGATACAAAACAAAGTTAAACGCACTAAAGGCCAAAATTATAGAATGGTACAAAACTTGCCAGAATATTGAAAGAGCCCAGAAATAGCAGAAAGCCTGCGATAACCAGGAGTATTCCCATAACAATCTCGGCATTTCGCATGACTTTACTGTAACGACGCAGTATGGTGGTAACCCATCCGATGCCCACCGCCGCCAGTAGGAACGGGATTGCCAACCCTGCAGAATAGGCCGACCCCAGCAGCAATCCCCTGGGAATGGAACCGCCGTTCGCAGCAAAAGTCATAATGGAGCCAAGAATTGGCCCCACACATGGCGCCCAGCCTGCAGAAAAAAAGACACCCATTAAAAGCGATGATATGTAACCCCAGCGCGGGTTCGTCTGCGAATGAATGCGTACATCATATTCCAGGAAAGGGATGCGGAACACACCGATCATGTGCAGGCCGAAAATGATGACTATCACTCCTCCTATCTTGGCCAGCCATGTACGTAAATCGAAGAGCAAGCCTCCCACGACAGCAGCCAGGATATTAAACAGGATGAATATTAAACTAAATCCCAAAACAAATGCCAGGCCGTGGGAGAAAGTAACCCAGCGATTTTGGCTGGTGGATTCTCCTCCTACTGCCCTCCCACCAAGGTATCCGATGTAAACCGGCACCAACGATAATACACATGGAGAAAGAAAAGATGCCAGGCCAGCCAGAAATGCCAGACCTGTTGATATATTAAAATCGTCCATTCCACCTGCCTACCACTAAAAAGAATCCACCACAAAAACGTGTGTGCTACCAGTTTGCCAATTTTGCCAGGTCACCTGTCCTGGCTCAAGTGGAACGTTTGGCTGAGACCAGCGGAAAACCCATTTGGCATCTTCCGGTCTGCAGTTTACGCAACCATGCGAGCGCACCGCGCCAAAATCATTATGAGAGGTGGCCGCATGGATGGCAACTCCATTCTGAGCAAAAAACGTAGTCCACGACATACCGGGCAGGTCATAGCTGGCCCCAGTGGCGGTGGCCGTCATACGGACGGAGATCAATTTCCAAAAAACCGAATGTTCGCCCAAGGGGGTAGAATCACCCTGCATACCCGTTGAAACACGGCAAAAATAAACTTCTTTATCACCCTCCATGCAAGACAAAGTCTGGTAGTTTAAGTTCACTACCACTTTCTTGGTTGCCGGATCCACATCCGGGTTGATTGGGGAAACATCATCCTGCGTCAAAGGGCGGAAAGCAGCCCCATCGGCCCAGAAAAGGTCGCCTGGATTCCCATACCGTTCATTTACATGATACTGGATAGTGCCGGAATCGGAAGTGCGGACCTGGTCCATCCACATGACTTGTGAATAATACAGACGCGCTGGCCTGTTATAGGCAACATGGTCACGCATCCAGCCTGAGACTGGAGCAGGATTATCCAAAATAAGATCGACATAGGGAACAGTCACTTCTGCCCAGAAGCCATTGGCTCCAGACGGAAGAACGGTCAGTGGAGTATTGGGAAGGTTTTTACAGGGCTGAAGATATGGAGACCAAATATAGCCTTCGGGTGTTTCCACCCAGCGTTGGTTGGGGTTATTGAGGTTGATACTTTCCGCACTGACCTCACGCTGCCAGGCAAAAACCTCGTCCGCGTGCGCATCGCGCACTTTTTTGCTGGTAACATCCGGATGTGTCATGATCGGAATTGTACCGCCCCATTCCAGACTGGTATCAGTGGTACAGTTTCGGCCAAGCAGGTCGGCCTTGGGGAAGTCAGCTAAAGTCAGGCCGGGTGCAGTCGCCGGAATATTCCAACGGTTGTTCAAAGGGCGCAATGCCAAAGCGCCCATGCCTAGGCCGGTAAGTTTCAGAAATTCCCGTCGGGAAAAATTGTTATTTTGGAAAGTCATGGCGCCAAGCATACCCGTAAAGTTGGAGGAAGTCAACACACACCTTATAAAGGGATTAATATTTCCCAAAGAACATTTCCAACGCTTTCAGGCATTCCTTGCTTATTTTATGCCCGGTATCTGATTCACAATATGTAACCAACGCGCCAGCTTGTTCAAATTGCAATACCGCCTTGCGGGATTGTTCTACAGGGACCACGTCATCCTTGCGCCCGTGGGAGATAAAGACCTGTTTTCCGTTTAACCGTGGCATGACAGGTAAAAACTGCCCGCCTTCCGGGATGAATCCCGAAATTGCTGCCAGCTGCCGGATGCGCTGGGGGTACAGCAACGCCAATGTATACGTCATAGCTGCTCCTTGGCTAAATCCCATCAGATCGAATTGATCAAGATCCATCCCAGCTGTCGCCGCCCACTCATCCACAAACGCAACCAACGCCTCCGCCGCCGGACGGAAATCTTCCAGAGAGGCCAGCCCCCATGTGCCAGGTCTGATCTCACGCCAGGAATAGCCGCCTTCCGGAACTGTGAAAATTCCGCGCGGAGCCAAAATGGCGATATCGGTCGCAAGGTTTCTTGCGAATACAAGCATTGAGTTTTCATCACCCTTCCAGCCATGCAGGAGAATAAGAAACCGCTTTGGTTTTACCGCGGGCATACGCATTCTAAAGGACCAATCCTTGAACGTCAAAATTTGAGGATCAGTCGTGGTCGGCATGTTTCTGAATCCATTCGAAAAGTAGTAAAACCAGCAGAACGAGCACCACCGGGACCATCCCGCCCAATAAGCACAGGATTCCCATCAATGCAGCACCCCCTCCATAAAATAAATAGATCAGACCATCTCCTATAATGAAAAGTAATAATACTGCCCCAATAGCCAGGCGGATGTTCGTTTGGCGGGCGTATTTTCGCAGATCACGGGACATATATTTCAACCAATCCAGTGGACGGGGGAATTAAACGACATCAAAGACCATTACACTATACTTGTCGGGACCAATAGCGTCTTAAGCGATTAGGCCAGGCGACAGCTTGCTGCAATTCCGGAAGAGCAACCATGGTTGCCTCTTCGCCCTTTTGGATAATCTGATGAATATCCACATTATCCAGGAGGCCAATTCCATCAACATCCGGACGGATAACAACTTCGGGATTATCTACCCGGAGCCGTAATTCAGCCATATTGCGACTGGAAACATCCACGGATTGTAAAAATATATTGAACGCTTTTGCAACCCGCGTACGTGTGAGACGTTCCGCTAGTAGTGGATGTACCTGGACCGGCAACGGCAGACTTATAAAACCACTAGTTGCCTCGGTCATTATATCCAGGACTACCGCTACCACCGGGAGCGCCGGCGCTAGAGAGCGCGCAACAGAAACCGGCACAGGATCCAATACTGCCCCATCCACCAATTGTGTTTCTCCGTACTGCTTGGGAGGAAAGACACCTGGCACGGCTATCGTTGCAAGGATTGCATCCACCACCCGGCCCTGGCTCAGGACAATTTCCCGGCCTGCTTTTAGGTCAACAGCAACCACTGCGCAAGGTATGCGTAAATCAGAAAAGGTCTTATTGCCGAATAAATCTTCAAATAACCTGGCCGCCTTGGAAAGGCCAAGGATGCCGGGTCCTTCATTCGGAGAACGTGCAAATAATTTGGATTGGTCCAAGTGAGCAAACGTTGCTTCCATCTCGTCGGGTGTATAGCCGGCTGCGTAAGCCACGGCTACAATCCCGCCAGCACTCGCTCCCGACACTGCACGAATTTTAAATCCAGCACTTTCTAAGCGGCGCAAAACGCCAATGTGAGCATATCCACGGGAACCGCCTCCGCCAAGAGCAATAGAAATATCCATGAATGATTACCTCGATCCACTTTCTACCGGAGGCTTCAAGCTACGGAAAAATTTAAACAAAAGAAAATCATAAACTATTTTCAAATCACCTCCAAGAAAAAATGGTGCTGAACAAAAAACGCAGGTTGTAGTCGGAGGCAACCACTTCCAGTCCGCAATCGGATCCTGGTCAATATCTTTGGATACATCTGCCGCAGGTACGATCTTAGCCAATCGCAATAACCCCGGTTCTTTCAGTCCATATTTGACAATAATGGCTTCGAACGAGCATAGTCCATCAACATGACCAAGCTCAACTCATGCTGCATCAAAAGGAATTGCGCCGGTTTCCTTAACAATCTTCTCGATCTGACTGGCAGGCACAAACAGGAATTTGGCCTGATTATCCACAAAACGGATTATCAGCCAGGGATAAGCCACGCGGTCTACATGAACACGAGAACGAGGAACCCTAAGCACGCTACACTCCTTTCATAAATAGGTTTAAAATGATTATACTCGTGAAAGGAATACAATGACTTCCATCGAATCCCTTGAGAGTTCCTCCCCCATTGTCACGCGCGCGGTCGCAGCCGGGTTGCGCGGCGAATTTTGCGATAATTACGAATTTCCCGGCTGGCAGAAAGCGCTATTAAACGGACTTGGATTATTACCGCAAGGCATGGCGCGTTTTGCCATAAGCCGCTTTCAGTCCATCTCTGGACTGCCTCCGAGGGTGCTGGACGATTTTTCAATGGATGAACTGGTGCATGCGCGCCTTGATGACTACGCGCAAATTGCTGGTACTTTCCCGGTAATTACAGTCGGGGCAGCACTTGGTGGCGCAACCACCTACCTGTCGCTGGCCCTGGGTGGTCCATTCCTGCCCCAGGCTTTTGTCGTCACACTCAAAGGTGGTTCCATGAGCGGGAATGTGAACGAATACCTGCAGCGTTCTCTGGCATCCGCCTTACGGATTACAAAAGAAAAACCCGGACTGATGACCATCCAGCATTTCGATCCGGTACACGATGGCTGGCTGACACGCTTCGTAAACCACTTGCGGTTCAAGTTACTTGACCTGCCATCTGCGTACGCCGAATTCGTTAAATCGAAGCTGGAACCGGGCGGCGCGATTGTTTATTTCGATGGGGGCGCCTCCTGGCTGCGCTATCGTGTTGGGCCGCGCAGCGTTTTTCAGGTAGGCGGATGGGGCGGGATTTCTGCAGAAGAATTTCTGGAAGGCAGTGACCGCTTGGTTCGTTATGCTCGACGGGCCGGACTAAAGTTCGCGAATTGGAAATTAAAGGATTACCCTTTGGAAAATGGGCCAGAATCGGAATGGGGTTCCGAGCCGGGCATGGCTGAGGCGCTGGAGAAATTTTGCAGGATCGAAGGGTATCGCTTCATAAGCATTCCCCTACCCGATCCGAATAATTTTTCTCAATTGGCCTTTACAACAGCAAAGAAATTACTTGAAAAAGAAGGGCGTCAACCGGCCGGTACGCTGGTGGAAATGTTTAGCCAATTTGATGCTAATGCTTCCTTCCAAAGTGGACTCCTGCCCTTGTGGCTGATCTTCAACACTCAAGATTGCCTGGAATATCTCGAGAAAATGAGTAAATATTTTCCAACCGGTGAGCCGGTCTTCTTCTCTCCGCTTGCAACTTTCTCACTGACGCCTGACCTGGTGCCTTTCCAAGAGTGGGAGGCGGCGCTCTCACATTTTCATATGATCAACATTGGAACTCGTCCCAGTCACTACCCCTCCGATGCGCGCGCCTTGGTCAAATGGGCAGATCCTCTCCGTAAGTGGGTGCAGGAAAATCGACAGCCTCTTCTCTCGATTTTGAGTCCTGAAGAAATATCCAACCTAGCTGATACCATAAGAAATGCCTGACCAAAGAATATAATTATCATGAAACAGTACAGTCGTTTGGTCAGGTTGCAGAGTTATGGCGAATGATCAATTGCTACAGGCAGCGTTAACGGCGGCCAGGGCGGGCAACCTCGAGGAAGCAGCCGCACTTTTCGCGCGGCTGGTAAAGGAAGAGCCTTCCTCCGAGCAAGGATGGCTGGGATTGGGCTTTTGCTTTTCCGACGATTCAAGGCGTGAATACTGCTTCCGGCGCGTGCTGGCTATCAATCCGAACAACAGCCAGGCCAGGCAGGCACTGAGACTTCTGGAAAATCCTATTTCAGATGAGGCGCCGTCCCCCCTGTCGCAACCGTCGCAAGTCTCGGCATCCAAGCCATCAGAGTCTCTTACAAAACCGGCAGTTTCACCCTTCTTAACGCAGGATGAAACGGTGGAGGAGAAGGGCGAACCGGTTTCTTTACAAACCAATGAACCCAAGGATTTAATACAAGAGGTAATTAATGAGGAAAAGAAGGTTCAACCCATTCCTGTCCTCCATGAACCTATCCTGGAAGAAAAACCGACCGGGTCTATTCCAAAACGCAAGCGGATGGACAAGCCACTGGCCATAATTCTATCGGTTGTCTTCATTCCCTTGTTCATATGTGTGGCAGGAATTGCGTATCTATATTTATCCGGCCAGGTGTCTCAATGGTTACAACCAAGTTACCTGCCTACTTGGACGCTTGCAAAATTACCCACGCAGACAGCCACATCGACTGGCACGGATACCCCGACGGCGACCGCAACCCCCACACTGGCCCCTCCAACACCCTCTTCCATACCCACTGCGATACCAACCCTTGTTTATACCCCGGCGTTTGCGAAAAACGAGTGTAGATTCACACCACCAAAAGGAATTGTCGTCACCTGTGGTTATGTGACCGTTCCCGAGGATCGATCCAACCCTAGTACAAAAACCATTCAATTGGCCGTTGTCGTCTTTCACAGTACCAGCCCCAACCCCGCCCCCGAGCCGGTCATTTTCCTTCAAGGAGGGCCAGGCGGACAAGCCGTATTGCTGAGCGCGGATAATTACGCTGCTCTTGTCAAACCATTCTTGTCAAAACGCGATTACATTGCATTTGACCAGCGCGGAACTGGCATCTCAATCCCAGCCCTTGGCTGTGATGAACTGGAGAATGTTTATAAACAGGATATTTCCGGGCAGATACCCGCTTCTAGCCGAGATTATATTTATACCAATGCTTTCCGTTCGTGTCATGACGCGATGACAATAGGTGGTATAGAACTAAACTCTTTTACTACCCTCGAAAGCTCCGCTGATCTTAAAGACATTGTCACTGTCCTTGGTTACAAGCAGGTTGATTTGTATGCCGCTTCCTATGGTACACGGCTTGCATTGGTTACCATTCGCGACCATCCTGAAATAGTAAAAAGTGCGGTGCTCGACTCAGTTGTTCCTGTGGATGTTAAACTCTACGACGAGGATCCAATCCGCTATAATTCTTCCCTGCAAGCACTGTTTGATGGTTGCACTGCCGATACTCGCTGTAATTCAGCTTATCCGGACCTGAAAACAGTCTTCTGGGATTTGGTTGATCAACTGGATGCCAAGCCCGTTTTGGTTAATGCGCCTCTTGCGGTTGGGACGAACACCGAGAATGTGGATGGTGGCGATCTTATCGGCACAATCCTGGGCTTGTTGAAAACATCCAGTTTGATCGCATATGCGCCTGAAACCATTTACAAAGTCAAAGCGGGAGATTTTTCCACTTTCGTAGCCATGCAAAGCTCCTTACCTTATGAATTTGAGGGTATCAATATAGGCTTGTACATTACAATGATGTGCCATGAGCAAATACTTGCCACAACCCCCTTAAACCTCCAGGCCGCCATGGATTCACAGCATGACGTGGGAAGGTATTTTCGACTTCCATTTTTTGGGAATGCCCAAACCATGTTTAATACGTGTAAAGTGTGGGGCGCCGTATCTCCCGCCCCAGGCGAGAATGCTGCCACGATAAGTGACATACCTGTTTTAATTATCGAGGGGAAATACGATCCCGCCACACCGCCCATTTTTGGGAAACAAGTCGCCGCTCAATTTAGCCAAAGTTATTATATGGAATTTCCCAACCAGGGACATACTCCTACAGCAACTGACTCTTCTGGATGTGCATTTGGAACCATGCTGGCATTTTTTGACAATCCGAACCAGAACCCGGATATGGCATGTTTAATGGCTATCAAAGGTGTGAATTTCGTTGTTCCATAAACAATCCATTAAGGAAGATTTTAATTATGCCACTCAGAAAATATATTCAAAAGCTGGAAAAACAGAAAAAACATCGGTTCAATTGCTAGTTTCGCAGGCTTCATCCACCTGAAATCTTCTTGGATATACCTTTGGGGCCACAGGAATGATAGATCAAAATCGATCAGATAACTCAACCGCTGGATTTTTTCCATCTTCAAAAACATATCCGGTACCCCGCACACTGGTTATCCTCTGCATCAATGATGGAATTTCTGACAACTTTTGCCTTAAACGGCTGACCAAGGGGCGGAGAATTTCAGGTGCTTCCTGTTGCGTGGTGGGGTAACCTTGCACTAGCAAGACTAACTCCCGGTGCGTGAACACTTTTCCGATATTTTCGACAAATATACGCAGCAGCCGCCCCTCAGCCTGGGTCAGGAAGATGGTTTTGGTTTCAGAACGAACAAGCCGGCGCCCATAATCCACAACCGTACCATCTCTCAAGGTGACAACCGCATTTTCATCGCTGTTGACATCAATTTGTTTGTTCTCGCGAGCCTGGGTCTTGGCATCCCGCTTCGCCAATCCGCGCACCACACTATCAATGATTTGGGCTGGCGATGCCGGTTTGAGTAAATAATCGTGAACCTGGCTTCGCAGCGCGTCAATTGCCGATTCAATCGAACCATGGGCTGTCAGCAGAATGATCGCAATATCTGAGGAAATCCTTGAGACGACTTTGATAACATCCAGCCCGCTCATACCTGGCATCCGAAGGTCAAGGATGATCAGATCCACTGGATTCAGCCTTACGTAATCCACTGCCGCCTCGCCATTCGCGGCCGCCTCAACATGATACCCTTCCAACCGGAGAATATCAGTCAAAGTCTGTCGTTCGATTAGCTCATCGTCCACCACAAGGATGTTAGCTTTATTCATGCTTCTCCCTTTATAGGTAAGCTGACCCGGAAACAAGCCCCAGGCTTGTTATCTGGAACGAGATCCAAATTGCCTCCGTGCGCAGAGATAATTCCATAACTGACCGACAAACCCAGGCCTGTCCCTCCCTGCTTGCTGCTGACAAATGGTTCAAAAATCCGGCCACGCATTTCTTCGGGAACACCTGGACCCGTGTCCTGAAAAAGGATTTCTGCCGTGTCCCGTACCGGACGGGCACTGACCCGCAATTCTCCACCATCAGGCATGGCATCATACGCATTAAGTATTAAATTAAGAAATACTTGTTCCAATTGACTACTCACTGCCTTTACAGGTGTCAATTTGGAGGAAAAACTGGTATTTACGCGAATTCCACGCGCTTTTAATTGGGGTAAGAGAAGGTTTATAACATGCCGAAGCAATGTTATCAGATCTACCCGTTGGGATTCCACCGCGCTAGGTCGATAGTAATCCAACATCCGCTGGACGGTTGTCATGAGACGATTCAACTCAATATTTGCAAGATCAAGGTATTCCTGCCTTTTTTTCTCAGTTACTTCACCTCGTGTAGCGAGATGGAGACAATTTTGTACGGCTTGCAGCGGATTATTGATTTCATGTGCAATTGATGCAGTTAATCTGCCCGCGGCTGCCATTTTTTCTGCCTGTATCAATGCCTGTTGTGATGATTCAACCCGCCGAACGTTATCACGTAGCTCCTCATAAAGGTGCGCATTTTCCATGGCCACCGTCGCTTGCCTTACCAGTAAGAGGAACATTTCCCACTCCACCTCACGAAAAACAGGAGAATCTTTATCCTGGCCCGCATACAACACGCCATGAACGTTAAGACGTGAAATCGGGGCACACATAACAGAACTCAGGCCATGCGCGACCAACACAGCTTGAAGTTCAGGTTCCCCAGGCCCGGCCACATTAACCCATATCGGCGCATTAAATGCATCAACACGACCAACTATGCCACCATTTTTATTGCTGTCTTCTTCTGCCAGCGTCTTCCCTCTCCCGGAAACCAGAGAAAGATGATGTCCACCAGCAGAGTACTGGTAAAAACCGGCATACTTACATTGGAGATGCTCACAAACCGCGTTGAGCACAAGTTCCAATAATTGCTCTGGATGAGTTTCCCCCAAAAAAGATTCGATAATGTCAAACAGAGGACGTAAAGCCTGTATGCGAGCAATGTCGCGTTTCTTTTGATTATCGTCCAGAGCTTGCTGAACAGCCTGCACCAATTCGCCCCCCACCTCAAATGGTTTTAACACCAGCCCATCAACACCTTGTCGAAGGGCTTGAATTGCCATCTCAACAGTTCCAAAACCTGTCATAACTAAAACTGCCGTGTCGGGTTGGTGTTGCTTGGTATGCGCAATCAAATCAAAACCGCTGATTTGCGGCATACGAATATCCACAAGTAACAGGTCAATTTTATTCAGTTCCACAAATTTCATTGCTGCTTTCGGATCAGTAAATGAGGAAACCTGGTAATCCAATCGGGACAGCAAACGTTCACAAAGATGGGTAATGCCAGGTTCGTCATCCACAATCAGAATATACTGCGCAGCCATTATTCTGCCTCAATCGGGAGCCAAACAGTGAAGGTTGAACCTTTCCCTACCAGGCTTTCTACATCAATCAAGCCGCCATGATCGGCGATAATCCCATACGTTACGGACAGACCTAGCCCTGTACCGCCATCTTTCGACCGCGTGGTAAAAAACGGCTCAAACACTCGCTCAAGATTTTCCGGGGCAATACCAGTCCCGGTATCCGTCAGGCTCATGGCGAGCCATTCATGTTGATCGCGTTGTCTAAGGGAAGTTGTGATGTGGAGCTCACCACCTGTTGGCATGGCATGTAAAGCATTATGAACCAAATTAAGAATGACCTGTTTTATCTGGTTTCGATCCACTGATATCCAAGGGATACCATCGGATAGATCAGTAAATAATTGAATACCACTCATGCGTAACAGGTGATTAACCAAAGCCAGAACATCCACAACGATCTCATTTACATCTGACCGTACACGTGCATTTTCACTCTGCCTGGCAAAGTCGAGCAACCTGCGTACAACGCCACGTGCCCGATGGGCTTCCCGCAATACCAGCTCCAGATCATTGCGAATGCCAGTGCCCTCGGGTAACTCTTCAAGCACCAATTCTGTGAAACCTGAAACAGTTGTCAAAGGATTGTTCAATTCATGTGCAATTCCGGCAGCCATCTCACCAACTGCTGCCAACTTGGCTGCTTGAACCAATCGACTTTCCGCCATGTGTTGTGCAACCACGCGCTCTTGGAGTTCCTCGCGCGCTGCTTGCAATTGATCTACAGTTGCCTGCAATTTTTGATACTGCCCTGCACTGGATATTACACTTGACAGTATTCCTGCCAGTGCTTCCAGCACAATAAAATCATTTTGTGAAAACGCATTTTTTCTCTGGCTTTCTACATTAATCACGCCTTTGATTTGGTCACCATCTTTGAGGGCAACACACATTTCCGACTTGGAATCCCAATTTGGGATTGGTCGAAAAAATGTGCTTTGAGATGAATCATTCACTAGAATGTTTTGCCCGGTTGTTACTACACGCATAACAATTCCATCTCTTCGTGCCTCGTCCATATAGCTCAAACCCTGTTGCACAAGTTCTGCGGCATTCCCGCCTATTCCAGTTATTGCTATATTTCTTTCAGGTCCTTCGATCAGGGCAATTACCGCCAATTCATAAGCGAAATAGTGTGCCATAAGTTCTGCAGCAATTTGTGATATCTCACGTAAATCAGTTAAGCCAATAACTTGCTCGATAACTTCGTGGATCAGACTTAGATTACGGGCCCGGTCCTCCGCCTCACGACGCAAACGTCCGTTTTCAAGCAAGCCGGCCAGGTGGCTGGCAATAACCATTAACAGGTGTTCATCATATATTGTAAACGCACTATCTTCAACACTTTCCAAACCCAAAGTACCAATTAATTGCCGCTGGTATTTCATGGGAATAATTAATGCAGAATGCGAACCTGGGTAGACAGGGGAAAAATTCGACTCAGCTATGATTGAATCCACTCTATGAACATCCCCACTCCCCATCATACTGGGTACGGAAGCGTCATCCATGGACATCGTTTGTATGACGATCGTTCCGTCATGGTTGGAAAAATTTTGCAAGCCATTACCATCCGGCGATAGAACAACCATGCAAATCCGCTCGGTTCCAAAGGACCGTTGCAGAAGTGCAAACAACCTCTGAGCGATCTGCTCCTGATCCAACGCGGAGGTGATGGTTACTGCAAAATCATTTAAAAGAGCCATGCGGCCTAAATGGTCGGTAAGGTCAGAAAATGTAATACTTGCTTCCACAGATGGAGCCACCCGTTTTGCCAATTGTCTTATTGCACTCCACACATCCGGTGGGATCACCTCTTCGCTCCAGAAAGCGATCATACCTATCAAACGCTGCCCGATAACAAATGGCAAAGCCGTCCAGATTCGGGCCGTTTCTGTGATGCCTGAGCGAGGAACCATAGCCCATTCTGGATCGCCTTTTTCCACGAAACGTTCCTGGAGTGAGTGATTTATTTCGCGCAATAGTGGATTCGCTTCAATGTTAATCCGCTCACCCAAACTACTTTCACAACTTGCACATGCCTTTATTTCAAAGTAATTTCCCTTACGGATAGCCAACCACCCTTGCTCGCGATCCGCTGTTTGTAAAACCATTTCTAGAACACGGTCCAAAACCTCTGGGACATAGTAAGGGATACCCAGGTCGGGTGTGGATAAAACCGGAGGGGTTGCCTGGCCAAGAAAGGAACGATTGGAATTCCCCAACACGACCACGCGCCAAAAGCGTTGCGCCACATCCGAAAGTGTCTCCGCCCCGACGATTATCACCCGCTGAGTCATCTGGTCCGGGAAAACGTATATTTTGGATCCTGGAAGCCCGATCGAATGTAAGATAGAACGCGAACGACTGCGTCTTCCAGCCATCGCTCCGTTCAACCAACCTTTGACAGCCTGTGTTTGAATATATTGCAAAATGACCGAGCGGTTCTTTATATTTAACTTATATGCTGCCAGAAATTCCCATTCGCTGGTCCGCTCCAGCCAGATGGCCCAGCATGCCCCGGTCAACTCGCTGGTTTCTTCCAGTTGGATACTCATCTGGTTTTTTAGTATCTTCATATTAAACATTTGAATGGTATCATCTCAATAAAATATGATGGATTGGAGGGGTGCTTGCGGCTGTGCCGCCCATCCCTCTCTTCATTTCTTATGATGATCATTTGAATTATATATCACATACTTAAAAATCCAAAATGTTACAATATCATTTATTATGACACATCCTGACCTCACCATTGTTGGTGGTGGATTAGCTGGCACAGAAGCCGCCTGGCAGGCCGCTCAGCGCGGTTTAACCGTACATCTTTACGAGATGCGCCCGGGTAAATCCACCGGAGCGCATCTCACCTCGGACTTGGCTGAGCTCATTTGTTCAAATTCTTTTGGCTCCACCTTGCCCGACCGCGCTTCAGGTGTATTAAAAAACGAACTTCGGCTTCTCGGATCCCTCTTGCTGGATTGCGCTAAACGAACAGCACTCCCCGCTGGGAAAGCACTTGCTGTAGATCGGGAACTTTTCTCTCGGCAAGTTACCGAGAATCTTTCATCTCATCCGAATATCGAAATCTTCCGCGCAGAAATTTCAGAAATACCTGATGGTTTGACTATTATCGCCTCCGGTCCACTGACATCGGACAGGTTATCCCACTCCATAGCAAATTTGACAGGAGAAAATCAATTATACTTTTTTGACGCAATCGCCCCAATTGTGACCGCTGAATCAATAAATATGAAAGTCGCCTTCCGTGGATCGCGGTATAACGGCACGGAAAACGATGGCAGCGACTATATCAACTGTCCTTTCACAAAGGAAGAATACGATTCGTTTGTAGAAGCACTTTTATCCGGCGAACAGATCGCGTTGCGTTCATTCGAAACGGAAATCGAGCATGGAATCAATGCAGGGACAAAACAATTCTTTGAAGGCTGCCTGCCTGTGGAAATTATTGCACGCCGTGGCCGCCAGGCACTCGCGTTTGGACCGATGCGGCCAACCGGCCTGGTTAACCCAAGCATAGGACGTTGGCCCCATGCAATAGTCCAATTGCGCCAGGATAACCTCGCAGGTAGTTTTTATAATTTGGTTGGCTTTCAAACTAACCTCACTTTTACTGAGCAGAAGCGCATTTTTCGTACGATTCCGGGCTTGGAAATGGCTGATTTCGTAAGGTATGGACAAATGCATAGGAACACCTTCCTTGCTGCACCTATTATGCTGCTCCCCACCTTGCAATTTCGCGGTCGACCAGACTTATTCTTTGCTGGCCAATTGACAGGTGTGGAAGGCTATATGGGTAATATCGCCACCGGTCTTTTGGCCGGGATAAATGCTGCACATCGTTTACATGGAGAGAAAACGATTGCTTTTCCAGAAACGACGATGATTGGAGCACTCGGGCACTATATTACTCATGTTGCCATGAGGGATTTTCAGCCGATGAAGGCCAATTTCGGCATCCTGCCCCCACTCTTGTCAACCAAACGCATGGATAAACGCGAACGTGCCAAATTATTTATGGAACGCGCACGGAACGATATGGAAGCATTCTTATCCGAGGGCAGAATTACATGATGGTTATACGCAATAACCGGATATCTATTTTAGTCGTTCTCGGCGTTCTTTTTATCACTTTGGCCGTTTGGGAAGTTTTGCCCCTCTTCTACCAACCAGTGCTTTTTAGCGGACAGCGCGCCTATCAAGACGTACTCGCTCAAGTCGCCTTTGGCCCGCGGGTTCCAGATTCATTCGCTCACGCCGAGACAATCACATATATCCAAAATGAACTTCGTAAAGCAGGATGGCAGGCGCAGTTACAGGATACCAACTGGCAGGGATTCGGCATTCAAAATATTATCGCTTCGCGCTCGAATCAGACACCACAAATCATCCTGGGGGCTCACTATGACAGCCGCATGCTCGCCGACCAGGATCCGGGCCCAGGGCGCAACGCGCCGGTGCCAGGCGCAAACGATGGAGCCTCTGGAGTGGCTGTGTTACTGGAACTGGCACGCACCCTGCCAAAGACCAGCTTACCAACCTGGCTGGTCTTTTTTGATGCCGAAGATGATGGTGGGATTGCCGGACGAGATTGGATCATGGGCTCCCAGGCCTTCGTTGCAGCTTTGACTTTTCACCCAAGGGCTGCAATTATAGTGGATATGGTCGGTGACGCCAATCTTGATATTTACATGGAACAGAATTCAAATGCAGCCCTGATGTCCGAAATATGGGGGCAGGCAGCCCAGTTGGGATTTGGTCAGGAGTTTATCCCTACTGTCAAGTACAGCATGGAGGACGACCATACCCCCTTTCTGAAAGCCGGCATCCCGGCGGTTGATATTATAGATTTTGATTATCCTTACTGGCATACCGCTGCCGACACCCCTGATAAGGTCTCACCTAAAAGCCTGGAAATCGTCGGAGAGACGTTAAGCGCCTGGTTAATGCAACAGAAATAGATAAATCTTCCTTCCTTATTAACTCAATTGTGATTGGTATGCCTTCGCTTACTGGCGGCGATTAAATGCTATTCGGGGTTCCGGATCTTTCATTTCAAGCCTTCTCAAATATTTTAAGCACTGCCATCAAATATGCACCAGATGGGTGTAAAATAAATATCATTAGGCATACTTTGCTGGGATATCAGGAAGTTACAATAGCTGATAACAGTATAGATATATCTGTCAAGGATCAGGAATCAATTTTTGTTAAATTTAGCCATTTGGGCGAAGCCGCTCTCCATACCAGTGGAAAAACCAAGTTCAAGGGTGGTGGGTCGGGACTGGGTCAACCCATGTAAAAGGCATTATCGAGGCACATAGACATGCTAGTTGGTTGGAATCCAAAGGGCACAATGAAAAGTCCTGTCCATTTTTAACTTTTCATATTCTATTGCCGATTCGTACCACCCCCCCGATCCAAATTTTTACAAACGGTCTGGTGCATAAACCAAATCTGAAAAGAAATGGATTAAACTTATATGCCACAAAAAAATCCTAAACCGACCGCCTCACCACGAGAACGCACATTTCTGGTCGGCGTAGAAGTATTTGGCCATCCCCAATTGCTAACTCTTGAAGATTCTCTTGCTGAACTTTCCCTTTTGGCTGATACGGCCGGCCTGGAGGTGGTTGGCGAACTGACCCAGAAAATGGAACGTCCAAATGCAGTAACGTTTATCGGTTCAGGGAAAGTGGAGGAACTCAAGGCATTAGCTGAGGATACTCTGGCACAGGTGGTCATATTCGACGACGAACTTTCTCCACGCCACCAGAGGGAATTGCAGGAGCACCTCGGTGAATCAGTCCGCATTCTCGACCGTACCGCACTCATCCTGGATATTTTCGCCCAGCACGCTCGCACCCGTGAAGGCCAATTGCAAGTCAAATTGGCACAATATGAATACTATCTGCCACGCCTGACCGGCCAATGGACTCATCTCGAACGGCAAGCAGGTGGTGGCGGAGGACGATCTGGTTCAGTGGGCGGTGTTGGTTTGCGCGGTCCCGGTGAAACCCAACTGGAAGTGGATCGCCGTTCTATCCGGCATGAGATTGCTCATATCAAAGAGGAACTGGAAAAAGTCCGCGCACATAGGATGAGATATCGCGCCCAAAGGAAACGCAGCCGTATCCCTACCGTCGCGCTGGTAGGGTATACCAATGCCGGAAAATCCACTTTGCTCAACCGAGTGACAAAGGCAGATGTTTATGTGGCAGACCAATTATTTGCCACGCTCGACCCAACCACCCGGCGTATAGAGTTGCCCGGTGGTTATCAGGCGCTTTTGACAGACACAGTAGGTTTTATTCAAAAACTACCTACCACACTGGTGGCTGCTTTTCACGCAACATTGGAAGAAATCGCGGAGTCCGACCTGCTGCTCCATGTGGTGGATATTTCCCACCCGAATGCCATGAACCAGGCAGAGGCCGTCCAGCAGACATTGGAGGCAATAGACGCAAGTCATGTACCCATTATCACTGTGCTGAATAAGATTGATCGCCTCTTGGATCCTACATCTGCTCGTCGTGTGGTGGAACGTTTTCCGCAAGCAGTGGCCATATCAGCTCGAACTGGTGATGGGATCAGCGATTTGCTCGAGCGGATCCACAACGGCCTTTATGAGACGCTCACGCCCACCCTGGTCCGCTTGCCCTACCAGCAGGGGCAACTCATTTCCTTATTCCACGAGTTCGGCCAGGTGGATCGTCTGGAGCATGGACGCAAGGGGGTCTTAATCCAGGGCCGCATCCCTGGCCGGCTTGTCGCCCAATTCAAGCCATGGCAGATAAAAACAGAAAAAGAAGAAAAGGAGCTGGAGGATTTTCCAAAGGAAGAATAAAAAGCTTGATAAAGCTTCATAATACATGGCTATTCGCAAGGGGCTTCTCTCTCATCGGTATTTTTTATTGTTGAAAATTTTGTATTACAATTTCTTCTCGCTGGTTGGCGAATGATTTAGATCCTTTCTTACATCTCGGCTCGGTAATCGCAATTTTTGTTCTAATGCTCAAGTGGGCGTAATAATTGGGCTAGCTCTCGCGATTTCCAGCCTTGTTCAGCGGGGTATTTTTATTTCAACCGGAAAAATCATGAAAAACAATTTCAGTGCTTCAATAAAAGTACTCTTCACTGTACTGGTTTGGGGAGCCTCTTTTGTTGCCATCAAGATCGGGTTGAAATATGTTCTTCCCATCACGCTGGTATGGATGCGTTTCGCTATGGGTGTGTTAATTTTGGGGGGTGCAGTACGGTTGCGGCACCAATTCAGTCTACCCAAACCTAAAGACTGGCCTTACTTTGCGTTGCTGGGCTTCCTGGGAATAACTTTCCACCAATGGCTGCAATCCACTGGATTAGTCACTTCCCAAGCTACCACAACTGGCTGGATCGTTGCCAGCATGCCCATTTTCATTGCCATCCTGGGATGGCTCGTTCTCAAAGAAAAATTGAACTGGTTGCAGGCGCTGGGAATTTTATTGGCTGCGGTCGGCGTTTTACTCGTTGTTACGCACGGCAACTTTAGTGCTCTGGTGTCAGGTAAATTTGGGGCACCTGGTGATATTCTCATAATGATCAGCGCACCCAATTGGGCTGTCTTTACAATACTTTCCCGGCGTGGGCTTAAAACCTACCCGGCCGCATTGATGTTGTTCTATGTCATGGCATTCGGTTGGCTGTTCTCTTCAGTTCTTTTTGTGGCCGGGAGAGGTTGGGAATCAATCCATAATATTGCAACAGATGGATGGCTTGCACTCGGATTCTTGGGGGTATTCTGTTCCGGGGTGGCTTATATTTTTTGGTATGACGCCCTTAAAGTATTGCCGGTCGCGCAAGTCGGAACGTATCTATATATCGAACCGGTGGTGACCGTGATCGTCTCTTTTCTCTTGCTGAATGAAAAAATAACCCTGACAGGCGTGCTGGGTGGTGTGGTCATTTTACTGGGCGTTTGGTTGGTCAATCGGACCAAACCAGCCTGAAAAAATTATGCAAACTGGCGACCTTTCGACCGCCAGTTTCAATTATTCATTATATTTTCTTACTCTTTTTAGGCTTTTTCAACTCCATTTATCTTGCGGTTGGAACAGCCTCTGTTCCATCCAGGATAGACGACTTTACCGGAGCAAGTGCTTCTTTTTTCTTCAAGATGATCCTTGCATCCACAACTTTGACACCTTTGCCTTCTTCGTAGACAAGGATTGGGTTGGCGTCCGTTTCCGAGACTTCATCTGACAGGTCAGAAATCATTATGGCGTATTGGTAGAGAACATCCACCAAAGCTGCGCGGTCACGTGGCAATTCTCCGCGGACGCCTTTTAACATGGGGGCACCTCGGATCTCCGTCAGCATCTGTTCGATCTGGGATTTATTAACTGGCGCGACCCGGAAAGTAACATCCTTGAGTACTTCTACAAAAATGCCACCTAGACCGAACATGACCGTCGGGCCAAAAGTGGGATCGTTTACCGAACCAACAATCACTTCGGTTCCCCACGGGGCCATTTCCTGAACAGCGATACCATGGATATTCGCATCAGCCTTATAGACCTTTGCGTTCGCAAGGATGGTCTTATAAGCTTCACGTACGCCGGCCTCATCCTTAATATTAACCATTACTCCCTTGGCGTCCGATTTATGCACGATATCCGGGGAGATGATTTTCATTACCACTGGGAATCCGATCATTTTGGCTAGATCAACCGCCTCACCTTCTGATTTCGCCAGGCGGGTCTGGGCAATCGGCAGACCGTAGGCAGAGAAGATCTGTTTTGCCTCTGTTTCCGTTAGCGCGGTCCGTCCATCCGCACGGGCAACCGAGATGATTGCAGCTGCCTTGGCGGCGCGTACTGGGTCTGAGACGACCACGGTCTTATCCAACATGGATTGGATGCGATAAAGCTCGCTCAATGCAGCCATGGCGTTCATCGCCTGGTCCGGGGGTCCGTAGGCCGGGATGCCATTCTCCACCAACCAGCCCATGGCCTTGTCACAGCGCGTCCCTCCCACCATGGAAACAGCCACGGGTTTTCCTTTCACACCGCTGTCGTCAATCGCACGCTTGACTGCCTGGGCGATTTCAACCGGATTGGTAATGGCTGTCTCGCAATATAACGCCACCAGCCCATCCGTCCAGGGGTGGGCATAGGCGTACTTGACGGTTTCATAATACCAATCGTTTCCCGCCATACCTGTCATGTCCACCGGGTTCTTGGCCGAACCAAAATCGGGCATATGCTTCTTGAGCTCTTCCTGAACATCCGATGGAGCAAATTTCAACGGGATGCCAAATTTTTCGGCCGCGTCCGTGGCAAGCACGCCTACGCCGCCGCCATTAGTAACCAGTAACACGTTGGTGCCTTTTAACGGGGGCATTAGTGAGAGCGCCAGGGTGCGATCAAATAAATTATTCAGATCCGAAGCCTGGACAACACCAGCCTGCTGGAACGCGGCATTATAGACTTTGGCGGATCCAGCCAGCGAACCAGTATGCGAAGCTGCTGCTGCCGCGCCGTGTGTCGAGCTGCCCGCCTTGAGGGCAATGATTGGTTTCTTCGCTTTGCGACATGCCTCGATGAACTTGCGCCCATCCTTTATTCCTTCAATGTAAAGGCAGGTGCAGGCGGTATTCTCATCCTCTTCCAACCATTCGATCAGGTCGGCAAAATCCACATCCGCCATATTGCCAATGGAAATCATCTTGTCAAACCCAACCTTGCGGGTATATGTGATGGCATCCATGGCAATCAACAGGGCGCCAGACTGGGTAATCAGGGTGGCCGAACCTTTAAATGGCAGAAATGGCCCGAAGGAAGCATTCAACTCATCTGAGTTGGATAATGAACCAACAATATTCGGGCCAAGAACACACATCCCATATTTGTGGGCAATGGTGACCAATTCATCTTCCAGGTCA
>Ga0187873_1001260_pt1 | contig 21708 bp, 11 predicted proteins | sample June2016WEW_16_1_2_FD_133012 | JGI IMG/M metagenome (GOLD analysis project Ga0187873, IMG submission 133012) | Peatland microbial communities from SPRUCE experiment site at the Marcell Experimental Forest, Minnesota, USA - June2016WEW_16_100 | ecosystem: Environmental > Terrestrial > Soil >...
CTACGGCAAGGTATCGGTGAGTGCGGCTGGCGAGCGCCAACCCCGTAATCAGCAGCAATAACAGCAATGCTGCGGCAAGCTGCCCGGCGGGCGCCGAACTCCGCGCGTGAGGATAGAAGAATGACAGGTCCGCCGGCCAGAAGGCATGCGCGAGGTATCGCACATAGGTGAGGATGACGCTGCTCATGCGAACCGCAAAGGAATACGTGTTCACGCCGCCCAGGGTGCGATTGGCCCACTGCGCTTTCATCGTAAGGAAACCGCTGCCGGCGGAGAGCGCCAGCAGTGGCAGTTTCTCCAGCAACAGCCAGGAAAGGCTCTTGCCCGGAACAACGTGGCCCGGCATCTCCCCGGCCAAAGATGAGCTGCCGCTAGGGAACATTCGCCCCAGCGGCCAGTAGTCCCACAGCAGCAGCACGAACGGCAGGGTGATGATCTGAGGTTTGGACATCAAGCCCAGCGCGAACAACATTGCCACCACAAAGTAGCGGCTTACCGCCGGCTGGCGCGCATACCAACGGTACGTCATCAGCGTCAGCAGGAAGAAAACCATGCTCAGTACGGTCTTGCGTTCGGCAACCCAGGCGACCGCCTCAACATTGCAGGGATGCAGCGCAAACAGCGCCGCCGCCGCAAAGCTGCGCCCAACATAGCCGGTCGCTTGCCACAGCAGCCAGAAGAGCAGCAAGGCATCCAGAGCATGCAGCAGCAGACTGGTTTCGTGATGCCGGCCGGGGTCGAGGCCAAAGAAGTGGATGTCCAAGGCATGCGACAGCCAGGTCAGCGGATCCCAGTTAGCGTAATGGAAGGTGGTGAAGGACCATGTGACTGTGTCCCAGTTCAGCTGCTGGATGTGGAAGTTGTTGACAACATAACCGTAGTCATCGATATGGATGAAGGGATGCTGCTTCACCGGCGCATACACCGCCAGTGTCAAAGCCACAATAACGAAAGCCAGAACGGCGCGCCGCATTGCCGGCGAGAGGAGACGGCCTAGCTGGTGGCGGATTTGCAGGCGCGTCATACGTCGAAGATAACATTGCGACCCCGGATCGAGTCATACAACCTGTGAACAGGTGATACAAATAGGCACCGAATGTATGCGACTCCACGAGTGCATGGAAGGTGAACGAGATTGCGCCTGCTCTGTCGCTGTCGGCGAAACACTAGCTGGTGTCTTGGCAAAATCTTCTTGTAGGCCGTGGACCAACCCGATTGCCGTTAGCGCGATTTTGCGAGATAATCGTGCCCGCCATTCCTTTCATTCAGTCAAAGCCTCACGCCAGGAACCGGAGGTAGTATTGTGAAAGGCGGCGTTGTGTTGCAGTTCCCGCTGTCGCTGTCTATGGTGTGCTCAATTGAGAGCGCGCCCCGGTCATGAGCTTGCAGATCAAAGAATTTCCGGGCTGGCTTCCCTTTAGCCAGCGAGGCACGCTTTCCCGCTTACATCTGAATCTACACCGTGCGATCATGCTACGCGTCGGCAACTTCCGGAATAAAGCAACAGAAACCGGTAACGGACAAAACTACTTGACGCGGTTTCGTAGGCGGTTAGTAATTGGGCTACTCCTGTTTGGTGTCAGCTCATCCTATTTGTTCTTCTCCATCGCCCGCGGGCCGCGGGGGATGCACGGATATCCGACGGACGAGCTATACGCTCTGCTGGCAACGAACTTCCTGCAGGGCAAGACAGCGTTGCCAATAGAGCCGCGCCCTCAGCTGTTGTCGCTTCCGGATCCGTATGACCCGGAAGCAAATTGGCCCTACCGGCTGCATGAAGCTTCTCTCTATAAGGGCCGCTACTATCTCTATTTTGGAGCCGTCCCGGCAGTCACGTTGTTCCTTCCCTACCGCCTTGTGACAGGCTTGGACTTACCAAACCGCATAGCCGTACCGATCTTTTGCATAGGCGGGTATTTGAGCTCTTGCGCCCTGTTCTTCTTGCTTGCAAGGCATAACCGATGGGCGCTTCCGCTTTGGCTGGAATGTGCGATCATCGTTTCGCTCGGGTCAATGTCGCTCGTGTCCGTGATGCTACGCAGGCCGAGTTTTTATGAGGTTGCTGTCGCCGGTGGCTATTTTTTTGTTATGGCCGGGTTCCTGGCCCTGGCTAGGGCGACGTTAGTGCGTCACGCGCACGGCAAATGGCTTTTGCTCACTGGCCTGTTATTTGGATTATCTGTGGGCTGCCGTCCGCATTTCGTGGTGATCTGCGGAATCGTTCTTGTGGCTTTTGCGCTCAGGGCCGGACGCAGTCCTGGACCTGTTATCGCAATGGCGGCCGGAATGGCAGCCTGTGGGATCCTTTTGGGCTGGTATAACTATGTTCGCTTCGATAATCCTTTAGAATTTGGCCGCACCTATCAGCTAACAGTATTCTCCAGTAATCCTAATTCGACCTATCTTGGCCTGGAACTTAATCCGCATGCAACTCTTCGTTCGGCAAAGAACTTCCTGTTTTTGGCGCCGCAGATCGACACAACCCTGCCATTCTTGCATACGGCGACAATTTATCCGTTGATGGGAAGAGGCGGCCAGCCTCTGTGGACGGAAGGGATGGTAGGCCTGATTCCCGCAGCTCCGTTCGCGTTGCTCGGTCTTTACCTGCCGTTGTTCCTTAGCAGACGCCTGACCGCTCACCGATCGGTGGACGAACTCTCGGTCTGGTTGCTTTACACAATGTACTGGTCCGGCCTGGCGGTACTCCTGGTCCTATGTATTGTGGGGTGGGTTCTCGGCCGATATCTTGTCGATTTTGCAGCCATTTTCACATTTGGAGGCGTTTCGGTAGCAGCTATGCTGTGGCAGAACATTTCCGGGCGGCCGGCTAGACTCATCTTTTCGTGTGCGGTCGGCGCTGCAACCGTCTACGGCGCGGTGTTGAATGTGGCATTTGCGACGCCTTCATTGGAGTCGATGCTCAAATTTCTTCGCAACAGCTAGGTAAGATGATCAGTACGCCTCTGCAAATCTCCTTGAAATGGGGGATACGACGACTCCGTACAAAATCAGCGACCATCAACAGTATTCAACCAGGAAAAAGGTCCTGAATGTATGAATGTGGCCCGCGAGGAAAAGCTGGAAGCTCGAACTCGCTGGCTCTCGTGGCCATACCTTGTCCTGGCTCTGCTTGCCATCGCAATGCTGGCACAAATGTGGCCCAGCGTTTCTCGGCTCTCAATTACTTCCGATGAAGCCGATCATCTTCACTCCGGCTATCGTTACCTGCAGTGCCGGGATTTCGGCTGGAATCCCGAACACCCGCCGCTGGTAAAGATGCTGGCTGCTCTCCCGCTGCTGGCGATGGAGATCATTGATCCCATTCCGTCGCCCTGCGGAATGGCGAGTAACAAGCTGAAGGATTTCCAGGTGGGCCATGACTTTGTATTTGCCAACCCTGAGTCGGTGCTGATGGCGGGCAGGATGGCCGCATCCGCCCTGACAATTTGCCTGCTGCTGGCGATCTGGTCCTTCGCGCGGAGAATGTTCGGCACGGGGGCGGCAATCATTTCCGGAGTGCTGATCGCTTTCGAGCCAAATCTGTTGGCGCACGGCAGTCTGGTTATGACCGACGTTGCGGCGGCGCTCGGTTTTGTGCTCGCGGTTTACGCTTTCTACGCTTATCTGTCGGCTCCCAGTTATAGCCGTCTTGCCTTAGTAGCTCTGGCAGTCGGATTTGCGCTCTGCCTGAAACACTCGACGATTCTGCTCGCCATAATTCTTCCGGCTCTGGCTGTGGCCGACGCTTTCCTCTCCGGCGGCCAGCAACGGACACGGACCGCACTACGAAACCTGGTCGCTTTGATGGCGGTCATGGTCGTGGCCCTCACGCTACTGTGGGGAGTGTACGGCTTCCGCTATGCCGCGCGGCCGAACCAGGCGAGACCATGGACGCCATTGCGACTTGCGTCTTCTCATGGTCTGGTTGCCACCAAAGTCATCCCGGCCATTGAAAGCGCGCGATTGCTGCCACAGGCCTACCTCATAGGGTTGCAGGATATTTTGGTCGAATCCGAAGAGGGCAAGCGGACCTTCCTGGTTGGCCAGATGTATCCCACCGGACGCTGGTTCTACTTCCCGGTGGCGGCAACCATTAAGTTCACCTTGCCGACATTGCTGCTGCTGGTGGTCTCGGCATTCGCGGTCCCGTTCTGGCGAAAGCGCAAACGGGAAGCGGCGTTTCTCCTGGTCCCGGCTGCAATTTTGCTGGCCAGCGCTATGAACTACACGATAGATATCGGCATTCGACATCTCCTGCCGCTTCTCCCGTTTCTGGTGATCCTTGCGGCAGCGGGCACTTGGAGCCTGGTGCGCAACCGCCGGTGGCCGACGATTGCGCTGGTGACCTTACTTGTTTTCCATGCAGTCTCGTCCTTGCGTGCATTCCCGAATTACCTGAGCTATGGCAACGAGCTTTGGGGCGGCCCGGCAAACACCTATAAGTATCTTTCCGATTCCAACACCGACATGGGTCAAGCCCTCAAAATGACCCAGGACTACACCGCCCGAAACAAGATCACCCATTGCTGGTTGATACAGCCCTACAATGAAACCGCTCGCGACTATGGTATCCCGTGCGATGACATCTACGTTGGTATTCCGCCGCTGCACTTTGACGGCACACTGATCGTCAGCAGCGTCCTTGTGGACGGCATTATGAGTCCTTTTGGAGCAAGAAGCGCCAGTCTGTTCATGGGGATGCAGCCTACGGCAAAGCTGGGCGGCAGCGCACTGTTCGTCTATGATGGCAGCTTCGATATGGTCCCTATCGTGGCGGCGGAACGCTTAAAGCTGGCGACATCGATGGGCCCGCGCGATCCGCAATTTGCCATCAGCCAGGCGAACCAGGTGCTTGCGTTCGACCCAAATAACGGCCTGGCGCACGCCGTGCTGTGCTACGCTCAAGCCACCCTTGGACAGCAAAGTGCGGCTGAGCCGGAGTGCAATCTCGCATTGAAGCTGATGCGGGAGAATCCTTTCGCCCTGGCCCAGGACACCAGAGACGTGACCGCATTCATGCGCCAACATGGATTGCGAAACTACAGCGACCTAAATCCCTAGCAAAACAAGGACTCGCCTACCGGCCTTCACAGCAGTTCAACTATGTCATCAGCGCCCACTCTCGCTAAGAAGTCAAGCAGTCGAGGATACTGCGTGCTCCGGGCCAAATCATCAAGCTATAATCGCGAACCGAGGGTGCCGTGACTTCCATTACTCCGATAACAGCGCCTCACAATCGTTGGCGTTACTGGTCGTCGCCAGAGCGGGGGACGGTTCTAGCTAGTCTGGTTCTTCTAATTGCCACCATAGCTCTCTACTATCCCGTAAGTTATTACCCATTCATAAATTTCGACGATGACGTTTATGTTACGCGGAACCCCCAGGTACAGAAGGGCTTGACCTGGAGCACCACTGAGTGGGCGTTGCGATCGACCTACGTGGCGGACAATTGGCATCCGTTGACCTGGCTCTCGCATGCGCTCGACTGCCAGATTTTTGAAGGCAATGCTGGTGGTCATCATGCCATGAATTTGGCGTTCCACACGCTCAATGTCTTACTCCTGTTCTGGGTACTGTACCGTGCCACAGGGTTCACGGCACGCAGCTTCATGGTGGCGGCCCTCTTCGCCATACATCCGATTAACGTCGAATCCGTGGTCTGGATTTCGGAACGCAAGAACGTACTCAGCATGTTGTTTTTTTTGCTCGCGCTGGGGGCTTATCGCTGGTACGCGAGCCGGCCTGGGTTGCGCCGCTACCTTCTTGTCGCATTGCTCTTCTGCCTGGGGTTGATGGCCAAACCCCAGGTGATCACATTGCCCTTCGTCTTGCTTCTGTGGGACTACTGGCCGCTGGGACGGCTCGCTCTTCGCCCTTCGTCCTCCGCTCTTCGCCAGAATAGCTCAGGTGAAATCTCTGGCGAACAGCGAACAGCGAACAGCGAATGGCGACCTTCCGGCGAATGGCGATGGTTGCTCCTGGAGAAGCTTCCGCTCCTGGCCTTGTCTGCGGCGAGCGCCGCGGTGACCATGCGACTCCAGGCTGCCGGCGGCGCAGTAGTGGAGCATGCATTCCCGCTTCGGCTGGGGAACGCCATCTTTGCTTATGTCAGATATTTAGCAAAAGCCGTGTGGCCATCGCGGCTGACTATTCTGTACCCGTACCCTGTGAGCGGCATCGGTATCTGGAAAGTTTCGGCCGCGCTCGTGTTTCTGGTTGCAATTTCGGCGATCGTGATTGAAAAAAGGAATCGCGGATATCTTCCGGTGGGGTGGTTCTGGTTTCTGGGGACCCTGGTGCCGATGATCGGCTTAGTGCAGGTCGGCCCGCAGGCGATCGCCGATCGCTATGCTTATCTTTCATTCGTTGGCTTGTTCATCATGGTCTGTTGGGGGGCGGCCGACTGGTTCCAGCAAGTACGATGGTCTCCCAACATCCTGCGAGCGGGAAGCGTCGCAGTGCTATTGGTGTTCAGCGCCATCACCTATCGGCAAATCGGCTACTGGCGTGACAGCATGACATTGTGGTCTCACGCTCTACAGGTCACCAACGACAATTGGGTTGCTGACGACAAGAAAGGCGAATTGCTGATCGCCCAGGGAAAAGTTGAAGAAGGAATGCCTTACTTCTACCGCGCCGTGGCGCTCGCTCCAGAGGATCCCTTCACCAATCTGACGATTGGCTCTTACGAGCAGAAACAGGGGAAGCTGCGAGAGGCAATCGGGCGCTACAAGAAAGTGATCAATGTGGCGCACACAAGCCGAGTCATCAAGCTCCAGGCGTTTAACAGCATGTGTTATGCCTACCGCGGACTGGGAGATACCGGTCATGCGGACAAATGTTTCGAGGTAGTCGATAGAATGCGGGTCTACAAGTGAGACCGCCGTCGTCCCAGAATTTCGGATATACTTCCCGCCATCCTGCCGCTCTCGGGTCACGCAGGTAGGGAATAGGAAATCTAGTAATGATAAAGCCCTCGCAGTACTCTATTTACTACAAACTACTTGCCCTCCTCATTGTCGCCGCATCCTGCTTTCGAGTGTTCATTTGCTTTGTACACAACCCGATGGAATATCTCTCGTCCGATATGCTGCGGCACTGGAACAATGGGATCCATTTCCCGAGAGGTGGTTATACAGGCGCCGGGGACCCAATCGTTTATCAAGTGTATATATGGTTGCTACGCCATCTCACACGGGACAATAAGTTACTAATAGCTTTCGCATCTGCACTTCTTTCCGTGCTTATGCCCTGGACTTACTACCGTGCTGCACGGAATGTCGGACTGCGGAAAACATCGGCTCTGTGGGTTTGGGCCCTGATCGCGTGGACTCCGTCGCTGTTCGTAATCTACCACTTCATTATGATGGAGACACTACTGCTTCTCCTCGAAGGCGCCGCTTTCTGGATGACAGCGCGCTATCTACGGAAGGGGGGAACAGAAGCCTTCCTGACATCAATATTCTTTTGGACACTAGCTGCGCTCACCAAGCCAACTGTTGTTCCCTTGGCAGTAATTTGTGTCCTATGGAGTTGGTGGAAGAAGTCCACCCCGCTGCGAGACATTGCGGCAGGGGCTTTGTTGGCGATCATCATGCTTATACCGCAGGCGATACGCAGCAAGGTAGAACTAGGATTTGTCGCGCCATTTGGCAATCCCTGGCTGACGCGAATAATCCTTCGGTCAGGAACGCGAATGACCTATTTTCATTACTACATCCCTTCCGATCGGCCTGGGCGGTTGGATCCCAAGGTCTACGATATCAATTTGGTATTCGCCTCGCCAAGTTGTTTCATAAGGCCTCTGGAGCCCGTAAGCTCCTGGGCCATGCGGCGGGCAATCGGAGATTCCAAAGCTTACATCACCATCAATGGATCCTATGGAGAACGAGACTGGAAAGCCGCTTATGAGCAGTACAATCATGACCCGGACGAGTGGTTGGCCCAGTGGCGCGAGAATATCATCCTTTTCTTCTTCGCTCCCTCGTGGCCGGAGACCGGCACAAGCGAGTGGGACGGACATCTGGAATATCGTACCCGCTGGATTTGGGCGCCATTAATTCTCTTCCTCTTCGTATGCAATGCACGCGAATTCGCACGCCGCCGGTTCGATCTGATTCCGGTCGCAGTCACGCTGTTTACGCTGGTCATGGCGCTGCAAAACGCGGTGCTCACCGAGGGGCGTTATCGCAAACCAGTTGAGCCTGTGCTGCTGCTCAACCTGGTTTGGGTATTAAGCCGGAAGCCCGTTCGCAGTGGGGAACTCGAAGGTGAACACGAAGCACCGCAAGCTGCGGTGTGAAATTGCCGGGTGAAAAAGGTTCAGATATACTCCTCGCAACCCATGGGGAGGAGTTGTGACTTCCGTCGACGTCAAGCCTCAAGTAGGGATTCCATCGTCCAACAAGTTTTTCCTGGCGGACTCTCGCGCCCGCACGTTTCTGCTCGGTGCCTTGCTGGTGGTTATCACTGTCGCGCTCTATGCGCCGGTGCATAGTCATCCGTTCTTCAATCTCGATGACAACCTTGACGTAGTTGACAATGTCCATGTTCACCACGGACTGGACTGGAAGACCATAAAGTGGTCTTTCACCGCCGTGAACATGGCCAACTGGATTCCCTTGAGCTGGATGTCGCACGCGATCGACTATCAGATGTTTGGGCGAAATCCCGCCGGCCATCACGATATGAACGTGTTCTTCCACGCCCTCGACGTGGTCCTGCTCTTCTGGGTGCTGAAGCGCGCCACTGGCTATACGGGACGAAGCTTCATGGTGGCGGCGCTATTTGCTGTTCATCCCATGAACGTGGAAGCTGTCGCCTGGATAGCCGAACGCAGAAGCGTGCTGAGCATGGTGTTTTTCCTGTTGGCCCTGGGGGCGTACCGCTGGTATGCGCGCGACCCCACCGACCGCCGCTACACCGTAATTGCCGTGCTGTTTGCCTTGGGGCTGCTGGCCAAGCCGCAGGTGATAACCCTGCCATTTGTTTTGCTGCTGTGGGATTACTGGCCGCTACAGCGAATGTTTCCCAATGCTCCAAGCTCTTCGCCTTCGCCCGAGCCGAGTATCTTTCCTCCACAAACTCTTCCCCAGCTAATCAAGGAGAAGATTCCACTCCTGTTTTTGTGCATCGTAGACGCGATGTTCACCGTCATGGCTCAGGCTTCAGTTCGTCCGGGCCTTATGCCGCCTTTGTCGTCGCGCCTGAAGAATGCCGTGTTCTCTTATATTTTGTATATCAAGAAGGCATTTTGGCCATCGGGCATGGCTCCGGAGCTACCCCATCAAGGCGCTTGGCTGACGCCCTGGCAGGTGATCGGATCTGTCGCTGTCTTGCTGGCAATCACAGCGCTGGTGCTGGCGGGCCGGCGGTATCGCTACCTGCCAGTAGGATGGTTTTGGTTCCTGGGAATGCTGGTACCTATGATAGGAATTCTCCAAGCCGGTAGACAAGGTATGGCTGACCGGTTCGGCTACCAGCCGTATATAGGGCTGTTTATCATGGTTTGCTGGGGTGTCGCGGACTGGGCCGAGCGGCGCCATATTTCCGTGGCCTGGGTGGCGGCTACGAGTGCCATTGTCCTGTTGGCGTTGACTACAGTCGCCTACCGCCAGATCGGCTATTGGAAGGACGACCTTACACTATGGGAACATGGCGCGGCCACTGTGCCTAACCATTGGGCGGCGGAAGTCAATATTGGTATTCAACTGATGGCGCGGGGGAAAAAGGCTGAGGCCCTGGAGCATTTATATAAAGGTTCAGCTATTAATCCCGATGAAGGCTACAGCGGCATGATCATCGGCTATCACGAACAGTCGCTTGGGCATTTGCAGGAAGCTATTTCAAGGTATCAGCACGCTCTTCGTGACTACAACGTATCGAACGAAGATAGGGCGCATATTTTGAGAAATATGGCCGCCGCGTATCGCGATCTTGGCGATCTTCAAAAGGCAAATGAATGCTACGCGCAAGCGCTTAGCTTGCAGTCGCAGTCAAAATAGGCGCCCGATTGCCGGCAAACTTGCAAACGGCGCTATACCGTACGAAATCACAAGGTAAGCGCTCAATCGCAAAAAGTATTTCCTGCCTCGCACTGCGGACTGCTCTCAACGATTGTGCGCAAAATCGGTGACCCAGTGCATACCGCGGTTGAGCAGTAGGAATTTGACTGGATCGGACAGGTTCTCGCGTGTAAGCTTGAGCGTCGCCGGATGTCCGCCGATCTTGCCTACGAGAGTCATATGATTCGCATCCGGCATGTCGTAGGTAAGCGTGGTCCTCCACTGGGTATTATCCACATCCCAGAGATTGAAAGCCTTCCCGTCGGACTTGAACTCCAGATAATATTTTTTGAAAGTGCCGTCCATCCTCTGAACTGTAATTTTTTTCGGCGCATCGAAGATCGCACGCTGCCAGCGATCAGTGTCGGTGAGTAGCGGCAATTTCGGCGCGCCGTCGAGAACGTAGTCTTCCACGGACCAGATGCCGCGAAGGGCGGGCGGTTGAATATATGTAACGTTATTGGCCGCGTCGATGTAGGCCTGGTTCGAGCAAACGATAATGGCAGCCACTCCGATTCCCAACTGTAGGGCCCACACTCCATAGTTCAAGAATTTCTCTCTAAAGAGAGCAACTGTAGGTGTAAGTCGGGTGGTGCGGTTTAGCAGGAAGAAGTCCGCAATTCGCCGCATATCCGGAAATAGCAGGAAAAGACAGAAAAGTATGAGGTGAATGGAATAGATTTTTCTGGGCACGTCATAACATAGGTTGAGCATGAGCACATTGCTCATGACGGCAAGCGTGACCAACGATCCCAGGGCGGCGAACTGAGGAATAAGGAGCAGAACTCCTCCCAGCATCTCGCCCACACCACCAAAAAAGCTGTAAGCCCGCGACATGCCCATGAATGTCCAAAGAAGGCCCATAGGAGTGGTTTGTCCGAAGGTATCGACGTACCTCGAAAGCGCCGGTTCGGCAAACTGCATGCGAAATAGCTTGTTTGCCCCGTAGCTAATCATGGCGACCGCGACAACCATGCGGACGAATATACGAAGCCACTGGTAGAGCACCTCATAGTTTGGACGCTTCCGGTCCAGCCAGGACCAGATAACGGTGGCGATCAGAGCGGTTATCGCAATGCAAAACAGCAGGACATAGTCATAGAGCTGGTCGCCGCTGCCATTGGCCACCTCGGTGAAGTTGCCGCTCAGGTGAAGCACATGGGCTCCCACCCACGGCACAACGGCGTGCCACAAATCCCGCAAGGGATTGTTGTATTTGACCAAGGCCCCGAGTGATCCTACTGACCGCGGATAGACATAGAGGAGGAAATAGCAAAAGCCGAAGCGAAAGGCGATGCGTGCGGCCAGTGACCATTGCGGCGCAGTGTCCGGCGACGAAACCGGAGTGTTCTGCTGCAACTGCGGTATCATAAAGCCCTCTTATGGAAGATGAATTCCCTATCTACCGCGCGAGAACGCTGGAGCAGCGCGGAGGCCAAGCTGAGGCATTTTCGCTCGAATGAGGGATTTGTGCAACCAGAAGCCATCTCACCAGAAGCCATCTCATAAATTCTTGTGTCAGGGCACGGCTTCACAAGCTGCTGAAAAACTCAAAAGCAGATCCCTCGTCGGCCTAAAGGCCTCCTCGGGATGACAAATTCAAAGGACTTGTGGCGGCGCACCTAAAGGTGCGCTCCTTCAAGACTTGCCGAAATCCACTTTTTCAGCAGCCTGTTCAGCCGTGCCGACGCTGGGCCGTGATTGCCTTGGGCTTTTAGCCCCTGAAAACTCTGATGGTCAGGGGCTAAAGCCCTGATCCTCGATGTAGTCGGGTTCGGCACGACTAAAAAGTCGTGCCCTGACACAACCGAGAACGATTTATGAGATGACCTCTTATCCGTGAAGATTGGACGGCTCGCCGCGGTTAGCTGATATCCCCGACCCGCATCAGTGCAGACCGCGCAGCTTTTTCATTTTGCTGAAGGCGTCCGCCGATTGCGGAATCTCGCCGGCATCGCGATACGCTATCGACAGATTTTGATAAAGTTTGGCCTGCTCCAAGGGATCGTCCATCTCGATGAGGGCCCGGTTGTACCGTTGAATCGCTGCCTGCAGGTTTCCACGCTGTTGCTCGTAGATGGCAATAGCCAGATTACTCCCGGAGTCAGTTGGGTTGAGAGCGGACGCGACATAGTAGTGAGCGATGGCCTCCTGGCGATGTCCCGAGTTGAACAGGATGCCAGCGACCATGTCTTCGGCCACCCAGTTGTCGGTTGTGACCTGCGCGGCGTGCGACCACAGGGTCAGGTTGTCGCCCCAATAGCCAATCTGACGATGAGAAATGACGGCGAGCACCAGCAGGATTGCGATGCTGGCGGCGGGTAGGACAGCCTTGGGCCACTGCTTTTGCCGGGCCCAATCCGCCGCACCCCAGCAGATGAGAATGAACAGGCCAAGAAATGACTGGTAGGCGTAGCGGTCAGCCATCGCCTGCCTGCCCACCTGCATTAAACCAATGGTCGGCACAAGCGTTCCCAGGAACCAGAACCAGCCAACGGGAAGATAGCGATAGCGCCGGCCCACGATCACCAGCGCGGTGATTGCCAACAACACCAAAGCGGCCGCGGCCACCTGCCAAAACCTCAGCGAGAACCCGGGGTGGAGATACATGATGGCGAGGTGCGAGGGCCACAGGGCCTTGCCGATATATCGGACGTAGGCAACGATGGAGTTGCCGACCCGGATCGAGGTCGAGTAAGGCCAACGCTGCGGCCGGCCAACGCGTTGCGCCAACATGGTAATCAGGGCGCTGGCCGCGCAAATTATGAAGAGCGGAATCTTTTCCTTGATCAGCCAGAAGAGGCTCTTGCGGGGAAACTTCGACGGCGGACCGGCGGCAGCGGGTTCGCGCCAGGGGGTGTCCATGCGTTGCAGCGGCCAGTAATCCCATAACAGCAGCACGCACGGCAGCGTAATGATCTGTGGCTTTGACATCAGGCCCAGAACGAACAACAGGGCGACGACCGCGTATCGGACAAGGCCAGGCTGGCGCGCATACCAACGGTAAGCACCCAGCGCGAGCAGAAAGAAAAAAGTGCTCAACAGGGTTTTGCGCTCCGCCATCCAGGCCACGGATTCGACGTTGATGGGATGCAGAGCGAACAATGCAGCCACCATGAAGCTGCGGCCCAGATACCCTGTCGCCAGCAGCAACACCCAAAACAACACCACCACGTCAACTGAATGCCAAAGGGCGTTCATCAAGTGATGGCCCGGGGGGTCGATGCCGAACATCTGGCAATCAAGCGCATGCGAGAACCAGGTGACGGGGTGCCAGTTGTTGTCATCAAAGGTCAGCAACGCCCATTTGATGGTGGGCCAACTCAAGCCATCCTGCACATGCAGGTTCTCGTAGACATATCCCATGTCGTCCATGTTGACGAAGGGATGATGAATCACAGGGAAGTACAGGGCGAAGGTGGCAGCGAGGAGAACCAGACTGAGACCCAGTGCCTGTTTGTGGGTCACGGAAAGTCGACGCGGTTTGTGCTGCGATTGCGCCACCGGCGCAGGATCTAAAGCAACCGAATTCATCTGGCCCCCTGCGAGCGCGATTATAAGCGAGCACTGGCTTGAAACTTTGTGACGCGCTTCACAATCCGGAGGAAGTGTTGGGGGCACCGATTAAGAGGCTCCGCGGAGGGTGTCGAAAGCAGCGGTTTCGGGTAGTGCGGCGCTTCAGCGCCGCGTCAAGCACGTGCCGGGAAGCGGCCCTCAGGCCTTGAGGTACATGCCTTTGAGATCGTGGAACAGTCCTGGATTGGCGGCTTCCGAGGAAGTACCTGAGGGCTGAAGCCCAATTCCTCAAACTGCGCTTGCCGCTGGCCTGAAGGCCAGCACTACCCGATCCCTCAGTGCCCCAGGAGTTTGTCCGTGTAATGCTGTGCGGTAATGAGATTGTCCGAAAGCAGGGCGGCCTTTTGCCGGGCGCTGGCCGCTTGAGTTCGATCGCCGCTGGCTTCCAGCGCTCCCGCGAGCAACAGGTATCCGAAGTCGGACGGATGGATCTGTATCGCGCGGGAATAGGAACTGATGGCCAGAGGCAAGTCTCCGGCTCGTTGCGCCACCAGGCCAAGGCTGATCCATGCGCCTACAAACTCCGGGTCGACAGCGACGGCACTCTGAAGGCTAGACCGGGCATCGGCCAAATCGCCAATGTCTTTGTACGCATAACCGAGATTGTTGTAGGCCCGGGCTTTGACTTTCGGATTGCGCGCCATCTCCGCGGCCTTCCTGTATAGCTCAATCGCCGCGGGAAGATTGCCGTGCGCCTGCTCGTACGTGCCGATGTTCATGGTGCTGTTGGGATCGGTGGGATTCAACGCGGCGGCCGCGCGGAAATGCGGTATCGCCTCTTCCATGCGGCCCGTCTTCAGCAGTGCCGTTCCCAGATTGTTCTCGCCGACCCAGTTATTGTTGGTGACCTCCAGAACGTGAGTCCACAAGGTGATGTGATCGTTCCAGAAGCCGACCTGGCGATGGCTGACCAATGCGAGCGACAGCAACACCACCATACTGGCAGTGCGCAGAAGGACAGGAGACAAGTGCATTTGCGCCACCCACTCCGCGACCAGCCAGCAGACCATGATGAACAGTCCGACGAACGGCAGATAAGCGTAGCGGTCGGCCATAGCTTGCGTCCCAACCTGGACCACGCCGATCATCGGGACCAGGGTGCCGAGGAACCACAGCCAGCCGACGGTCAGATAGCGTCGGCGATACGCCAAGGCAACTGCCAAAGTGATAGCCAGCAGGATGAATGCTGCCCCGCATAGTTGCCAAAGCGGATACGGTTTGAGCGGGTAGGGATAGAAGAGCGCCAGCCGCGATGGCCAGAAGGCCTTCCCCAGATATCGCGCGTAGGAGACGAGCGCGTTCTCCAGGCGCAAGACGTGTCCGTAATAGCTGGTTGCACCGCCGCCAGCCTGCGCGTTCACAGTAAGGACGGCACTTGCCGCAGAAAGAGCCAGCAGCGGAAGTTTCTCCAGGAGCAACCATCGCCATGCGCTGTTCGCTGTTCGCTGTTCGCCAGAGATTGCACCTGAGCTATTCTGGCGAAGAGTGGAGGGCGAAGGGCGAAGAGCGAGCCTTCCCAGCGGCCAGTAATCCCACAGCAGCAGGACGAACGGCAGCGTGATCACCTGCGGCTTCGACATCAGACCCAAGGCAAACAGAACGGCCACGACGAGGTATCGGCTGAGTTGCGGCTTGCGGGCGTACCAACGGTAAGCAGCCAAGGTCAGCAGCAAGAAGAACATGCTGAGCAGGTTCTTGCGCTCGGCAATCCAGGCCACGGTTTCGACGTTGACGGGATGAAGCGCGAAAAGCGCGGCCACCATCCAACTGCGGCCGACGAAGCCGGTGGCGCGTTGCAGCATCCAAAACAGCAGCAGAACGTTCACAATGTGAAACAGAACGTTGACGTCGTGCGGACCGGCGGGATTCAAGTCGAACATCTGGGTGTCGAGCGCGTGCGAAATCCAGGTGACCGGGTGCCAGTTGGCCGCATCGCGCGCAGTCAGCGCCCACTTGACGGTGGACCAGTGCAGGCCGGCTTTGACATGGAAGTTGTCGGTGACGTAGTCGGCGTCATCGTAATTGGCGAAGGGCTGCCAGTGGACGGGATAGTAGACAGCAACAACGGCGACGGCCAGTACCACGCCGAGAAAGATCTTGTGCGTGAGGGGTGAAGCGAACCGGCCTGGGGTGCGGGTCTGTTGTGCAGGCTTCAGATCAACAGATGTCATACGTTCCCCTCTTTTCGGCGACGGCGGTGCGCCTCAAGATAAGTGAGCGATGGGTGGAGCACGCCTTTCAGGCGCGCATCGCGGGCGCATATTGGCGGTCCGCGCTTTAGCGCCTGACGTGAGGTCTCCCTTTACCTCAGCGGCTAAAGCCAATTTCATTTTCCAAGCGCGCATGCACCGCTGAAGCGGTGCTCCACCCTATCCACTCGAGTGAGTTTTCCGTAAATCGTCAAAAAGCAATGTAGCGCTGAGTTCAAGAGTAGAACGTTACGCAGGAGGGTATAGCAAGTCAAACGATGCCGATTGATTGGGACTACGGCGGAAAAGTGTCGTAAAAAACGAAAGCCAGCCGATGGGCTGGGCTCTCTCAAACTTCATTCGACTCGCGGCCAAAAGGCGGCCCGCTCGCTCAGGATGACACTTGAATTTCTTCTGGCGAAAAGCGAAGGGCGAACAGGGTTCCGTTACCGTCGCAGTTTCGCCGCCGCATCTTGGCTTTGCTGGGCGTCCGCCAAATCCCCGAGCTGGCGATACGCCGCCGCCATATTGTTCCACGCCGCGGCCTTCAGTTCGGGATCGCGCGTCAGGCTGATGGTTTTCTTGTAGCGCTCGATGGCCGCAGAGAAATTTCCCCGCGTCTGCTCGTAGATTCCGATGTTCAGGTTGCCGACGGGATCATCAGGGTAAATCGCAACCGCTTTGTAGAAATGCGAGACGGCCTCGTCGGCTCGTCCCTCGGCCACCAGCGCCTTGCCCAAATTGTTCTCGGCGAGAAAGTTTCCGTCCGTAACTTGCACGGCGTGCGACCACAGGGTCACATTGTCATGCCAATAGCCGACCTGGCGATAAGCGACTATTCCCAGCGCCAGCAGTACGGCAACGCTTACGACGCGCAGCACGGCAGCCGGAAGATGCTTCTGCTGCGCCCATTCCGCGACAGCCCAGCAAATCATGATGAAGAGACCGATGAACGGCAGATACGCATACCGATCCGCGATGCCCTGCTTTCCCTGATAGCCGACGCCTTCCAAGCCGACCATGGGTACCAGCGTTCCCAGAAAAAACAGCCAGCCCACCAGCAGATAAGGCCGGCGGCGGCGGTTTGCAATCGTCAGGGCCGTCACCAGCGCGACGACCAACATTGCCAAGGCCGCTTGCCGCAACGGAACGTAATCCGGGTGCGGATAAAAAGCGGACAGCCGTACAGGCCACAGCGTTTTGCTCATGTAGTCGACGTAGGAGACGAGCGCATACTCCACACGCAATCCGAGCGGATACCACGTCTTGGTGCCATCGGCGCGCTGCGCGCTCATGGTTACGGCAGCACTGATTCCAGCCAGCGCAAACAGCGGGGTCTTTTCCCACACCAGTTGAGAAAAGTCGGAGATGGTTCGACCACGGGAAGGCTGATCGGCTGCGGGCGAAAGCCGCCGCAGTGGCCAGTAATCCCACAACAGCAGGACGAAGGGGAACGTAATCACCTGCGGCTTGGCCATCAATCCGAGGGCAAACAAGACGGCGACTACGGCGTACCGTGCGACTTTGCGATCGGACGCGTACCAGCGATAAGCTCCCAGCGCCAGCAGGAAAAACAACATGCTGAGCGAATTCTTGCGCTCCGCGATCCACACCACCGACTCGACGTTGATGGGATGCAGCGCAAACAGCGCCGCCACCATGAAGCTACGTCCGCTGAAACCCGTTGCCCGCCGGAGCACCCAGAAGAGCAAGAGGACGTTCAGCACATGCAGCAGTAGATTCACGTCGTGCGGGCCGGCGGGATCCAGATCGAAGAGTTGGCAATCGAGAGCGTGAGAAAGCCACGTGACCGGATGCCAGGTGCCGACGTGATACGTGGTAAACGCCCAGCGCACGGTGACCCACGTCAGGCCGTCTTGCACGCGCGCATTCTGCGTGACGTAGAGAGTGTCGTCGTAGTTGACGAACGGATAGTGATTGACCCGGAAATAGATCGCGACGGTGATGATGACCAGGACAAGGATCAGCACGAGCTGCTGCTGTCGCGACGAGGCGCCGAGCTGCGATGGGGTCGTCTCGTCAGTCTTGAGGCGAACCGGATTCAATCGTCCTCCAGCATCGCCAGTTCTGATTCGAAGGGTGGAGCACCGCTTCAGCGGTGCAGTTGCGGTCCGAAGAAAAATTGGCTTTAGCCACTGGGGTTAAGGAAAAGCATTACCTCAGGCGCTAAAGCGCGCTCCAATCATTGCGCTTGTATTCCTGCACGCCTGAAGGCGTGCTCCACCCGTCGGCCACACCCGAAGCGAAACTGCTCTACTGGCCTTGCAGCTTCTTTGCCGCCTCGAAGCATTCGTGCGCCTGCTGCGAATTGCCCAGACTGCGATAGGCGAAACCCATATCGTTCCACGCCTGGATCTTCACCGACGGGCTGGTGGTCAGGATGATCGCGCGCTTATATTGCTCGATCGCGCCGTAGAAGTTGCCATGCTCCTGATCATAGAAGCCAATGTTGAATGTGCTGATCGGATCGACCGGGTGAATCGCCTCCGCCTCGCGGAAATGTACGACGGCTTCGTCCAGCCGCTTGTGTCCCATCAGCGCACCACCCAGATTGTCCTGCGCAACGTAGTTGGGCGGCGTCACTTGTATGGTGTGCGTCCACAGGATTACGTTATCTGACCAATAACCGATCTGCCGTCGGGCTGCGATGCTGAGCGCCAGGACCACGACAATGCTCACTGCCGGCAGCAACGCCGACGGCAGGCGCTTTTGTGCGGCCCATTCCGCAACGCCCCAACACACCATGATGAATATTCCGATGAGCGGCAGATAGGCGTAGCGATCAGCCATGGCCTGCCGCCCAACCTGTACCAGGCCGATCATCGGGACCAGCGTCCCCAGGAACCACAGCCATCCGACCAGCAGGTAAGGACGACGGCGGCGTTCGAGGACCAATAACGAAATGGTCAGCAGGATCAGCAGCGCCCCATAGACCTGCCAGGCGCGCAGAGAGTCTCCCGGATGGGGATACATAGGCGCGAGCCCGGTTGGCCAGAACGCGTTCATCAGGTACTTGACGTACGAGACCAGGCCGTTCGACAGGCGAACCGAGAGCGGCGTCGCGCCCAGTGAAAGCACCGCGCCACTGGCGCGCTGCGCTTTTATCGTCAGCACCGCGCTGGCGGCGGCAATAGCGAGGAGTGGAAGCTTCTCCAGGAGCAACCGCCGCCATTCGCCGGACGATCGCTGCTCGCTGTTCGCTGTTCGCTTCTCGCCAGAAATTTCACGCGAGTTCTGGCGAAAAGCGAACAGCGAATGGCGAAGAGCGAGCCTTCCCAGCGGCCAATAATCCCAAAGCAGAAGGACGAACGGGAAGGTAATGATCTGCGGCTTGGCCATCAGCCCGAGCGCGAACAGCACCGCGACCACGGAATAGCGAAGCGCGTGCGGCTTCGCCGCATACCAGCGCCACGCGCCCAGCGCCAGCAGAAAGAACGTCATGCTGAGCACCGTCTTGCGCTCGGAAATCCAAACCACCGATTCGACATTGATGGGATGGACAGCAAACAGCGCGGCCACCATGAAGCTGCGGCCCGCGTAGCCGGTGGCGCGCAACAGCACCCAGAACAGCAGCGCCGCGTTCAGCGCGTGCAACAACATGCTGGTCTGGTGATGGCCGCCGGGAGTCAAGTCGTACATCTCAACGTCCAGGGCGTGGGAAAGCCAGGTCAGAGGATGCCAGTTGCCGCTGTGGTCGGTGACAAACGCCCATGTGACCGTGTCCCAGGTGAGGCCATTCTGGATGTGAACGTTGTCGGTTACGTAGACATTGTCGTCGTAGTTGACGTAGGGATGGGTCCTGACCGGATAGTACAAGGCAACGCTGAGGATAATGAGCAGCAGTCCCAGAAGGTAGGCGCGGTTGCCGGACCAAGTGAATGAGCTAGCCGGGTGCGATTGCACTTTCTCATCAGGTTGCAGGCCGACGGAACTCACCTTATCCCCTTCGCTGGACGAGTATAGCTGATAGGGCGCTTTTCGCTCCTCGCTTTTCGCCAGATGAAATCAACGTGTCAACCTGAGCGAGCGCAGCGAGTCGAAGGACCTGCTTTTCGCTCTCTTTCGTCAAAACAATCCTTCTGGAGAAGAGCCGAAAGCGACCAGCGACCTGCCGCTATAGGGGTCCTTCGACTCGGACTAAAGTCCTCGCTCAGGATGACACGGCGTTAATGAAATTTCTGGCGAAGAGCGAAGAGCGAAGAGCCGCCTCACTCCGCCATTGCGTAGTAACCCTTCCGGGCGTGAATCTCCAGCTTCTGCGCGGGACGAACCTCTATGCGCAGAGCGTGGTATCCCGGCGTCGACTGTTGCGGAGGAAACGAAACATAGTATTGCGTGCGCAGGTCCTGCTCGATCTGCGCAAAGGCTGCGCCCAAATCCCGGCTTGACGGCGCGACATAGAGTCGTCCACCGGTCGCATCGGCCAGGCGCTGCAATATCCGGTCGCCTCGATCTACAGCTCCCTGGGGATGAATGGTCAACGCATAGATCTGAATTTCGCTACGTTGGGCCGCGGCAATTGCGTTGCTCAGGCTGCGAAAACTCTGCGTATCGTCGCCGTCGCTGAGAACCACGACGGCACGGTGGACCAGTTTGCCATCGCCATTGTTTGCAAGCTGGCCGTCACAGGCGGAGTACAGCGCGTCGAACAAGCGGGTACCCCAGCCCGGTTGCTTCAGGCGGCCAATCGCGTTGATCAATTCCTGACGGTTCGCAGTCGAGTCCTGCCACAGCTTTATGTCACCGCCAAATCCCATGATGAAAGCGATGTCAGTTTGCGGTCGCATGATCTGCTGCAGGAAATTGACTGCCGCAGCTTTCTCATCGGGGAGCACGCGTTTGACGGAATCACTGGTATCCAGAATGAGGCCGATGTGCAGCGGAAGGTCCTGGGCACGTTCGAAATCGTTGAAGCGGACCACCGGCGACTGGTTATCGAAAATACGAACTTCGTCCGGGGAAAGATCCTGGATCACGCGGCCCTGCTCATCGGCTACCGTGAATTGCAGCCGCACTTCGGGAACGTCGTGGCGGAGGGTATATCCCGGACTGCCTGCCGGAAGATGGTCGCCGGTTTCCGGCAGGGCCGGGAGTGCAAATGGAACGGCGGCACCACGGCTGCCATCATAGCCGGGCGAGGACGCGGATATACTCGACGATCCGCCATCAGCCGTTGAGCTGTCGAAGCGACCGGAAGCCCACTCGCTGACGCCCGCCAAGGTCACCCCGCTCAAGGCGAGCGACAACCCTGTGATGAGCGCCGACCTCTGCACACAAGAGTTATCGGCTGCCCGGCAAGGCAGCTTGAGAAGAAATAAGCATCGCTTGCACCATGCCCCGTTAGTGGCATGTGCTCCGTCTTCGGCACCCTCCTGTAGTAACCTATTGCTAGAAGTTAATGCCCTCGGAAAAAGTTTTAATTGTTGACGACGAGAAGCTGGTTCGTTGGTCTCTGCGCCAGAAATGTGAAGAGTGGGGTTATCACGTACTGGAGGCTGACAACGGCTCGGCTGCGCTGCGCGTGGCCCACAACGAGTCTCCCGACCTCGTGCTGCTCGACGTACGCCTGCCCGATCTCAGCGGTATTGAAGTCCTGGAACAACTGAAGAAATCCGGCGACGCGCGCGCCGTCATCATGATTACCGCCGACCCGCAGCTGGAGGATGTGAAGACCGCCCTGAAGCTCGGGGCCTACGACTTCGTGGGCAAGCCGCTGGATTTCGACGAGCTCGGTGTCGCCGTCAAGAACGCGCTGGAAGCCACACGGCTGCGCTCGGAAGTGGAATCGCTGCGCGGTGAGATGCGCCGCCGCACCGGTTATCACAACGTGATCGGTGTCTCCCAGAAGATGACCGAAC
>Ga0187873_1001262_pt1 | contig 21697 bp, 16 predicted proteins | sample June2016WEW_16_1_2_FD_133012 | JGI IMG/M metagenome (GOLD analysis project Ga0187873, IMG submission 133012) | Peatland microbial communities from SPRUCE experiment site at the Marcell Experimental Forest, Minnesota, USA - June2016WEW_16_100 | ecosystem: Environmental > Terrestrial > Soil >...
AGTCCGGTGTCGTGGCGGGAGGGAAGAACGCACTCACAAAGGCATCGTCGAGCAGCATCCCTTGCGTATCGCTGAATTCGTCAATGGTGGCGCTTGCAAGGCAATTTCCGTGCCCAGGGCAGCCGCCGCCGCCCCCGCTGCCGAGAAAATAATAAACATTCACGGCAATCTTAGGATTAGGGGTGTTGGGGAGGGCGACATTCACAGTGAGTGGAAGGTGTCCACTGGAATCCGGGAATACGCTGATGCCGCCTTCCGCGCCGCCGGTGATATTGACAAATGCCAGAGTGTAACCGGGGGCCTGCAACGGGTTCCACGAGAAAGGCATGACTGTTTGTACGGGGACGGTTGCGCCGGGAACCAGTGCTCCACCCACAGTGGTAGGTCCTGCAAGCTTCACGAAATGTCCGCTAGTGCCCGTGCGCGGTTGGCGAGTAGAGCCGTACATGCCGGTTTGGTAGTACCAGATAGTGAGGGTTTCCTGGGCTGAGGCGCGAGGCGCAGGAAAGACAGAAAGTGCCGTCGCACCAATAAGCATAGCCAATATGGCCCGATGATTCATCTTGTCCTCCTTTTAGGTTTGCTTGGATTGTAGTGAAGGCCGGGCAATATTTATATCAAAAATTTCAGTGCGGGGAGCCAGGCTGGCATCCACAATTCTCATTCCCTCTTGTGAACCAGGGACATACCACCCAGTCGCCCGCCTTCTATACTGAACCTTCATGTCCTACGCCGCCGCCATCGACCAGCTGAATGCCATGGCGCCGGAGCTCTACGTGCGCCCCGGACAACCGCGGCAAAAGTTCTCCCTCGACGAGTTCCGCACCCTGCTCGCCGCCCTCGGCAATCCGCATCAACGCTTTCGCTCCGTGCTCATCGCCGGAACCAACGGCAAAGGCTCCACGGCAGCTACTCTGGCCTCCATCCTCGCCGCCTCCGGAGCGCGCGCCGGCCTCTACACCTCGCCGCATCTCCAACGGGTAAACGAACGCATTCGAATCGGCGACGCCGAAATTCCCGACGACGACTTTGCCCGCCTCTACTTCCACGTTCACGATGTCGCCCAACAGTTGGTCCAGGATCGCCGCCTCCCGCAACCCCCCAGTTTCTTCGAGATTCTCACCGCCCTGGCCTTCCTCTACTTTGCCGAGTCGAACGTCGATCTTGCCGTCCTTGAAGTCGGCATGGGCGGCCGCCTCGACGCCACCAACGTCGTCGATCCGCTCCTCTCCATCATCACCGACATCTCGCTCGACCATACCGAATGGCTGGGCACAACCCTGGCCGCCATCGCGCGCGAGAAGGCCGGAATCCTCCGCCAGGGCGGAACGCTGATTCGACTCCCGCAATTCACCGAGGCCGACGATGTGCTGAACGAGGTGGCGGCAGAACTCGGCGTGCGCTGGGTCGACGTAATCGACTATCTGCCGAAGGGCCTGGGTGCCCCAGGTCCGGGGTCCCCACGGATAGGTCTTCATCCGTGGGGTGGAGATCCCTCGCATTTGGGGACCTGGGAACGCATAACACCAATTGATAGTCAGATCGATAGCGCAGCAGCTCCGTATACCGTCAACGCCCTCGGCACTTCTATTGAGGTCGCTTCTCCGCTCGCCGGGACTCATCAGCGGCGGAACATCGCGCTGGCCATCACCGCGGCCGTCGTGCTTGCCTGCGATTTTGGCTTTCCCATCACGCCGTATCAGATCGCCGAAGGCATCCGCCAAACCCGCTGGCCAGGCCGTTTGGAGCGCATCGAGCGCGATGGCTTCCTCTGGATACTCGACGTGGCGCACAACCCCGCCGGCGCATGGGCGGTGCGGAGCGGACTCGACTATATCCCGCGTGGCAACACAGCGAAGGCTCTCATCTTCAGTTGCCTGCACGACAAGCCCATCGCGGAGATGGCGCGGATTCTCTTTCCCCTCTTCGCGCGCGTGGTTTTAACCCCGCTCCATGCCGCGCGCGCCGCCGCAATAGAAGATCTGGTGGCCGCTGCGCAACTTACTCAGACGCCGTTCCTCGTTGCCGAATCGGTCGCTGACGCGCTACAACTGGCGAGGAAGCATGCCGGAAGTGACCCGATCATCGTTTCCGGCTCGGTTTACCTGGTGGGTGAGGCACGCTCGTTGCTGCTGGCAGAAGGCGCCGAATCAGGAGGGCGCACATCATGAAACAGCGCCTCATAAAGCTGCGTCAGCGTTTCAAAAAGCGCCCCAGGCAACGCCCCCTGCAGCGTCCCAACCCGCTCCCCTGGTTCTATCGCTGGCGCACCAACCTCATCCATGCGCCGCTCTTTGTGCTGATCACCGCCGTCTGCGGCAGTATCTCCCTTCTCGTCTCGCTGGTCGATAAAAAAGGCAACGCGCAGCACCGCATCGCCCGCATCTGGGGGCGGGCCAGCGTATGGAACACCAGCTCCAAGCTAAAGGTCGTCGGCGCCGAGAATCTGCGCAAGCACCCCGTGGCCGTCTACGCCTGCAACCACACTTCGTACATGGATGTGCCCGTGATCTTCGCCGTGCTGCCCTTCCAGTTCCGCATCATCGCGTGGAAGGCCCTGTGGCCCATTCCATTTATCGGTTGGTATTTGAATCGCTCCGGGCAGTTGCCCATCGACACCCACAACCCCCGCGCCTCGCTCTCCAGCATGGGAGCGGCAGCCAAAGTGCTCCGCTCCGGCATGCCCCTCTTCATCTTTCCCGAGGGAGGCCGCACCTCCGACGGCACTCTGCGGCCCTTTCTTCCCGGCGCGGCTTTCATGGCCATTCGCGCCCAGGTTCCGCTGGTACCCATCGCGCTCAGCGGCGTCTTCGAGCTCATGCCCATTCACACCCATCACTACTATCCCGGCACGTTGACAGTCAGCATCGGCGAGCCGATTGTGACCGTGGGCATGACCATGCAACAGGTCGATGAACTCACCGCCCGCCTCCACGCCGCCATCGATAACCTGCGCGTCCAGCAAGGTATAGCGGCATCAAAAGGGGTTGCCGCTCAGGATATGAAGGCCTGACGTCGGAGCAAAAAAGCTCCGTGCCCCATCCTTTCGCTTTTTTTCTGGCGCAAGGGTGGGAAACCACAAAAAGCGCATAGCCCTCCACCAAAGTTTCCGCTCTGGGTACTTGAGTTTAATCCCTGCCCGCGTCCCCTATCCCTCCCGCCGCCCCCATGATTACACTGGTTGCTGCCATGTGCGTCCACGTCGCCATTCCCGAGCCTACCGGCATCGATTCAGCCTTCAACCAGCGTTCGCTGCCACCCTATCTTGCCGCCCTCCGCTCCGCCGGGGCCACGCCCATCATCGTTCCTCTGCACGAGCATCAGGACCGTGTAGCCCGCCTGCTTGCCGGCGTCCAGGGAGTGCTTCTGCCCGGCAGCAACTTCGATGTCGACCCGCAGCGATACGGCGAGGCCGCGCTCCCCGAGTGCAGCTCACCCGACCCAGCCCGCGCCGCCGTCGACGAGCTTCTCCTCCAGGACGCCTTCAGTCTCCACAAGCCCATCCTCGCCGTCTGCGGCGGAATGCAGACCCTGAACGTCTGGCTCAACGGCTCGCTCATCCAGCACCTCAAGACCTCCGTCAATCACAGCCCGGGAGACAACATCGCCGAGGCTCACCCCGTCCGCATTACGCCCAGCTCGCGTCTGGCCGGCCTCGTCCCTCAAAGCTCTCCCGCCGAACCCCTGGTCAACTCCAGCCACCACCAGGCAATCAAGGTTGTCGGCGACGGTCTGCTGGTCAGCGCCGTCTCTCCAGTCGATGGCGTCATCGAAGCCGTCGAACTCAACTCGCCCCATCACTTTGTTCTCGGAGTGCAGTGGCATCCCGAGCGCACCTACACTACGAGCGCCTTCTCTCGCGCCATCTTCGCGGCCTTCGTGCAAGCCGCCGTAGTCTGGCAACCCCGCCACATTGAAGAGTCAGTAGTATCGGCATGAACCAGAGATATGGGTGCATGAACCAGAGATGTGGGTGCCCTAGGTCCCTCGCATTTGGGGACCTGGGAAACAAGGCAAAGGTGAGTTTGCTAACTCCGCTATCTCCGCTAACTTGCTACCCCCGCGAAGCGGGGGCTAACTCGCATCCATGACCGAATCCCCAAATCCCGTAACCCGCCTCAACGTCCTCCTCGCCGAGGCCGCCCAGCCCCCGCTCGACCCCCATCTCTCCCAACAATTCGCCGCCCTACTTTCGCTCTTTCTTCGCTGGGGCGCCCGCATCAACCTCTCCTCCATCCGCGACGAAGAAGGCATCCTCTCCCGCCATTTTGTCGAGTCCATCGCCTGCGCCCGCGCACTCCCCGCCGGCATCTCCACCTTGCTCGACTTCGGCTCCGGAGCCGGCTTCCCTGGCCTCCCCATCGCTCTCTGCCGCCCGGAAATCGCCGTCACCCTGGCCGAGTCGCAGGGCAAGAAAGCCGCCTTCCTTCGCGAGGCCGTCCGCGTCCTGGGGGTTACTCTTATGGTTCATTCCGGCCGCGCCGAGTCCCTCACCACACAATTCGATTGCGTCACGCTCCGCGCCATCGACAAGATGGTCCGCGCCGTCCAGGCCGCTGCCAATCTTGTTCGCCCCGGCGTCTGGCTCGCGCTCATGACTACCACCGCCGCTCTTCCCACCCTCAAAGCATCCGCCGGCGCCAACTTCACCTGGACCGCCGCGCCTTTATTTCCCGGCAACGACAACCGCCTGCTCGCCCTCGGAAAACGCGCGCTCTAATTCGCCATCTTGATCAGCGCCAGCTTCTTGACTGCACCCAGATCCTTCTCCGCCTTCACCGTCAATCGCACGCCCGTTCCCTCCGCATAGCGCGGCGCTTCGTCGAGCAGCTTTAGCGCGCTCTTCGCCAGGTCGCTTTTCCGCGCCGCCGCCACCGCCTTGTCGCCCAGAATGAACGCCGCGCGAAAGCACCCATCGCACGGACCAAGGTAGACAATGGTCCTCTTTTTCTGTTTCAGCTTCAGCGCCCAGCCCGCCTTGGGCGAATACGAATTCCACTCCTGAATCGTGGCGCCCTGCTCTGCCATCCACTCCACCAGTTGCTTCCACAACGCAGCCGTCGCGCCCACCGCCGCAGCCACCTCCGCCTCTGTGGGCTTCGTCGTTTTTCCGATAAACGCATTCACTGTTTCCATCTTGCTCCTCTCGTGCCGCAATCAGTCTACAGCGCGTTTCATAAACCCGGCTTGTCTCAGGGCGCTACTTTACAGGCTGCGGAAAAAAGCAAATAGCGTAGCACGAAGTGTCAGGGCACGACTTTACAGGTTGCGGAAAAAGGCAAAAGGAATAGCACGAAGTGTCAGGGCACGACTTCAGTCGTGCCGAAAAAGCAGAATAAAAATCGTGGGCTTTAGCCCCTGAGGGAGGTGTTGTTACGGAGGGAGGAGGGAGGCCGTGTGCCCCGTCCATCCGCTCCTGAGCGTAGTCGAAGGATCTGCGTTTCACAATTGCGGATGGGCGGGAAGCGACAACATTCAATATCTTTGTCACCTTGAGCAAATCTTCGCCCTATCTTCGCCCGCCCCCTACCGCCTGAACTGCCTCCGAATAGCCAGCAAAAACAGCGCAAACAACGACGACGTCAGCAACGTCTCGAAGATCGCCACAACCCGCCCCCGCGGATAGACGGGCGTGTACTCTGGAGTTCTTTGAAACGTCGCCGTATCGATTGCCGTGATTCCACTCTTGCCGATCAGTTTTGCCTCTGTCCAAAAATTATTCGTCCAACTGTCCTGCCGATTCCATACGCAGCTGTAGGTCACGCGTGCAGAGCTCGTAGAGATAGCCTGCTTCAATTCAAGACCCGTGATGGGGAACAAGAGCGCCGCTGCCACCAGGACTCCAAACAACCACGCCAACGGCTTCCCATAACTGTTCCCGTAATCGCTTGCATACTTGTACCAGGCCACAAAGCTCAGATTGCGATGCCACCACCGCCGCAACCAGAGAAGCCGTCCATCAGTCGGCCCAGCCAGCCGCTTCATCTCCATCTCGCCAAAATGAAACTCATTGGCCGTCCAGTAATCCAATCGCGAGTCGTAATTCTTCTTGAGCTGCCGGTAGATCTGGGCAATCGCGCGGTAATTGCGCTTGCCTTCCACTTGAAAAGAGTAATCCTCCGCCACTTCGTTGCTAGCCGTCTCCTCAAATACGGCCAGTTGCCCTTGCCGTGGGCGCCTCCCCCAGTTGACGGATGGCTTGAACCAGACTTGACTCACGTCGCAGTTGAAAAACACCGCGCGGTCCAGGTCGACATCCTCAAAGACAATCTCGCCAGGTTTATAGAATCTGGCCAGCGAAAACACGGCGCTTGGTGATTCCTTGTCTCCCAAAGTAAAGCTCGTGTCCCGAAAATCAGCCCGATCCCTAAACTCGGCCTCGCTCCAATCCCCTGTGTCCACGAATGCTGCGTGGCTGTAGATAGCGGGCCCAATTAGAGTCGAGCCTGTGAACACTGCCCCGTGCATGAAATTGGCGCTAGTGAAATCTGATGCCTCGCCGAAGGTCATATCACTGAAGTAAGTGCTTCCCGCAAAGGTTGCGCCGAGGAAAAGGGCCTTCTTCGCGAACTTCGCGTTTTGAAACTCTACCCCTCCTTTGAAGGTCACTCCGCCGAAAGTTGCGTCCTGTGTGAAGGTTGCACCGCTGAAATCTGCGTCCTGCGTGAAGGTCGCTCCTCTGAAGTTTGCGTCCTGCGTGAAGGTCGCTTCGCAGAAAGCTGCATACTGCGTGAAGGTCGCCTTGTAGAAGTTTGCGTCCTGCGTGAAGGTTACTCTCGAGAAGTAAGCGTCCTGCGTGAAGGTCGTACCGCTGAAGTCTACTTTCTGCGTGAAGGTCGCGCTGCTGAAGCTTGCGTCCTGTATGAAGGTCACTCTGCGGAAGTTTGCGTCCTTTATGAAAGTTGCTAGGCCGAAGTCTGAGCCCTGTGTAAAGGTTGCACCATCAAATTGGCAGGTAGCTTGGAATTTCCTGTACCCGAGATTGAGTTGTGGAAAGATAAAGTAATTGAAGTGAGCCTCACCCTCTCCTGCGCTAATCAAAGTCCTCTCAAATTCCTGCCAGAAATCATCGAAGAGTGGACCCGATTGCTTGTTTGTGTCCTTTGAGTGCATCAGGCATACGGGCAGCTCGTCTACCCCATCCGGCGCAACATGGAGTTTGCGTCCACATATATGGGCGCCGATGAGGACGCCCATCACGATCGGACAGCCCGCTTCGCCATACTCGCCTTCCCATACCGTGTTCTCTTCGTCCAATATGACGCTCTTGTCAGGATCTTTCATCGGGTTACTCCATCAGGTTCTTTTATTGCCTTGTCGCTATCCCCATCCCCCGCTCCGCGACCGCGCTCTCATCGAACGTAATCCCGCCCTCCGCAACCAGGCGCTCAGCCGCCGCAACTTCTTGTTCCTTCACCATAATCCGCGAGTGTACCACCGCTCTCAATTTCCGCTCATTCCTTTTCTGCCTCTCGCGTTCCCCGCCGCCACGCGAGGACAAGAGCGAAGATCGAACAATTCAGAGTTCGATCCGCCTCTCAAACGGCGGGCGCGCGCTCTTTTGCGAACCCCAGTTCATCGTGTGCAACAGGCGACCGACGTGATCCACGTGATAACGCACGCCAAAAGAACGCTCGATGTACTCGGCGACGCGGGGACAGGTCCATAAATCGGTCGAGAATCCAGCAGCCCGCGCGCCCTCGAGCAACTGTCTTTCCAGCCGCTGGCGTTCGCCCGGGGAAAGTTTCAGCGGTCTTCCGCTGGCCGGAACTGCCTTCAGCGCCGCCCAACCGCCCAGCTGCCGGTCATGCTTCCAGCGGCGAACGCTACGCGGATCAACATCCAACCGTCGCGCGATTTCGGCCTGAGAAATCCCCCGTTCCAGCAACCGAATGGCATGCTCCCGTTTACGTTGCAACTCTTCAGGACTGCCCTGCGGTCGGATAACTCACCTCAACACAACCATCACAGCATAGGACATTATTTATACAGGATTCAATTGTCCCGGAGAGACGCTCCGTTAACCTCACATGAAATCAAGTGCGATTCCGCAGACCCCTTTGTCCCTTGCGCCCCAGGCGTCCAATCGAAGAGGAGGCGAAGGCAGCTTTGTATTAATCTGCAAAGCCAAGTGTTCCACGTGGAACTATTTTGGGAACCGTCCCAAATCGGTCAACGTTCCACGTGGAACATTTCCATCCCGTCCCAAAATGGGCGCGGTCCCAAAATGGCGTGCCGCCGAATAGCCACTGCCCCATAGTCAACTTTCCGCCCAAAATTACGGAAGTTTTCCACCGAACAGTTTTTTTCGCACCCACACCGCCGCCACCCCGCACCTTGCCGCGAAGCCCTTGCCCTGCACAGCTTTGGAGGCTTTTTCGCCTTCCCCACCGCAGGTGGTTTCCACAGGTTGGCGGGGTTCTCCACAGACCGTGCGGCTATCCCCGAACAGCGCTTCCCGTTACTCTGGATTGCCATGGGGAAGATTCTCGGCCTCGTCAACCAAAAAGGCGGAGTAGGCAAGACAACCACGGCCATCAATCTGGCCGCCTGCCTCGCTCTCCAGGGCCTTAAGGTTCTGCTGGTGGATTGCGATCCCCAGGCAAACTGCTCCTCGGGGATTGGATTTCAGCGCGACGACAACCGCCGTTCCATCTACGACGTGCTGATGGGCGACGCCCCGGCGGAGCAGGTGATTCTGCCCACGGAGATCGATCAGCTATCGCTGCTGCCCGGCTCGAAGAACCTGACCGGCGCCAATATCGAGCTGGCCACGGCTGACGATCGTGCGCTCCGCTTGCGCCGCGCTCTGGAGCCAATTAAGGAAGAATACGAGCTGGTGATTCTGGACTGCCCGCCGGCGCTGGACCTGCTCACCGTCAACGTGCTGGCAGCCGCCGACACACTGATTGTTCCTATGCAGGCCGAGTACTTTGCTCTGGAAGGAATCTCCGAGCTAATCTCCACGCTGGAACGAGTACGCGCCGCATACAATCCCTCGCTGACCATCGAGGGCGTTTTGATGACTATGTACGACGACCGCACCAACCTGGCGCAGCAGGTGACAGACACGCTGCGTGAGTACTTCAAGGATCGCCTCTACCACACCGTGATTCCGCGCAACGTGCGGCTGGCCGAAGCGCCCAGCCACGGAAAGCCGGTGGCTCTGTACGATCCGCGTTCCCGCGGTACAGAGGCTTACTTCGAGATGGCGGGGGAGTTTTTGGCACGCAACGGCATCGAGATTCCGAAGAAGGTGAACCTCTTCTCCGCCGCGCCGCAGGACGAGGTGAGTGTCTTGCCTACCTCCTGATGACTGCTTGCATGCAGACCGCCGCAGACCGCATCAGCCCATGCAGATTCACCCCCCCGGCCACTCTTCCGGAAAAGAGGATTTTGAACCATGACCGCTACCGCAACCGACCTTAAACGCCGCGCCCTGGGCAAGGGCCTGGACTCTCTTTTGCCGCGCGTTACAGCCGCTCCCGCCACCTCTGAGAATGATGGAGGAAAGCCGCTGGAGATTCGCCTCGAGCTGATCGATCGCAATCCGTTCCAGACGCGCTCACAATTGAACGATGAGCAGCTGGGCGAGCTGGCCGCATCGATCAAGTCAAACGGTGTCGTGCAGCCGGTGCTGCTGCGTCCGCTGGCGAACGGCCGCTTCCAACTGATCGCGGGCGAACGGCGCTGGAAGGCTTCGGAGATGGCCGGCAAGAAGACGGTGCCGGCGATTCTGCGGAGAGTCTCCGACGAGCAGGCGATGGAGATCACCATCATCGAAAACCTGCAGCGGACGGACCTGAATCCGATGGAGCAAGCGCGGGCTTTTGAGCGGTTGTCGCGCGAGTTTCATATGACCCAGGAGCAGATGGCGGTGCGCACCGGCAAGGACCGGGCAACAGTGGCTAACTTCTTGCGTTTGTTGAGGTTGCCGATGTCGGTGCAGGCACGGGTGGAGTCGGGAGAACTTAGCTTTGGCCATGCGCGAGCGCTGCTGGCTTTTGAGCACGCCGAGGAGATGGAAAAGGCGGCGCAGCGGGTAGTTAAACTTTCGCTTTCTGTTCGCCAGACAGAGGCCTACATACAAGGGATTACGCACCCCGAGAAGAGCGGGAAAAAAGACGGGAAAGAGGAGCGTTTTGTCGACCCCAATGTTCGCGCTGTGCAGGAGAAGTTGCAGAGAGCGCTGGGGCTGAAAGTCCAGATCGAAGATCATAACGGCCACGGCAAAGTCATCATCGAGTACGCGCATCTGGAAGATTTCGATGGGCTGCTGGAGCAATTGGCTGGACAGTGATGGCAGGGAACAGGGAACAGAGAACAGAGCACGGGGTGGAGTCCCGGTTTCGCTCCTGGCAGGTTCTCGTCAGAGAGGTAAGGCAGGCTCTAGTATGCGATTTAGATTTGAGCTGGCTCGAGATGACCTGGCTCACCCGACAGAGGGCTCAACAAATCCAGTTTTCCCGACCTGGCCTCATTGAAAGTATTATCCTAAGCTAGCGCCCATCCAAGAATCGACTAGGGGTCGGTACAAATTGATGATGCCTCGGCAAATGCATTTGGAATTGGTCAACGATGTGGGCGAAAAGTCCCCGATCCCGAAGCTATACCTCGGACCAAATCCATGTTTTGGTGACCTCTGTGATACTGTTCGGATACCAAAGCAGGTTGAAGCTCCCTTTGAGCGCGGGATCGTAGCAGGAAAAAACTCTTACGTCTACGATGCGCATACTTATCACACAAAAGTACCTCCCGAGGGCATCTCCTCATTGATTGAGCACTATACACGTCCCGGAGACGTGGTACTCGATCCATTCTGTGGTTCTGGCATGACTGGAGTAGCCGCGACGAGCCTTGGACGTTCGGCATTGCTTTCCGACATATCTCCTGCGGCTATTTTTATCGCCTACAATCTGAACACTCCCATCGACCACCGGCGATATTTGAATACGGTCCGCACGGTACTCAGTCGTTGCCAAGATGTCGAGCAAGAGTTGTATTCGACCCACTGTCGAACCTGCCACGAGCCAACACCTATGCTGTACATGGTGTGGAGTTTCGGCATGATTTGCAATCACTGTTCACAGGAATTCGTGCTGTGGGATGTGGCCCGCGATGAACGGGAGAGCGTACGCGAGAGCAAAATATTGTCTGTATTCGATTGTCCCCACTGCGGCCAACGCTTGAAGAAAAGGGAGCTAAAACGAACACAGCGTTACCCGGTGAGTGTTGGATATCGCTGCTGCGGAGCAGGACTGAAGGAATGCACAGCCCCTCCTGACAACTTTGACCTGCAACTACTCGAGAAACTTGAAAAGGGGCCGCCGGATTATCTTTGGTATCCAAAGGACCGATTCCCAGATGGAATTAACACGAGACAACCGATCGCCGCAGGCATTACGTCCGTCGATAAAGCGTATACTCCACGTGCACTCCATGCCATATCTTTACTGTGGAAGATTGCATCTGAGTGGCCAGAAGTAGAAGTGCGCGACAAACTCCTCTTCACGGTAACCTCACTCTATCAACGGGTTACCGTATTCTCGGAATTTAGGTTTTGGGGCGGCAGTGGCAATACAGCCAATTACAACGTGCCAGCCATCATGAACGAGCAGAATGTATTTGCAACCTTCGAGCGGAAAGCCAACACTATCAGTTGGTACTTTCGCGAAGCTGCAGAAATGTCTCGTCAGGTTGAAGTAAGCACACAGTCTGCCTGCTGCCTTGGGCAACTGCCCGACCGGTCCGTAGATTACATTTTCACAGACCCTCCGTTTGGAGCAAATATCAACTATTCGGAGATGAATTTTCTCTGGGAAAGCTGGCTTGGCGTAAAAACCGACACCCGAGAAGAAGCAATTGTAAATAAGGTTCAGGGAAAGGATTACGATGATTACCAAGGCCTCCTCTGCACAGCATTTCGTGAGATGCGGCGCGTTCTGAAGGATGATGCATGGCTTACGGTGGTGTTCCATAACTCTTCGGAGAAAGCCTGGAGTGCAATACAAACGAGCCTGGACGAAGCAGGCTTCAGCATTGAAGGAACCCAGACTTTCGATAAAAAGCACGGAACATTTAAAATGTTCGTTTCCGAGAACGCAGTCGGATACGATCTTGTGCTTCACTGTCGAAAGTCAAAGGAAGCGATCAACTACACTAACGGATTATCTTTCGCAAACGGGCGTGCCGATGCCCGTGAGTACGTGCATCGCACCCTGCTTGAAGGCACTAGTTCATACCAGGTTCATTATCTTCACGTTGCCCGGCACGATGAGTTCGACTATAGAAGGCTCTATGCCAACTGGCTGAGAGACGCGCTTCCTCGAGGGCTGGTATCTTTGAGCTTTGAAGAGTTTCGAGAGATTGTCAACGAGTGTGTAGCTGCACCTGCCTGAGGCCATCGAATCATGAGCGCAAAGCGAAAAATTAAGACTCTTCGAGCATTCACGGACGATGAACGCGAGAAGGCGCACACTCTGCTTGCTATCCGAGTGGCACATATGATGGGCCGCAAGCTCGAAGAGGGCGATTGGGCCGAAGTGTACTGTCGAGCAAAAGGTATTCCGATAAAGGGATGGAGTAACCTGGACATCGACATCATGAATGGACGGCTCGGCGTAGAGCACAAAATGATTCGTTACAGTTCAAAGGGCGACATATCCGAAGCTTGTGGAACAAGCATTATGCACCCCTCGGCAACGCGAGCCTTTCGGGTTCCTCCGACAACAACTGACGCAAACAATGCAATGTACGATGTTCTAACGCAATATGGGGATCTTATTCGAGGGCGCAGCGAAAAGGTACGAGAATTGTCCGGCTCCGAAGACGAGCCGGATATGCGCACAGGATGGTTGTTATGGCAAGATTCCTTGAGACAATTCCTTTATTTCGAGGAAGAAATGGCGCCGCCTGACCCCAGACGCTTTGAAGCGAAGTGGGTTCAAAGAGTGAGCAAGAGCGGATCTCGCAAGCCGAGCACGAATTTATGGATTTACGACCGGAAGACAGGAGCAAAACGGTATTCGGTGACGACTGAAGCTGGCGCGAAAATTCAGCCTTATTTTGATGTTCCGCCCCTTACCGATCCAAACGTTTACATTTTCACGGTTATCGGCGAAATACTAAAGACAGGGTTTGTCAAGGTGTGGCTAACTGACGCAACCGCGCGGGAGCTGGAGCGGGTTATCGGCTCGCTTAACCCAGAAACGTTGAGTAGGGTCGTTCTAGAAAGTGCAAAACTGGTTGCAAAGCGGGATGTGGCAGAGGAACTTGCCAGAGAAGTAGCACATCCTTTTACAATTACGCTTGAAGCCTATCAAGTATTGCAGAACGCATTCCCAGGAGTGAGCGACGAACACTGCTTTCAGAGATTAGCCGAACAGCTTCGTTCGCGCAGCGTGGGCTAGATCCCAGGTTTTAATAGTGAGACTGAGGACTCCCAGCGAACTTGAAAGATGTCCCTCAGGGACTAAAGCCCATATCCTTCAAAATGCGGAGGATTGATCGCGACTTCGTCGCGTGGATTGATTTCTAAAAACAAAACAACGATATTTTGCCGGGGTTGAAACCCTGGACTCCCTCCGGAAACCTTCCCTCAGGGGCTAAAGCCCTAATCATATTGTTGTCATATCGGCACGGCTGAAGCCGTGCCCTGATACAAAACTTCTTTCCACCTTAACCGATTCGCAAAAAACGCGAATCGGCGAGGGTGGGACACCCGTTTTTGGCAGGACTCCCATTTTCAGTGGGGTACACGAAATTCTGTGAATCATCACGCAAAATCATTCATCCGGAGTTGCAAGGCCCAGGCGTTGAGGGTGACGAACTGGTGGGTGGGCTGGTAGCGGGCGATGAGTTGGGCGGCGGCGGCGATGGAGGGGGTGCGGTAGGCGGAGGGATCGGAGTGGCTGCCGTCGTGGAGGACGATGTTGGCGGCCTGGCCGAGGCGGTAGAGGCCGTCGATTTTATTGGAGAGGCGAAGGGCGATGGCGTCGGCGGAGGGGTTCTTCCAGTCGGAGGTCATGGCGTTCCAGAGGACGGGGACGAGTCCGAGGCGGCGGGCGATGCGCAGGGTTGCAGGGCGGCGGGCGCCGTAGGGCGGACGAAAGAAACGGATGGGGGAACCAGTGATCTGGGCGAGGATTTGATTGGTGCGGGAGAGCTGCTTTTCGATTGTGGTGGCGGGGGCGAGGGCCAGGTTGCGATGGGACCAGGAGTGGTTGCCGATGAGGTGGCCGGCGGCGGCGATCTGGCGGACGAGAGAGGGTTCGGCCTGGGCGCGGCTGCCGACGAGAAAGAAAGTGGCGCGGACGCCGCGGCGGGCGAGGAGGTCGAGGAGGCGAAGAGTCCAGACGGGGTTGGGGCCGTCGTCGAAGGTGAGGGCGAGTTCGCCGGGGCGCGGCGGGGCGATGAGCGCGGAACCGAAGAGTTGAGAGGCGGGCCAGAGAGCGGCATAGGCGCAGCCGCCCGCCGCCAGGCCGAGCGAGGCCGTTGCGCCGAGGCCGGCGGAGAGTTCTAACGCGAAGGGGGAAATCATGTTGACAACCAGTGTGCCGTGCCGGGGGCCGGGAGGGCAAGGGGAAAGGAACGAGGCTTGCCATCCCACCCATTTCGCATAGAACGCGAAATGGATGGGGCACGGGAAATTCGTCGCTGCGAGATTGAAAACCAAGCCGCTGCTGCCTACAATGTGGGTATGAACAAACACGTCATCAAAACCGATAAAGCTCCCGCGGCGATTGGGCCGTATTCACAGGCGGTGCGCGCGGGGAATCTTCTCTTCACTGCCGGGCAGGTGGGCGTGGACCCGGTGAACCAACAGGTGGTGGCAGGCGGGATTACCGAGCAGACCACGCGCGCGATGGAAAACCTGAAGGCCATTTTGGAAGAGGCGGGGACGAGCCTGGCCAAGGCCGTGAAGGCGACCGTGTATCTGAAGGACATGAGGGATTTTGCGGCGATGAATGCGGTGTATGGCGAGTATTTGAGCGCGCATGGCATAGCGCCGCCGGCGCGGACGACGGTGGAGGTTTCGCGGCTGCCCAAGAATGTGCTGGTGGAGATTGAGCTGGTGGCGGAGGTGTGAGAAAGGCAGGGACTAGGGAACAGGGAATAGGGAATAGCCACCCCAGCGAACATAGATCATTCGCTGGGGGCCCCGATGAAGCCGCGCCCTGACACTTCGTGCAACGCGGGGTACATTTTTCACCAGAGGTACAGACGTGTCTCTGATACAAAACCTATTTATGAAATCAATTCTAGATATTGCTCTCATCCATTCTTATAACTGTGAGCATCCAATCAAAGTGAAGTCGAGGGGGTTGTGATGAGCGAGAGCCCAGAGAAGGTGGTGCGCACGGAGGCGGATTGGCGCGCGCGGCTGACGGGGGAACAGTACCGGGTGCTACGCGAGAAGGGGACGGAGCGGCCGTTCAGCGGGGTGCTGACGGAGAATCGCGAGAGCGGGAACTACCAATGCGCAGGCTGCGGGGCGCTGCTGTTTCTGAGCGGGGCGAAGTTTGACTCGGGGTGCGGGTGGCCGAGCTTCCTGCTGCCGGCGGATTCGAAGGCTGTGACGGAGCATGACGATATGAGTTTGGGAATGCGGCGCGTGGAGGTGACATGCGCGCGGTGCGGCGGACATCTGGGGCATGTATTTCCGGATGGGCCGCGGCCGACAGGGTTGCGGTACTGCATCAACTCGGCGGCGTTGAGGTTTGAGCGAGCGAGTTAGCTTCCGCTGCGCGGAAGTAGCAAGTTAGCGAGTTAGCGGTAAAACAGGGTTGTGGTTTCCCACCCTTTTCGCAAAGAACGCGAAAAGGATGGGGCACGGGGCGAAAGCGGGCACCCAGCGAGTGAATCACACCCAGGAAAAATTTAGAGGGGGAAGAGAGTGTCTGATTTGGAGGGCATGGCGGTGACGCGTGCGCGGCGCTTAGACGGCTGCGGCGGAGACTGCGGTTCGGGCGTGGCGAGCAGGCCGGCAATCTCGCGGAGTTCGTTACGGGCACGAGCGACGGTGGCGGCAAGGTTCTCCTGAGACTGGGCGGAGACGGCGGAGGGAAGAGGCAACCGGGAGTTTGATGCTGGCGGAGGAGTCTTGCGGGTGTGAGCCTGCTCCAATGCCTGACGCGCGCCGGAGAGCGTATAGCCCTCGGCGTGGACCAGGTGCTTGATCTTCAGGGCCAATTCAACGTCATGGCGGCGGTAGAGGCGTTGGCCGGTGCCGCTCTTTTTGGGTTTGAGCTGGGGAAACTGCGTCTCCCAAAAGCGCAGGACATAGGTTTCGACGCCGCAGATGCGAGCCACATCGCCAATCTTGAAGTAAAGGCGGTCGGGGATTACGGGCGAATCCGGAGCGCGATACTGGGGAAGTTGCATGGCCATGGCGAGACGAGGAGGAGACCGCAACCGCGGTGAAAAGCCTTCTCTAGAGAAAGTATAGGCCAGAGGTTGCGCGCCGCGCGCAGCAAAAACTGCGGAGGGTGTGCAGAACTAGGTACGAGTCTTGTTGGCAACCAAGACCATTTGCAGGACGCGATCGGTCCACAGGGCTTGCTCGCCGGGGCAGGCGAGAGGCGCGCCATCAAGGATGGCGGAGACGAAGTTTTCGATGCAGGGATAGTGGATGTTGTCGTGCGCGGGGAGGGATTCTTCGCGATTGCCGATGCGGAGGATGGGGCCGCCCAGAGGGTCGAGATTGATTTCGGTGTCGGTTCCGATGACGCGGAACTGGTCGCGCTCGATGCGGGAGTTCCAGCGGACATCCACAACGGCGTGAATGCCGAGCGAATATTGGATGAGGACGGTGGCTGAATCCTCGACGGGCGCCTGGAGGACAGCGTTGGAGAGCAGGCCGGTGGAGCTGGCGGGCTCTCCGAAGAGGAAGTTCATGGCATCGATGCGGTGGCAGGCGATGTCGAAGAGCGGGCCTGCGCCGGCGAGGCTGGGATTGAAGAGCCAGCTTCTGGGTTGGTCTGGCAAGTCGTTCGTGCGCCATTCATGACAATTGGCTTCGGCGAGGAGGGGTTGGCCGATGGCGCCCGAGGCGATGAGCTGGCGGGAGCGAATGAGCTTGGGGAAGAGACGGCGGTAGTAGGCGACGGCGAAGAGGCGCTGATGAACGCGCGCGACGGCGAGCATGGATTGCGCATCGGCGAGGTTGAGGGCAGTGGGCTTTTCGCAGAGGACGTGCTTGCCGGCGCTGAGGGCGGCGATGGTTTGGGGCGCATGAAGAAAGACGGGCGAGGCGACGTAAACGGCGTCAATGGGGGTGGCGAGGAGGGCGACTTCGAGGTTGGTGAAGACCTCAGCGCCTGGGTAGGCCGCGGCCTTTTGGGGATCGCGGGTGACGAGCGCCTGGAGGCGGCTGCGCGGCTCCGCAAGGATAGCGGGGATGACGCGGCGGCGGGCGATGTCGCCGATACCGATGACCAGCCAGCGAACCATGACGAGAATAGCGTAAACGATTTTGGGAGAGAGTGCATCAGGGGCTAAAGCGCGTTGTTGTATGCATTCTTGGCATGGCATAACAGGCTGCAGAAAAAATCTGAATTTCAGGCGAAATTGACGAAAAACATCCCTCAGGGGCTAAAGCCTCTGCGAAATTTTGTGAATTTATGGCACGACTGAAGTCGTGCCCTTTCAAAACGAAGTGTTTTTCCGCTGCCTGTGAAATCCCCGTCTCCCTCCAGTCTCCCAGGTCCCCAAATGCGAGGGACCAGGGGCACCCATTCTTGTGTGGAGAGATGAGCAGAAAAGCTAGTTCTTCAACTTTCTACTGTTTTTTAAGAACGGCGGCGTTCTTTTCGTCGACGAGGATGACGGATTCAAGGTGGCGGAAGGCGGAGGCTTTGGCGGGAGGAATCTCGACCTGGCGGACGATGTATTCGCGCTCGTAGTGGAGGATATTGCCTTTGGCCGAGACGGAAGAGTGATAGCTGGCGAAGTCGAGGTCGAGCGAGACAGGGTCAGGAGTTTCATCGACGACATAGCCGGGAGGGATGGCGATGTCGAAGCTGTCATGCCAGCGGCCGGTGGCGTTGAGGTCGATGGGATAAATGCGCGGCTTGTCGTCGAAAGGACTGGCGAAGGAGCCGACCACGCGGGGGCGGACCAGCAGGAGCGGACCGGCCTGATGGGAGTATTGGCGCGCGGTGACCTTGTAGTGGAACTCGATGGGCTTGTCGAGAGCTGAGGGCTGGATGAATTGAAAAGTGTCGAGGGTAACGCCGGGAAGACTCACAGCCACGGACTTCTCCCAGTATTCGCGGCGCTCCTTGTCGTCGGTGTACTTGAGGAATTCGCGTAGATCGGCACCCCTGGGACCGATGGAAGAGCTATCGACGGAGCCGGACAGGGTTCCGTCCTCCGCAAGCGTAAAAGAGCCCTTACGATCGGTGCCATTGGCGTCGGGATCGAGGACGGGGAGGGCGATGATCTGACTGGAGGCTCCGGCGGCAAGGATGCCGTAGCTGCCCTGCTCTTCAGAGGGCAGATTGCCGACGGGGGTGCGCTCGTCGGTGGGATCGAAGATGAGGTAGCGCTTGCCGTCTTTGGCTTTGACAACGGCCTTGAGGCGCGGGTCCTGCACGTCCGGAGGAAGCTCGATGGCGGCAATCATGTGGTTGCCGTGGATGGAGGGCTCATCGGGATCGACGACGTCACGGCGGTCGTCCAAGGGCATATAGACGGCGTGGATGCCGGCTACCTGGAGCATGGAGATCACCAGGGTGGTCTTGTCCTTGCAGTCGCCATAGCGATTGCGGAAGATGTCGGCGGCATGGTTGGCCTGCAAACCGCCGATGCCGCGCGCGACGATGAAGTAGCGGATGTTTTTCTGGATGTACTCGGTGATGCGGGTGAGTTTGGCGTAGAAGTCGGGCGCTCCGGCGATGAGGCTTTGCGTCTGGGCGGTGATTTCGGGGGATGGGTCGGGGCGATTTGCCTCCAGAGTTGTCGTCCACTGGCCGATGGCGCGCCACTGGTTGTCTTTGCCATCGACGGCGGCATCGCCCCACTGGACGGACATGCGGGCGGCAAGAGCATCCCACACGGGGTGGGATTTTACCTTGCGGAGGTCGAGGGCGGGCATATCTTTAATCTCCCAGCGCCAATGGTTGGGAGCGACCTCGACGGGCTTGACGGGCGGGTATCTGTGCCATGCCTCGGAATGGGCACGGCCGGCGGGCAGGTCAACCTCAAGGGCCTGGAAGACGACGGGAATGGCGTGCTGAATATCCCAGTCCTCCTCCTGGAGATAAGAGGGAAGAAGTTTTTCGGATTCGCAGACAATGGTGGCGCCAACATCGGCGGCGGGAGGACGGACAACGCGAGCTTTTCGCGTGGAGAGCATGATGGGGATGCCGGTGTCGCCCACATCGATGAAGTCCGTGTCCTGTGCCTGGTACTGCTTCTGGTCGGCGGCGATGGTCCACTCGCGAAAGTAGTTGATCTTTTCGTCGACGTCGTATTGGACATCACAGGAGACGCTGCGGCCCTGAGGCTTGAGAATGCGCTTGACCCTGCGCTCGCGCTCGACGGCTCGTCCCTGAGCGTCAACGGTTTCCAGGTACTCGTCGAAGAGGACCACCACGGCGGCATCCTTTACATAAGCGGGGGTGGGAGTTTTGGCGGCGTCGAGGCCCCACTGGGGGAGATCCTGCTTGCCGCCGAGCCAGTTGGCGGGGCAGGGATTGCAGAGGACAACCAGCAGAGCGGCGGCCAGAAAACGAGCGGTATGGGAAGGGAGCGAAATTTTCATTATGGGGTTCCTTTGACGGCGGGGGTGCGGGAGAGGACGATTTGCTGTTGGTCGGCGGCGGCGACTTTGAGATAGAAATCGTGCAGGTCGTTGTATTCCTTGGCGGCGAGCAGGGGAAAGTAGCAAGCGAAGACGCGCACTACGTCGACCGAGCTGTCCTTCACAGTGGATTGAATCCGCAGCATGGCGTGATTGGGCCAGGTAACGCCGGGGGTCTGCGGCGAACTTTCGACGGTGTAGCCGGGGGGCAGGTGAACTGTGACATTGTCCTGCTCAAATCTGGCGTAGTGAAGGTCGATGGGAGTGAGACGTTTGTCCTGCGCGACGAAAGGGTGCTTGGCGCGAGATTCAAAAAAGAGGCCAGGCAGGAGAAGATGCTTGCCGATCACCGTGCCCAAGTTGCCACTGATCCGGACAAAGCTGCTGAGGGAACTGCCAGAGTCATCGAGGTTCAGAAAGTGATCGAAGTCAACCTGCACGCCTTCGGGGAATTCGTCCTGGATGGACTCGATGAACTGCTTCTTTACCTCTTCCTCATCATTTTCCAACGCCAGTTGCCGCCAGTAGAGCGCTTCCTGGCCGGTCATGATGTAACGGGAGGCTCCCTGCAAGCCGCCAGACTCATCGATGCCGAAGATGGCGACGCGCTGCACGGTTGTGTCCTTGAAGGTACCGGCGGGAGTGGTTGCAATCACGGCAGTTTTCTCGGATAGCCGGAAGCCGGTGGCGACGGTGTGCTTCCAATGCAGGGCGCCGAAGGGGCACATCTTCTGGCCTGGGTCGAGGTAAACGTCTTTGCCGCCTAATTTGACAATCGCAATGTAGTCGTCTAACTGCCTGGAAGAAAGATAGGAGTAATCGAAGATGGCGCGGCTGCGATCGACCACTTTCATAGGTATAGCATTGAGGCCGGCAGCGCGGGCGAGGGCCACATAGAGCATCGCGATCTCATCATCCGTACCGCGCTGCTGCTTCCAGACATCCTCCGCCTTACTGATATCCTTCAGCTTTTCTTTTTTACGCTCAGCCTCGGATTTCTCCCGGGTGAAGCGGGTGTTTTCGAGCTTCTGGACGGTGGCATAGATTTTGGCGGCCTTCTGCTCCTCGGTGTCGCCGGGGGCGACAATTTGGGCGACGGCGATCTTGAGATGGTCGGATGGATTGGTGAAATCCCGTACCCACTCGGCCCAGTGTATACACGCACGATCCCAGAACTCCTTGCCGGAGTCATCATTGGAGTAGTAAAACTCAACGCGCCAGCGAAGGGCGTTGAGGGGCGGCATCCAGTCCTCGTTGGGCAGGGGCGGAACGTCGGCGATGTCCAGCGTAATGTCGCCGTATTTGTCCTTTACCACCTTTTCACCGGAAGCGATCAGAGTTGCAGTCATCAGGTTGTACGCGCTGCCGAACGCGCTGATGGCTAAATCTGGACGGAAAGAGTAGTGCGCTTTGTGAACGAAGTACGGCTGCTGGATCCACCATGTGGGTGCGAATGTACTCCCGCTGTAGCGATAGCGGTATTCCAGGATGCTGCCGACCTCGACGCTGGGCAGGGTGAAGACCACGCTATGGACCTGATAGTTCTTGGCTTTGAAATCCACGAGGTCGTCGGGTTTGACGGTCAAGGGAAAGACGGTTCCATCCGCGTGGATGGTGCGGCCTTCTATCTTTGTGACCTTGTCGGCGCCAGGGACGTAGGGGATGCTGACCGTGGCGAGTTCCTTGCCCTTTTCCGTAAGCACCTTGATGCGCTCGTAGAAGCTGTGGACATGAATCGGCTCGTCGGTAATTTCTTCGTGGTAGAGGCACACGGCGGCGGCGCCGGGAGCTTTGGAGTCGGCGGTCATCTTGAGCTCTTCGCCGGTGGGCTGCTGGAATTGGGCGCGAAGGGTAGCTGGGGATGAGAGAAAGAGGAGCAGGAGCGCACAAAGG
>Ga0187873_1001265_pt1 | contig 21659 bp, 15 predicted proteins | sample June2016WEW_16_1_2_FD_133012 | JGI IMG/M metagenome (GOLD analysis project Ga0187873, IMG submission 133012) | Peatland microbial communities from SPRUCE experiment site at the Marcell Experimental Forest, Minnesota, USA - June2016WEW_16_100 | ecosystem: Environmental > Terrestrial > Soil >...
CCGAGTTCGACCCGTTCCTCCTCCTGGACGATTTCCGCAATGACATCCCGGCGGATTACCTCGCCGGCTTCCCGTGGCACCCGCACCGTGGCCTCGAGACCATCACTTACGTCCTGGCCGGCACTGTAGAGCATGGCGACAGCTTGGGCAACCGCGGCCCCATCGGTCCGGGTGAAATCCAGTGGATGACAGGGGGCCGGGGAATCATTCACCAGGAAATGCCCAAGGGCGACCGGGTCGGCCAGATGCACGGGTTCCAATTGTGGGCGAACCTCCCTTCCTCGCTGAAGATGACCGCCCCGCGCTACCAGGAGGTCAAGGCGGGGGAGATCCCTGAGATCACGGATGACGAGGGCATCCGCTTCCTTCTGGTCTCTGGCAAGCCCCTCCAGGAGCCCGTGGCGTGGTACGGCCCGATTGTGATGAAGACGCAGGCGCAACCGCGCAGGACCGGACTTATACTCTCAGCAAGGCACGGGCTTCGGCGATGCCTGGCGCCGGACGCCCAAACTCGCTGGCGGTCACCCGTGCCAGCGCCACCAGATGACGCCAACGAAAGGCGGCGCGAGTCGCGGCGAACTCTTCCGATACGGTGCGATAATACTTTTCGGCATGGAGAGCCCCGTCCTCACTGACCGCGAAACGCAGCAAGAGACCGAAGATCGGACGAGACGGGTGGCCCAACTCGCCATAACGCTGGACCAGGGCGCTAACCTTGGCCTGGAGATTGCCGCGAATGGCTTCTTCGATCTCGCGCAGTAGAGCATCGGCCTCGGTCGTTTTGACCTGAGCCAGGTGGCCTGGCAGGGGCAGGGGCTGCCAATTGAGAAAATCGCCGCCGCGCGCCGTGCGATCGAACGCCACTTGATACGCGCCGAGAATCAGGCTCGCAAAGCAATTCCGCGGGTTGGTCACCAGTGCCAAGTTGCGCCAGGCGTTGGCCGAGTCGCAGGCGTGGACGCCGATCGAGTCCCCGTGCATACTGCCAATCGGTTTGCCCGGCGACTCGTCCCGAGGCGTTCGGCCTATGTCGCGCAGGACCAGTTGATTGGCCGCCAGCGAAAGGGCTTCACCAAGGGCGGCCGGAGACGTTCCCTCAGCCAGCGCAGCGGCCGCAGCTCCGGCGGCTTGCTCCGGGGTAGACTTGAAAATGTTCTGGCTCATTTGCTCGACCCAACTGTCCTCGGCTTTCCGGTCTCCCGGCGAACAGCCCAGCAGCTTGTTCTCTTCGAGCAGCTTCGGCAGGAGCGTGCGCGGTTCGTCGCGGGGGGGCGTGCGGGACCATGATTCGGCCTTGATACAATAGCGCACCGACTGCCGGAGCAACGTGTGCGCCTGCTCCTTCCCGATTAGCCCCAGCAAATCCCAGGCCCGATACGGCAGCACCACGCGATGGACCTCCGTACTGTCCTGCACTGCGGCCAGCAGATCGTTCAACTCCTCTTCGGCCGGGCGCTGCGCCAGAGCGGCAAACGTCTGCTCTGCTTCATTCATATCCTGGCGTCGCACCGCCTGCCGCAACAGCTCCCCGCACGGATGATTTGGGGGCAAGGTCGCCGGTTTGACCTGATGCAGCACTTCCTCTTTGCGCCCACCGCGCTCCTGGATGCGGTTGGTATTTCGATAAAGCACCTTCAATACTGGCAGCGGCTGCAACTCCGTCGGAAGCTCCTGGGCCATGTGCAAGGCCGGGGCCAAAGCCATCATCGTGTGGAACCCCACGTAGTCCTCGCCGCCGAAAGTCCGCGCATTGGCAAATGCCGCGGCAGCCGTCAGTTGCCGCAGGTCGGTGCCCGCATGCAATTTGCCCACCAGGGTGGGCACCAGGCGATTCACCGGCGTTTCTTGCATCAAGCAAACCAGAGCCTCCAACGGGCCAAACGACAGAGTATCGGCCGCTTCCTCTGCCAGGGCGGACGCCAGTCCCAGTTCGCTAGCGACCTCATAGCCCACGGTGGCGACCAGCATTCCCTGGCCGACTTCAGTCAGAAACTCTCGACGGGTGCGCGGTGCATTCATGGCGGCTGTCCTTCCCAGGACGTCTTATGTTATGCATTACTGTTACGCCGTTTGGGCGGGTTGTCAAGGGATTCCGCTGCTCGTAGAACCCGCCAACCCGCCCGGCCTGAACGCGCCCGGGCCGGGTGAATAGGCCCGGCTGCCGGCGTCGAGCCAGGCCGTATGATCGTCATGTCAACCTCGATTGCGCGGGGCTGCCATCAGTCGAGGCCTGGATGACCGCCCTTGGGCCGATTGCGACCCTCAGACTCGCGCCCATTACGCCTCGCGCTTCCCCCTTTGCGCCCCTCGTTCCCCGGCCTTGTCGTCCTTTCACCTTTTGGTCTTGCCCTTTCTCCGGCGCTCAGCGCCGTGCGCATCTCACCGCAAACCCCGCTCCCAAGGCCTCGGATCATTAGGCTCAGCCATCGCCCCAGCACACCGTCCGTGTTAAGTTCGGGCATGCCCGATTCCGATTGTGAGTCAACACCCTGTAGGGTGCAGGAACTCATCTGCTCCCATCACGAATCGCCGAAGGGGTTCTGAGTCCACACGTCCTCATGCGCATACGCTTCACGTTCTGTTTGCCGAACGCCGCCTTGTGGAAGTAGGTGTCAATCCTGCTTCCAATGCCGGGTCGGTCTGGCTTTTCGTCCAGTTGGCGGCGCAAAACGCAACGGTGCTTTTCGAAGCCCAAACCGGTCACCTATCCCTGCCCGTAACGCCGTCGGTCGGGATGCAACGGCTCGCCCGAGCACCGCTGCTCGAACCCCGGCAGGAGGACCCGGGTGCGACCCACCGGATTCTCCGGGTTGGATCTGCGGAACTGCAAAAACAAGTGCGCCTGGCGCGCAATGGCGAGGGAGTGCTCGGCCTTTTCACGTCTTCATCCGTGGTCGCTGTTACCCGAGACGGGTTTGGCACGCACAACTCGGTTTGCCAATGCTCTTGCCCTCCAACCAAAGGACTTGGCCAGCCATCAGGTCCTGCTAACGTTTCTCCCACAGTCGCGTTCATGAACCAGGGCGGATGCCTATTGCCCTGCCGCCGCCTGCAAACGCATCCCGTTCTTGCCGTTGGTAGTCACGCCGTAGAAGCGCAGGTCGGACACGTCGTCTTGCAGCGCCGTCAGTGGCTGCGGCTTGACCTCGCGCAGCGGCTTGAGCATCTCGCGAATGAACGCCGGGCTCGCTTGGCCAGTGCCCTCTGCCGCAGCAGTCCCGCCGCGGGACCTCCCCGAGACAAGGTCTTCCTCTGGCTGACGTCGAGCAAGAGGTGCGTTCTCGGCGAAACACCGATCTTCGCGTACTCCGCTGCCGAGTGCAGGTGCGCCGTGTACAGGAATGGATTGGGAGTCGTCGGGCTCTGGCAATCCGGTCCGATTTCCTCGTTCAGGCACGCGGGATAGCCTAGCGCCCCGTACAGGGCTGCCCTCCGCCCGGTGGCGCTCAGGTCGCAGTCGGCGGGGGACAGGAACCTGTCCTCGCCCAGTTGGTCGGCCGCCTCATCGTCCAGCAGGATGAACCCGGCGTCCACCAGCTTGAACAGAGACCTTGCGCGCCGCTGGGAGCCGGGCGCTCCCGCTCCGCAGGAGCGCCTCGCCTGTCTCCGCTACACCGCCGGGCACGGCTGGCGAACGTCCGTCAGTATAGAACCGATGCTGGGCGGGTGCGACGACGCGCTGCGGACCTTCCGGGAGGTCGAGCCGCTGGTCACCGAGAAGCTCTGGGCGGGCAAAATGAACTATGTGCGGCAGTACGTTGACCGAGACCGCCGCACTCCTGAGATCGATGCCGCCTGCAATCAGTTCTCTCTCGGGAGCCGATCAGGCCACAGCGCGATTTCCAGCTTTCCACGAAACGAACCGGTTGGAAGAACTCATCTTTCGGCTCCGGGCCGCGCCCGGTGCAGGTGAAGGTGAAGGTCTTCCCGGCCCAGACGACGCTCATTTGCAGCTCCGTCGCGGGCAGCGCGAGCAATGGCTTGGTTCCGGCCTCGAGCGCCGCATCCTTTGCCCGGTTGGCGGGGGCACCGGACGCGCCGGTCCTATAAGAGGCCGCGCAGTCCCCCACGAACAGCCTTGGTCCAAGCCGCGTTACCGGACTTTAGCGGCGACCTGATTGATTCCAGCCTGGAGCGTGATGTGGATCGTGCTCTTATCGCCGGAGATGACTGGCACGATGTTGATGACTGGTCCCAGGTCTTGCTTCACCCCCTCCACCACCTGCTGGTCCACACTTTGGATTTCGGTTTGGCGTCCGTCTCCCGTCGTAATGTTACTCTGCGCTACCATCTTGGCCCCTTCCATTCCCTGCAACGCGTCCATCAATCCCTTGGCCTGGTCGGCAGGCATGACCTGCTTGAGCGAGCTTTCGCTGCCCTCAACCGTGAAGGCGTCCAGCCCGAGTTTGGCCAACTCCGTTTCGGGCACTTCGATTACCCACGTCTGGATATGGACCTGGTCTTTGTTCTCGCCCTCGATTCGAGGGGTCGCCAGAACGAACACCCGCTTGCCCGGCCCGTTGGCCCACCCGCCCGTGAGCAGCGTCTGGCCGGTGCCGACCTGGGTTTGGAGGTTTGCCTGGAGCCGGAGAATGCCCGGCACCGCATCCGGGGCGGCGCTCGTGCCCGGTTGAGAGCGGCCGGGCACTGGGACCGGCAGCGCGGTGGTTCCTGACGCCTTCCGCAGGGCGCTCACTTCGCCTCGGAGCCGGAGTAGCTCGGACTGATTACGCCGAAGCTTCTCCAACTCGGCCTGGTCCACCTGCGCCCTGGCCAACTGGTCTTTGGCATCGCGCAGGTCTTGGACTTGCTGTTGCAGCGAGCGGCTGTCCTCCAGGTAGCGAGCCAGGGATTGGTGCTGGAGGACCAGGGCGGTCGTCAGCCCGCCGATGACGATCACGCCGATAGCGCCCAGTTGGAGTTTGGATATAGCCATAATCTTGAGAAAGTTCAAAGAGGCCGCGCTCGCGGCACCGACGCCCGCTAGGGCGCTGCCTGCCACGGTCGCGGCCAGGCCGACTGGCGCTGCGGTGACGGCTTCCGTCGCCAAGGCGGTCCCCAGGGCTGTGGCCGAGATGGTCACGCCGCGCTGCTTCAGTAGAACCCCTAGCTTCTCCAGGGCGCGGTTGACGCGCATACGCGCCGCGTCCTCGCTGCTGCCCAGCGCCTGGCCCACCGACCGGAAATCGCGCTTCTCGAAAAAGCGTAGCAGGACGGCGGTGCGGTCCTCATCCGGGAGCAGGCCGATGACCTCATCGAGGATGGGCGCTACGTGGTCGAGGGTGCTGGTCGAATCCCTCTGGAACGTGTTCATCTGGACTGCCTCCCTCTCCCGCGCCTGGCGGCGACGCTCGGCGCGCGTTATCGTCGCCGCCACGTTGCAGGTCGTCTGGTACAACCACCCGCCCAGCATGACGCCTTGCGGCAGGCTCCGGGCTTTCCGGGCCAGGTGCAGAAAGACGGTCTGGGCCACGTCTTGGGCCAGGTGCGCGTCGCCGCCCACCTGCCGGAGAGCCGTCGAAAAGACCAGGTCGATGTAGCGGGCGACCAAATCCCGGAACGCGGACTCGGTCCCGTTTTCGGCGTAATCAACAAGCAATGCGCGGCTGTCGGTCATTTCGGTTCAGCAGTAAATCGCCGCTGAAGCGGAAAACCGAACAAAAAATCGCCACGCCCCTGCCACTGACACCCGCCGGGAGAGAACCAAGACTCCGCGTTGAAGACGCTCCACTCCCCTGTCGCCAGGGAGCGGCCCTGGAACGGAATCCGCGACAGTCCGTTGCTCGTGACTTCAAAGACAACCTCCTCGCCCGTGCGGTAAATGAGGGCAGCGGGCTCAGCCGCCATCGACGCAGGCGAAGCCATCGCGGCCAGCGCCGGGAGCGTCCAGCTCAGGAGAACTCGTTTCGCAATCTTGAACATAGCAGTGAGATGGCGTCCATGAGCCGTTGGCGATGACCAGGTAGATCGCGCGGTTCGGCGCCGACACGACATAGCCGCCCGTGTTGGCCGGGTGATGGATGCGGAAACACGCCTGCCCTCCGTGCGGCTGAGTCGTGTCTCGCGTATAATTGGCAGGCACTTTGAACTCCTCCGCGCCCCACATCGCCCAACCGGATGGCGGGCTTTGCAGGGAGGGTGTTTCGAAGTCATCGGAAAAAACCACATTCGTGTCTTCCCCCCAGGAAGCCCATGCCAAGAGGGCAGAGAATAGGAGGATCAGCAGTTTCATAATCTGGTCGCAAGGTTCCCCCGGCTGTTCACCGACCCGGGATGTAGATGCTCTCGCATCCAGGCAGCGTAGGGATCTGACGGCCGCAGGTGAAGCACCATAGGTCCCAATGGCCGTCAATGTAGTTGGCGTTCTCGGGCAGCGGGCAGGCCTGCGCGTAGAGATACCATTTGCCCTCGATCTGATACATCGCGGGCGTGGCGACGTGGTAAATCGCCTCATCGCGATACAGGCCCGCCCATTTGGTCTGTAGGAGTTCGTCCGCGTCGATCTGCGACCAACCGGCGCCGGGGTGCTGGCTTACGGCGATGACCGGACGCCAACGTTTGCCGGCCGAGATGCCGACTTCGATGGAGAGCAAATAGGTGCCGCCGATTTTGAAGACCTGGTGCCACTCGTAGTACGCGCCGGGCGTGGATTTGAAAACCTGGCCCATCCCGCGCGAGTCCTTTTCGTTGTAGTGCCGCGTCCAGGTTTTGCCGCCGCGTGAAGTCGCCAGCCGAAGGCCGGGGAGGATGCCGTCCTTGCCTCGGTAGGAGTAATACATGAACCAGTCCCATCGCTGCTCGTTCGCGTCCCACTCACGCAGCACCGCCGCTTGCGAGGCCATATCCTCGAAGTACGGTGCGGCGGGTTCGGGCGAGAGCACCGGTTGCGCGCCAACGCGCTGGATGGCCCCGGGCGTGATGCCGGAGTATCCGTCGGCCCCGGCCGGGCAGACGGCCAGCCCGATGCGGTCCTGAACCGAGGCGGTCGTGCCGGAATAGTAAATGTAGTAGGCATCCTCCTCCGCGATGTAGAGCACCGTATCGAGCCGGATGCTCCCGGAATCCCAGCCCTGTTTCCCGGGGCCGAACACCGGGTTGTGTTCGTCCTGATGCCAGGTGAACGGGTCGGCAGTGAGGGCCCAGGCTTTGCCGATGTAACACAGGTTCCGGTTCGTGGCGGGCACGCCGGAGTAAAACATCACGAGGCGTGTCGGGTCCTTCGGATTGGGCAGGATGCACGGCTCCTGCACCTGCTGCGATTCCCACGCCGAGGACGTGCGGTTGATGATGACTTCCCCGCGGATCGGCACACCAGGACTTGAGCGCCGGTTCTGTTCCGCCCAGGCTTGGATCGCCGAAAGGCATATTGTGGCGATGACCGCACAGCAGGAATTGAAGAGTTTGCTCATTTTCTAATCGTTGGTTGTGGCGGTTTAATCTCGACCACCAAGACTTCATCGGGAACTGCCAGTTTTACCTCGCTCGACGCCGCAATCCGTTCCGTGGGTTCGGCAGAGTCGTTCGGCCGAAAGAGGCGAATCTCAGGCGCCGTCCAGGGCAGCGTCAAGGTTACCGTGGCGGGCGGCACCTCCAAGTTGCGGCGGGTCTTTGCATCGTAGGAGGCGGCTTCCTGAAAGAGCGCCAGCCAGAACGCGCCGTCGCGCTTTTGCAGGAATGTGTGGTGCATGTTGTCGGTCGCTCCTGAAAGTTGGAAAGCCAGCGAGCTGCTCGGGGCAGCAGGGCCGGGGTCAGCCACGGAGGAGATGTGCAGGAGGGCAGCCAGGGCCGAAGTGACCGAATGCAGTAATAAATGTCGCGTATCCGATCGGACGAGTTTAGTGGGAAGTGCGTGACCGGAACGACAAATACAACGCCGGCAGCGCTTCGCGTTGCGCGGCCTCGTTTTCGCGTGGGTCGCCGCGATTATAGACCGAGAAGTTCGAGGAGTTGGTGGTTTCACGGAATTCGTAGATACCGTCGTTGCGAACGCTCACGGTGCAGGGGCGGGTTTCATTGGGAAGCACCTGGTCGGCAGCCTGGACCTGGTTCGCCGGAATGATACGATGGGTCCCAACTTGGTTCCCAGCAAACAGACGATGGCCAGCGGGTCCAGGGCGACGTTCCATTCGATGTAATGGGCTGCCGGCGGCGAACTGCCGCCCGCGCAGAGGTGCAGCCGTGCCAGCTTATTCCGAAACAATGCCGGCTCGCGGTTGTAGGCGGCGGCAATGGCCCGAGCAGAACCGAAGGAGACGATATGCACCGGTTGGGCTGACTCACGCAGGGTCTTGAGAATCAGCTCGATGCCCTGTTGTTGGAAAGGTGGCGCATCCAGCAGCTTGTCCCCGGCAGTCGTCATGCGGGCAAAGGGAACGGTGGCGCACGAGACATTGCGCCCGAAAATATGGTTCAGTTGCAGGACCGGAATGAACCCCGGCTCGCGCGGGCCGTTGGTGTCCTGAAACAAGCCGCTCCCAGGATCTTTGGCCACCGGCTGGCGGAAGGGCTCGGTGCAATCCAGGACAATGGCCCGCAGGTCCACCTCTGGAAGCGCATAGGCCGCCAGAATGTCGAAGTTGTCTCCCACGTCTTGATACGGATGGTAGAGGTCAGTGACGTCAATTAACGGCACCGGCTCAGCAGCGCACATTGTGGCCAACTGCGCCAGCAGCAACAGGGTGAGCATGCAAGAGTATTTCACCGTCGGCACTCGCATCAGGCGTCCCCTCACGTTAGCCATCTGCTGGATTCCCGTCTAGAAAAATGCCGCAGTCCCCCTTCCGATTACCACCCGCCATTCCCTTGCCAGAACAACATGCCGGCAGCAGTTCAATTCTCACTTTGTGCTTGCCCAGATGGCTTTGATGGTCTCTTCCTGGTCGGGGTCAAGCCTCCCTTGCTCCGGCCGTAGATGGTGTCCAGATGGCCCCTCTTGAGCACGCCCTCCTGCGGTTTGTCCGACACCTCGGCGATGCGCAGGGGGAAGGAGTGAAAATCCAAGAGCAATCGGCCGTCATGCACGATCCCGCCGCTCGGCACGTGGGCGTCACAGAGGATGAAGTGGCGCCGGGCATGTTGAGCCGCGTAAGCGCGCACGCGGGTCAGCAGGCCGCGCCAGTGGGCGTGGTCCTTGTCTCGCTCGTCCATGATTTCCACCTGGCCGAAGTGAATGGCCTCGACACCCAGGTCGATGCAGGCCGCGGCCAGGAGCAAGAACCACCTCCGGGTCTCGAGTTGGCTCATGTCGGGCACTGACCCGCCCTCGCTCCACTGGTCCTTGCGCCGTCCATCCGCGTAGAGCATGGCGGGCGTGAGGGCGCTCACGTTGAGGCCCTCGTTCTCCGCGGACCACAGAATGACCGAGGGATGGTTGCGGTCCCGGCGCACCCAGCGGGTGAGGTGTTCGCGGCAGTGCTCCATCCAGTCGGGGTGTTCGGGCATGAGCATCTGCCAGCTTGCGTAAATGGCGCTTTCGTCAATGACCAGCATACCCAGCTCTTCGCAAACCTCCAGGACGTGCGGCGGGGCCGGCATCGAGTGGAACCGCAGGACGTTGCAGTTGGCCGCCTGGCAGCGGCGGATCATCTCCGTGGCCGTTTCGCGGGTGGCGAACAAGTCGGTCTTTTCGGCGTAGGCCGGGCTTTCGCCGCGCCGATTGCACCGGATGCCGTTGAGGCAGAAGTGGATGCCCTCGAACCAGGTCTCCCGGAAACCGAAGCGGGTGGATTTGCGGCACAGCACTGCCCCGCTCGGGCCGTCCGCCAGGGCCGTCTGGAGCCGGTTCCATGACGACATGTTCTTTCTGGAGTTCGGCGAGACTGTGGGTTATTTTCATGGCGAGTTCCGGTTGGGCATTTGTTCTCCAGTAATATGGAGCAACCGCCGCTTGTCGGCTATACTCCGGCGCCTTCGGGTGCCGCGCCGCCCAACCGGGCTCATTATATGCCCTTGATCGGCGAAGCAAAAAACACTAACGAGGCAGGGCCTCAGACCGGCAAGGCATCTTCAGGACCAACCAAATGTCTCAAGCCTTCCCTTGCCTGGCCGGTCTGAGGCCCTGCCTCGTTAGTAATACTAGCCCTGCAGAAACTTAAGGATCGCCTCGGCGCGGGAGTGGACCCCGAGTTTCTCGTAGATGCGCTTGAGATGGGTATGCACAGTCCATGCGCTGATCTCGAGGGTGCAGGCGATTTCCTTGTCGGGAATGCCGCGGCCGAGACAACCGAGGATTTCTTGCTCGCGGGGAGTCAGCGACGGCCGGGCCGAGGAGTCTCCCGAACCGGCTTGGGAAAGGAAGAGCCGTTGGAAGTAGGCATGGATGTGTGCGTGCCACTCGGCGGGTGCCGGCGGGTCGTGGTTCCACACATCGCGAATCGGTTCCAGCAGGTCCTGGGGTGGCCGGCGGCGGAAGAAGTAACCCCCGGAAACGCGCGGTTGGGAGACAAACAGCTCGTCGCTGCTGTCGTAAACCCGGTAGCCGAGGGCTGGGACGCGCGGACTGCCGTCGCGAAGCGTGCGAACGAATTCGTCCGCCGGGAGGCCGGCCAACTGACGGTTGACCAGCACCAAATCCACGGAACTCCGTTTGAGGGCCAGGAGAGCCTCGGCGCCGGTCGAGAAAAGCCCGCGGCAAACGAAACCTGGCAGGCCGCGAACCCACTCGGCAAGGGCTCGGCGGCATAAAGCCTCCGTTTCCACGATGGCGAGGGTTACCGTGGGGCGCTGCGGGCACGGCGGCGGGAGCAGCGGGAGCGGCGGCTTGGGCCGGGCAGGGTGATCGGGCGCCGTGTAGAGTGTGGTGTAAGTGAACGCCATCGGATTCTCGCCCCAAAAGATCGCGAGCGTAAGTTCGCGGGGATATTCCCGGAACACACCCGCCCAGCCTTCGGCCGAGACCCGCCGGCAGATCTCGCGGGCGTGCAAGGCCGCCTCGTCCTCGGCTTGCGTGCCGAGCGTCTCGGGGCCAGCACCGATTTGTTTCATAGCATTGATAGCCGACGGGTTGCCGACGGGTCAAACCGCCGGTGGGGATGGAGGTCCGCGGCATCCCCAAAACGGGCGATTGTCCCTTCCTCTATACCATGCTAGTAAACGTGTGACAATGCCCGAGCGTGTGCCAAACGTGCGTCTTTTTCAAGGCTGGATGCCGGATAGTCCGGACCCGCGCGCGGGCAATGATCTTAACCGAAAAACCAAGTGCTGGCGAGGCGTTGCGCCAAGAAGTTGAAAGGAATTATGCATAAAAAATCTCGAGGCGTTCAGTTGATTCTGTCTATCGGTTTGGGCGTGGCTTTGTCTGGGGAAATCGCCGCGGCGGCTCCGGCGATCACCCAGCAACCCCGAGGCACTTCGGTGCTGGCCGGTGCCACCGTCAATTTGGCCGTGGCGGGGACCGGTTCAGGGGTCTTGACCTATCAATGGCTGTTCGACTCGGCGGCCATCACCGGCGCCAAATCCTCTGCGCTCACGCTCTTCAACGTCCAAAAGGCCAACGGGGGCGATTACCAGGCGGTGCTCACGGATAGTTCCGGCAGCGTGACCAGCGTGGTGGCCTTAGTCAATGTCGTCGTCGCCGATATCTCGGGCCTCACCAACGATTTGGTGGCCGATTATGATTTCGAGCACAACCTGGTCGACAGCACCGGCCGCGGCAACAACGCCACCGCCGTAGGTGCGCCAAGCTTCACTGCTAACGGCCGCACGGGCGGTTCTTCCCTGGAGTTCTCCACGACGCCCGATGGCAGCCAGATCAACTATGTCACGCTCGGGACCTCGGACGACTTTACCTTCGGCCCCACCAACGACTTTTCAGTCAGTTTCTGGCTGCGTTATTCGACCCTGACCGGGGAGTTCCCGTTGATCGCCAACCGGGACTGGAGCAATCCCAGCAATCCGGGATGGGGTATCGCCGTCGGCACCAATGGCCAGGTGCGCTGGCTCCTGGCGGGCCCGCCGGGCGCGGCCAAGAGCTATGACGGAACTCCCGGCGCGTTCGCGGATGGCGCGTGGCATCATGTGCTGGTGGTTTTCGCGCGCTCGACCAATGCCACCACTTACTTCGACGGCGCCGTGGTCAACGTCCAGTCGCTGGCGGCCAATACCAACGACATCGGCACCCCGCCGGGTTTGAACCTCAACGTCGGGCAGGATGGGACCGGCGCCTATACGGGCGGCGGCATCGCGGGAATTGACGCCGCCATGGATGACCTGGGCATCTGGCAGCGCGCCCTCTCGGCCGATGAGGCCGCCTTGATCTACGCCAAAGGCATTCGCGGCGTGGACCTCGAACTGGCTGCCTTCAATGTCAGCGGCGCCCAAGACACGCGCGTAACCGGCCAGTGGGATTTCGACCAGGGCGACCTGCGCGCCACCGTCGGCCAGGACCTCCAATATGGCGACGCCACGATGGCGGGCCAGACCAGTTTCGGCACCACCACCTCGTTCGGCATCCCGGACATCGGCGGCCAACCCGCCAAGGTGCTGAAATACACCCGCAACGAAAGTCCACCCCAGAATTACGTCGGCGGTTACGCCATGCACCACGGGATCGCTCCCAACGGCGGCGGCACTTTGGTCAACCAGTGGACCCTGATCTTCGACATTCTCTTCCCCGACCTAAGCCAGGGGGACGGCTATAGTGCAATCATCGAGATCCAAAACGACCCGAGTTCCGACGCGGACATCTCCGTCGACCAAGTGTCCCCCGGCGTCGGCGGCATCGGCATTAGCGGCCAGTATGAGGGCAATATCACTGCCGGCCAATGGCACCGCATCGTCGTGGCCGTGGACATGGCCGCTGCCACGCCGGTCATCAGCAAATTCGTGGATGGGGCCAAAGTCGCCGACCAGACGATTTTTGGGGGGACGGGCGGTCTGGACGTCCGCTTTTCCCTGAGTGACGTCGCCCACCTCTTCTCCGATGGGGGATTCGACGACGAGGTCAACACCTATTACGCCAACAGCGTCCAGATCCGCGATGGCAAGCTCTCCGATGACGAGGCCGCCGCCCTGGGCGGGCCGCAAGCCAGTGGCATCCCCTTGCCCTACCAAGTCACTGGTCAATGGGATTTCGACCAAGGCGACCTGCGCGCCACCGTCGGCCAGGACCTCCAATATGGCGACGCCACGATGCCGGGCCAGACCAGTTTCGGCACGACCACCTCATTCGGCATCCCGGACATCGGCGGCCAACCCGCCAAGGTGCTGAAATACACCCGCAACGAAAGTCCACCCCAGAATTACGTCGGGGGTTACGCCATGCAGCACGGGATTGCTGCCAACGGCGACGGCACTTTAGTCAACCGCTGGACCCTGATCTTCGACATTCTCTTCCCCGACCTAAGCCAGGGGGACGGCTATAGTGCAATCATCGAGATCCAAAACGATCCGAGTTCCGACGCGGACATCTCCGTCGACCAAGTGTCCCCCGGCGTCGGCGGCATCGGCATTAGCGGCCAGTATGAGGGCAACATCACCGCCGGGCAATGGCACCGTATCATCGTGGCCGTGGACATGGCTGCCGACACACCGGCACCGGTCATCAGCAAATTCGTGGATGGGGCCAAAGTCGCCGACCAGACGATTTTTGGGGGCGGGAGCACTGTGGATGGCCGCTTTTCCCTGAGCGACGTCGCCCACCTCTTCTCCGATGGGGGACACGACGACGAGGTCAACACGTATTACGCCAACAGCGTCCAGATCCGCGATGGCAAGCTCGACGATTACGAGGCCATCGCCTTGGGGGGCCCCCAGGCCTCGGGCATTCCGCTGGTCATTCCTGGCAGCGGAACCGTCACTCGGCCCACTTTGAGCCTGAGCTGGAGCCCAACCGGGCTCACCATCTCCTGGGATGCCAGTGCGACTGGTTTCGTCTTGGAAACCACCCCGAGCTTGTCGAGTCCAAATTGGACCACGGTCCAAGGAGTGACCGGCAACAGTGTCACGGTGAGCGCAAGCGTCGGGGCTGCCTTCTATCGCCTCAGGCAGTAAGTAGGCGCGGCCCGCCCAGTCTCGCCCCCGGTCGGTGCGGCCGCATCGTCCGGGGGCCGAGCATCGCTTTGGGGCGCAGTCGCCAGATGAGTCAATGCTGCCACAGCTAGAGCCTGTCCCCGTCACTCACGGGCGCTGGACGCGATAGAACTGCTCGGAGACTTGCGGGAGGGGCGCGATGAAGGAGTAGGTGGCGCCCGGCACGTTCGTGGTCAAAACGGCGGCGGTATTAGTGCTCCAGGGCCCATTTAGCCGGCTGGCGCTCAACAAGTTGAAAGGAGCGCCCACGCCGGAAAGGAGCCAGAAACTGATCTGCAGATGGCCGTTGCCGATGGCTGGCGCGTCCAGGACAATGTATGGCGGCGAGAAGCCCATCACCACGGTGTTGTTGTTCGAATCCGCCACAAAGAGGTTGCCTGCGCCGTTCACCGCGATACCGCTGGGAGAATCGAATCGCGCCGTGCTGCCTGGGCCGTCCGCAGCGCCATAATTGCCGGCCAACCCGCCGATAGTCGTGACGAGCCACTGCGTCTGCCCGCCCAAAACGCTCGGCCTCAACTTGCGAACGGTGCTGTTGGAAAAGTCCGCCACATACACATTGCCCGCCTTGTCCACCGCAATGCCCGATGGACTGTTGAACTGCGCGGCGCTGCCGGTCCCATCGGCGCTGCCGGCGATGCCGGGCGAGCCTGCGATCGTGGTCACGACCCAATTGGTTTGCCCCGCAGAGACGCCGGGCGTGATTTTGCGAATCGTGTCATTCGAGCTGTCCGTTACGTAGAGGTTGCCCCCGCCGTCCAGGGCGACCCCGCCGGGATTGTTGAACTGCGCCGCAGGCCCGGTCCCGTCGCGGCTCCCGGCAATTCCCGCCGACCCGGCAATAGTGGTCACCGTCCATCCCGTCAGTCCTGCGGAGACGTTCGATTCCATCTTCCGGATGATCGAGTTGCCGCCATCGGCCACATAGAGACTGGCAGTGCCGGCCACGGCGACGGCCGTTGGACCGTTGAACCGGGCGGCGCTGCCGGTCCCATCCGCCGCCCCGGCGAGCCCTGGCGACCCGGCAATGGTGCTCACCACCCAATGGGTTTGCCCGGCGGAGACGCTCGGCGTCAGCTTCCGGATTGTCGCATTCCCGCCGTCCGCCACGTAGAGGTTGCCCGCGCTATCCGCACCGATTCCCAGCGGATTGGAGAAAAGAGCCCCGCCTCCGGGCCCATCGGCGCTGCCGGCATCTTCCGGCGAGCCTGCGATAGTGCTCACCACCCAGTTGGTTTGCCCCGCCGAGAGGCTCGGCGCGACCTGTCGGATTGTGTCGTTGCCCGAGTCTGCCACATAAAGAATGCCCGCGCTGTCCACGGCCATGCCAAAGGGATTGTAAAACTGCGCCGCAGGCCCGGTCCCGTTCGCGCTGCCGCTGCCTCCGGCCAACCCGGCAATCGTGGCCACCACCCAGACTGCAACCCCGCCCGAGCCGCTCGGCGCAACCTCCCGAACCGTATTGTTGAACATATCCGCTACGCACAGGGCGCCCGTCCTATTGGCAGCAATGCCGTTGGGATAGTTGAAAAGGGCGGCATCCCCAATGCCGTTGCTGCTGCCGGAGGTCCCAGCGGACCCGGCGATCGTGGTGACCACCCAATTGGTTTGTCCGCCGGAGACGCTGGGCGTAATCTTGCGGATGGTCTCGTTTCCGGAATCGGCCACGTAGAGGCTCCCTGTGCCGTCCACTGTAATCCCGAACGGGTTGAAGAATTTGGCCGCGCTGCCCGTGCCGTCGTTGGTGCCGAAGCCCCCCGCCGACCCGGCAATCGTGCTCACCGTCCAGTTGGTTTGCCCGGCCGCGACGCCCGGCGTCAACTGGCGAATCGTGCAACTGCCGTAGTCGGTTGCGTAAAGGTTGCCGGCGCCGTCCACCGCAATGCCGAACGGCTGGCGAAACCGGGCTGCAGCCCCCGTCTCATCCGCGCCGCCATGGCTCCCGGCCAACCCGGCAATAGTCGTAACGACCCAGTTGGTTTGCCCGGCCGAGACGCTCGGCCTAATCATGCGAATCGTGGCATTCGCGTTGTCCGCCACGTAGAGGTTGCCGGCGCCGTCCACCGCCAAGCCGGCAGGAAGCCAGAATTGCGCCGTGCCGTTCGTGCCGTCCGCGCTGCCGGGGGCTCCGGCCAGCCCGGCAATGGTCCTCACCAGCCACTGGGTTTGTCCGGCAACAAGGCTCGGGCTCAGCATGCGAATCGTGCTGTTCCCGGTATCCGCCACATAAAGGTTGCCCGCGCTGTCCACTGCAATGCCGTTGGGAAGGTTAAACCGCGCCGCGCTGCCCAACCCGTCGAGGCTCCCAGGGCTGCCGCCCAACCCGGCAAGAGTGGAGACTGTCCAGTTGGTCTGCCCCGCCGAAACGTCCGGCATGATTCTCCGGACTGTGCTGTTGTAGGAATCCGTCACATAAAAAATGCCGCTGCTGTCCACGGCAACGCCTTGAGGGCCATTGAACCGCGCCGCGCTGCCGATCCCATCAGCCGTGCCGTATCCCGCATTTCCGGCGATGGTCTGGAAGGTGAAAGGCGTGGCGTCATTCACCTGCCCCCAGGCTGGGCCCGCCCACGCCAGGGCCAGGGATACGAGGAACGTCAGAGCGTGGTGCGTAAGCAATCCGACGTCCGGGTGTCGAGTGTCGACGGGCGGGTGTCGAGTGTCGAGTGTCGAGGGGCGGCGCCTCGTTCCGTCCAAGGCTGCATCAAGCCCGCTGTAAAGGGTCGGAAATGCGAGATCGCCCACCGAGCTTGATGCAATCCTGCCTTCCCTCGACGCTCGACACTCAACACTCGACACTCGACCCCTGCGTGCGGATGCTTTTGAACTGCGCTTTGCCATTGTCGAACCCTGCAACTGTTCTAACCCTTCAACGCGCCAGGGGAACCGTTGCCAGGATGGTGTGCCGGGCGCCTTGGGATGAAAGTTCGCTGCGCATAATCTCGACCTGGTCGGCCGTCCATTGTCCGAAAAACCTATCCGACATGGCCCTGGCCTGGCTGCCAAGGCTCTGGGCCTCAGGCCGTCCAATGCTCTTGATGCGGCCCAGCGTCACGTGCCCGCTGAACCGTTGCTCCCGCTCCTGGGCGGTGAAACCGGCGGAGGCCGTCTCGATGGCGCGCTGCAATCGGGGCAGGGCCTCCTCCGCGTCCCTCACCCCGAGCCACACGACGCGAGGAGAGCGCAGGTCTGGAAAGCACCCAACCCCCTCTGCCCGCAACCGCAGGGGGGCAAACCCCACGCAAACGCCCCGAACCGCTTCGACCAATCCCGCGACGCGCCCCCCTTCCACGTTGCCAAGAAACCTCAGCGTCAGATGAAACTGCTCAGGCCGGGTCCACGTGACCCTGGCCTGCGGCGCGGAGCGCCGCAACTCCCCCTGGGCCTTCTCGACCTGCCCCCTCACCTCCTCCGGCACCCTCAGCGCCACAAACAGCCTTTGCCTAACGTCCGGAGCGTGGAGCGTCGGAGCGTGGAGCGTGAGGGCATCGTGGCATTTGTCACGCTCCACGCTCTCACGCTCCACGCTCTCACGCTTTACGCTCCGCCCCAAGCATTCAGATCTCGGAATTTGTTTTTGCACGAGCCTTAAGGAAGCGGTTCCCCGCGCGCGGCAATCAGGAGGCGATACCACTCTTCGCGCGTCAATTCGAGCTCGACGGCCTGTGCCGCCTCCCGAATCCGCTCGGGACGAACCGAGCCGATGATGGGCAGGATTCTGCTGGGATGCTTGAGCAGCCAGGCCAGGGCCACACTAATCCGGGTGGCGCCCCGGTCTCGGGCCACCCCGTCCACCACGGGCAGGAATCGCTCCGGCCGATAGGCCTTTTGGGAGGGAAGCAAGTCCCCGGCGCCATTGCCCAGCAGACCGGCCGCCAACGGGCTCCAGGCCATCGGCGTGAGCCTTTCGATCAGGCACTGGTCCAGGGTGCCGTCGGTGAAGGCATCGAGTTTGGCCAGGCTGATCTCGACCTGGTGCGCCACCAGCGGCATCGGACAAGCTGCTTGCAGCGCCGTCACCAGGCTTGGACGAAAGTTGCTCACCCCGAAATAACGGACTTTGCCTGCGGCCTTCAATTTCGCGAAGGCCTGGGCCACTTCCTCCGGGTCCGCCAGAAAATCCGGCCGGTGGAGCAGATAGAGATCAATGGTTTCGATGCCCATCCGCTGAAGGGAGGCCTCACAGGCCCGAAGAATGTGCTGGGCACAAAAGTCATAGCGGGGCGGGCAATCAGGCCGCGGGTCGCCTCCGGTCCGGATGCCTCCCTTGGTCGCGACGAGGATGCGCTCGCGCAGGCCCGAGACTTCCTTGAGCGCCTGCCCAAAGATGCGCTCGGCCTCGCCCCCGCAATAGATGTCCGCATTGTCGAACAGGGTGTAGCCTGCCTCGCAGGCGGCGATGATGGCCCGCCGCCCCGCCGCCCGGCCGGCAGGAGTGACCTCGGCTGGATTCCACGTTCCCGCCACCCGCCAGCAGCCATACGCCAGCCGGCTGCTTTGCAACGGGCTGGTTCCGAGAGCAATGGTTTGCATAAGAGCCTGAATTCCGCCGCCAGATTACGATCCCCGCCGGTTCCGGGCAAGCGCCATTGGAGGGTCGAACGAAATCCGAAATCCGAAGGCCGAGATCGCAAAGCTCTCGGGCATTGGCTCTGCGCTCAATACTGAGGCCACAGGCGTCTGCGTGCTACGCAGCGACCGCTCCAAATGAGGGACCCGATGCGGACCTCGGACTTCCTTCGGATTTCGGGGCTTCGGATTTCGGATTTTCTTTCGCCCTTCGTCCCGCGCCTGCTACCGCCCTGCCGAACCGGTCCCCTCGGCGCTTGTCGCAGGCCGCAGAGCAGCCTCGTAATGCTCGGCCTCAGTCTTCTTGTTGAGTTTCTGGGCCAGCGGCAGGAGACGCCGGTAGATGGCCGGTTTGTCCGGGTAGTCAGGCGCCTCCTGGAGCAGCTTCTGGTAATCCTCGTATGCCTCGTCGAGGCGGTCCAGACCGGCCAGTTTCTCGCCCAGCGTCAGCCTGAGGCGCAGGCGTTGTTGGGGCGAGGGATCCAGGGCCAGGGCCTGTTCGTAGGCGTGGGTGGCAGAGGAAGGCTTGCCCAGCGCCGCATAAAGGTCCGCCAATTTCTCGGAAAGGATCGCGCTGTGCCGGGTCAACTCGAGTTGCTCCAGGAACGCCACTCCACCGGGCAGCGGTTTTCCATTGGCCAGGTTCAGATCCAGCAACCGCAGGTAACCCCACTCTCGCCATCGGCTGTCGCGCGCTTCCAGTTCCTGGAGCAGTTCATCCGGGTTGCGCCCAAAGGGCCGGTAAAGCGGATCGCCCACAACCGTGACCTGCCAGGACAGCACGCGTTGGCTGGCGTAAGCCGCTGCCCCAAAGCTGAATCGTGAATACACCAGCCGGCCCACGAACGTCGCCAGGTCCGGCGTGAATTCCAGGTAAGGCTCGGCGACGCAGCCCATCGTGATAGTCGCTCCTTTGGCCAGCAACGGGCCGACCCAGTAAAGGTTGGTCGTGCGCAAACTGCAGGCGCTAAAGGAGTGCAGGTGATAGGCAAAGGCCCCGGGCATGAATTCCACCCCAGGCTGCGCAAAGGGCCCGCTCACATTCTCATCATACCAACCCAGGTAAAGGGCAATGTGACTCATCGGAAAACCGGCCGGAAACGTCCTCTCATTCTCGTCCACCACGGTTTCAAATCCCAGGCGACGGCACGTTTCCGAAGCGGCGCGAATCCACTGGTCACCCAGTTTCAGCCCGGGCGCAGTTGTGTTCCGCAGGTCGAAATAGGCCCGGCCCCACAGCCCGTTGGTCTCGGCCTCGATTGCCTTGTCCACCAACCCGCGCGCGATTGCCGCGCTGGGGCCGTCCAGGCGCGCCACCATCAACACGCCGTTGGTCGGAGCCACCGCCTCCGAATTGGTCGCTCCATACACCGGGTTGCGCTGCCACCCGCTGAGCGGATACTTCTCTTGGATCAACGGCAGCAGCGCCAGTTCACTGTCCACTGCGGCCTGGTTGCGCCGCATTTCCGCCGGCCCTTTCTCCACTGCCTCCTCGTTGAGATGGGGGTCCTCGGCGATCCGCAACGGCACCCCGTAGCAGAGCACCGCATACCGAATCCGGGAGCTGAGCACCAAATGTTCCACTCTGCCCGGATGATTGGCGGTCGCCGGCACCGTCACTGGGCCGATTCGCCAAAGCTTCCGGCGCTCCAGTTCCTTGGCCAGCGGTTTCTCCAGGCCATCCCGATACTCGGGGCGGGAAACCTCCTCGGTGTTCGGCAAGTCCACCCCGAAGACCTGCCCGGCCGGCACCTGCCGCCGCTGGGCATAGTACTGCGCCAGCGCCTTGGATTCCGGCACGCGCTTGTTATATACAACCATCACTTCTTCGCCGGGGTTGCCCGCCGGCGCCGGCGCGGCCCCGGCCAAGGCCAGGGTCGCCAGGACTAATCCACCTGCAACTCTCTTCATAGCGCCACTTTCAGCCCATCATAAGCCAACTCCACTCCGGGCGGAAGCTCGGCCTGGGCTGCATCATGATCATAGTCGTGAGTCAAGTGGGTGAAATAGGTTTGGCCTGCGCCGATGCGCCGGGCCGCCGCCAGCGCTTCATCCAGGCACATGTGCGTCGGGTGCGGGGCCGGGCGCAAGGCATCGATGACCGCCGCTTGCACGCCCTGCACCTGCTCGATCACCTCCGGGGGCACCGCGCTGCAGTCGCTCAGATACGTCAACTGCTTGCGGCCCCCCTGCATAAACAAAAACCCACAGCTCTCCGCCGAACCGTGCGGCAGCCGCAAGGGCACGACCTCGAGGTCCCCCAGCCTGAAGGGTCCTTCGATGACGTGCGGTTCGGGAATAAAGTAGCCTTTGACCGAGGCCGCTCCGTGGAAAGCGTAGGCGAAGACGCGCTTGAGGTCGTTCATCGTGTCCCGGTTCGCATAGACCGGCAAGGCATGGCCCTCGCGCAGGTTGCAGTACGAACGGCAATCGTCCAGCCCCATGATGTGATCCGCGTGCGAATGCGTAAACAGGACCGCATCCAGCCGCCGGATCTGCTCCCGCAGCATCTGAATCCGAAATTCCGGCGTCGTATCCACGACCAGCCTGACCTCCTCGCTCGCCACGTAAATCGATGGCCGCGTCCGATGATTCTTCGGATTTGCCAAAAACTCCGGCGGATACTCCTTCCCCAGTACCGGAACGCCTTGCGATGTGCCCGAACCCAAAAAAACAAACGAGAAAGCCATTGTGCCTCCAACCTTAACAGCCCGGCCCGCCCAAAGCAAGGACGACACCGCGCCGGACACAGCGCCGGGAGCATTTCACTTTCTTGGGTGCCCGCTCCTAATCGTAATCCTAATCCTAATCATAATCTTAATCCTGCTCCTCATCTCCTTCGTGCATCCGGTAATTCGGATTCGGATTAGGAGCAAGATTATGATTAGGAGCCACAAACTGCCACCCAAAAAATTGAAACCCGCCCCCGGCCCCGGCCCCTGCCACTTTTCCTTTGCCCAACGCCGCCATCCTCGCCACATTAGACCAGGAACATGGGACATGCTGACGACCTTGCGCATCAAGAATCTGGCCCTGGTGGCTGACCTGACCCTGGAACTGCA
>Ga0187873_1001268_pt1 | contig 21646 bp, 22 predicted proteins | sample June2016WEW_16_1_2_FD_133012 | JGI IMG/M metagenome (GOLD analysis project Ga0187873, IMG submission 133012) | Peatland microbial communities from SPRUCE experiment site at the Marcell Experimental Forest, Minnesota, USA - June2016WEW_16_100 | ecosystem: Environmental > Terrestrial > Soil >...
CGCCGCAATCTCACCAGCGTTCCAGGAGCTGTCCTCATCCTTCAGGTTCAGCAGGAACTCTCTACTGGCGCGCGCACTGGCGCCGCGCAATACCAGTACACGCTCTCCGACGAGAACATGGATGAGCTGAGCGTCTGGGCGCCGCAGATGCTGGACCGCATGAAAACCATGCGGGAGTTGCGCGACGTCAACAGCAACCAGCAGAACGAGGGCCTGGCCGCCAACCTGGTTATCGATCGCGATGCCGCATCGCGGCTGGGCATCACCCCCGCGGCCATTGACCAGGTGCTCTACGACGCTTTTGGCCAGCGCGAAGTCTCCACCATGTACACAGCGCTCAACCAGTACTTCGTGGTGATGGAGGTGGACCCCCGGTACCAGCTCAGCCCCGACGCACTCAACGGCATTTTCATCAAGACCGGCACTGTTGCCGGAGCTACGACCGGCGCAGCCAGAGCCGCGTCTTCATCCGCGGCGATTCCAATTCTTCCCTCAACCGGTTCCATGGTTCCGCTCTCCACTATCGCTCACTTTGAGCAGCGGCGCACTGCCCTGCAGGTCAATCATCAGGGCCAGTATCCGGCCATCACCCTCACCTTCAACCTGGCGCCCAGCGTGGCCCTGGGCGACGCCGTCACCGCCCTGGAAAAGGTCCAGCGCGAGATGAATATGCCCTCAGCCATCCACGCCTCCTTCCAGGGAACCGCGCAGGCCTTTCAAGACGCAAAGAAAAATATGCTGTGGCTGGTTCTGGCCGCGGTGGTCGCCGTCTATATCGTACTCGGCATCCTCTACGAGAGCCTCATCCATCCGCTGACCATTATTTCCACGATTTTTCCGGCCGGCGTGGGCGCCCTTCTGGCGCTGTTGCTGACTGGAACCAGCCTGACCATCATCGCCTTCATCGGCATCATCCTGCTGATCGGCATTGTCAAAAAGAACGCCATCATGATGATCGACTTTGCACTGCAGGCTGAACGCGACCAGGGATTGCCGCCCGTCGAGGCCATCTATCAGGCCTGCCTGCTTCGCTTCCGCCCTATCATGATGACCACCATGGCCGCTCTCTTCGGCGGACTTCCGCTGGCCATCGGCATGGGCGTCGGCTCCGAGCTGCGCAAGCCGCTGGGCATTGCCATCGTCGGCGGACTCATCGTCTCCCAGATGCTCACCCTGTTCACCACTCCGGTGGTCTACCTCTTCTTCGACCGCCTGCAATGGCGCGTGATGAAGCTGCATCGCATCGGCGTGGAGCTGGAAGGGGCGGCGGCGGACTAGACCCGCCCTTCGGTTTCTGAGCGCAAAGTTGGCCGGCGGTTGGCAGTACAATCGCTGGCGGACCGGAAAGACAATATGAAGGAGGGTATCAACGTGGCGTGCCATCTGCGTGAAACGCCGGGAAGCTATGGCAGAGAATATAAAGCGGCTACCGGCGATGTCGTAATTTTGTTTGCAGAACATTACGATGCGCGGCCTCAGGGATTACCGTCGGATTATTGGAGCAACGACAGCGATTCTTCATTCCAATTTGCAGCTAACCCGATTAAGGGCGAGAGGCTGCCGTGCCTTGATGCGACGTACGGGAAAAAGAAAATTATCCGGCATCCGAATGCTGAAATGTCGATACGCTTCACGGTCCAGTCGGGGAGACGGACGCTGAAGATGCTCTTTAGCGTCGGAGGCACCCCGTACGACTTCGGAAAACTGGTCGAAGATTGCGGGGACGGCAACACGAATGTGCTGTGTGGAATGACCGCCGATTATCCAGTGGCGGCGATTACCATCGAAGGCAAGCCATGATGAAAAAACTTGACCTGAAGAAACAATGGAAGCAGCTTTACGAGGCAAAAGAGGAAGCCATCGTCGCCGTGGATGTTCCTCCGCTGACCTACCTTATGGTTGACGGCCAGGGCGACCCCAACACCTCGAAGGCATTTCAAGAAGCCATTGAAGCCCTTTATTCGCTCTCCTATACGCTCAAATTCACGATCAAGAAAAGTCCACGCGGCATTGACTATGGCGTGATGCCGCTGGAGGGTCTGTGGTGGGCCGACGATCCACGGGCATTTTGTGAAACCAAAAAGTCCGCGTGGAAGTGGACGGCGATGATCGTGCAGCCGGAGTTCATTACCCGGGCGCAGGTGGATGCGGCGTTTGCAGAAGTGCGCAGGAAAAAGAACCCTGCGGCGCTCGACCGGGTGCGCTTCGAGACGCTTACGGAAGGCCCATCCGCGCAGGTTTTGTATGTGGGACCATTTGCCGGCGAGGGGCCGACAATCCAGCGGATACATGACTTCATTCATGCAGCCGGAAAGGAACTCCGCGGCAAGCATCACGAAATCTACCTGAGCGATCCGCGGCGAACCGCGCCAGAAAAGCTCAAAACCATCCTGCGTCAGCCGATGGGGTAGGTTTAGCCAGTTGCAAATTAGCCGCATTAGCTATATTATCTAAATTAGCTAGTTTTAAGAGGTAAAAATAATGAAAACCATGACCTCCGTAGAGGCGCAAAACAGCTTTGGGAAGTTGCTGGACACCGTGCAACGCGAGCCTGTTGCAATTACCCGGCATGGGCGTCCAACGGCCTTCATTGTATCTCCGCTGGAGATGGACGAATTGCTGGATGCGCGGCGCAGGCGCAGTGAGGCAGTGGCCGAGTTTGAGGAATGGAGCGCCCGAGCTAAGAAGAGCCAATCTCCTGCTCAGGCCGCAGCCGTAGCGGCATTGACAGATGAGGATGTGAACCGCATGGTCCATGAATTGCGGTGAGTCACGTCCAGAGAGTAGTTTTCGATACCAGCAGCTTGGTCGGGGCGGCATTGCGTATTGGGTCCACTCCTCACCAAGCACTATTGAATGCACTCGACTTCGCGGAACTCTGTGTTAGTGCCGAATCCTTGGCTGAGATAGAGGAAGTGATCAACCGCAGCAAGTTCGATCGCTACCTCAATAGGGACGAACGTCATGAATTCGTTGCTAATCTTCGCCGAAGAGCGAGCATGTTTGTAATACAAAATGCCGTCACGATGGCTGTCGATCCACCCTGTCGCGACCCCAAAGACAACCAATTCCTGGCATTGGCGCAGGTAGCCGAAGCCGATCTCCTGGTCAGCAGCGATGAAGACTTGCTGATATTACATCCATGGCGCGGGATACCGATTATCACGCCAGCAGAATTTCTGGCGAGGTTCTCAAAGTCCTCTGCTGAATGAAAGGCCGCTTGCGAGATTATGGTGCCCCGCCTCAATCCGCAACGGCTTCTTCCCGCACTGTAGCCGGCGCGATCAACTTCACCGGGTAGTAGGCGTTGCGAATGTACTGATTCACCATGCGGTTGGTGTTGAAGTAGGAGCCGTTGAAGGCCAGCGCCGTGCGCATCAGTTGGGCCCGCTTCTCCGGCGCATCAAGGAAAAACGGCACCACCGCCGTTTCGAGCTTATGGTAGAGCGAGTTGGCCTCCTCCGCATCGTTGGCGCCATCCTCGATGGCCCAGCCGGTCACGCCCTCAATGCAGCCCTCGATCCACCATCCGTCCAGAATGGACAGGCTGGGGACACCGTTCAGCGCGGCCTTCATGCCGCTGGTGCCCGAAGCCTCATAGGGCCGCTTCGGCGTGTTCACCCACACATCCACGCCTGCATTGAGCAATGCGCCCAGCTTCCAGTCGTAGTTTTCCAGGTAAACGATGCGTAGCAGATCGTTGGAGAGTCTGGCAGCTTCCGCGACAACCTGCTGAATCATTGCCTTGCCGGGTTTGTCCTGGGGATGGGCCTTGCCGGCATAAATAATCTGTAAGCCGCCGGCTTTGGTGGCAATCTGCACCAGTCGCCCAGGATCGGTGAGCAGCAGGGGGGCGCGCTTGTAGGTGGCGGCGCGGCGGGCAAAGCCCAGGGTGAGCACCTTGGGATCGAGGGCCAGATTGGCAGGCACGCAGCGGTGCGAGGCAACTTCAGCGAGCAACGCCTCCTTGTTGCGAGCATGAGCCGCGAGTATCTCATCCGCGGGCAATTCGATGGCATTGCGCAGATAGAGATTGTCGCGTTGCCACACGGGGATGTGCTCGTCCAGTATCTTTCGGAACGGCTCGGAGACCCAGGTGGGCGTGTGCACACCGTTGGTAATCGCGTGAATATGAAAATCCGGGAACATGTCTCGGGAGACATGAGCGTGTTTCATGGCCACGCCGTTGGCATAGTGCGAGAAGTGCAGCGCCAGCAGCGTCATGTTCAGCATTCCATTGTCAAGGTAGCCCAACTGCTCCAGGCACCTTGTCCGGTCCTTACCCAGGATGCGCATGGTCTGCTCATAGGAGAAACGGTCGTGGCCAACGGCAACCGGGGTGTGGGTGGTGAAGACGCACTTCTTGTACACCTGCTCGATGTCGGCTTCCGTGGCCGCGCCTAGCGGTCCGCCGCCCAACTCGCTCTCCAGCAGCGCCAGCGTCAACAACGCGGCGTGGCCTTCGTTCATGTGGTAGACATTGACCTGATAGCCCAGCGCGTGCGCCATGCGCACTCCGCCCATGCCCAGCACAATCTCCTGCCGCAGCCGGTCGTTCTCGTCGCCGCTATACAGTACGTCGGTCAGCCAGCGATCCGAGCCCGTGTTTTTCTCCAGATCCGTGTCCAACAGGTAGATCGGCACCACGTGCCCGTAGCGGCCCTTCAGGTCATAGCGCCAACAGCGCATCATTACAATGCGGTTTTCGATGGAGACCGTAACCCGCGCCTTCTCCAAGGTGCAATATTTTGCAGGAGTCCACGGGTCGGTCTCCTCGGTCTGCACTCCGGCGATGTCCAGTTTCTGCTTGAAAAAACCCTTGTGATAAACCAGCGAGAAGGCCACCGCGGGAACGCCCAGATCGGCCATGGTGCGCAACGTATCGCCGGCAAGAACGCCCAGGCCGCCGGAGTATGTGGGGATGTCAGGGGTGATCGCGATCTCCATCGAGAAGTACGCTACCAGGCTGGAGCTGGGAAAGGTTTCGTAGGAAGATGGCTCTACTGATGATATCGGTTGCATGTCTTTCTCATCTCCACGGCGCTCCAAATCAAAAAAGCGACGCACAGGGAATTAATACTGCGCGATCGGCCGGAAGTGAGTGATCTTGCCCGGCCGTTATCGAGGAAAACTTCTATTGATTTTAGCAAGGAGGGCTTCTGAGAATCGCATAATCACTATAAACACGAAATTTGCTCCGCCGTGGTTCATGCCGAATAGATGTTACTATCGGCTCAAGTTGTAGCTGCGATTGTATTTCCGCGATCCCGATTCCATTTATCCGCACCAGCCGCGCAAATCTCTGGTCACTTCCGAACCTCTCCCATCACCTCCGCGCAGCTCGCGGTCAGCCGCTCCCAGATGCGGTCCATCCACGCCTCGTGTTCGGGCTTCATCAGCACCGAGCGCAGGCAGGTAACTATGCCAGCGGCGCTAGCCGATTCAGAGCAAACCGCGGGCTCAAACCATGTCGACGGCAATTGCGCCAGCGCCAGATGCAAATCTCGCGCGGCGCAGGCGTCAAACACCCTCTGCGCCAGCTCGGAGGCCCGTTCGAGTGACTTGGCTTTCATCTTCCAGGCCACAATATCGAGTTCCGGCGCTCCGGCTGCGAGCGGCTGAAAGCGCACGGACTGATCTTCCCGCAGTCTCCGATCCAACTCCACGGCTGCTGCACGGCCGCAAGACAGCCCTCGGGCAAACTCGCCCTCCGGCACAAGCGGCAATAGCCTCTGCGTGGCCCACAAAGCCACTGCCGAGGCTCCGGCCCGCGAACACTCCAGACTGATCTCGCCCAGATGCACGGGGCTCCCGGCGAGCGATCTTTGCTCGCTGGGGTGGAGATGCAACTGTTTGGAGGTGAAGTAGGTGTAGGGAGAGTCGTGCTTGTAGAAGCGTCCCACCGACGGGTCACGAAAGAGCACGCATCCGCAACCATAGGGCTGAAGGCCGTGCTTGTGCGGATCGATCACGATCGAATCGGCCTGATCGATCGCTGCGAATGCTCGACTTGCCGGATCGTCCAGAGATTTGGAGATCAGCCGGAAATAGCCCCCATAGGCTGCGTCGACATGGATACGGAAGCCGTATTGCTTGCGGAGCGCGAGAATCTCGTCAAGCGGGTCCACCGCACCCAGAGCCGTAGTGCCCAGCGTCACCACCACCGTACCCACATCGCCTTTGCGCAGCTCGGCCTCCAGCGCTTCCAGATTCATGCGTCCGCGACAATCAGTCGCAATTGACGCATACTCCAGCTTCAGCACGGCGGATATACGCCGGTGGGTGTAGTGCGCCTGCTCAGAGCCCACAATCCGATTGCCGCGTTTGCCCGCAGCCAGTTGTCCGGCCACCCACAGCGCTTCCAGGTTGGCCAGAGTGCCGCTGGAGGTCAGGTGGCCTAAAAATTCCGTCCAGCCGAAGATTCCGGCAATCTCCCGGACGGCCTCAATCTCCATCTCCGAGCTGGCCCGGCCGCCATCACGCGCGTGATTGTTAGGGTTGATGCTCATGGCCAGCGCATAGGCGGCCCGCGCCACTGGATGCGGCGGCTTGAGCATCTGCCCGGCATAAAGCGGATGGAAGTAGGGGTAGTTGTCGCCCATCCGGCGCGCCACATCCCCTAGAACCCGCGCCATCTCCGCCGGATTGGATGCGGCGTCGAAGGCGGGCAAATCTGCGAACTGTTTTTCCAGCAGTTCGGTAGCTCGGGACAACAGACCGGGAACGGGATCCTGGGGCATAACAACTTCTCCTTGCACCCTAACCGGGGATTCCAGACAGCTTTCGAGTGGACGAGCTGATGAAGCAAAGTGACCCTTATTGATCAGTCAGGTGCTTCCTAAACCGTACGTTACTTCCAATGTCATACGGAATTGAGAAATATGGTCCACTCTCATGCATAAATCCGCATTAACCCGGGGCCCTCAAACCTTCACGATTGATCAGCGATACGTGCCAGACACATGGATTCAGGGCTCCAACACGGGATCTGTAGTCCTGGCCAAGCTATCGAGCCTTCGCCGCGCCTCACCACACGTAAAGGGGTCCGATCCCTCTGCAATCTTGGCGAGGAGCGTTTGATCCGTCAGATTCTTGACCGCGGCCGCGCGGACACTGCTGTTCGCACAATCGTTGGCCGCAATATTTGCGAGGACCACCTGATCAGTTAAATTCTTGATGGCAGCTATGCGGACAAGGTCGTCCCCACCCTTGACTGCAAGCTTGGCCAGGAGCGTCTGATCCGCCAGATTTTCGATGGCAGCTGCGCGGACATCGGGATGCCAGTCCTTGATCGCCATCTCGGCGAGTACCACCTGATCGATCACCCTCCGGAGGGCAGCTGCGCGTACGAATGGGTGCCCGCCCACAGTCGCAATCCTGGCGAGCAGCGTTTGATCAGTTAATTTCTCGATGGCAGCTATGCGGACGAATTCGTCCCTTTCCTTGGCTGCAATCTTGGCGAGGACTGTCTGATCCGTTATCCTCTTGACGGCGTCTTGGCGGACATGCCGATGCTGAGCACCGACCGCAATCTCGGTGAGGAGTTTCTCGTCCGCGACCTTTTCGAGGGCGAATCCGCCGATAACTTCATCTTTGGCATCGACCGCGACCTTTGCAAGCAGCCTCGCGTCCGAAAGCTTCCGGACGGCCGCCATTCGGACAGAGGAGTCCGCGGCGTTGATTGCGGTACTGGCAAGGAGCGCCTGATCCGTAATCTTATCGACGAATGAGGTGTCGGGGATCGACGAGTATTTCGTTTCCTCGCGAGCCCACACACACTTGCACATCGGGCAACGGTCGCCGACTTTGTTCCAGTCGAATACAGGAAAGCCGCAGTTTCCGCAGCTCCTGTCTGCACGCTCAGGCATAGCCCACTCCGCCAAAATAATATCATCCACAATCCAATAAAGAGGGCGTCCCAAAACAACCAAATCCTGAATCATAATTTGAAGACGCGTGTCACGAGCAAATCGACCCTCGCAGGCCTGTTCACACCATCAGGCTAATCACTTCTCTGCCCCGCAAGAATCCCGCAATCGCATCTTCCTCGATAACTGATTCGAAGGCCGGGAGAGCTATAAACTGTTTTTCCAGCAGTTCGGTAGCTCGGGACAACAGGCCGGGAACGGGATCCTGGGGCATGGTAACCTCTCGCGGTAACACAATAAGAGTACGACGTTAAGGCTTTCTAATTCAATAAGTTCCAAAACTGAAAACGGGTAATATGTAGCAGAAGAATACATTTTTCGCGCATTTATTTGAAAAGGGGTGCTACACTGCTCTCAGCGTTAGACCGAAGCGGGCGTGAGCAGCACTCGCCCTACCAGCAAGATTCTGCCAGTGGTCGCTCCGATTCATCCAGCGCAATTCAATTCAGGAAATACGAGCAATATGGAACAAGGTACTGTGAAGTGGTTCAACGACGCGAAAGGCTTCGGCTTCATCTCGCGTCAGAACGGCGAAGACGTCTTTGTGCACTACTCTGCAATCGCATCCAGCGGATTCAAGAGCCTGCAGGAAGGTCAAGCCGTGCAGTTCAACGTGGTGAAGGGGCCCAAGGGGTGGCAGGCTGCCGACGTGCAGCCGCTGTGAACCCACCGGCCGGATTCCGGCAGAATCTAGCAAACACAAGCGAGGGTTGGGAACACTCCCTGCCCTCGTTTGTTTTTTTCGCGGATCATTGCAATCGATTGAATATTTAGCAGGGAGGGCTCGATTCCCCGCGTGAAACACGGCACGGCGATCATCATCGGAGCGGGACCGGCCGGATTGACGGCGGCCATCGAGTTGCAGCGCAATTCGGCAGTCAAGCCCATCCTGGTCGAGGCCAGTCAGCAGGTAGGCGGCATCTCGCGCACCATTCGCTACAAGGGCAACCGCATGGATATCGGCGGCCACCGATTCTTCTCCAAATCAGACCGGGTGATGCGGTGGTGGCTGGACATGATGCCGGCGGAGGCCTGCTCAGATGCGGATAGCGAGCTGCACTATCATGGCCGGCAACGCGATATGCCCGCGGCGGCTGCGGCGCACGATCCTCAAACGGAGGATCTGGTCATGCTGGTTCGCCAGCGCAAGAGCCGCATCTATTTTCTGCGCCGCTTCTTCGACTATCCCATCAGCCTGACCGCGGCAACGTTCCGAAATCTGGGCCTGGTTCGCACATTCCGTTGCGGACTCAGTTATCTGCGCTCGGCGCTGCTGCCACAGCGCGAGGAGCGCTCGCTTGAGGATTTCATTATCAACAGGTTTGGCAAACAGCTCTACCTGACGTTTTTCAAGTCGTATACCGAAAAGGTCTGGGGCGTGCCTTGCAACGAGATCAGCGCCGAGTGGGGCGCGCAGCGCATTAAGGGACTCTCGCTCAAAGGGGTCGTAACGCACTTTTTCAAGAAGACCTTTATTCGAGGGCGCTCTGGCGACATTGCGCAAAAGAAGACTGAAACCTCGCTGATCGAGAGATTTCTCTATCCCAAGCTCGGCCCCGGCCAATTATGGGAACATGCGGCTGATTTAGTTAGCAAGGATGATGGCGAGATACATTTTGGCGTCCAGATCGACCGCATCAACGTGGAGGGAAACAAAGTAGTCTCGGTCGAGGGCCACAACGAAGCAGGGGAACGGGTTACATATGTGGGAGATTACTTCGTCTCCACCATGCCCATCCGCAATCTGGTGCGCGGCCTCTCAACGCCAGTCCCCGCCGAGGTGAACAAAGTCGCCGAAGGCCTCATGTATCGCGACTTCATCACCGTCGGCCTGCTGGCCAGCAAGCTGGCCGTCATGGAAAAGGACGGCACGCAACTCAAGGATAACTGGATTTACATTCAGGAGCCCGAGGTGATGATCGGCAGGCTGCAGATCTTCAACAACTGGAGTCCCTGGCTGGTCGGCACTCCCGGCAAGGTCTGGGTTGGACTGGAATACTTCTGTAATGACATCGACCCGCTGTGGAAGCTCTCCGACGAGGAGATGGCGAGGTTCGCCATCGCGGAGATAGCCAGGATCGGGATTCTCAAGGCGGAAGATATTGAAGACTCGCACGTCGTCCGCGTTCCCAAGACATATCCCGCCTACTTCGGCAGCTATGACCGCTTTGACATCATCCGCGGTTACCTGGACAGCTTTGAGAATCTCTTCCTGGTGGGCCGCAACGGCATGCACAAATACAACAACCAGGACCACTCCATGCTGACCGCCATGACCGCCGTGGAAAACATAATCAACGGAGTGACGACCAAGGACAACATATGGGCCATCAACACGGAGATGGAGTATCATGAGGAGAAAGCGGAAAAGTGAAAACGCCAAGACTGTTTGGTTTACAACTTTTAATTCAGCAAGGTGTTCGCAATTGAATCCGTCATTCGCTCTATAAATGGAACCTGACGGCAGGAAAGTTGAGGGTATGCCAAATGCAAACAAGCGTAGCCGTCACTGAAAAGCAGGGGCATCTCGGCCTCGTTAGACTTCAGTGGGTTTTTCGCGGCTTCATCGCTGTGTGTGCCCTCATAGACTGTTGGTTTGCCAGGTTTCAAAACAATCCTGATGGCGTGTCATATATGGACATGGGCGATCAGTACTGGAGGGGGAATTGGCACGCCGCGCTGAATTCCTATTGGTCGCCGCTTTATGGATGGCTTACTGAATTGCCGCTTCGGTTGATGAGACCAACAATACGATGGGAGTATCCTGCCATTCATCTGATGAATTTTGCGGTCTTTTTGGTAACGCTGATTTGCTTTGAGTTCTTCTGGCGCGCGTTATTGGCGGTGGGAAAAGAGAATGCCCGGGCGGGAGCGTCACACTTCTATAAATGGACACTGGGATACCTGTTGTTTATTTGTATGTACCTTGGAAGCAGGGAGTTAGAAGGTGTGGGCGCGGACTTCCTGGTGGCCACATTGGTGTACCTGGTCTTCGGCATGATGCTGCGTTTCTCTGCTGGCAGAGCGGGCACGCTTACCGCAGCGTTGCTTGGCGTCACGCTGGGGGTTGGATACTTGGCAAAGGCGGCGATGCTTCCTTTTAGCATAGTGGTGCTGGTAACTCTGCTTGTAGTTGTTAGGAAGCGCCCCAGCGGCATGAGATTGACGGCAGTTGCGCTGCTGGGTTTTCTTATGATCTCAACTCCGTATATCGCAGTTCTTTCCTGGAACTGCCATCGTTTTACGATTGGAGACGCGGGGAGGCTGAACTACGCATGGTCCGTGAATCGCCCTACGACGATGCACTTACATTGGCAGGGCGACGGAGGCGCATCCGCACCCCCGCAGCACTCGACGCGAAGGATTTTGAATTGGCCAGAGGTGTACGAGTTCGCCACACCAATTACTGGAACCTATCCGGTCTGGTATGACCCCGCATATTGGTGGGCAGGGGTTGACACAAAACCGCATCCGGTTCGCCAGATTGCCGCGCTCCTCCATAACTTGGGAAAAATCATGAATTATTTGCTCCGGGCGATTGGCGCTTTGACAACCGTGGTGCTTATGACATTCCTCCTGAGTGGTCGGGTCAAGGATTGTTCGCGGCAGTTCATAAAATTCTGGCCCATATTGATTCCAACAATTGCGGTGTTTTTAATGTATGCAATGATCACATGGCTGTCGCGATACACTACTGGGGTCATGTTGGCAGGGTTTGGTGCGCTGATCGCCTCTACAAGTATTTCCGGAGAGAAAAAACAGACATTAGTCTTGCAGGCAGCGAGTCTGACGCTCGGTGTGATGGTGGCGGTGATGGTGCTGCAAAGTATGTATCAAAACCATCATGATATGGAGTATTGGGAACAGCAGGTTGAGTTGGCTGAACAACTGCGTACCATGGGCATCGAGCCCGGAGAACGTGTGGCAATTATAGGCAGCGGACTAGATGAGTCAAGCTGGGCGCGACTCGATAGAGTCGAGATTGTCGCCGAGGTGACGCAAACCCAGGAGTCGGGCGACTCGGTAACCGCCTTCTGGAATGCAAGTCCGGAAGTCCAAGTAGCGGTACTCAATGCTCTGAAGAGCACGGGGGCGAGAGCAGTAGTTTCTATAATACCGCCACGTGCACTGGCGCCAGGATGGGTTCCGTTAAAAAACACAGGGCATGCGATTATTTTCTTCCGGTGAAAACTTCTTTACAGCAGGCTTTCATTTGAGAATATCTTCCTGGTGGGCTGCAACGGCATGCACAAATACAACCGCCAGGGCCACTCCATGCTGACCGCCATGACCGCCGTGAAAAACATCGTCAGCGGCGTCACAACCAAGGACAATATCTGGGCCATCAATACCGAGATGGAGTATCACGAGGAGAAATCAGCTTGGTGGTGAAGTGGCTCAGTTCAGCCGCCAGAAGGCTGCGTTCAGCACGGTGGCAAAGGTGACCCAGGCCCAGTAAGGCGCCATCATCCAGGCTGCCGCTGGCAAAACCCTGCCAAATACAAACGTTGTGGCCCCAATCGCCGCCCACAGTGCCACCACCTCCGCCAACGCTGCTCCGATAGCGTGATGGCGAAAGAAGATCAACGACCAGGCAAAGTTCAGGATCAATTGGATGAGAAACAAGGCCAGTCCCCAGTTGCGCTGCGGCGAAGGGACCGACTCCCACACCTGCCACGCAGCCACGGCCATCATCGCGTAGAGCAGCGTCCAGACCGGCCCAAAGACCCAATCCGGCGGAGCGATGTCTGGTCGCACCAGCGTTCGGTACCATCCCGGAACCTCGCTCGCAGTCCATGAACCGCTCACGCCTGCCACCGCGAAACAAATTCCCATCCAGCAAATCAACGCAATCCAGCGCATACCAGCCTTTCTTGTCCCTCAAGAGAAAGGATTCTGCTTGAGGGACATAGACTCGCCGAAATTTCAGTTTTCAATGCGCGGCAGGCGGCGCCAGCGTCTTCTCAAACAGCTCCAGGTTTTCGCCCTTCCACACCATTGCAGAGTGAATGCGGTCATAGCCGCTGGGGTGATCGAAGAAGATCCACTCTTCCACCGGGCCGGGCCGCATCTTGCGGTATTCGCTCAGGTGAATCGCGGCCTGGGCAAATCCGTCCGGCTGGCGGGCGGCGTTCAACCCGAACATGTCAGCCTCTTTTTCATGCATCCGGAACTCGGTGTTCAATACCGGCGTGAGCAAAAAGAAGAAGATGCCGGCCAGCAGAAAGACCAGCGGCAACACGGCGGGGTCGCCAACGCCGCGAATCTGCCAGCGCGCTCCCCAGCGTTTCAGCACACCTTGCAGCCCCCAGAACAGGCAAGCGAAAAAAATCACATTCACAACCATATCGAAAAAGATGCTCTTGGGAATGTGGTTCATCACGTAGTGGCCCATCTCATGGCCCATCACCGCCTGTATCTCCTCGGGCGAGCCGCGGCGCAGCAGGTTGTCGTTCAGGGTGATGCGCATGGTGTTGGCAAAGCCGCTCACGTTGGCGCTTATCTTCGTGGTTTGGCGGCTGGCGTCGATCTGGTAGACATCGTTGGTGGGAATCCCGTTGGCGTGGGCCATGCGCAGAATCGGGACCGTGACCTTGGGATCATTCAGCCGCGTAACCTTGTTAAAGATCGGCTGGATATAAACCGGACCGATCGCCACCTGCACAATCGTCAGGCCAGTCATCGCGACCGCGCCCCATACCCACCAACTGCGGGGCCGCTTGCGCACAATGGCGAACAATAGCATGACCGCTAAGGCGCCAAAGACCAGCCCGAGCAGCAGACCCTTGCCCTCATCGCCCATCCAGGGCCAAAAACTCTGCGTGGCCAGACCGTATTTGTGCTCCCTCACATAATCCATATAAAAATCAAGCGGAAAACTCAATACCGTGGCCAGCACAAGATATTGCATCCAGTAGAGGGCATCTTGCAGCCATCGGAAGTGCGTGATGCGCTCGGCCAGGTTGCGTATCTTTACCGACCAGCGCAGGTTCAAGAACAGAAGGGCAACGGCAGAGGAATACAGAAAGCCCCAGAGCGTCAGCCAATAGCCGCCTTCAAAATATGCGTTGGATCGGGCCGTGGCCTCGGGCGGAATCATCGCCATGTACGCCTCGGTTGCGGCATCGGCGTTGAAGTTCGCCGAGGGCTGGGCCGCGGCTGGAACCTTGGTGATGTCCACCGTGGGTTGAATGGCGGGTTGGGCCTGGGCTGAGCCAAAACCAAGGACCGCAAACAAGACGAGGAGCGCGAAGCCCCGCAAACGCCTGTCCATATCGAACCTCTCCTGAAAAATGTTATCTTCTGTCCCGCGCCGGGAAGGCGCAAGGGCCGCTCCATCCAAGATAAGCCATGAAAAGCAGTTACGCGCCTCGGCCAAGGATTGTTTCGGCCCTCTTCGGTATATCCTGAAGTGTTGACACGCAGCCCAGCCACCCGTGGCTGGAAATTCCAGGACCATGATGACCATGAGCACAAAGACCATCGCCGTACACCTGCCCGACGGGGCTATTCGTAATGTGCCTGCCGGAACGACGCCTCTGGAGATTGCCAACTCGATTTCGCCGCGGCTGGCCGCTGCCGCCCTGGCTGCGCGCCTGACTCCTGTCGGCGCTGTCGTGAAGCAAAGCGCGGCCGCTGAAGAGCACGCCTCTGAGGCGGCCATGTATGCCGCCGAGGATGCGGCCGGTCCGCGCCTGGTGGACCTGGCTACGCCTTTGACCGCCGACACTCGCCTGGAGTTGCTGACCGAGAAAGATCCCGAGGCAATCAATGTGCTGCGCCACTCCGCCGCGCACGTGCTAGCCACGGCGGTGCTTGAGTTGTTTCCCGAAACCAAGCTGGGGCATGGTCCAGCCACGGACTCCGGCTTTTTCTACGATTTTCATCGCGAAAAACCCTTCGTTCCCGAGGACCTGGCGCGGATCGAGGCGAAGATGGCTGAGGTGATTGCGCGTGACGAGCCCTTCAAGCGCGAATCCGCCCCGAGAGAGAAAGCTCTGGAAGAGTTTGCGCGCGACGGCGACTTCATGAAGGCCCACTTCGTGACCAAATTCACCGCGCCCGGCGACCAGGTCAGCTTTTACCGCAACGGCAAGTTTGTGGACTTTTGCCGCGGGCCGCATGTGCCCTCGACCGGCCGCGTCAAGGCCGTCAAGGTGACCAGCCTGGCCGGCGCTTACTGGCTAGGCGATGAGAAGAATCCGCAGTTGCAGCGCATCTATGGCACCGCGTTCTTTTCGCAGAAGGCCATGGACGAGCACTTTGCCCGTCTGGAAGAGGCAGCAAAGCGCGACCATCGCCTGCTGGGCAAGCAACTGGACCTGTTCAGCATTCAGGAGCTGGCCGGCGCGGGACTCATCTTCTGGCATCCCAAGGGCGGCATCGTCCGCAAGGTGATGGAAGACTGGATGCGCGAGGAATGTCTGCGGCGCGGCTACTCGATGGTATTTACCCCCCACGTCATGCGCCGCGAGCTGTGGAAGATCAGCGGCCACGAGGGTTTTTACGCGGGCAATATGTACACCCCCATGGAGCTGGATGACGCCGAGTATCGGCTGAAACCGATGAACTGCCCCGGCCACATCCTGATTTACAAGAACTCGCCCCGGAGTTACCGCGATCTGCCGGTGCGCCTGGCCGAGCTGGGCAACGTCTACCGCTACGAGCGCTCCGGCACCATGCACGGATTGTTGCGTGTGCGCGGCTTTACGCAGGACGATGCGCATATCTTCTGCACTCCCGGCCAAATCGAGGACGAGGTGGTCGCCTGCATTGACTTTGCCGAGGCGGTGATGAAGACCTTCGGCTTCCACGAGTTTATCGTTGAGCTGTCCACCTGGGACCCCAACGACCGCGCCCACTACGCCGGCTCCGACGATAACTGGAACTTGGCCGTCGGCTCCTTGCAGCGCGCCCTCGGCCGCAAGGGCATCGCCTATAAAACGATCTCCGGCGAAGCCGCCTTCTACGGCCCCAAGATCGACATCAAGCTCGTCGATGTGTTGGGCCGCCTGTGGCAGCTTTCCACGGTGCAGTTCGACTTCAACCTGCCCGCGCGCTTTGAGCTGGAGTACGTGGGCGAGGACGGCGAGCGCCATCAGCCGGTCATGGTCCACCGCGCCTTGTTCGGCTCCGTCGAGCGCTTCTTCGGCGTGCTCATCGAGCATTACGCCGGGGCCTTCCCGCTGTGGCTCGCGCCGGTGCAAATCGGCCTTGTTCCTATCAGCGAGCGGCACCACGCGTATGCGCAGAAGGTCGAGGCCGAACTGAAAGCCGCGGGCTTCCGTGTTGAGACCGACATTCGCAACGAGAAGATGAACGGCAAGATTCGCGACTTCGCCAACCAGAAGACGCCCTACATCCTCGTCTTCGGCGACAAGGAGCAGGAAGCCAACGCGGTTAGCGTCCGTACACGCGGTAAAGGCGACCAAGGCTCCACGCCGCTGGCCGAGTTCATCGCCAAAGCTAAGGCGCTGGTGGCAAACCAGTCCACGGAACTGTGACCCGGCCGATTTCGGGCTGAATCAGAATCCGAAAAGAGCGGCTCTTGACTTCGCCCTTAAGGCTGCCGATACTTGGTTTATGACGTATACTGTCCAGCAAGCAAAGACCCAACTCGACCAGCTTTTGCAGGAGGCCGAGGAGGGCAAAACCGTCGTGATTGCCCGCGATGCCAAGCCTGCCATGCAGCTTGTACGGGTGGAGCAGCCCGCCAAGCGGCAGCGCCCCCTTGGAAAATATGCGGGGATGTGTCAATACTCCGATGACATCTTCAAGCCGCTCGAAACCGATGAAGAGTTACGAGAGTACGGCTTCGACATTCTTGCTGATGCGAAGGTGCTGGACGAGCCTTCAACGTGAAACTGCTGTTGGATACGCATACGGCCATCTGGGCGCTCGATAGCCCAGAACGACTCGGCCGGCGTGGACGTCAGCTAATCGGAGACCCGGCCAATGAAGTTCTGATCTCCTCCATCATCCCCTGGGAAATTGCGATCAAGATGAACTCCGGGAAGATGCCGCCGCACGTGCTGGCCACGGACTTTCTCCGGGTTCTCCGCGAAGAGGAATTCACCTTGCTTCAGATTCACCCGCTCCACGCCATCCGCTCCGGTCTCCTTCCCTTCCACCACCGCGATCCCTTCGACCGATTATTGGCGGCTCAATCCCTGGAACTCGACGTGCCTCTGATAAGTGCTGATGCAATCTTCGACCGCTACGGTGTTCAGCGCATCTGGTAATTCACCTATTCTGTTGCCGGTTCCTCGAGAGTCCCAATAGTCCGGAGGGCTCCAAAAGTTTGTCACAGGGAAATCTCTTCCCTAAGTTCATCGCACTGCGCTAAAATTCCTGAAAATCAAGGAGGGGGATTATGCCTACTTGTGCGCGGTGCGGTACATGGAACCAGGATGGGGCAACAATCTGCGATAAATGCGGCGCGGCGATAACAGCGGCGGGGCCGGCTGCAGCGGTAAGCCCACCGCCTCCATTGACAACAAGCGCCCCCACGTCAAAATTCTACGAGTGGCGCCGGCAGCGATTCTTTCTCTTTGTTGCCCTGCTGGTTGTCTTGCCGGTTGCCGGGGTGCTGCTGTGCAAGAGCGCGTTCGACAAACACGATTCCTCCGGACCGGGCACGCTCGACACCAATTACACGGTGCAAACCGAGACGCGCAACGGTAGCGTGGAGAGCGTCAAATACGTCGTAACCTACAAATTCGATGTGAATGGCAAGCAATATACAGGGAAAGACACCATCAGCACAGAACCGACCGCTCCTGAGGTCACGGTCTACTACATGGCGGACAATCCGCAAGAGAATGCCTTGAGCCAGGACCGCGTTAAGACGTTCAATCTTGTCTGCGCGATCGTCGCTTTTGTGCTTGTCCTGATCGCGTATGGCCTGCTTCCCAAGAAAAACCGTTTTGCGGCAGGAACGGCCCCGCAGGCCGTCGTGGGCGTCGGAGACCCCGGGTATGAGTACCTCCGCATGAAGCGCGGAAAATACGATGCGTGGGCTCACGTTCACATTGCGTTTTTCGTGCAGGCGGCCTTGGTGGCATCCCTGGCTGCATTGGTGCTGGCGGAGGTTTTTCACGCCGAAGCGACGAGTTACACGATCCTGGGCGTTGCTACATTCGTAGCCATTGCGACAACGCTGTGGGTCTACGTCGATCGCTGGAGCTGCATCGAGGCATTTTCTAGCCGGTTCTGCTCGGGCTTGGCGAATTTCTCGATTCTTTATGTCCCCGGGATTGCGTTCGTCTATGCCAACTATCGCGGATTGAAAAAACTGCGGGGGCGATAATGGATTTTAGGCCAGCTCAGCCTGCCGGTTCCTTGAGGTAAATCTCCAGGTAGTCCAGGTAGTCCTGGGCATATTCGAGGATTTTGGCGTGGTCTGCGTCGCTGAGTTCGCGGCGGAGCTTGGCGGGGACGCCGGCCCAGAGCGTGCGTGGAGGGACATGCGTTCCCTCGGGAACCACGGCGCCGGAGGCGATGAGGGAGCCTTCGCCGATGCGGCAGTTGTTCAGAACTCTGGCCCCGATGCCGATGAGAACCGCGTCTTCGAGCACGCATCCGTGCACCGTGGCGTTGTGGCCGATGGTGACCCAGTCGCCCACAATCACCGGATAGAGGTTGCGCTGGCCGTGGAGGACGGCGCAGTCCTGGACGTTGGAGTTGGCGCCGACGCGGATGGAGTTCACGTCGCCGCGCAGGACGGCGTTCATCCATACCGATGAGCGCTCGCCGAGGATCACGTCGCCGATAATCTGCGCGGAAGGGTCCACGTAGCAACTGGCGGGGATCAGGGGCAGCCGCCCCTGGAAGCTGCGGATCATGGTTTCAAGGCCTCTAGGGCAAGTTTACGGTATGGTGCGCCGCAGAACAGGCGAGCGCCGGCCCGGCAAGGATACCGGATCAGCCCGCCAGGGCAAAAAACCGTTCTAAATCGGAAACTAGGCATTGTGAAGGGCAATTTGTGCGCAATATCACGCGATTCTGGTAAAAATTATCAGGCTAGTCCTCTCCGCTTGACCCGCGGCCCATTATTTCCAGTATCATAGGAGATGCCAGATGGCGGGTTTGGAGGTGGAATTTTTTGGCGGAGGTTCGTGTTCAAGAAGGCGAGCCGCTGGAAAATGCGCTGCGCCGGTTTAAGCGGAAGGTTCAGCAGGAGGACATCATCAAGGAAGTCAAGCGTCACTCCTACTACCTGAAGCCCGGCGAAAAGAAACGCGTAAAAGCGGCTTTAGCGCGCAAGCGGAATCGCAAGAAGGCTCGTAAAGAGCAGGACTAGTTTCAATACCTTCGTGACATGCACTGCCCCGGTGTCCCCCGCATCGAGATGCGGGCAGGAAACCAGAGATCGCAGGCAAGGCCGGGGCGGTCTGTCGCGTTACTTTCATTGAACTCCAACTCCCTGCATGCAGGTTGCTTGGAGGTTGTATCCAGGTCTTTCCGGCTTGCCGGGCAGACATATAATTTGCCGCTGTACTTGTTGCGGCCCGGGCCCTGGTTGTTATCACAGCACGAAGCAGGGAAACGGGACCGGCAAGCTGATTATGTTCATGGCCGATTTCAACCAATTCCCTCCTTTGGGGAAGCCGGCCATGGAATTTATCGACAGAGTTTTGACATGCAGCGACTGCGGTGCCGAGTTTGTATTCACCGCCGGCGAGCAGCTTTTTTTCCACGATAAGCAGTTTAAAAACGAGCCCAGGCACTGCAAGCAGTGCAAGTCGAAGCGCATCCGCGGGGGCTCCAGGGTGCGTCCGGAGACCCGAACCAACTGCTCGCTGTGCGGCGCGGAGACGACGGTTCCTTTCAAGCCCACGCAGGGAAGGCCGGTGTTGTGCCGCCCCTGCTTCAAGCAGCAGACACCACAACAGGGAGCCACTCCCGTCCCGCAGCCACGCCCCGAGCCGCCTTCAGAGACACAACACCTGGAAGGAGACTAAAGCGTCTTCTTCAGGGCAACGCAGCTGCTGCCTGATGTGCACGCCGCTCCCCTATACTGATGCGTGGTGATCCGGCGCCTTTCGTGCCGGTCAACTGGAGGGCCGCGCTATGGTCCAGACGCGGATCAAGCCTTACTTTCAGGAAGTTGCCGAGAAGGCGCGGCGCCGGGAGCAGCAGCGTGTATTCCGGCGCAACCAGGTCTTCGGGCTGCTGCTGGTGGCCTTGACGATCCTGCTCTTCTGGCTCCTGCGCACCAATTCCAAATGGATCTTTCCGCCGGGGTGGTTGCGGCCGTGAGTCCTGCGCGGACGGCGGGCGGCAGTTGCGCCGCGGCAGAGCCTTTGACGGTTCTTTTGCTGGGGCCCACGGGCAGCGGCAAAACAGCGCTATCGCTCGAGCTCGCGCAACACTATGGCGGCGAGATCGTCAGTTGCGACTCTGTGGCTGTTTATCGCGGCATGGACCTGGGAACGGCCAAGCCCACAAAAGAAGAGCGCGCACGGCTGCCCCATCACCTCATCGACGTAACCGACCCGGACCAGCCTTTTACCGCGGGCGAATACAGCCGGCAGGCTCGAGTGGCTCTGCGGGAGATTTCCGCGCGGGGACATTTGCCCATCGTGACTGGCGGCACAGGGCTTTACCTGCGCGCGCTGACCGAGGGGCTCTTTGCCGGGCCGGAGCGGCAGCCGGAACTGCGGGCGCGCCTCGAGCGCAGCCGGGCAAAGCATGAGAAGCAGTCTGGCTCGTCGCGTCAAGTTACACCGGCAATGAACACCGCTAACTTGCTAACCCGCTATCACCGCGAAGCGGTGGCTAACTCGCTAAATGATCTACCAAATCTTCCACATTCGTCGAAAGAATGGCAAATGCTCTCTTCGAACCATCTTGTACAAAGTGAGACCTGGCTGCATCGGCTGCTTCACCGGCTCGACCCGGCCTCGGCAGCGCGCATTCACTCCAACGATGCAGCCAAGCTGATTCGCGCCATTGAGGTCTGCCTGGCGGCGCGCAAGCCGCTTTCGGAGGTGCTGGCTCGCGACCCGCTCACCGGCTTCCGGGTATTGCGCATCGGTCTCAACCCGCCGCGACAGGCGCTCCCACCCCGCGAAGACCTATACGACCGGCTCAACCGGCGCTGCGCGGCGATGTTTGCGTCCGGCATCGTCGAAGAGACCCGCAGCCTGCTCGAACGCTACGGGCCAGTAAAGGCGCTCGACTCGTTAGGTTACCGGCAGGCGCTGGCCGTCCTGGCGGGGACTTTAAGTGTTGAGGAGGCGGTGGCGGCCGCGCAGCAGGGCCATCGTAACTACGCCAAACGGCAGTTGACCTGGTTCCGGCGCGAGCCGGAGGTGCATTGGATCGCTGGCTTCGGCGATGAACCGGAGACTCTGCGCGCGGCAATCGAACTGATTCAAAACAAATGGTAGAATCCAATTCGTTCGAGTGCCCCGCACCGATGCGGAAGCAAATCGGGCTTTTGGCGCATCCATTAAACTGAACGGTGGCGTGCGGCGCTGGCTTCAGAGCGACGCCCCGGAATGGAGCTTCCCTTGGCAGAAACAATTTACGATGTGGCGATTATCGGCGGCGGACCGGCCGGTTACACGGCGGCCATTCGCGCGGCGGAGTACGGGCTGAAGGTGGCGCTGATCGAAAAGACCAGTGCGCTGGGCGGAACCTGCCTGCACGTGGGCTGCATTCCCACCAAGGCTCTGCTCTTTAACGCCGAGATCTGGGACCACCTCAAGCAC
>Ga0187873_1001270_pt1 | contig 21633 bp, 22 predicted proteins | sample June2016WEW_16_1_2_FD_133012 | JGI IMG/M metagenome (GOLD analysis project Ga0187873, IMG submission 133012) | Peatland microbial communities from SPRUCE experiment site at the Marcell Experimental Forest, Minnesota, USA - June2016WEW_16_100 | ecosystem: Environmental > Terrestrial > Soil >...
ACGGTAGTCGAGTTGCCCGTGAACCACCAGCATCGGCGTCTTGAAGTTCTTCGCCGCCAGCATCGGCGCCCACTTGCGATACGGATTCTCCGCGTCCGACTTACACCCCACGGACGAAGACCCGTCCGTGGGGACCCCGGGCTTGCCGTAGTAATCCCACGGCCTGCCTTTGAACTCCCACTCGTTGAACCACAACTCCTCCGTTGTCCCGTAGGCCGATTCGGGGTTGAACATTCCGTCGTGGCTCACAATGCACTTGAAGCGGTCCGTGTGCCCCTCCACCCAGTTGGCCATGTATCCGCCGTAGCTCGCCCCCAGCGCGCACTCCCGCGTCTTGTCGATAAACGGATAGTGCTGCTCGGCGTAGTCCAGCCCCTCCATCAGATCGGTAAACGGCTTGCCGCCCCAGTCGCCGTTCACGCCATCCACAATCGCCTGCCCATACCCCGTCGAGCCGCGCATGTTGATCATGATGACTACGTAGCCATTCGCCGCAAACAGTTCCGCATTCCAGCGATAGCTCCAGTCATCGCCCCAAGCCCCCTGCGGCCCGCCATGAATCAGAAACTTCACCGGATACTTTTTTTGCGCATCTAAGCCCGGCGGCCGGATCAGAAAGCCTTGCAGCTTGGTTCCATCCTTCGCCTTAAACCAGAAGGATTCCAACTTCGGCAGATCAAGCTGCGTGAGCAGCGCATCGTTGAGGTGAGTAACAGAGGCAATCCCTTTAAAAGTTGGAACGACAGACGGAGACTCCGATTGGCAAGTGCATGCAGTGCTATCGAGATGGTTGACGTCAATTTGCACGACCTCCTGCGGCGAGTTGACACTCATCATGGACGCTATTAGCGTCTTCCCATCAGAAGTTGGATGCAGGTCGCCGAATTGGGCTGGCTGGTAAAACGGGGTTATGTCGCCGCCTTTCGCCAGAGCATCTTTTGGCAACGCGATCAGATGCCAAGCTTGCTTGTAGACGTTAGTGGTGTTCGTCAATATAAATGCGTAAACAGATGCCTCACCTTTGTCTTCGGCAGTGAAGAAGATGATAGAAGACTTGGGTCCCCATGCGAACTCATCGATCCAACGGTCGAACTTAGGAAGCATGTACTCGATAACCTTTTGGGAGCGTTCATAAAGGGCCAGCCGGAACTTGTCGGCCTCATACCCCGCCCGCTCCTGCGAGCGCCACGCCAGCCACTTCCCATCCGGCGAATAAGCCGGATTGAAGTTGCCGCCCTTCGACGTGCTCACCTTTATCGGCTTCGCCGCCGGGTTGGTCAGGTCGAGCGTAAAGATGCTGGGACTGGTCGAGATCGCCGGCTCCGGATCGAGGTTTTCGGTAAAGGCCAGCTCCTTCGAGTCGGGTGCAAAGGCGCAGCCACACCCTCCGCCCTCGAGCGAAAACGGCGGAACATCATGCGGATCATTGGGCGTCAAATCCCTCACCGCGCCCGTCCCCACCGTTGCCAAAAACAGGTGTGTGCGCTTCTCTCCTGTGAAGTGGTCCCAATGCCTATAAAGCAGGTGCGTAAAAATCTGCGCCTTGACTTTACTCGATGCGGTGGCGGCATCCCGCTCCGCGTTGCACTTATCTCCAACTCCGCCATCCGCGGGACTAATCGCCGGGCAGTCCGGGTACACCGCCGAAGTAAACAAAATCGAATTCCCATCCGGCGACCAGGTCGCGTCTCCGGTCTCGGTTGAAATGCTGGTCAGCTTTTTTGCGCTTGCAGTTGCGCCCGTCGCCGGATCAAAATCCGCCAGCCAAACCTGTTCCGATCCACTCCGCCCACTCAAAAATAAAATCCGCTTCCCGTCCGGCGCAAATTGCACTCCGCTATCATGCGGCTGCGCCACGGCGATCTTCATCGGAGCCTGAGATTCGGAATTTGGACCCGCAATTGCCTGAATCCACAGCTCAGGCGTCTTGGTGTTCTGCTCCAGGTCCACGGTTGTAACGGAGTAAGCCAGCCACTTGCCGTCCGGCGAAACGGCGGTCTCCCCCAGCCGCTTCATCTTCATCATGTCCTCAAAGGTCATGGGACGCTTCGCGGTAGCGGTCAGCGCTGCAGTCTGCGTGTCTTGGGCAAGAGCAACCGGCGCCAGAACAAAAGCCAGTACCAGAGAGGTAACAAACGTGTATTTGCGCATTGGATTTTCCTGTTCGCGCAGCGATAACAGCAGCTTCGGCGCGAAGAATAAGTTTACTCCGTTCACCATTGTGCCGGGCAGGGGGTTGTTGATAGCAGGGCAATCACAAGTATGTTTACGGAAGAATCGTCGCTTTCCTCCCGGAGGTAGGATGTGAGAATAGCCCAGCATGGAGCGCAGCGGAATGCTGGGAATGCTCGCCAACGAAGAGTTGCGTCCCGTAGGGGCGCTGCGAATCGCGATGCTTACTCGCTCAACGTCCGCAGCCGCGCCGGCATGTGGTCCGCGGCGAGTTCATGGCCGCACTGCGTGCAATACTGGTCGCTCGCGCGCACCGTCCTGAAGCAATGTCCGCAATTCGCGGTCAGTTGGTAATTGCACTGCGGGCAGAAGTGAAAATCATTCTGCACGTGCGTCGAGCACGCCGGGCACCGCGAAACCTCCGGCTGGCGCAGCAGAAAGTAGAGCACTGCGCCGATGCCCCCCGGCATCAGGCAGATGGCGATCCAGAAGCGCAAGCTCATCGCCCGCCGCGGAGCATCCTTGCTGATGTAGCCCATCATTAGTACGTAGAGCGCAGCCAGCAGTCCCCAGGAGAGATTGAGGTAGATGCGGAAACCGAGAGGTGGCGCATGGTGCCCGGCCGGCATCACCAGCCAGACATAGTACTCCACCAGGAAAAAAGCGGCGACGGCGGCCACAATGGACCATAGCGGAATCAGGCGCGCGTCTTCGTTGACCGAAATGGGTTCTGGATCTCGCATAGGCAACCCCTCTCCGAGGGCCTTTCAGGAGATCAAGCAAAGCTTAACCTCATTTTCTATTGACGAATAAGGGAATCAGTAAGTTGCGCCCGCATGATGGCAGGACTCTATTTGCGGAACTCTTAGGTCACGGTCTCCGCCGCAGCCAGCCGGCCAGCGCCACCGAGGCCAGCAGCGCCGCGCTTAGGAAGAGGATCAACAAACTCAACTGGCCCGCCAGGCCTGTTAGGTGTTCTTCTTCTATCAGGGTTTCGGCGATCCACCACACCAGCGGACCCAGCACGAAGCAAATCATCAGCGTGGCCGCCAACGCCACGGCGCGGCTGCGCTGCCTCCCCGCCTCCTGCTCCTGCATCACGCCGTGCGAGGCGCTCACCACGCGGCGAGTGCGCCAGGCTACGGCGCGTTCCCGGTCCGCCTGGTTGCCAGCTAGTGCCGAAACCAGCTCGCGCTCCGCATTGGTGCTCTCGATTGGTTTCATCCCGCCCTCAACACTACATCTGCCAATGCTGGCCGTACTGCGGATGCCGCGCCGAAGGCGCCGCTGGCCCCACCGCAGGTGGCCGCATCGCCGACGCCAGCTTTGGCTTGATCGCCGTCAGCCCTCGATAAAGTCTTGATTTCACGGTAGATAGAGGAGCCCTCGTTACCTTGGCGATCTCCTCCAGCGACAGCTCCTCGTGGAACCGTAGCACCAGCACCTCACGATAGTTAGCGTCCAATCCGAGCAGCGCCGCCGCCAGCCGCTCCCGGTCTTCGAGATTGGCAAAGCGATCAAACGGTGTCGGCTCATCGTCGGCAATCTCGAAGGCCATGGGCCGGTCGTCCTCGCTGCCGCACTCAAAAAGCTCGTCCAGGCTGGCCATCGTCTTCTTCCGCTTCTGGTCGATCACCAGATTGCGCGCAATGGTAAATAGCCAGGTGTCGAAGCGCGCCTTGCCGTTGAACTGCGCCCCCCGCACCAGAACCCGCATCCAGACCTCCTGGAAAAGGTCTTCGGCCTGCTCGCGATTGCCGGTCAGATAAAGCAGATAGCGCATCAGCCGGTGCTGGTAGCGGACAATTAGTTCGTCCAGCAGCCCGGCGTCCTGGCGCTTCAACCCCGCCGATACGGCAAGGTTCTCCTGTTGAACCTGCTCGTCAGCAATGGTGGCGGAACTCGAACCAAAAAAAGGGCGAATCGACGCAACTGTACTCATCTCATTCAATTAGACGACAAAATTGGACTTCGCGCCTCTGAAAAACATGATGGATACCAATATTTTCTAATCACCCAGCGCAGTCGCGTCCCATTCGGCTCCAGCACGGCGGTGAAGGTTTTGATCGTGAGTGAACTCATAACATCGACAGGGGTCCAGGCGCAAATGGATTCTCTTCCTCGCGAACAGTGTGTGTAGATTGCGGTTGCGCCGGACACTCCTTCTCTTCCGACTTCTCCGTCCACTGCTTGCCGCACCTCTCGCAGCGCCATGAATTGACCGGATCAGCGCTTTCCAGGATTGGTTCCTTGGCGCCGCAGCTTGGGCACACCGGCGGTTCGTAATCCGGAATTTCCATCTTGGATTGTTCGACAATCTCCTCCGGAATCGGCTTGGCAAGGATTGCGCATGCCTTTTCAAGCTGATCTGCTGCAACCACAATCCGCCGATCGCCGATCCCGGGCGCCTCGTAGTAGCCCGGACGATCAATCCAGCTCTCGATTCCCGCCTGCCGCAGCACTTCCTGAATCTGCCATGCCATTTCCGGGCCCTCACACTCGCAGAGCGGCGTCTTCCAGGTGTACTCAACCGGCAAATCGTCTTCCCCGGCTGCCTTCTCGCCCGTCGGCGAATAGCCATGGCGATTCCAAGGTGAAATCCCAAAGCGCTTTGAGGCATCGGCCTCGTTGTTTGGCCCGCTTGGCTTGTCCAGTTTGTCCAGCCCGCGTTTCCTTATCTCGTCGCGGAGAACCTGTTGCGCAATCTCGGTTAGATCGGCCTTGTCGGCATCCAGCTCCTCCAGTTCGCCGTCAGTCATCTCTCTGTAGAGCTCGGTGAGCCTCTGCCATTCCGCGATTGGGTCTGCCTGCATGGGCAACAGTATAACGGCTCCGCGCCCTATCCTTCTTAATCCGTGCCCCATCCATTCCGCGTTCTTTGCGGAATGGGTGGGAAACCATGCACCCAGCCCCACTTCGTCCATCTTCTACACTAACAATTATGGACGTTCTCTATGGCATGCATCCGGTCGAGGAAGCTCTTATGGCTGGCCGGCGGCGCTTTGACCATGTTCTCGTGGCTCGCGAGCGCCACGACGCCCGCCTGGAGAGTCTCGTTGCCCTCTGCCGTGCGTCCGGCGTCCGCATCCGCAAGGAATCCCGCGAGCAGTTGACTCAACTCGCTCAGACTCCCGCTCATCAGGGCGTTGTGGCTCTCGTCCGCCCCCAGGAGTTTCTCTCCATTGAAGACCTCTTCGCGCCGACAAAGCCCGGAGTGTCCCGCCTTATTCTGGCCCTCGATGGCGTCGAAGACCCGCAAAACCTGGGCGCGCTGCTGCGCGTAGCCGATGGAGCTGGCGTCGACGGCGTGGTGCTCACCGAGCGCCGTGCCGCTCCCCTGAGCCCCGCCGCCGTCAAGGCTAGCGCCGGCGCTGCCGAACACCTGCGTATCGCCCGCGTCGTCAATCTTGTCCGCGCCCTCGAAAATCTCAAACGTCAGAATTTATGGATCATTGGTCTCGACGAGCGCGGCCAGACCGATTACGACCAATTCGACCTCACCGGTGATTGTGTCCTGGTGATGGGCCGCGAAGGCTCCGGCCTCCACAATCTCGTTCGCCGCACCTGCGACCACCTGCTGCGCATTCCCATGAGCGGCGGCGTCAGCTCCCTCAACGTCTCCGCAGCCGCAGCGGTAGTGCTCTTTGAAGCCTTCCGTCAGCGCCGCAACGCTGCTCGGCGCGTCCAAGAAATAATTACCCCCACCGCAGGTGGTCAATCAAAGAAACAGAAAGGCCTGGGCTCATGAAGCTCTCTTTTCCCCGCATCGTAGCAATCGCGGCACTCAGCCTCACGGCTATCTCCTGCATTGCACAAACCACTCCTGCTCAACCCGCCCAGCAGCCCACGGCTCCAGCGGCCCCTCAACCCGATCAGCCCCACAAGGGCCAAGTCATCTTCTCCCGCTCTACCGATGAAGGCGAGTCAACCCCACCGCAGGTGGAGACCTTGCATGGGGCGACGAAGCCCATGCGAGCGAAGAGCGAGCAGCTGGCCCCACCGCAGGTGCCCGCCGAAGACACAGACCGCCAAGCCGTCACCTTCACCGCCCTCGACCTCGACGTCCATCTTCTCCCTGCCGACCAGCGGATCGCCATCCGCGCCCTCGTCACCATTCGCAACGACAGCACAACCCCGCTCTCTCGCATCCCGCTCCAAATCTCCTCCTCGCTCAACTGGGAGCACATTCGCATCGGCGCGCCCGAAGGCCAGGCTCGTGACATCCCCCTCCAACTCGCCACCCTCAACTCCGACGCTGACCACACCGGCCAGTTGCACGAGGCAGTCATCCCTCTCGCCGCCCCGCTCCCGCCCGGTGCAACCCTCTCGCTTGACGTCACCTACTCCGGCGTTATCGCCCTCTCCGCCCAGCGCCTGCAATCCATCGGCGCGCCCGACGCCCTCGCCCTGCACTCCGATTGGGACCAGGTCAGCCTCTCCTTCACCGGCCTGCGCGGCTTTGGCAACGTCGTTTGGTACCCCGTCGTGAGCGCTCCCGTCCTTCTCGGCGACGGCGCGCGTCTCTTCGACGAGATCGGGACACACAAGCTCCGTCTCGCCGGTGCGCGCTTCCGCCTCCGCCTCACCGTTGAATTCCCCCACGGCCAGGCCCCCACCGTCGCCCTCATCAATGGCCACTCCGTCCCGCTCGCCATCACCGAACCCTCCGGCTCCCTCGACCAGTCCCAGGAGGTTGCCTCCGTCGCCACCGCCGACTCCGGCCTCACCACCCTCGGCTTCGAGGCCCCCAGCCTCTTTGTCGCCAACCGTACCCCCCACCCCGGTGACAACCTCACCGCCTGGACCCTCCCCGAAGACAACGTCTCAGTCGTCTTCTGGACCACCGCCGCCACGGCGGTTACGTCTTTCCTCGATGGCTGGCTTGGCAAACAACCACGCTCCCAGCTCACCCTTCTCGACTTGCCCGACCCCGACGACGCCCCCTTTGAGACCGGCACTCTGCTCGCCGCTCCTCTCCGCGAGCCCGGTCCCAGGGCCAAACCCGGCGCGTTGGATAGCGTCCTGGTTCACTCCCTCACCCACGCCTGGATTGCCCTTCCTACTTCGCCGCAGCCGCCCCCTGCTTGGCTCAACGAGGGCGTGGCCCAATTCATGAGCACTCTCTGGGTGGAAAAGCAACAAGGCCGCGACTCTGCTCTGCGCATGTTGGAAGCCGACCGCGCCGCCCTGGCCTTGGCCGAACCGGCCAGCCCCGGCCAAAGCCCCGGCCAGCCGCTCGCCTCCGCCACTTCGCCCGTCTACTACCGCACCAAGGCGGCCTATGTTCTCTGGATGCTCCGCGACCTGGCCGGCGACCCCGCGCTCTCCGCCGTCCTCCGCGCCTATTACCCCGCTGCCAGCGCACTAGCGACGGATTCACTAATTGCAGATAAACCAATAGCTTTGAAAGGGCACGACTTTAGTCGTGCCGATAATGTCGCAACAACAACGGGGGCTTTAGCCCCTGAGGGAGGTTCTTCGGGAATTTCCTTCGAAAAACTCCTCGAAGCCTCCGAAGCCCGCCCAGACCTCGCCTGGTTTTTCGCTGACTGGGTCGATGCCGACAAGGGCCTACCCGACCTGACCATCGAGGGCGTCTTCCCCACCTCCGCCTCGGCCGGCAACTGGCTGGTCGCCGTCAGCGTAGCCAACGCCGGCTACGCCGCCGCTGATGTCCCTATCTTCGTCCGTTCCGGATCCGGTCCCAGCCTGCTCTCCGTCACCCAGCGTCTCCGCGTCCCCGCCCGCGGCAAAACCACCGTCCGCATCCTCATTCAGGGCAAGCCCACCGAGGTCCAGGTCAACGACGGCGCCGTCCCCGAAACCCAGGCCAGCATCCACATCACCAAGCTCGAAGAACCGGCCCAAGCCCCGCCCGGCTCCAGCCAATCCAACCCTCCGAAGCGGTAAGCGAAACTGAATTGTTTTTACTGAATTATGGTTTTTAGAGCGATAGGTATTGTTTTCATTGCGGTAGGTCGGAGGTTTAACCCCGACTGAATTCGTGCTTAAAGGCTTTGTGTCAGGGCACGTTTTCACAGCTTGCAGAAAAACTCATTCGGGTGGTAGGCCGGGGCTTTATCCGGCATTATGCCAATGGAATCAACGCGGCCTTCAGGCCCTGAGGTATGCTTTTCACATGCAATTCCTCCAGATCAAGATAACGCTTATGGACATCAAGCCGCCCATTTGGCGCAGAATCCTTGTCGCGCCGGAGATCAAGCTCGACAAACTTCACGACGTTCTACAAATCGTGATGGGCTGGACCAACTCGCACCTTCATCAGTTCGAGACTCCACTCGGTTACATTGCCGATCCCGCTTGTGAATTGGAGGAGGCGGAAAGCTCGAAGAAGGCACCCCTCCAATCCGTGCTGCCATCGCCTAAGTCGCACATCAGCTATGAGTACGATTTTGGCGATGGCTGGGACCATCAAATCCTGCTCGAAAAGGTGGTTGAACTGGACGATCCTGTCCTTGCCCTTTGCCTCGGAGGGGCGCGCGCCTGCCCGCCGGAGGACTGCGGCGGTCCCTGGGGTTATGCCAATCTGCTCGCAATCCTGAAAAACCCCAAGCATCCTGAATATGAGGAAATGTCTGAATGGATCGGCCCCGGATTTGACCCTGAATCCTTCGATGTCGAGGCAATCAACAAGCAACTCGCCCGCCTTGCACCTCGGCACAGGAAAGTATCCGCGAAGAAAGCCACAGGCCGAAGCGCCAAATAGACCGGTAGGGTGCTCCACATCTCCAAGGCGCTACTCGCCCTTCTTCTCGTTGCGCGCCTTCACCTTGAACCAGATCGGCGTCCCCTTGAAGCCGAAGGCCTCGCGGATCTGATTCTCCAGAAACCGCTCGAAGCTGAAGTGCAGCTTGATCTCCCGGTCGGTGAACAGCACGAACGTCGGCGGGGCCACGGCAGCCTGCGTCATGTAATAGATACGAATACGTTTAGCCATCGGAACCGGGGCGCGCTGGAAGTCGATCTTCTCCAGAAAGCGGTTCATCTGCCCGGTTGAGATGCGCTTGCGGCGCTCGGCGGCCACGGCCACCACCTCGTGCAAAACGCGGAGCATTCTGGGGGCTTCGGGGCCCGTACCTTCCAACGCGGAAAGGAAAATCACCGGTGCGTAGTTCAAATATTTCATCACCCTGCGCAACTGCGTTTCAAAAACCTTCGGGTCGGCCGGCGGTTTGCCGTCGGTTCGTCCCGTGGTCACTAGGTCCCACTTGTTGACCACGATAATCACGCTTCGCCCGCTCTCGTGGGCATAGCCGCCGATGGTGGCGTCGGCCCCCGTCACTCCGTCCACCGCGTCGATCACCAGCAGCGCAACGTCGGCGGCTTCCAGGTGCCGCCGTGCCATTACCACGCTCATCTTTTCGGCCATCAGGTGCGTCTTGCCTTTACGCCGTATCCCCGCCGTATCCACAAAACGCAGTTGCAGGCCTTCGAATTCGACTACTTCATCCACCGCGTCACGCGTCGTTCCGGCAATGGGCGTAACGATGGCGCGCGAGGTTCCGGTCAGCGCATTCAGCAGAGTAGATTTGCCCACATTCGGCCGCCCGATGATGGCCACCGAGGTCTCGTGCTGCTCAAACTCGCCGTGGGTGCGGTGGGGCTTCGTGTCCTGCCAGGGCTGCGCGTCCTGCGAATCTTCTTCGGCAAAATCGTCGCTCTTAGCCTCATCAGCGGCCTGGTACTCTTCCTTAGCCACAGCCTCTGGAGGCGCAGGAATTGCTTCAGAGATTGCATCCAGCAGGTCGCCGATCCCCAGCCCATGTTCGGAACTGATAGAAAACACGTTGCGAATGCCCATTTGGCGGAAGTTCTCCGCAACCATCGCCATGTCCTCGCCCTCGACCTTGTTCACCGCCAGGAATAGTGGCTTGCCGCCGCGAATCAGCAACCGCGCCAGGTCGTAGTCCGGGCTGGCCAGCTCGGTGCGCGCATCCACCACCATCACCAGCGCATCAGCCTCTTCCAAGGCCACCTGTGCCTGAGCATAAATCTCGGCGGGAATCAGCTCCGCGTCGTCCGGCACCATGCCGCCGGTGTCGACCAGGCGAAATTGGCGGCCAGCCCACTCATACTCGCCGTAGATGCGGTCGCGCGTGATGCCCGGCTCGTCGCCCACAATCGAGCGGCGGCTGCCGGTGAGCCGGTTGAAGAGCGTGGATTTGCCCACGTTGGGACGACCCACAATGGCTACCAAAGGCAGCGTGCCTGCGCGCGATTTGGCAGGCTTGATCGACTTGTGATACTTAGACAAAAACTTATCTCCGTCGCCGTTCAGACCCAAGGGTTGAACAGCACACCCATTTCAGGTCAATGCAGAATCAATACAGATCAGTTTCATTGCCAGATCCGCTGGACGCCGTAACGGTCAAAAATTTTGTCTTGGCTCACTATCGGAATCCGAAGCTCCAGAGCTTGCGCAGCCAACAGCCGATCGAAGGGGTCGCGGTGGTGCAGTGGCAGACGGCCGCTGCGAATAGCCTGTTGAACCGTAGTCTCCAAAAGCGTGAACCTGCCTCGCGTAGCAACTGACTCAAAGTTGTCCAATATGTCGGCAACCTTCAGCTTTCCGGATGTAACCTTAATCGCCATCTCCCACGGAGTAGCAATCGACAGAACAAGATTTGCCGAATCGTCCTCTGTAATGCTCTGAACTCGTGCAGGTAGATTCTCTGGAGCTCGAAGAAGCCAGAGCAGTGCGTGCGTGTCGAACAGATAGGTCATTTAGCTGGAAGCTCATCAGGCGGCCGAACCAGCGGAGCATCGAGCATATACCCGAGGCCGCACTCCACCAATTCCTCATCTGTCATCGGATCAAAGGCATCTTCATCCCAATGAATGAGCCCTCGATACGCTCCCGCCAGGCCCTGCTTGGTCTTGGCCGGTTCATTAATCGGCACAACTTTAGCTACGGGTTTGCTCCCACGCATGACGATGACTTCCTGGCCCGCTTCTGCCTCTTTGAGCAGACGCGAGAAGTGGGTCTTCGCCTGGTGGACGGTGTAGGCCATGGACTAAGTATACTTAGTCCACCCAGTAAGGTCAACGGGATGAGTCGTTATAAAAGAACACAAAATAAGTGTTTTCTTAGATTTGCGGCAATACATCGGCACGGAGATTGCCCTCCCCGCCTCGCAGGAGGGAACGATGCATATCCACGGGAACTCCATGACCGTCAACGCGGCTAACTTTTACTCCGCCACCCAGGAGGAGAGAGCGGCGGCGGCGCGACGAGCCGCCAGTGTCCGCAAAAAGCTGATCAGGAGCGCATCGGAGATGGAAGGCACGGCATCTCCCGAAGAGACTCTCATGATCGGCCAATGGATGGACTCGCGGCACAGCCAGGTTCAAAGTGAGGAGCAGTACTACAACAACCTCTCCGGCAAAGACCCGGACCTTGGATGAGGCGCGGAGTTGAGGGTTTCGTTGCCGGTCTGCGCTGCCACACCCACCTTTTTCGTGCTCGAAACGGGTTTTTGGACAAGCTGAGTCGAATTCGCGCTGTGCGGTTTATGCGTCAATATGGATAGGGTTTTTGGGTGAAATATGCGTAGTTATGCGTAAATATAAGGAATTTTATGCGTCATTATGCGTAGGCCTGGCAAGATATATGCGTAGTTATGGGTGTGATGTGGTTTTGCCTTCTGGCGAGATGAGACTGTGCCAGGTCCGGGTATTCAGGCTTGGGAGGGTGCCGTCGTGCTCTTGCCGCCAGCCGGTCCAAAAAGATTCGATCTCTACCGTTCCTTCTATGCCGGTTGCGTAGTGACGAAAGCTGGACCAAGCACAGTCTTCCGGCTTTTCTACCAGGCCGCGGATCACCGGGTTGCGATGCATGTAACAAAGTTTCTCGACACGCTTTTCTTCGTTGTGTACGTTGAAGTTGTAGTGCGCGGCTGCCAGAACGAGCGCTCATGCCGCCGCAATGTAACTGAGAGCTTGATCGATTTGATCACCCGATCAAGGCTGGAACGTGTTGGCTCGTTCACTAACAGGTGGACGTGCTCCGGCATAACGACGTAGCCGATGACGACGAATCTGTACTTTTTCCGGATTCGCTCCAGCGCGTCTTCAAAGAGGTTCCGAGCTTCGGGCGTGGTGAGATACGGGAGACGCCGGTAACAACTGAAGGTGAGGAAGTGCATATCACCGCAGTGCTGGTAACGAACGAGCCTCTCCGTCATGAATGAGAAGATACACCGACGATCCCTCCCCGGTCCCCAACTGCGAGGGACCGGGGGCACCCTCAGCGAGGTTTGGAAATCTCACCGGGACCGGGGCCACCCGCCGCTTTATTCGACCCACACCTGGCCGGTTTTACACCGCCCCGTACTTATAGAACCCACCCTCACTCCTGGAGAATTGCGCTTAAAATGATCACCAACAACAGTGATAGACACGCCCATTTGCTGTACCTACAAATATCAGGGATCATGCTTCCGGGAAAGATTTTCCGATGCATGTGACCCACTTCCGAGAAATTCCGAGACCACCATGAGAAACGCTGTTCCTTCGGAATTTGACTGTTCACTTTCAATTTCATTACCGTTGAAACAGCGACATTCACAACACCGCATACCATTAACGTTGCAAGTTCGAACAAGAACATGTCGTCCCGCATACTAGAGCCGATTTCCGCCTGATGTGTAGTGCAAGCACCTTTCATCGCAAGGAGCGTTCCTATTCGCCATCCGGCACCACCAGAACCACGCCACGAAAGCCAGGGCCCATACGACAACGGCCTCCAGCACCACCGGGCCTGCTACATACCGGACACCAATCTGCGTCACCCAACTGGTCGTCGCATTCCAAGATCCATGAAAGAGAACTGGCAATAGCAACTTATTACCACTGACCGAGTAGAGAAATGCGAGAACGACGCCCATGGGTATAATGGTGGCCGCACTGATGAAGTACGAGTAGACAGAAATTCTAAATACGGAATGGTAAAGCATGAAATGCCACCCTGCCCAGATACACGCAACTAATAATGATGCCTTATCCAATCTGAATCTTGTCGAAAAAGCCGGCAAGAGAAAACCCCTCCAGCCGAGCTCCTCCCAAAGCGGGGCCAGAAGAATGTTGACGAGAAATAGCCGCGCAAGATCAGCGATCTTGAGACTCGCGAAAGTGTTTGATTTCAGCCCCTCTTGAGCAAGAAACATCAAGAGAACAACAATAACCGGCGCAAGAACGGCGAATGAATACAGTAGCCCTGAACACCTCGGAATTCGGAGCTGAGAAAAATAATCAGAGCATTCCTTCCCTCCGACAATCAACACGATTATGACTGCGACAAGTCCGGGCACTAAGTTGCCCAGAACCGTCAATGCAGAACTTTGTGGAATTTCCAAATGGAAAAACAAGAAGCTGATATTCCAAGTCGTGTCGTCTATCATACCCGCCGCATACCAGAGAGACCACGACACTACGAAAACAACGCCGCAATAGAGGACAGTGTGATATTTCCATCCGCCAAGCACTAAACCTCCTCGCTCCATACTTTGATGTCCCGAATTAATTATGTAGAGAGATTACTATGGACATTAAACCACATTTCTGGGAGTTCCGCTTCAAAAGTTGCTTAGAGCGAAGTCTACATACTTCTGATACATCGAAACGGCAAAGTTCCAAATTGCCCTTACCCCTGCATTAGTCACACTAGGGGTGACGGGGAGATCAGGGAATGCAACTCCAACGTGAATTGCAGCACCACTCGGCCTTGTATCCCCATTTGAATTCTGAGAGGCGGACACACTTATCGACGTATGATGGCTAGTGCCGAAATCCAATTCCCCAAGTTCCTCGCCCGAATTATTATTGAAAGTATTATTGAATTTACCACTTCCGTCGATGCTTACTCCAGCTAGAGTTGGAGTGTAGGAAGTAGATCCGTCTGTTGATTTCGTTACAAAGGCTAGAGACACAGAAAAGTTAGCCTGTACATCATGTTCAACGATTTGCTTTGCGATCGGTTGGAGCGGTTGCAAGGGCTTCGTCAGGTCATCCATCGTATTCATTACTTGCGTTACGGCTGTTTTTGAACCACCTGGCATATATTGCACCGGACGGGGTTCTATACATCCATCTTTGCCACTCTCGCATTGGTGCCCATCAAAATCCACCCCGCCCAGTGGGTTGTTCATCATATATGCATACAGGTTGAGGCTCTGTGGATTACCCAGCTTCGCATACGGAACCGGCTCTGCTTTGGCGCTCCAATCCGGCGACATGAACCGTCCCATCGCCGAGGAGTAATAACGCGCCTCGAAGTAGTCGAGGCCGGATTCGATATCGCGTTCTTTGCCGGTGAAGTGGTGTTCGGTGGGGGCTTGGAGGTTGCCGCCGGAGCAGGCGAGGGCGTCGCCGAAGGGCAGGCTGGAGCAGGTTTGTTCGAGCACTCCGGCGTAGTCGGTTTGGGCGCGGCGGGTGCCCAGCGGGTCGTTGAAGTAGAAGTGCAGGCCGTCGTTGTCGTAGGTGGCGATGAGCGAGCCGGCGGCGTAGACGTTGGTGTGCTGCCAGGTGAGAGCGGAGTTCGACGCGTTGGAGGGGTTGGCGGAGCTGGCGGAGCCGATGCCCATTTCGGTCATCTGCTCGCCGCCGGGGCCGAGGATGTAGTCGTTGGTGGCGGTGAAGCCGCTGATGCCCGGATCGCAGGACCAGGCGGTGATGGAGCCCTTGGAGACGCGGGTGCCGCTGGCGTCGTAGAGGTAGCCGGTTATGGTGGTCATGCCGGGGATGGGGGTGCTGGCCCTCAGCCGGTTCAGCGTAGCGTCGCCGAAACTCCTCGTTCTCATAACGGAATCAGTATAGCTGGAAAAGAATGTGAGCCATACGGGGAGAAGCTGCCCGCAAGAATCCCAAGTGCGGTATGCTGGTAATGCGCGCCCGTAGCTCAGCTGGATAGAGCGAACGCCTCCGGAGCGTTAGGTCGGGAGTTCGAATCTCTCCGGGCGCACCATACTTATCGTTCTGTCCTTTCTCTTGATCCGCATTCATTTTATTGAATTCGGCGAAATGAGGGACTATGGCAAACTGGAATACCGCTTACACCTGGATGATGGACAACGAGGATCCTCATCGCGCCTGCGCGCAGGTTCCCGACGCGCCAGAGCAGCTTGACCCGGTGACCGGGCATCGCATTGGAGCCTTTGCTATCAGCGGCGTCAATAGCGCGGCCTGGCCGACGGAGTTTGCGGCCATCGCGTCGCTTCCGCAGAACCAACGCGAGCCGCGGGTCCAGCAGTTTTATCGGAACCATGTCTGGAATCAGTGGTTTGCTCAGCTTCTCTCCGACGACGTGTGCAAGCGTGTCTTTGACTTTGCGGTCAATGCCAGCGGCAAAAGAGCGGTGCGCTGTTTGCAGCAGGCCGTGAACAGCCTGCATGCCGCTGGCGAGGCACAGCTCGCCGAGGATGGCGTTTGGGGCGCGATGACGCTACACGCAGCCAATGCGGCCGATTCCGCGGCGCTGGTTGCCGCCTTTCAACAACAGCGCGTGGATGCTTACCAGGCAATTGTCGCCGCCAACCCCGCCAGGGAGAAATACCTGGCCGCGTGGATTGCCCGCGCCCGGAAATAGCCCGTGAACAATTAAACTGAAAAGAGGCAGACGAGGAGCCACTCGCGCGGCCCGGACAAGGTTCAAATGCAGCTCAGTTTCGATTTTTTTCTCAGCCAGATGGCAACCGTTGAACAAATTATTTGGACACTAACCTTTGCCGCGCAACTGGTCTTACTGGTGGTCCTGATGGGTCGTGACCGGGCGCGTCGCTATCCCTGGTTCACCGCCGGCATCGCGCTAAGTGCCCTGCAGCTGATGGCAGGGGTTCTACTGTCAGGCAGGATGGCGAAACTCCCCTTGCAGGTGACCCTCTTCACGCTGGGCGACGTGGCGGCGATTGTGGGCCTGCTGGTGGTGGTGGAGATGGCGCGATTAGCTTTTGCCGGGGTAAAGCGTTCCATTTGCATTGTGAATTCCGCGGGGTTGCTGATGGTCTCTGGAGGGCTGCTTCCCTTTCTGGGACCGTGGCCGGAGTGGAAGCAATTGGCGACCTGGGACCCGACGATGGTAAAGCTCTTCGTGATGCAACTTGCAGCACAGAAGGGCGAGCTGCTGGTTGCTTTGCTGACCGTGGGGCTGGGAGTGCTGGTGTTTCTGTTTGGCCGCCATTTCAAGGCCGGTTGGCGGAGCCACACGCAGAGCATTGTGATCGGGCTTTTTGCCGTGGCCGTATCCCTGCTGGCGCTGGAGGTTGTCATCCTCCGTACGTTTCATTACACCCAGGCCGATGCGGCGAACGTGATGCGCCTGCGGTTGAGTTTTGCCTTCGCTCACGAGTTGGTGTATCTGGCCGCGCTGGTGTGGTGGATTGCGTTGCTGTGGCAGGACGAGCCGGGAGCGGCTCAACCGGGGCCGATCAGCGAGTAAACAGGGGCTTGTTTCGTGATATAAAGTGCTTGTCCGCGTGAGCTTGGGTTAAGCCGTGCGCGCGGAACACCGCATAGAGGTTTGCTCACCCATGCTCGACATTCATTTGCCATTTAAGGGAATCCGCGGATTTTCCGAGTTTCTAATTCATCTGTTCACGATTACCGTGGGTCTGCTGATCGCGGTACAGATCGAGAGCTGCGTGGAGTGGCGCCATCACCTTCATCTGGCCGAGGAGGCGCGCGCCTCCTTGCGCAAGGAGATCGAGCAGAACCTCAAAGATTTCAAGCAAATGCAGCCGGGTTTGAAGCAGTGGCAAGTACAAACCGATGCCGATCTGGCGGCCATGCAGCGCATTCAGGACCATCCCAACGATCCCAAGGCCCAGCACGCCACGCTTACACTCACTTTCAGCATTGTGAGTATGCCCGACACGGCTTGGAAGACCGCCCAGGCGACCGGCGCCCTAGCCTATATGCCCTACGAGGAAGCTGAGCGCTATTCGAGCATCTATCAGACACAAACCCAGCTTCTGGCCATGCAGTACAAGCCGATGGAAGAGGTCGCCGCCATCAATGGCCTAATCGCCAAATATCATTGGCACGATTCCGGCAAGATTACCGCCGAGCAGGCCAGCGCCATAGCCGAGATACTTGGCCAAACGAAGCTGTACCTGTCGAATGGAGAATCGATGCTGCAAGCCTGCATCGAGCAAAATCAGGCTTTTTTGGAAAACCGCAAGCCCCGCGACAATTTTGGAGAGACGCTGCACTGAGGCGCAAGAATTGGTTAGCCTCTGCCCTGAGCATTGATAGCTGTCTGCAATGAGCTGTCCGCTAGATGTGGCAGCTTGCCTGGCCGCGCTTTTCCAGATAGCGCTGGTGATACTCCTCGGCGCGCCAGAAGGTTTGCGCGGGTTCTACCTTGGTGACAATACGCTTCGGCTTGAAACGGCCGCCGGCGGTGAGTTGCTCGATCTTGGCGCGGGCTTGCACCTCTTGCTCCGGCGAGTGGAAGAAGATCACGGAGCGGTACTGTGTGCCCCAGTCCGGTCCCTGGCGGTTGAGGGTGGTGGGATCGTGGAGCGCGAAGAAAGCGTCCAGGAGCTGCTCGTAGCTGATCTGGGCGGGATCGAAGTCCACCTCGACGACTTCAGCGTGGCCGGTCTGGTCGGTGCAGACATCCTGATAGCTGGGCCGCTGCAGCGTGCCGCCTTCGTAACCAACGGCCGTCGCGGTTACACCGGGGATGGCCGCAAAGGCCGCCTCGACTCCCCAAAAACATCCCGCTCCGAAGGTTGCTTTTTCTGTGCTCATGCTAGTAGAGATGCGCGGCAAAGACTCCTGGCGACAGTTTATTCCAGTTGAGCCGTTAAAGCATTTTTACAGATGGTATAGAGTGCGGCGTGGACCAGGAGGTCCACGCGACAGCCGGCCGGGAGGCCGGCGCTACAGGTTCGCGCCCCATCGGCACTGCACACGCAATCGGAAATCAACTCAACACCAACAGGCAAAATGCTCTAGGCTCTCAACTTCTTTGCCTGCTCCTCGCCGTTCAAGACGCGGAAGACGCCCTCGGCCAGCGCCTGCAATTCATCCTCGCCGGGATAAACGCGGATGGGCGCAATCCATTCCAGGGCGCCGCGCAACAGCGTCACCACTTTATCTGAATACGCCATCCCGCCGGTCAGCAGTATGGCATCCACCTTGCCCTTGAGCGCCACGGCCATCGCTCCGGCTTCTTTGCCGATCTGATAAACCATCGCCTCAAAGATTCGCGCAGCTTCGCGGTCTCCCGCGTCGATGCGCCGCTCCACCTCGACGAGGTCGCGCGTGCCGAGATAGGCGAAGAGGCCGCCGTCTCCGAAGACATGGCGATCAAGTTGGTCCTGGGAGTATTTGCCGCTGAAGCAGAGCTTGATCAGCGCTCGCACCGGCAGCCCGCCGCTACGGTCAGCGCCGAAGGGGCCTTCCTCGATAGAGTTGCTGTCTATCATTCTGCCGTTCTGATGGGCTGAGACGGTGGTTCCGCTGCCCAGGTGCACCACGATCAACCGTAGTTCCTGGTAGGCGCGCCCCTGCTCGCGCGCATATCGCTGCGCCACCGCCTTGGTGTTCAGCGCGTGCCCGATGGAGGTGCGCTCGACCAGCGGCGAGCCGGAGGGCCGCGCGCAATCCTGCCACTCGTCCACCGTCACCGGGTCAACAATGTAGGCGTTCGCCCCGTCCAACTGAGCGAAGCGGAGCGCCAGCAAGGCGCCAAGGTTGGATGCATGCTCGCCACGGCGCGCCAGCTTTAGCTCTTCCACCATAGCGTCGTCCACCAGATATGTGCCGCAGGCTGCCGGTGGCAGGAGCCCTCCCCGTCCGGCCACGGCGGCAAATTTCTGTGCCGCGTAGCCTGCCTCAGCCAGCGCCTGTTCGATCAGTTGCGCGCGATAGTCCAACTGCGCCAGCGCCGGCTGCCCGCGGAAACCCGCCAGTTCTTCCTGCCCATGCCGGATGGCGTACACCAGTTCGGCGCCATCTCTGCGGTACACCCCAATCTTCGTGGAGGTCGATCCGGGGTTGAGGACCAGTATGCGGACATTTTCGTTGGACAAAAGTCATTCCTCCAATGCCAGAACGAGTGTACCCTGTTCGCCGCGCCCTGGGCACGCATCTTAGAGATTCTATGGCTCCAAACAGGAACCCTCCCTGAGGCACCCCGGTCCTGCCAGAAATATCCTGGCCGGTTGACCAATCCGTGCTATACTCTATTCAATCGTAGAATTCGATCTGAAGTTCTTGCCTGTTCCGGTTACCGCCTACTCGCAAACTTCCACATTGCGTTCGCGGTAAATCAGTACAAAGGAGCAACACACCATGGAAACAGGCACAGTCAAGTGGTTTAATGACGCCAAGGGATTTGGATTTTTGAGCCGCGAAAACGGCGAGGACGTCTTTGTCCATCACACCGCCATCCAGTCGAACGGTTTCCGTTCCCTGCAAGAGGGCCAGAAGGTCCAGTTCAACGTGACCAAGGGTCCCAAGGGCTGGCAGGCTGAGAACGTCCAGGTTGTCTAAGGGTTACCCCCTTCCAACCGGTTTGGAATCAAACAGAAAGGGACGGCAAATCTGCCGTCCCTTTCGTGCGTCTGGGGGAATTTTCCCCTGCCACATGAAGCCAGGAATTCGTCGTTGGTCTCCGGCTATTCCCTACTCCCTATTCCCTGTCTTTTACGCAGCCGGCTTGAGGCTCTTGACGTTGACCTGGGGAACGGCCGGGTGAAGTTTTTCCATGATCGTGACGTGGGTGCCTAAATATTGCAGCACATCGTTAATTGAATCTTCAAAGCGCGCGCCGGTCTTGTGCGTAGCTTTCACTCCTTTGGAGACCAACTGGCAGACTTCAAAGCGGTTCATTCCCCGTGCAAGGGCGCGGTGTATTTTGTCGGAACGCATGACTTGACTCCGGTCAACAGGTGATTGTTGCGTGCGGTGCGGAACTCGTCAGAAGCGGTAGGAAGGCAAGAGCCGAGCAGGCTTTCCAAGCTCAAAGGACAGGCCTGATAAATCCATATCTATATCCATTGTACGCCGGAAACCGGGCTGGTGCGGGTTTTACGCGTCTTCGCCGCTTTCAACGTTGCACAAATCCTGTTATTCTAAGTGTTAACTCCGCCTCATTTGCGGGAAAATACGAAGAAAATCTAGCGAAAGAGGACCACGTGGCAGACACCACCAAGATCAAAGACAAGCTGGAACGAAAGAAACTGAAGCGCGCCGCCCGCAAGAAGGCCGCTCCCAAGGCCAAGCGGACCGAACCGCGCGGCTCGAAGAAGAGAAAAGTGAAGAAGATGGCGCGCGGTGTCTCCAAGCGGTAAGCGTCAGCTTTGCAGCAACATGGGGTTCCGGGCCAGAACGCGTGTGCGTTCCTAGCGCGGAGCCCCGTTCTACCTGCACCCCCTTCCAATGGCCTTTCTGCCTTGCCGTTTCTTTCTGGACTCGAACAGAACGCTGAGAAGTTCCATGAGGAAACCCTCACCTAGTACACTGCGTCGAAGGCCTCCTGAATCGGGATATTTCCCTTTCCGGCAGGAGTTTGCAATTCTCAGGCCCCCGCCTTCGGCGGGATGAGGAGAACCGTCCTGTTCAAGCAGCTTGTTGCCTGCAAGTCCATCGATAAGTTGATCTCGGACTCGTTAGAGCCTGAGCACTCCCTGAAAAAGTCCCTCGGCCCGTGGTCGCTGACCGCGCTGGGCATTGGGGCGGTCATTGGGTCAGGCATCTTTACGGTCATCGGCACCGCCATGGCCGGGCAAAAGTTCGATGTGCCGAGTATTCGCGACACGCCGTTGCTTCACTACCTCATCCATCACACGGCCCTGGCAGGCCGACCCGGCGCGGGTCCGGCGCTGGCGCTTTCGCTGGTGCTGGTGGCCATCGTCTGCGTCTTCACCGGCCTCTGCTACGCCGAACTGGCCTCCATGATTCCCATCGCCGGCTCGGCCTACACCTACACCTACGCCACCCTGGGCGAGCTGATCGCCTGGATCATCGGCTGGGATTTGATTCTGGAATATGCTTTCAGCAACATGAGCGTCAGCGTGGGCTTTGCCGCTCACATCGTCGATCTGTTGGACTGGTTCGGCCTGCATCCCCCGCTGCGATGGATTTCGCCTGCCTATCTGCCCACCGGCCTGCAGGACCTGGCAGGCAATGATCTCTACAAATCCGGCTGGCACTTCGGCTTCAACATTCCCGCCTTCCTGGTGGTCATGTTCCTGACTGTGCTTCTGGTGCGCGGCATCCGCGAGTCGGCCCGCGCCAACAACATCATGGTGCTCATCAAGATCGCCGCCATCCTGGTCTTCGTCTTCGCCGCCGCCAGCTTCATCAAGCCCCACTACTGGCATCCCTTCATGCCCAACGGCTGGACCGGCGTACTGACCGACGGGTCTATTATCTTTTTTACCTACATCGGCTTCGACTCGGTCTCCACAGCCGCCGAGGAGTGCAAGAACCCCA